>Ga0193752_1001684_pt1 | contig 17975 bp, 18 predicted proteins | sample H1c1metaG_FD_144924 | JGI IMG/M metagenome (GOLD analysis project Ga0193752, IMG submission 144924) | Soil microbial communities from a riparian zone of the East river system, Colorado, United States - H1c1 | ecosystem: Environmental > Terrestrial > Soil > Riparian zone | place: USA: East River...
CCGCACTATATCTCCGTAGCCTCCAATGGCTCGATGCTGGTGGCCGACCGCGATGCCCACCAGGTCCTGCGCTTCGACGCCGCCGGCAAGCTCTTACAGGCGCTCGGCCGGCGACATTTTCCTACGCTCGATGCGCCCTTCAATCATCCCACCGCCGCGGCCGAGGCACCGGACGGCGAGATCTATGTCGCCGACGGCTACGGCAACTCCAGCGTCCACCGTTTCGCCGCCGACGGCACGCTCCTGGCGACCTGGGGCGGTCCCGGCGCCACGCCCGGCGCCTTCACCACGCCGCACGCCATCTGGGTCGACCGCTTCGGCAAGGTCCTGGTCGGCGACCGTGAGAACAACCGCGTGCAGGTGTTCGATCGCGAGGGCAGGTTCCTCGCCGCCTGGGGCGATTTCTACCATCCCATGCAGATCTGGGTGGACGATCGCGACCTGGTGTTCGTCACCGACCAGATTCCGCGCATCAGCCTGCTGACGGCGGACGGCCGGCTGATCGGCCGCTGCCGCGGCGCGATCAACGGCGCGCACGGCCTCTCCGGCGATGCCGAGGGCAATCTCTATCTGGCGGAGCTGCCGCCGCAGGAAATCACCAAACTGGAGCGGCTTGCCTAGCCACCGGAATCGTCGAGCACCTTGAAGCTTTCCTCGAGCTGCGGCGAGATCGGGATGCCGAGCCTTTCGCCCGTCGGCAGGCGCGCCATGAACCATTTGTTGTAAAGCGGCACGAGGTCGTGGTTGCTCCCCAGCTTGCGGAACGCGCGTTCGACGACGCCGGAGAGTTGCGGCTCGCCCTTGCGGAACATGATGCCGTAGGGTTCGTAGGACAGGTAATCGCCGGTGACGCGGAACTTGTCCTGCGCCTTGTGTTGCGCGATCAGGCCGTAGAGCAGGATGTCGTCGGTCGCGAAGGCATCGACCTTCTGCTCGCCCAGCATCTTGTAGGATTGCTCGTGATCGTCGGCGGTGACGATCTTGAGGCCGAGCTTGAATTTCGCGTCGGCGGCCTGGAGTGCCTGCTCGTTGGTCGTGCCCCTGGTCACGACGACGGTCTTGCCGCGCATATCCGTGATGCTGTTGATGCCGGAGGCTTTGGCCACCATGAGCTTGGTGCCGGCGACGAAGATCAGCGGCGAGAAGGCCACGCGTTTGGCGCGCTCGGCATTGGCCGTGGTCGAGCCGCATTCGAGATCGATGCGGTTCTGCAGCAAGTCCGGAATACGGGTCTCCGGCGTCACCTTGACGTATTCGATCTTGAGCTCGGCCTCATCGACTTCGACGCCGATCTCGTCGACGATCGCCTCGCAGAGCTCCAGGCTGTAGCCGATCGGCTTATTAGACTTGTCAAGGAAGGACAAAGGCAGGGAGCTCTCGCGAAAGCCCAGGTGAACGACCTTGGCCTTTTTGATGGCGGCGAGGGTCGGGCTAAGGCCGCCGGCATCGCCCTGGGCGCTTGATGCTTGCGGCAGCAGCGCCGCCGCAAGCATCAAGCCAACTGCCAGACTCCAGTTCCTGAGAGCATTGCGCATGGCTTGGCTCCTCCGGTGCAAGGGGGTCAGGCGCGCACCGGATCGCCGGCGATCGTGTCCGGCGGAACGGCATCGTCGAGCTGCATCTCGTGCTCGGGCGCGAGCTCGCCTTCCCACTTGGCGACCACGCTGGTGGCCAGCGAATTGCCGATCACGTTGGTGGCGCTGCGTCCCATGTCGAGGAAGGTGTCGATGCCCATGATCATCAGCAGCCCCGCCTCGGGGATGTTGAACTGACTCAAGGTCGAGGCGATCACCACCAGCGACGCGCGCGGCACGCCGGCCACACCCTTGGAGGTGATCATCAAGGTCGCCAGCATCGCAAGCTGCGTGCCGATCGACATTTCGATGTGATAGGTCTGGGCGATGAAGATGCTGGCGAAGGTGCAGTACATCATCGTGCCGTCGAGATTGAACGAGTAGCCGAGCGGCAGCACGAAGCCCGAGATGCGCGGCGAGGCGCCGAAGCGGTTGAGCCCCTCGAGCGTCTTGGGATAGGCCGCCTCCGAGCTCGCCGTCGAGAAGGCGATCATCAGCGGTTCGCGGATCAGCCGCAGCAGATGGCGGTATCGCGGCCCGATGACGATGAAGCCCACGATCACCAGGATACCCCACAGGAGCATCAGCGAGAAATAGAAGCCGCCCATGAACTGGACCAGCTTCCACAGCACGCCGAGGCCGTTCTTCGACACCGTGGCCATGATGGCGGCCCAGACGGCAAGCGGCGCGAACAGCATCACGTAGCCCGTGACCTTCAGCATGATGTGGCCGAGATCCTCGATCAGCTCGAGCATCTTCTTGGAGCGCTCGGGCAGGGCGCCCATGGCGACGGCAAAGAACACCGCGAAGACCACGATCTGTAGGATCTCGTTCTGAGCCATGGCGTCGGCGATCGAGGTCGGGATGAGATGGGTGAAGAATTTCTCGAGCGAGAAGGCCGAGACCGGCAGTCCGGTCGACTGCGCCTTGTCCGGCAGGGTGCCGGGGAAATTGGCACCGGGCTGCAGCAGGTTGACCATGACCAGGCCGAGCAGCAGCGAGACGAAGGAGGCGGTGACGAACCAGCCCATGGTCTTGGCGAAGATCCGGCCGAGCTTGGAGCCGCTGCCCATATGGGCAATGCCGCCGACCAGGGTGGCGAAGACCAGGGGGGCGATGATCATCTTGATCAACCGCAGGAAGAGCATGGCGACCAGGTTGACGCTCGAGGCGATCTCGGCCCGGTTATCGGGCATATATTCGTAGACGACCGTCCCCATGACGATGCCAAGCGCCATGGCTATCAGAATATAGCGAGTGAATTTGTTCGACATTTTCCACGCTCCCCACGCCAGAAACCCGAAGTATGCTCGTAATCCGGGTGGGATCAACCGAGCGCTCCCGGATTGATCCTCAGGAGCAAGAAGCGCGCCGAAGAAAGCCTAACGCGCGTCGCTTTCCAGTTCCGTGCGGTTCCAGCCGGCAAGCGTCGCGGCCGCTTCGTAGGTGCTTTGGCAGAAATCGAGCAGGGCGGCACGCGGCGATGCGGCTGACCTCACATCGTCGTAGGCCAGTTGGAACTGCGAGAGGCTGGTGTCGTAGAAGGCCGTAGCCGGCCGCAGGGGCGCTTTGGCGAAGCCTGCGGGCTCGGGCGAAGCGTAGGCGTAGAAAGCCGGGTGCGGCACCGAGGCGTCACCCGCCCACCACCCGACGCTGCTTACTTCGTGGGAATAGCCCTCGCGCGTTATCGGGTCGGCGGCGGGCATGGGCGGCGCCCGACGGCCGGAGAAGCGTGTCACCGCAAGATCGAAGCTGCCCCAGAAGAAATGCACCGGGCTCGCCTTGCCGATGAAGTGGCCGCGGAATTCCTTGAAAACCGTATCGATGCGAACCAGCACTTGCCAGAACCGTGCGGCGTATTCGGGATCGTAGGCGGCGTGGAGCGTGTCCTTGTCGAAGGCGATTGGATTCGGAATCTCGACCGGCATGCTCCAGATCTTGACCTCGATGCCCATCGCGTGGAGCGCCGCCATGAACTCGGCATGGAAGGCGGCGACCGACTTCGGCTCGAGCCGCAGGTTTTTTGTCACGCCATCCGATTTTCGGATGAACAATGTGTGCTCGATGAAATCGAACTCGATTTCGAAGCTCTGTCCCTTGCAGGGGATGGCGGACGTGGTGAGGCCGCGCGAGCTGACATAGAGCGGCACCTGCCACCAGTGATTGAGATAGGGGGTGAGCGCCAGCCGCGCCTTGCCGACGATCTGGGTCCACATATGCAGGGTGGCGCGCGTCGGCTCCCAGGCCGCCAGCGGCAAGGCGGGCCAGTCTTCCCCGGTGTCGGTCATTGCCAGCCCTCCGCGGTGCGACATCGAAGTCTATAGGTGATGTGAGGGTTGGATCAAAGGCCCCGAGACACCGTAGAGTGGCGTGCCGCGACTTGGCGGTGCGGGATTTGTACGGAAGAGGTGGAGCGTGGACAAAGCGATAATCGAACTGCTGGCGCGGCGCGCCGGGCTGGACAAGGCGCTGGCCGAATTCCCCGAGGATGTCGCCGCCGCCGCGACGCAGGCGAGCGGCAGCGCTGCGAAGATGAAGGCTCCGACCGATCCGCGTGCCGAACCCTGGCCGCCGATGCGGGTGGGAGAGGGGCTATGACCGACCTGCATTGGCTGGGCGCCGCCGAGGCCGCTCGCGCGATCGCTGCCCGGGAGCTCTCGCCGGTCGAGTTGATGAAAGCCCTCCTGGACCGCATCGCCCGGCTCGACCCCAAGCTCAACGCCTTCATTCGTCTCGACGGCGAGGCTGCGATGGCGCAAGCCAAGGCGGCCGAGGCGGAGATCGCTGCCGGACGTCCGCGCGGGCCGCTGCATGGCGTGCCGGTCGGTATCAAGGACATCATCGATGTCGCGGGCCTGCCCACGACCTGCCATTCCAAGGTATTGGAGGACAGCGTCACCGCCGCCGCCGACGCGGTGTGCGTCGCCCGCCTGCGCGGGGCAGGCGCCATCGTCCTGGGCAAGCTCTCGACCCATGAATTCGCCATCGGCGGACCGAGCTTCGACCTGCCGTGGCCGCCGGCACGCAATCCCTGGAATACCGACCATCACCCCGGCGGCTCGTCCTCCGGCTCGGGTTCGGGCATCTCGGCCGGCTTGTTCCCGATGGCGCTGGGCAGCGACACCGGTGGCAGCGTGCGCAATCCCGCCAGTGCCTGCGGCATCGTCGGGCTGAAACCGACCTATGGCCTGGTGTCGCGCCGCGGCGTCTTCCCGCTCTCCTTCACCCTCGACCATGTCGGGCCGATGACGCGCAGCGTCGTCGACAACGCGCTGATGCTGGCATCGATTGCCGGCACGATCCGCTCGATCCCGGCAGCGCCGCCGCCGCCAATGGCCATTACGCCGCCGGCCTGGGGAAGGGCGTGCGCGATCTGCGCATCGGCTTCGTGCGCCATTTCCACGAGGTCGACATGCCGGCCGAGCCGGAAGTGACGGCAGCCCTCGAACATGTCGCCCGCACCTTGCAGGCCGAAGGGGCTGAAGTCCGTAACGTCGTCCTGCCGCCTCTGTCCGAGTTCGCGGCCGTCAATCGCGTGATCCTGAACAGCGAGGCCTGGGCGATCCACGCGCCCTGGCTGCGCCAGCGCCCCGGCGATTACGGCCAGCTCGCCCGCCGCCGTCTGATGGCGGGCGCCTTCCTCACCGCAGGCGACTATGTGCAGGCCCAGCGCCGGCGCCTGGAGATGATCGCCGGCGTCGAGGCCGCGCTGCGCGAGGTCGACGTGCTGCTTTGCGCCAGCGCCATGGACCCGCCCTGCCGCATCGACAAGCCGGCCGATGTCGAACGCACCTATCCGCGCCAGGCGCGTACGCCCTTCAACGTCACCGGCCACCCGGCGTTGGCGATGATGGCGGGTCTCTCCAAGGGCGGGCTGCCGCTCGCCGTGCAGTTCGTCGGCCGCAACTTCGCCGAGGCGACGCTATTCCGGGTCGCGCGGGCCTGGGAACAGGCATCGGGGATGGACAAGAAGCGTCCGCCGGTCGGGTGACGCGTCCGGCGGCGCCAAGGAGGGCATCGAGCATGAAGGACTTTCCCGCTGCCTATCGGCCGACCGAAGGCTCCGCGCTGCAGGTGGACAAGGCCTTCTACAGTCGCGTCGCCGACGACATCGACGGCCGCCGCCTGACCAGCTCCATGATCATTCCGATCCGCACGGCACGCGCCTGGAAGGTGCCGGCGGGCCATGTGTTTCGCATCGTCGCCGTCGAGGGCCCGCAGGTCGGCGATCTCAATATGTGGAGTCTTCACAATGCGCGGGAGCGGCTCTGGGCCTCGCGCACCCGCCAGCTCCAGGCCGCCCATGTGACGACCTTCGACCGCCTGTGGTCCACGCTGCCCTATCTGCGTCCCATGGCGACCATTACGGCGGATAGTCTCGCAAGCTATGGAGTCGACGAATATGGCGGGCGCGTTCACGATCTCTTGGGTACGCGCTGCGACCCCTACGTGAACCGCATGCTGACGGGCGAGGATTTCGACTTCTGCTGCCACTCCAACCTGACGCGGGCGGTTGCGCCGCACGGTCTCACCGAGCTCGACGTCCACGACGTCCTCAATGTCTTCCAATGCACCGGGCTCAACCGGCAGGACAGGTATTTCATGCGCGAGAGTCCGGCGCGGCTGGGCGACTATCTCGAATTCTTTGCCGAAATCGACCTCCTTTGCGCGCTTTCCACCTGCCCCGGCGGCGACCTGTCTGTCCCCCTGTGGGGACCGGACGCCCGCGATCCTCTGAGCGTCTGTCGTCCGCTGGGCATCGAGATCTATGCTCTCGACGAACGCCTGCTGAAGGGCTGGAAACCGCCTGACGTCGCCGCTTACAAAGGAGCCCACGGCATGCGCCTGCAGACGCCGGCCTGGGAGACGTAGCGTACAGATGACCGAAATCGCCTCGCATCGCGGTGGCGCCCTGTTGTGGCCCGAGAACAGCCGCTTGGCTTTCGAACAGACCGCCAAGCTGTCGGTCGAGCAGGTCGAGTTCGACGTCCATCCCTCGCGCGATGGCCGCCTGGTGGTGATCCACGACGAGAGGCTGGAGCGCACCACCGACGGCACGGGCGCGGTCTGTCAGCATGACTGGGCGCAACTCTCAAACCTCATCCTCAAGGGCAGTGGCGGCCAGCGCATGCTGTTGCTCGACGAGGTGATCGAGATCTTCCGACCGACCCCGATCGTCCTGCGCCTGGAAATCAAGACGGGTCCGAACCGGCTGCCCTATCCCGGCCATCCCGCGCGGATCGTCACCGCCCTGAAAGAGGCCCGCATCCTCGACCGCACCGTGCTGACCAGCTTCCAGCTCGGCACTGTCGTCGAGGCGGCGCGCCACGGCCAGCCGGTGCGCCACGTCTGGCTGGTGACGCCGGCGACCCAGATCGATATCGGCCTGGAGGGTGTGATCGAACTCGCCCGCGCCAACCGCGTGCCAATGCTCGGCCTGCGCTCCAACATGCTCGACGCGCCGACCGTCGCGGTCGTCCGCCAGGCCGGGCTCGGCATCGGTGGCTGGGCCTGCAACGACGCGGCGGCGATTTCCAGAATGTTCGAACTCGGCGTCGACGTGTTCACCACCGATCGGCCGGATTTGGCCCTCGCCTTGCGCCCGTCCCAGTGACGCGCAGCGGCTATTCCCGCGTCGCGTCGAACGCCTTTCGCAATTCGCTCTTGGCCAGTTCCAGCGTATGCCGTCGCCGGGCCGGCAAATTCTTGCCGGCGCGGTTGATGTAAAAGGTCAGCATCGACAAGGCCGAGCGGAGCGGGCTCGATTTGCGCTGCCGGCTGCGTTCGGCGGATCGTTTCAGAGACTGTGCGATCTGCCGTGCGCTCGGCAGCTTGAACACGCCGTCTTCGAGAACGAGGGCATGGCTTTCGCGGGTCACCTTGCCGGACCATTTCTTCTGGGAAGAGCGCCGGGAAATTACTGTCGTCGCCATGAGCTTATAACGACGACGGCGGCCCGGCAGTTGCGGTCCGCGCGTGGCTCAAGACGTCCGGGTTGACGACATGCGTCGGCTTGCCCGCCGCATACGAAACGATCTGATCGAAGACGTCGGCGAACTGCACCTCGTACTCGTCGCGGGTGACGTAGCCGATATGCGGCGTGCAGATGACGTTCTTCATCGCCAGAAGCGGATGGTTCGCGTCGAGCACCGGCTCTTCCTCGAAGACATCCACGGCCGCCATGCCGGGTCGCCCGGCCTGCAGGGCGTGCACCAGGGCGCCGGGTGCGATCAGCGGCGCCCGGCTGGTGTTCACCAGCAGGGCGGTCGGCTTCATGCGGGCAAGGTCCTGGGCGACGACAATGCCGCGCGTCGCCTCCACGAGGCGCATATGCAGCGAGATGACATCGCACGCTTCGAAGAACGTGTCCTTGCTCCGCGCGGTCGCGTGGCCGTCCGCCTGGGCCCGCGCCCGCGCGGCCTCGCGCGCCCAGACGAGGACGGGCATGCCGAAAGCCCTGCCGTAGCCGGCAACGACGGCGCCGATGCGACCGTAGCCATAGATGCCCAGCGTCTTGCCGCGCAGTGTGGCGCCGATGTCGGTCTGCCATTGGCCGGCTTTGAGGGCGGCCATCTGCTGCGGGATCTGCCGCATCGCCGCCAGCACGAGCCCCCAGGTGAGCTCGGCCGCCGCATAGGAGGGGGTGTCGGCATGCTGGCTCGATGAGACGATCACGCCCAGCCGCGTGCAGGCCACGACATCGATGTGCGGGTAGACGCTGCGCTGGCTGATCAGCCGCAGGCGCGGCAGGCGCTCGAGCAGGGGCGCGCCGATCTTGGTGCGCTCGCGGAAGAGCACCAGCACTTCGGTGTCCTTCAGACGGTCGGCGAGCTGGTCGGTATCCTGGACGTGGTCGTTCCAGATCGTGACGTCGTGGCCGTCCAGCTTGCTGAAGCACGGCAGCGTGCGCAGCGTGTCGAAATAGTCGTCGAGGATGGTGATTTTCATGGGTGCCTCTGGCTTTTGCTCGACCTGCTCGCGGCAGCGGTATGGCGATTGTGGCCGCAACGCCGGCACGATTGCCAATATCTCTCCGAGCGAACACGCATATTCTGGAGATATGGCGTTCAGAGACGACGCGCCTAATCGCTATCATTAGAAGTTATCGTCGAAGCCATCTTGCCGGCCGGCGGGCGAGGGGCCTATTTCTTTCGCAACGCGAGCTATCCCTTCCAGAGAGGCCGGCATGCCCAAAGCCAAACAACTTCGTCTCGGCGCCTTCATGCGCCCGGTCAGCATCCATACCGCCGCCTGGCGCTATCCCGGCGGCACGCCGGACGCCAATTTCAATCTCAAGGCGCTGGTGAGCTACGCCCAGACGCTGGAGCGCGGGCGGTTCGACGCCTTCTTCATGGCCGATCATCTGGCCGTGCTGAACATGCCGATGGAGGCGCTGAAGCGCAGCGCTACGGTGACGTCGTTCGATCCGCTCACTCTGCTGCCGGCGCTCGCCATGGTGACCAAGCATCTCGGCCTGATCGCCACCGCGTCGACCACCTTCGAGCCCGCCTACACGATCGCCCGCCGCTTCGCCTCGCTCGATCACATCAGCGACGGCCGCGCCGGCTGGAATCTGGTGACGACGTCCAACCCCGACGCGGCGCTCAATTTCGGCATGGACGAGCAGATGGAGCATGCCGAGCGCTATGCCCGTGCGCGCGAGTTCTTCGATGTCGTCACCGGCCTGTGGGATAGCTGGGCCGACGACGCCTTCGTGCGCGACGTGGCGAGCGGCCTCTACTTCGATCCCGACAAGCTTCATGTCCTGGACCACAAGGGCAAATATCTGAAGGTGCGCGGCCCCCTCAATATCGCGCGTCCGATCCAGGGCTGGCCGGTCATGGTGCAGGCCGGCGCCTCCGATGCCGGCCGCCAGCTTGCCGCCGAGACGGCGGAAGTCGTGTTCGCCGCCGGCGGGCCGATCGAGGCCGGGCGCGCTTTCTATGCCGACGTGAAGGGCCGCGCGGCGAAGATCGGCCGCAACCCCGACCACATCAAGATCCTGCCCGGAGCCTTCACCATCATCGGAGAATCGCTCGACGAGGCGCACGAGAAGCGAGCGCGGCTCGACAGCCTGGTGAGCTACGAAAGCGGTATCGCCGCCCTGTCCATCGCGGTGGGCCAGGATGCGCGGCGGTTCGATCCCGATGGGCCGCTGCCTGAGATCCCCGAGACCAACCAGAGCAAGAGCGGTCGCGAGAGGGTCGTGGCGCTGGCCAAGGGCGGGAACCTCACCGTGCGCCAGATCGCCGGACGTCTGGGCGGCTATGGCGGCCTGGCGATGATGGGCACGCCCAAGATGATCGCCGACCAGATGGAGCAGTGGCTGGTCACCGAGGCCAGCGACGGCTTCAACGTGATGTTCCCCTATCTGCCGGGCGGGCTCGAGGATTTCGTCGACAAGGTCGTTCCCGAGCTGCAGCGCCGCGGCCTCTTCCGCCGCGAGTATGAAGGCAAGACCTTGCGGGAAAACCTTGGTCTGCCACGGCCGGAGAACCAGTTCTTTCGGGCTGTCCAGCGCGCGGCGGAGTAACTCCCGCTCCCCCAGACGGCGGCAGCCCTTGAGAGCCCCCGGCTTGTCCGATAGGCTTTTCGCTGGTCGTGGCTGGGGGATGGATGGCCGAAGACCAAACGGACAAGACGCAGGTCAGCCGGCGCGCGGCCGAGGAGTATGGTACGCTGCGACCTGGCGCGTTGATCGGGCGCTATGAGATCGTCTCTGTCCTCGGGCAGGGCAGTTTCGGCATCACCTATCGCGCGCGCGATACGCAGCTCGATCGCGACGTTGCCATCAAGGAGTATCTGCCGAGCGCCTTGGCTGTCCGGCATGAAGGCACGACCGTACTGCCCCGGTCGGCCCGGATGGTTGACGATTTCATGTGGGCACGCGCCGGCTTCCTGGATGAAGCCAGGATCATGGCGCGTTTCGCCCATGCGCCGGCGATCGTGAGGGTGCACGATTTTCTCGAGGCGCACGGCACCGCCTATATGGTCATGCCCCTGCTGGAGGGTGAGACGCTGGAGGCGCGGCTCAAGCGCGAGGGACGGCTGCACCAGCCGGCCATCGAGCGCATTCTCTATCCGCTGCTCGACGGCCTCGAGCAGATCCATGCGGCCAGCTTCCTGCACCGCGACATCAAGCCGGCCAATATCATTGTCGCTGCCGACGGCTCACCGACGCTGATCGACTTCGGCGCCTCGCGGGAGGCATTGCAGGAACGGACGCAGGCGATCACCGCGGTGTTCACGCCGCGCTACGCGCCACTCGAGCAATTCGCGTCGGGCAGGCAGGGGCCGTGGACGGACATCTACGCGTTGGCAGCCACACTCTATGCCTGCATCGACGGGAAGCCGCCGCCCAGCGCCGTCGATCGCGCGAGCGGCATAGCGATCATGCCGGCGGCCGAGGTCGGCAAGCGCGAATATGCCTCGCGTCTCCTGACGGCGATCGACGCCGGCCTGGCGCTGAAAAGCGAGGAGCGGCCCCAGACGATCGATGAATGGCGCAAGATCCTGGCGACCGGTGTTTCGACCGGTCCAACAAAAGCTGCCGACGGCGATCCGGCGCGCTGGGGCGCGAGGCCGCTGCTCGTGGCGCCGTCCCTGCCTGTCGCGGCGGCGCGGCGCCGCCCGGTGACCTTGTGGTTCGGCGCTGGCGTCGCTTTGGTTCTGGCCGGCACCGGGACCTATTGGACGACTTTCCTGCGCGAAGCACCTCGGCCACCGGCGGAGGTCGCCGCCAGGCAGCAACAGGCATCGGCCGGTGCGGACGCCCAAAAGCAGGCGGCCGAAGCCGAAAAGGCGAAGGCCACGACGAAGGCGCTGGACGATCTCAGGCGCGCCGCCGAGCGCGACGAGACCAGCCTGCGCCTCGGCGACAAGGATCGACAGAAGATCCAGGTCGCATTGACGTCGCTGGGCTTCACGACCGGCGGTTCTGATGGCGCGCTGGGACCGCGCTCACGCCAGATGATCGCGGCATGGCAACAAAGGAGCGGCGCGCCCGCGACCGGTTTCATTTCAGCGGCGCAGCGGGACGATTTGTTCCGTAGCGCCGCACCGGCGATTGCCCGGTGGGAAGAAGAGCAGAGGAAACTCGACGACGAGAAGAAGAGGGCCGACGAGGCCGCCGCCGTGCCTGCAACTGCGGCCGGCAAGTATTTCTGGGTCGGACACGCGGGCTGCGCCATCTGGAGCGCGAAAATTGGTGCGATGCCCTTGCGTATCGAGATGAACGACGGCCAAGGCTCTCAGCATGCGATATGGGGAAGTGGAAGCGTTGCCTTGGACATCGCCATCAGAGGGGATCAGGCCGGAGGCAAGTTTGAATGGGTCAGCGTCATCGACAGCAGGGAGTGGACCGGCAAGTTCGCAGGCAGCGCGTCCGGCGATCAAATCCTTTTGCAGACGGTCAGTCGGCCGAAAACCAGATCGACAGTCTCCGCGATCGACGACACGCTCTGCCAGGTCGAATTGCACCGGGTCCCGGGCTGAGCGCCCGGCATCCTGCGTCGTCCATCGTCAATGCGTCGCCGACAGATACTCGACGATCTTCGGCACGTCGGCTTCGTCGATCGGCGCGCCGTAGACCTTGATCATCTTGGTCACCTCGGCCTGCCAGAAATCCTTCTTGAAGGTCGGACCCGTCGGCTGGGTGGCGATGTAGTCCGCCGAATGACAGGCGCCGCAATTACCCTGGACGACATCGAGGTTGGGGCCGGGCTTGAAGGTCGCGGTCTCGTCCGGAAGGGTGTAGGTCACCGGCTTGGCGTTGACCGCGACGAGGCTGACGCCGCAGAGGGCGGCAGCGAGGAGAAGAGTGGAACGCTTCATGGTCTCTCCTTCCCTAGGCCGCCGTGACGTTCACGGCTTCGACGACGTTGCGCATGTAGCCGGCCGGATTCCATAGCAGGTCCGTCGGCTGCGTCTTGCCGTCGTTGCTGGTGGCGCGCACTTTCAGCACGTGTCCGCCGGCCGCGAGGGTGACCGGCATCTGCCATTCGCGGAATGAGAACTTGCCGAGATCGGTGCCGAGCTTGGCCGGCTCCCAGGTCTTGCCGCCGTCGGTCGAGACGGTGACCTCCTTGATGCCCTTGCCGCCGTCGAAGGCGATGCCCTTGAGGACGGTCGGCGCACCGGCCTTCAGCCGGCCGCCGTCGGTCACGCTGGTGATGAAGGAGCGCACGTTGAAGCGGTTGATCGGGATCGTGGCCGAAGGCGCCTTGCCGGGCTCGGTGCAAGCGCAATCATTGTCGGGAATGCGGTAGGCAGCCTTCATCCAGAAGCCGTCGAACACCGTGTCGATGACGGTGATCTCGCTGAGATGCTTCACCCAATAGGTGCCGTAATAGCCTGGCACGACGAGACGCACCGGAAAACCGTTGAGGAAAGGCAGATCCTGGCCGTTCATGGCATAGGCCAACATGACCTCGCCGTCGCGTGCGTGGTCGATGTCGAGCGCCTTCACGAAGTCCGGCGTCTTGTCGACGACTGGTATGTCGAGGCCGTTGAAGGTGACCTGCCTGGCGCCCGCCCGGACTCCGGCCCGGTCGAGGACGGCCTTGAGCGACACGCCCCGCCAGCGCGCATTGCCCATGGCGCCGTTGCCGGACTGGCCGCCGGCGACGCGCGGCTCGAAGAAGCCGCGGCTGTTGCCCGAGCACTGGTTCACCGCCACGATTTCGGCCGACGGCATGCGCTTCAGTTCGGCGAGCGACAGCTTGAACGGCTTGTCGACATTGCCCTTGATATCGATGGTGTAGCTGTCGGGATCGATCTCGAGCGGGATGCCGGCGAGATGGTAGCGCACGAAGAAGGCGTCGTTCGGGGTGATCGCGCCGTCATTGAAGACGGAATAGGGCGTTTCGAGCTGCGGCGGCCGGCTGGTGAGGCCGATCATCGGCCGCTTTTGCGGATATTTGACCAAAGGCCGTTCGCCGTTTCCGAACGGCAGGGTGACCGTGTCGGCGAACGCACGCAGCGAGCCGGTGGTCGCCGTGAAAGCTGCGGTCGCGGCCAGCGCTCCGGAGCGCCTGATGAGGGTTCGTCTGTCGATCACGGCGTGCCTCTTTCCTGCACAAAGTCTTGTGACCGAAAAGATGATGCCTGCCCGCCTCATCGGCAAGGCGATGATTTCGCGTCAAGGCTGACGGCGCGGCGGCATCAAGGCGAGCCACAGCGACACCGCCGTCGAGGCGATGGCCACCGCTTGCAGGGTCGAAAGCGGCTCGTCGAGGAGGAGGATGCCGCTTGCGATCGCCACGATCGGAATGGCGATCGAAGACAGGGCCGCGACCTGGGTCGGCAACATCTTGACCAAGGCGAACCAGGTGGCGGTGCCCAGCGCCATTGGGATGGCGCCGGTGTAAAGCGTGGCCACGATGGCGCCCGTCGAGGGCCAGCGTGCCGGCAGGTGGTCGAAAGCCAGCGCGCCGAGCGCGATCGGCGGCAGGCTGATGACGACCTGCCAGAAGGTGAGCGACAGGCCCATGCCCGGCCAGCTCGTGCGCTTGACGACGAAGGTGCCGATCGCCCAGCAGAAGCCGGCAAGCAGGCCCCAGAACAGACCTTGCGGGGCGTTGGCGTAGCCCGCGAAATTGGGGACCATGAGAGCCGCAACCGCGGCGGCGCCGATCGCCAGCGCCGCCAGAAGTCGGCCGCTCAAGCGCTGCCTGAACACCACGAAGCCGATCACCGCCACCCATAGCGGCATGGTATAGGCCAGCACCGAGGCGTGGCCCGAGGGGATGTAGAGCACGGCGAGCGAGGTGGCGATGTTCCATACGCCGATATTCATCATCGATGCGACGATCAACGCCGGCCACTTGCCTTTGGGGACGGCGAAACTCTCGCCGCGCAATTTCAGGATCACGAACAGCACCAGCATCGCGGTGGTCAGCACGACGGTGCGGAAGGTCAGCACTGAAATCTCGCTGAGCGCGATGCGGAACAGCGGCCAGTTGGTGCCCCAGACGAGGGTGAGCGCAGCCAGCAGCGCCAGCGCGTTGGGAGACAGGCGCGACATCGAGTGGCTAGGCTTGGTGCTCTTCGGGGGCCTGGAGATAGCAGCCGTCGATGCGCCAGCTCCCGTCGGGAAGCTGCGTCATCACGTAGAGGGCCACGACCGGCCGGCCGTCGGGCCCGACGATATCGACCTTCTGCGTCGGCTTGCCGTCGAGCGTCACCAGCGCGCCGAATTCGAAGTTCCTTGGCCGGTAGACCGGGCGATAGCCCGAGCGGACCATGTCCATGAAGACATCGGATGCGCCGAACATGCCGCGGATGGTGGGCGAGGCGAAGCCGAACGCCGCCTCGCCATCGTCGCGGCGGAAGGCCTCGATCTGCTGCTGGATGATCTCGCGAATGGCGGCGCGGTCGGCCGCCGTCGGCTCCCCGGCGCGTGCAGTGCCGGCAAAAGCGACCATCAGACCGAGCAGGGCAATCAATCGCAGGACCATGGCGCCGAGTTTAGCGCACTTTTCCATCGACCCCGCAGGAAATGCTCCCTCGAGGCTGCCCTGGGCCGGGTGGCGCCGACCCTTGAGCGGCGGTCCGCCGCAGGGCTTTACGTGGCTTGCAACGCCGGGGCACTTTGACTAGTGTGCGCGCCTTCTCGCCGGCCGCCGTCCTCGGACGCGCGTACGGTTGCGCGCCCGTAGCTCAACTGGATAGAGCATCTGACTACGAATCAGAAGGCTAGGAGTTCGAATCTCTTCGGGCGCGCCATTACTCCTTAGCCACAAAATGTATGCCGGTTAGCAGGTTGGGCTTGGGCAAGCCGAGGTCGAGTTTCAGTGCGGGATTGTCCTCGGTAGGCACGAAGCCGGCATGCTCCTTGGTCTTGTAGACGAGGCGCATCTTGCCGGATCGGGGATGCCATCCTGGAAGATCTTGAGATAGGTCGCATACTCGAGCCGCGTCTTGTCTCCGAGTTCGTTCCACAGACCGTGGTCCTTGAGATCGGTGATGGTCGCGCCGATCTGGCCGGGCCGATATTGCTTGGGTTCCCCGCGACGCCACGCCATGTATATCCCGGCGGCCGCAGCGCTCGCCAGCGCGACCAAGCCTAGGAGCCACCAGGAACGGCGCCAGAGGCTTGAGCCGTCCGACCGTGCCGCCCGCATGTGGAGGCCTGCGGGTTCGCGATGTTCCCGTCCGGCATCGATTGGACCTCCGAACCTTCTGCCGCCTTCGACTTCGGGCTTGGGCTGCGTATCCACTGCCCGAGCTGCCACGACTGAAGGTGGGCGCCGCCCCTGATTTATCACCGATGCCGCAGGCCGTGACCGGGTAAGCTTAGTTCTTCCGCCTAGGAGTCCGTCTTGGTCTTCAAGTCCAGCAGCCCGCCGGAGCGGCCGGGCGACGAGCCGCCGGACCACGGCGACGAAGCCCACTTCCAGCAGTCGCTGGCGCGGCTCTCCGCTGAGCTTGCCCGGCGGCGCCATTCGCTGGCTCCCGACAGTTCGCCGCTGCGCTCCGCCGAGGCCGCCCGTGAGGCGGACGAAGCCCACTTCCAGCAGTCGCTGGCGCGGCTTTCCGCTGAGCTTGCCCAGCGGCGCCATCCGCCGGCTCCCGACAGTCCGCCGCTGCGCTCCGCCGAGGCCACCGCAGCGATCAAGGCGGCGCTCGCAGCCCGCGAGGCGCGGGACGCCGCAGCCGCCAAAGCCGCGGAAGCCAAGGCCGCCGCGACGGCGAAGGCGGCCGCCGAGCTCAAGGCGGCCAAAGAGGCGAAGCTTGCCGCGGAGGCCAAGGTCGCAGCCGAGCGCAAGGCGGCGGAGGCTGCCGAAAGGGCAAGGGTCGAAGCAGAGGCCAGAGCGGAGGTAGAGCGCAGAGCTGCGGCCGAAGCAGCCGCAAATGCCAGGGTGGAAGCCAAGGCCGCCGCGACGGCGAAGGCGGCCGCCGAGCGCAAGGCGGCTAAAGAGGCGAAGCTTGCCGCGGAGGCCAAGGTCGCAGCCGAGCGCAAGGCGGTGGCGGAGGCTGCCGAAGGGGCAAGGGCCGAAGCGGCGGCCAGAGCGGAGGTAGCGCGCAGAGCTGCGGCCGAAGCAGCCGCAAATGCCAGGGCGGAAGCCAGGGCAGCTTTCATCGCCTTCGCTGCACGCGCTTGTGCCCAATTGGCGTCCACTGCGGTCATGGCTTTCGCGGCTTTCGCGGCTGTCTCGGCTGCCGCCCGGCGTTCGGCCACCGCCCTGCGCTCAGCCGCTGCTTTGGCCTTGGCGGCGGCCTTTGCCTGTTCGGCGGCCTTGCGCTCGGCCGCGGCCTTGGTTTCGGCTTCGGTCCTTGCCCTTTCAGCAGCCTCCGCCACCGCCTTGCGTTCGGCCTCGGCTCTGGTCGCCGAGTCGGCTCTTGCCCTTTCAGCGGCGACCGCCGCTGTCTTGCGTTCGGTCTTTGCTCGGGCCTCCACGGCAGCTTTCACCTCTTCAGCGGCCTTGCGCTCGTTATCCGCACCGCGCAAGCCCCGCCTCTTCAGGAGCGCCTTGCTGGCAGCAGGCATCGGAACCGGTGCGATCGCGGTCGGCGTGCTGGTCGGATATCTGGTGAACGGCCCGCCGCAGCGTCCCCTGGTGCCGCGCGTCGTCGCCGACACCTCGTCCGCCGCGCCCTCCGCCGACCGTGTGCAGACCGGGACTACCGCTGCTCCAGCACCCGCGGCACCGCCGCCCGCTGCCGCAGCGCCGGCCGCGCCCGATCCGAGCGTCGCTGCCGCAGCGCCGGCCGCGCCCGACCCGAGCGCCGCGGCCGCGCAGATGCCGACCGCCGAGGTGCGCGAGGTGCAAAGCCGGCTGCGCGCCATGGGCTTCAATCCCGGCCCGGTCGACGGCAGCGTCGGCCCGCTCACCGAGGACGCCGCCAAGCAGTACCAGCGGGCGCGCGGGTTGGAAGTGACGGGTGCGGTCGACCGCAACCTGCTCGCGCAGCTGCGCCAGGAGACTCCGCCGCCGCGGCGCTATTCTGGCAACGGCTATGCGAGCAACACCGCGGCGGCCCAGCGGCGCCCGCGCAACGATTTCAACGATTTCCTCGACAACCTCGGCAGGCTGTTCCGGTAGTCGGAATCCAAATCCGGCCCAGAGCGCGCTCGCGTAGGGCTCGAAGATAACAGGCGCCTTTTGTAGCCTATACTGCCTCTTCGCTCTCGCTGGGACGGTCGAAGGCGTAGTGAAGGCGGACGCAGCCTCGATCTACTGCACTGACATGAAGCAGGCGCGGACTTGCTCGAAATCCTGTCGGGGGAAAAAGTGGTTTTCCGCCCCCTATAAGTTCCGGCATCACATAGACCTCGATTTCGTCCAGCGCGCCGCGTTCGATGAAGGCCATCTGCAGTTTTCCTCCACCGAGAATCCAAACATCTCCATCGCTGAGAGACCGGAGTTCCGAGACGAGATCATCGACGTTGTTTCTTGT
>Ga0193752_1001685_pt1 | contig 17973 bp, 12 predicted proteins | sample H1c1metaG_FD_144924 | JGI IMG/M metagenome (GOLD analysis project Ga0193752, IMG submission 144924) | Soil microbial communities from a riparian zone of the East river system, Colorado, United States - H1c1 | ecosystem: Environmental > Terrestrial > Soil > Riparian zone | place: USA: East River...
ACCAGGCTTATTATTCCCTGATCAACCGCGAATTTGAATGGGAACTGATGCCCCTGGGCATTGATCAGCAGGTGGGCACACTGGTCTGGAGCCCCCTGTCCGGCGGCAGGCTCGCCGGCAGGTTCAGAAGAGGCCAGCCGGCACCAGAAAGCAGGATCGCCCAGGGAGGCGGCCAGGGACCTGATGTGCCTGAAGATTTTCTTTTCAACATCGTGGATGTGCTTGATGAAGTTGCTACGGAAACCGGCCGGTCGGTGGCGCAGATCTCCCTGAACTGGTTGTTGCAGCGGCCAACGGTATGCAACCTCATCATCGGCGCAAGAAATGAAGAACAACTGAACGAAAATCTCGGCGCAGTGGGCTGGGCATTAACTCCCGACCAGGTGAGCAGACTCGATAAGGTAAGTGAGGTGCCCGCCATCTACCCCTACTGGCATCAGCGACAGAATCCCAAATTGAATCCCCTGCCGGTCTAAATCATAACCATGAATTACACCATTCCCGCAACCTCCTCCATTGGTCACACGCATCTGCGGGTGTCCAACATCGAGAAGTCATTGACCTTCTACCGTGGCATCCTTGGATTCGAAATCACGCAGCGTTACGGCGAGAGCGCCGTATTTCTTTCCGCTGGCGGCTACCACCATCATATCGGCCTGAATACCTGGTATAGTAAGGGCGCGCCATTGGCGCCTGACAGGGGTTGCGGTTTGTTTCATGTGGCGATCCTTTATGCGAGAAGACCTGAACTTGCTACTGTACTCAAAAGATTGCTTGAAGCAAATTACCCGCTAACCGGCGCTTCCGACCATGGTGTTTCCGAAGCCCTGTACATGAATGATCCCGATGGCAATGGCATAGAACTATACTGGGACAGGCCGAGGGATCGATGGCCTCTTGACAACGAGGGTAACCTCATGATGGTTACAGAACCGCTGGACCTGCAAACCCTTTTGGCTGAAGCTGAATAAGATTTTTCAATTCCATTCAAATACAATTGCGCATATGAAAAGAAGATCATTTTTAGTCAACACTGGGATTGCTGCTGCTGCGATCACGGCTTCCCCCGGTGCTCTGGCAGGACCTGGAAAACCTGGAAGGAATAAACTCCCGATGTGGAGGGGTTTTAACCTCCTGGATTTTTATTCTCCCGATCCGGAGAAAGGAAGATCGCCCACAACGGAGGCCAGATTCAAATACATGCGCGACTGGGGATTCAATTTTGTGCGGATCCCTATTCCATATCCGAGATACCTGAAATTCGACCGTACAAGGAACATTACACCAGAGGAGGTTTACCAAATCAACGAAGCTGAGGTGGAAAAAATAGATCAGCTGGTGTCGCTGGGTCATAAGCATGGTATGCATGTAAGTCTGAACCTTCATCGTGCACCCGGTTATTGCATCAACTCCGGTTTTCACGAACCGTATAATCTGTGGAGAGACAAGGCGGCTCAGGAAGCCTTTTATTTCCATTGGAACATGTGGGCAAAAAAATACAAAAACACAGCTTCCGACAAGATCAGCTTCGACCTGGTGAACGAACCCAGCATGCGGGAGGACATGAACGACCAGCATTCAGAAAGAGGACCCGTGCCGGGTGATGTCTATCGTAAGGTCGCCATCGGGGCCATGGAAGCCATCCGCAGGGAAAATCCCAATCACCTTGTGATTGCCGACGGCAATAATGGCGGATCTAATGTTATCCCCGAACTGGCCGACCTGAATATCGCCCAGAGTTGCCGGGGCTATTATCCCGGTACGATCTCCCATTACAAGGCTCCCTGGGCTATGAAGGATCCTGAACACGCGCCCGAACCCAAATGGCCCGGACAGGTCGGCGACCAATACCTCAGCCGGGAAATGCTCGAAAAATTCTATCAGCCCTGGATCGAATTGGTGAATAAAGGAGTAGGAGTGCATTGCGGAGAATGCGGTTCTTACACTAAAACGCCACACCCTGTTTTCCTGGCCTGGTTCGGTGATGTCATTGACATCCTGAGATCAAATAATATCGGCTTCGCACTTTGGGAGTTCTCGGGCGATTTTGGTGTCCTTAATTCCAACCGGGCAGACGTGGACTATGAAGACTGGTATGGTGAAAAACTCGACAGGAAGCTTCTCAACCTGATAACGAAAAAATAAGTTTATTTGCCGGCTTCCTTTGGCGGCTGACCACCTTCAGGAACGAAGATCAGCGCTCCTGAATTCATGCAGTATCGTTTGCCAGTTGGGGCAGGGCCATCATCGAACACGTGTCCGAGGTGCGAACCGCTTTTGCTGTCAACCACTTCCCATCTTACGATGCCTGCGGATTCATCGCGGATCAGCATCACGGCATCGGCAGATATCGGGGCATAGAAACTTGGCCATCCGGTTTTTGAATCAAATTTTGTTTCAGAGCTAAACACCGGCTGCAGGGATGCAGCAGAATAATAAGTTCCCTTTTTATAAAAATGGTCAAAGGTTCCCGTAAACGGATGTTCGGTGGCCTCTTTCCTGAGGATGGCATATTCATCAGCACTCAGTCGTTTCTTCCACTCTGCGTCGGAAAGCTTCATAGGAAAATCATGGCTCTTTTTTACTGACCTGGGTTCGGGATACTTGTTCTGGCCATAGCTCATCAGCGAGCTCGCAATGATAATAAGAGCAAGAGGAAGATATTTCATACAGTGAATTTATGAGCGGCATTATCTGATGAAATGTACGAAGAAACTCTGCAGGCGGTTCAGTAGCATTGCTGGTCTTTTACCTGGGCCTGCTCAATAAACTCAACACTAACTAACCCGCGACAGGACATATATCCATTACACTGCGGCACTACCCCGATGGTGGCAAGGCTGAAGAAGATACCCTCAACAGTCCTAAGTCAACCACAGATGCTGAAGCCATTTCTCCTGTGGTAGTGAAATAGAAAATCAAAAAGGTGCCGGGGACGCCGGCAGGGGTCAGAAATAAACTGCTTCAAACCTGGCGAGCGGCGCCATTTTAGCCCGGTTAAGCGAAAGTGTTTTGGCCGTTAACGAATAATTATCAACCATCTCCAGGATCTCGCGCAGTTTGTTTTCGGTATCAAGTTGCCGACAAGCAATCTGGGTACTGATGATCCTGTTGATTTTTATGCGGTTGCCGGCTTTCAATTCATAAGTGCCACCCATTCCGTTGCAGCCACCAAAACCTTCAAACTGGTTCTGATTTGCCCTGAATTTGATGTGAATTTCTTTACTGTCCGCAGGCGTCGGTCCCACAGGTTTGCCCATCAGTTCAGTGAGTTTCCAGTAAGTTTCCTGAAGATCCGCCACGGTGCTGTCGGAGCGGGAACCGGTGGTGTCGGTGTTCTGACTGGCTGAATCTCTCAGGTTCCTGGCGGAATCCGGCTCAGAGGCACCCCCATCTGTGACGGTTATCGTGGATTCCTGTTCGGAGGTTGTGTTTTGCGGCGACTTGCAGCAGACCAGTAACAGCATCAGGGCAGTTACCGGGATAAAAACCTGTAATTTTTTCAAGGTGTTATTTTTGATTTTGCAATTGTCTGTTTTGCTTTATTACTTCCCAGTATTCCTTACCATATGCCACCAGAATCTCCCCGTTTTTTGGGATTTTTTTCCTTGATACGATGAATACCTTTAGTCCTTCTTCCACATATTCAGAATTATTGTTTATCCCTTTAACCCTGCATAATCCTTTGGCATCATTTGCATATCTTGCCAGAGCATTTTTGAAAGGCAGCGCATCAACCACATGATCACGTTTTATGTAGTAAACATAACCGTTTTCGCCGTTGCGGTGGTCCGCCTCTTTCCAGCTGGAAACTCTTCCTTTATATTCAACTATTTTGGAATTTTTTGGGATTTCTTTTTTTGTAAATAAACCTTTTCCTGATCCTGGGATGGTCGAACGTTTAATCACCAATTGATTTTCTAACAGGGCCATTCATTTTGTTGAAAATGGAAAACTTCTTGAACCCGGCGAAGATACTCCTAAAGCATCACACAGCATCACAGCTGCATGATCCATAAACGATATTTTTATTATGTGAACCTTCTACCCGCCGATAAACAAAAATAAACGACTATGGCCATTACTATCGAAAGAGATCATTTTAAGCACGTGAGTTATCTGTGGGACAATGAAAAAGCGGCATCCTATGGTGACGATCAGATCGCACTTCTCATCTACAGATCCAACCTTTTAGGAGCCGATCTCAGGCTGACAAATTATGGGGGTGGAAATACATCCTGCAAGATCGAGATGCCAGACCCGCTCACGGGCGATACAACTGAAGTGATGTGGGTTAAGGGCTCCGGCGGTGACCTGGGAACGCTGAAAAGAAATGGCCTCGCCGCACTTTATATGAACAGACTTCAGGATCTCAAGAAAATTTACAAAGGCGTCAGCACTGAAGACAAGATGGTAGATCTCTTCAATCATTGCATCTTCGACCTGTCCTCACGTGCGCCATCTATCGATACTCCGCTGCACGCATTCCTTCCTTTCAAGCATATAGATCATTTGCATCCTGATGCTGCTATTGCGATCGCCGCGTCAAAGGATGGAAAGAAAATCACGCAAGAGCTTTTCAATGGTACTATCGGATGGGTAGAATGGCAGAGACCGGGGTTCGACCTTGGCCTTAAGTTGCAACAATGCCTTGAACAAAATCCTGGGATACGGGGTATCATGCTGGGCTCACATGGTTTGTTCACCTGGGGCGACACCGCATATGAAAGTTATATCAACACACTGGAAGTTATTGAAAGGTGTGCTACCTACATTGAAGACAACATTACCAAAAAAGGAATTGTATTTGGCGGACAGAAGCTTGTCGCCCTTCCAAAAAAAGACAGGAAGAAAAAAGCCGTGGCGCTGGCTCCGGTGTTGCGTGGTTTCTGCTCCTCATCAACGCGAATGATTGGACATTTTACGGATGATGACAGGGTACTCGAATTCATCGACTCGAAAGACCTTGACAGGCTAGGGCCATTGGGCACCAGTTGTCCGGACCACTTCCTCCGTACGAAGATCAGTCCACTCATCCTGCGCCTCGACAGCAATGAACCTGTGGAAGAAATCAGGGAAAAGATCCTTCCGCAGTATGAAGAATACCGGAAAATGTATGCGGCCTATTATGAATCCTGCAAACATCCCGACAGCCCCGCGATGCGCGATCCAAACCCTGTGGTGATCCTTTACCCGGGAGTGGGCATGTTCACCTTTGCCAAAGACAAGCAAACCGCGCGAGTTGCGGCTGAATTCTACATAAATGCGATCAATGTGATGAAGGGAGCCGAGGCGATATCCAGCTACACTTCCCTTCCACGCCAGGAAGCCTTTAACATTGAATACTGGCTGCTCGAAGAGGCCAAGCTCCAGCGCATGCCGAAACCCAAACCATTGTCGGGCCGCATCGCACTGGTTACAGGCAGCGCAGGCGGTATCGGCAAGGCCATCGCGAGAAAATTTGCCGATGAGGGCGCCTGCGTGGTAATCAATGATCACGATAAGGAAAGACTTTCAGCCGCATCCAAAGAATTTCAGACTCAATATGGCAGAGACGTCTATGCCGATGTGGTACTGGATGTAACGGATGCCGAAGCGATCACCAATGCGTTCGAGCAGGCCGTACTCTCATTCGGTGGAGTAGACATCCTCGTTAATTGTGCAGGGCTCTCCATATCGAAACCACTCGAGGATCATACCGTTCAGGATTGGGACACGCTTTACAATGTACTTGTCAAAGGACAGTTCCTGATGACGCAATCTGCCGTGAACATACTCAGGAAGCAGGACCTTGGTGGAGACGTGATCAACATTGTGAGCAAGAACGCCCTCGTATCCGGACCCAACAACGCCGGTTATGGATCTGCAAAAGCTGCTCAGCTTCATCTTAGCCGACTCAACGCCGCTGAACTCGGAAAGGACAAGATCCGGGTTAATGTGATCAATCCCGACGCGGTGATCTCGGATAGCAAAATCTGGGCAGGAGGATGGGCAGCTGGCAGGGCCAAGGCCTACGGAGTCAAAATTGAAGAACTCCCTGCATATTATGCCAAGCGGACACTACTGAACGAAATTATTCTTCCCGAAGACATCGCGAATGCCTCATTCGTCCTGGTAAGTGGGTTGTTGAATAAATCCACGGGTAATGTACTAAATGTTGATGGTGGCGTAGCGATGGCCTTCCTTCGATAATTGTAAACCGAATCGGCTTCTAGCATGAGCAGATATATTCTCATGGGGATAATTTCTATCTCCCTTTGCGTCAGCGCAGGCGCCCAATTGAAAGTCGTTAACCTTCTCACCGACAATCTTGTTGAACCATCGGGTATTGACAATCCACGTCCCCGTTTTTCGTGGCAGCTAACCAGTCCTAAAAGAAATACTGTTCAGCAGGCCTACGAAATACGTGTTAGAAGTAATAGTCCTTCAAGGATTACCTGGACATCGGGAAAAGTAAAATCGCCGAATTCTGTCCTCGTTGAATACCAGGGTCCTGACTTTTCACCTGCTTCCATTTACAGCTGGCAGGTTCGTGTGTGGGATAATCATGGGCAGTCATCAGGATGGAGCAGTGCTGCAAGATGGCAGACCGGAATCGGTGGTCCGGAAAATTGGAAGGCAGGCTGGATCACTGCCGAACTCAAAGAAGACACTGTGAGGCGTCCCGGACAACTTTTCAGAAAACAATTCCCAGTTTCCCGCAAGCTGAGGTCTGCTGTGGCCTTCATTACTTCGCATGGAATGTATGAGGCATTTATCAATGGACAAAGACTTGGCAAGGGCATATTTACTCCTGGATGGACCAGCTACAACAAACGGCTGCAATACCAGGCTTATGATGTTACGGATATACTGAAGCAGGGTCAGAATGCGATAGGAGTTGCTCTGGCCAGCGGATGGTACCGGACCGTACTCGGCTGGCAGGACAACGACAATATTTATGGCAAGACACTTGGTTTGCTGATGCAAGTACACCTGCAGTATGAAGATGGAACTGAGGAAGACGTCGTTACGGATGGCAGCTGGAAGGCCACTGATCAAGGACCGGTAAGGTCTTCGGAATTATACAACGGCGAAACCTATGACGCCAACTTTGAACAGAAAAACTGGAGCAGCGATCCTTTTGATGACAGCAAATGGAAGAATGTAACCGCTGGTTCTAAAGACGTGCGCAATATCGTTGCCACGTCCAGTGAGAATGTGAGCAGTCACGACACCTTTGCAGTAAAAAAACTGATCACTACCCCAAAAGGTGAAAAGGTGATCGACTTTGGACAGAACCTGGTAGGATGGGCGGAGATAACCGTAAAAGGCAAAAAAGGAGACACCATTAAAATCACCCATGCGGAAGTGCTGGATAAGGATGGAAACTTTTATACCGCCAATCTCAGGACAGCGAAACAGGAAAATATATTCGTTCTCAACGGAGAAGAGCAAACCTATCATCCTCATTTTACTTTCCAGGGTTTCCGCTATATCAGGGTGGAGGGGTATAACGGCGACCTACAGCCGAAAAGTTTCCGGGCAGTGGCGCTCTATTCCTCGATGCGACCTGCGGGCAGCTTTTCCTGTTCGGATTCCATGTTGAACCAACTCCAGCACAATATTCAATGGGGACAACTTGGCAATTTTGTTGACGTGCCAACGGATTGCCCGCAACGCGATGAACGTCTTGGCTGGACAGGCGACGCGCAGGCTTTTGCCAGAACGGCCACCTTCAACCGCAACTCACTTAACTTTTTTTCAAAATGGCTGAAAGACCTTGCTGCTGACCAGCTTCCATCCGGTGCAGTGCCGCACGTTATCCCCAATGTTCTCGGAGCAGGTGGTGGATCTACGGGTTGGTCAGATGCGGCGACGATCATTCCATGGACCCTGTACACGGTTTATGGCGACACCCAGATATTACGACAGCAATATGCCAGCATGAAGGCCTGGGTTCACTACATGGAAGAGCAAAGCCGGAATGACCTCTGGAATACGGGTTGGCATTTTGGCGACTGGTTGTTCTATAAACCAAATGACGACCTGGATGGCAGTTCGGCGGTAACTGATAAAAGCATGATCGCTCAGACCTTCTGGGCAAATTCAACTCAGCTCATGATCAACACAGCCTCTGTACTGGGTTTGAAGGAAGACAGTGTTCGGTACGCGGGCTGGCTGAAAAGGATAAAGGCCGCCTTCATGAAGGAATATGTTACGCCATCGGGCAGACTGATCTCGGGCACGCAGACCGCCTACGTTCTCGCCCTGAATTTCGACATGCTGCCTGATTCCCTGCGTCCGCAGGCTGCACTTCGGCTGGTTGAAAATGTGAAGCGGTACGACTATCACCTTACAACCGGCTTTCTTGGCACACCTTATCTCTGCCAGGTGTTATCGCGGTTTGGCCACGATGACGTCGCCTATAAATTATTATTGCAGAAAACCTATCCTTCGTGGCTCTACCCGGTGACCATGGGAGCTACGACGATCTGGGAAAGATGGGATGGACAGAAGCCCGACAGCAGTTTTCAAACCGTTGGCATGAATTCCTTTAATCACTATGCATACGGAGCAATTGGTGACTGGATGTACAGGGTGGTAGCGGGACTTGACAATGCTGCTCCCGGGTATTCAAAAATGCTCATTCACCCTCATCCTGATACGAGTTTGAATTTTGCAAAGGCAAGATTTGAAAGTCCTTATGGTACGGTGGTTTCGGGATGGGAAAGAAAGGCCGGAGTCATGACTCTGAATCTTACAATTCCTGCAAACACAAGCGCCGAACTGGTACTTCCCGGCGCGGCCCCGGTTGCCTTGAAAGAAAATGGCAAGCCGGTTCAGGGCGACAACCAGTTTGCAAACATCAAAGAGGAAGGAAACAATACGAGGATGACCATTGGTTCGGGAACTTATCTGTTTACTTACCCGCTTAGGTAAATTGAAGGGTTTGCCAGGCTGAGAAAATACTTATGCACTTGAGCTGAGAACCGCACCACTGGTAAGCAGGGCGCCCGAAAGAAAATCTTTTCTATTCATATTGATTCGTTGAAGTCTATTTCCTTCCTCATTATCCTGAGGGCGTTGGTGACCTGTTTTTCGACTGCCTTTACTGATACGTTCAATTGTTCTGCGATGGTTCTGTTGGGAAGTTCTTCCACGCGACTCAGTGTGAACACCTGCCTGCAACGTGTTGTGAGTTGTGCCATGGCCGCCTGGAAACCGGATTCGAGAACTCGGAGATCGAATTGACCCGGGTCTGCGGCATGACCAGCAGACTGTCGGCTCAGTTCAAGATGATGTCTTTCATGGATCCTCATTGTTCTCAGTTCATTCAGGATCATGTTGCGCAGACAGGCAAGCAGCCAGGCACGAAGGTCATTAATATCTACGGCGTTTGCGCGGCCTCGATAGAGCTGAATAAAAATTTCCTGAACAAGGTCTTCTGCTTTGTGTGTCAATGGTAATTTCCGGAAGGCCACAAAGTATAATTGTTCGGCATAGCGGGCGTACAATGCCCTGAATGCTTGTTCATCATTGTGTGCGAGTAACTGTAACAACTCCTTGTCAGTTTTACGCACATAATCTTGTAAGGGATTGGCCATGCCTGCTCAAATTACGAAGTCGTCAGGAATAAATAAGGTTGATCATTTGCCTGTCATAGAGATTAAAAAGAAAAAAACCGCTGCGTGGAGGTAGGGTAAAGTTTGACTTATGCAACTGGCACATATATCTTGCTTGAATGGATAAGGATCTCTTGTTGGATTTGCTAAAAAAGTATCAGGAAGGCAACTGCACTGATGAGGAACAGCGGCTTATTGAAGCCTGGTACGAAAAATATGATGGGATGGCGGCAGAAGAAACCGTCCCCGATCCGGCCCCTGATCGTTTCCAACTCCTCTATGAGGATCTGAACAGGCGGCTGGAACACGAAGGCGATCCGTTATCCGGAACACGGCGTCGATGGTTTCGCTTGCTTTCTCCTTCCTTGCGCGTTGCTTCGGTCATAGTCATTCTTTTTTTGTCAGTTGTACTGGTGTATCGGATGAACAGACCCAGGTCCGAGGTAGTGATAAACCATGTGGAGCCGGCACTGGAGACCGCCGACCTGCAACCCGCTACCAATAAGGCCATTCTTCGCCTCGGAGACGGCAGTGAGATCCATCTTGATGATGCCCGCGCAGGCAAGCTTGCGGAACAGGGTAATTCCACTATTGTAAAACTGAATTCCGGACAAATCGTTTATGCAGTTGCTCATGGCAAAGACCATCCGATCGTCTACAATACCATCAGTACTCCCAGAGGTGGGCAATACAGGATCACCCTGCCTGATGGGACAGTGGTTTGGCTGAATGCCGCCTCCTCGCTGCGTTTCCCGTCCGCCTTCGGCAATGCCGACCGACATGTGCAGCTCAGCGGTGAGGCATATTTCGAAGTGAAGAAGTTGACCAGGGGACGGCTCAGCAGCAGCTCGGACAGGGTTCCGTTTTTTGTGGACATCGAAGAGGCTGATCGCGGCCATGCATCCAGTATACAGGTATTAGGTACCCATTTCAATGTGATGGCCTATGCAGATGAGATGCAGGTCAGGACAACAGTGGTGGAAGGCGCCGTCAGAGTTCATTCGCAAGCCAACAGCGTTGACCTCAAACCCGGTGACCAGGGAATATTGACTATCGCCTCGGGTCTGGTCGATCGCCGGACTGTAGACGTTGAAGAACAAACGGCATGGAAGAACCAGTTGTTCTGGTTTAATAATTCAGATGTGCAATCGGTGATGAGACAGATATCACGGTGGTACGATGTAGACGTTCAGTACAATGGGAAAGTAGAAAAAGTTTTTACCGGCACTTTGCCCAGGACGATGAAAGCATCAAACATTTTTAAGGTGCTGGAGATGACCGGGGGAGTACATTTCAGAATTGAAAACAAAAAAGTTATCGTAATGCCATAAAGTTCTTTGTCCTTAAGAAGAAACCGGGAGTGTTGAAGCCACCCCCGGAAGAATCTGGGCAACAATACCGCGTGAGCGGTCAATTCTAGCAAACTGTTTTATTATTAAACCCAAACACTACAAAAGTATGTATTTGACTGCTATTTGTAAAGAAGGAGCCATTGTCCCTGAACGGCTGCCTTTCTTTTCAAAACAAACTGTGCTCATTATGAATTTTGTTGCCTTATTTCTTTTGGGAGCCTGCCTGCAGGTTACTGCTACGGGCCTCGGGCAAATGTCATTGAGGAGCATGAACAAACCTCTTGGGCAGGTGTTCAATGAAATCCGAAAACAAACCGGCTACAATTTCATTTACACCGCTGATGTGCTCGAAAAAAGCAAAAAAGTATCGGTTGTGCTGAAAAATGCTTCGATCACCGAAGTACTCGCTGCATGTTTTCGTGATCAGCCTTTGACCTATTCAATCATAGACAAAGTGGTGATTGTAAAAGCGAAGGAGGCCGGCGAACAGAAACGGGATCTACCAGCGCTTATCATCATCCGTGGGAAGGTGACCAATGACAGAAATGAGCCGGTGAGTGGAGTTAGTGTCGTAATAAGGGGAACATCGAGAGGAACCGTCACAGACAGCGCAGGCGATTTTTCGGTCGGAGCCGACAGGGGCAACATTCTGGTTTTTTCGTTTGTGGGCTATCAGTCAAAGGAATACATAGTAGGCGATGCCTCGGAGGTTGGGATCGTGCTCGAAGAATCGAAGCGTGAACTGAATGAGGTTGTGGTTACTGCCCTGGGCATAGCACGACAGAAAAGATCACTGGGATATTCTACCACAGAAGTGGGAGGAGATAAATTCACCCAGGCCCGGGAAACCAACCTCGGCAATGCGCTGACCGGCCAGGTCGCCGGAGTGAGTGTGGCTGGAGTGGCCACGGGGCCTTATGGAAGCAGCAGGGTGACTATCCGCGGAAACTCTTCTCTGAAGGGAGAAAATCAGCCGCTTTATGTTATTGATGGTGTTCCGCTGAACAATACCAACAGGGGATTCGCCGGGCCATATGGCGGGTCTGATTTTGGGGATGGACTGTCAACGATAAATCCTGACGACATCCAGTCCATCCAGGTGCTCAAGGGAGCGGCGGCAGCAGCGCTTTATGGTTTCAGAGGAGGCAATGGAGCCATCCTCATTACCACCAAGTCGGGCTCCTCGTCAAGAGGCGTGACGGTTGAACTCAACAATAATTTCACAGCCAATTCGGTTGTTGATCTCCGTAAGGACGTGCAATACGAATACGGTCAGGGGTACAATGGCGAAAAGCCCACTTCGCAATATGGCGCTTCCAGTTCTTCATTTGCCAGCTGGGGTGCAAAAATGGATGGGTCGCAAGTAATTAATTTCGATGGTGAAATGTATCCATACCAGGGATACCAGGACAATTTCAAGAATTTCTTTCAGACAGGCATCGCCAACCAGAGTTCGATAGCCGTGCTCGGTAACAGCGAAAAGGGCAATTACCGGATCGGACTCTCCAACATGTACCAGACACCTGTAACGCCGAATTCAAACCTGAAACAACAGGGCGTGAATTTCAACAGCAATTTCAATGTAAACAAAAAGCTGAAGGTGGGCCTGACAGCAAATTATGTTTTTGAAAAAGTGAAGAACAGGGCCTCAGTGTCCGACGCACCCGGAAATATTATCGCGCCCGCAATTTACCTGGCCAGTAGCTTTGACATCCGCTGGCTCAAGGCCGCCGTTGATGACAACGGCAACGAATTGGTACCGAATGTTGATGACCCTTATACCAACAATCCCTATTTTGTCGCGAATTATTTTCAGAATGCTTCCAACAGGAACCGGCTGACAACAGGATTGACTGTGCGTTATGAGTTGCTCGACTGGCTGTCGGTACAGGGTCAGCTGACCCGGGATGGATTTAGTATCGACAAGAAAGAAGTGATTCCCACAGGCACAGGCTTTCTTTATGGAGAGAACGGGGTCCTTTCTCAAAGCACCGGAAATTTCAGGGAGATCAATGGGAACATCAACATTGAAGCCAATAAGAAATTCAATAAATTTTCGGTCCGTGCAATCGTTGGAGGCAATTCACTTGACAACCAGTACACCGAATCAGGAGTTTATGGAATCCGACATTTCCAGGTTCCTTATTTCTACAGTCCGCTGAACATTACCAACCGTCCATATCAGACCTCATTTTCCAGATTCAAGGTGAATTCAATTTATGGAAGTGCTGACCTGGGGTTCAGGGATTTTCTTTTTCTTAACCTCACCGCCCGCAACGACTGGTTCTCTACTTTGAATCCCGCGTCAAACAATTATCTCTATCCATCCGCCAGCCTGAGCTTCGTATTTTCCGACCTGGTGACTATGCCTTCCTGGATTAGTTTTGGCAAGCTGAGGGCAGCGTATGCCGGTTCATCCAATGGTACCAGCCCCTACCTCAACAAACTTAGCTACACTCTGGAGGGATTTACCATTGGAGACCAGCCGGTTGGACATATCGTTCAATCCAGCATACCCAATCAGGGTCTGAGGCCTGTAAAAATTTCCGAGCAGGAACTTGGTCTAAGCATGCAGTTCCTGAATAACCGTATTGGTCTGGACCTGGCTGTTTACAACAAGAAGACGGTAGACGACATTCTTAATGTGGGCGTCAGTACCACCACGGGTTACCAGGCCAACGTGGTCAACATTGGAAAACTCCGGAATAAGGGCATTGAAGCGCTGATCAGTGCCACACCTGTGAGAACAGGGCGGTTTACCTGGAATACCAGTTTCAATATTGCCGTCAACGACAACAAGGTGCTTGCCCTTGCGCCACCAGACAATAACCCGGTGCCAGTGCTGGACAATGACGACAATACTGCGCGCTGGGGAAGCGGGGTGAGTATACAGCATGTGATAGGCCTGCCATATGCCCAGATTGTCGGATATGCCTACAAGCGCAACGCAGCGGGTCAGAAAGTATTTGATGCTGATGGCTTTCCAGTATCCAGTGATATCGTACCCGTGCCATTGGGTTCGGGTATTTACAAAACGACCGGTGGCTTCTACAATGAATTTTCCTATAAGGGGATAAATCTCTCCTTTCTGATTGATTTCAAATATGGGGCGAAGATCTACTCAGGCACCAACCTTTTGCTGTACAGCAACGGACAGCATATCAACACCCTGGAGGGCAGGGAGGCTGGATTTATTGGCAAGGGGGTGACAGAAGATGATAAGGAAAATACTATTGCTGTCAGGCCACAGGATTATTTTTACCAGATCACAACAGGTGATTATAATATAGGGGAAGAATTTGTTTATGATGCCAGCTTTATCAAATTTCGCTCCCTTTCGCTGGGTTATTCACTGCCGGCCTCGATACTGAAAAAGGGCTTTGTAAAAGGGCTTGTTTTTTCACTTGTTGGCCGTAACCTTTGGATCATAAAAAAATATACGCCCAATATAGATCCCGAATCATCTTACAACAATACCAATGCGCAGGGACTTGAATTGTCAGGGTATCCTTCGGTAAGAAATCTTGGTTTTAATGTAAACGTAAAATTCTGATCCCTAAAAATTGAGCGATGAAAAAGATTATCACTTTAAAATACCTCCTGATCCTGGTCACTTTATTTTTCTCTTCCTGTGACAAGGATTTTGAACTGATCAACACCAATCCCAACAGTCTCGGCCAGGATGTGTTCAAATACAATTACCTGTTCACCGCGGCCCAGCTTTATACGGCCGGAAATTCAGATGGATATTCCAGGGGCATTTGGGAAGGAAGTCTCAGCTATGCCTCCACATTCATGCAGCAGCTTTCTTCCACATCTGGCTTCTGGTATGGCGACAAATACGTGTTCAATAATGACTATCTTTCTGCCTTCTGGCTGACCCAATTTGGTACCAGTGTGAAGTCGATTACAGACGTCATTTCAAACATCAATGGAAAGGAAGACCAGGGAAATTTCTTGCAGATCGCGCGTATACTTAAGGTTTTCATCTTCCAGCGGATCACCGATCAATATGGCGATATCCCATATTTCCAGGCAGGCAAGGGATTTTCGGAAACACTTACCGATCCGGTGTATGATAGCCAGGCGGTCATTTATGATGACATGCTTGCTGAATTGGAAGATGCTGTGGGAAAGCTGGATCCGGACGCGCCAAACACCCTGGGCGATGCCGATCTTTTTTACAAGGGGGATGTCACACAATGGACGAAATTTGCGTATTCGGAGATGTTACGGCTCGCTATGAGAATGTCCAAGGTGGATCCTGAAAAGGCAAAAACCTGGGCTGGGAAAGCAGCTTCCGGCGGCGTAATGGAAACCAACGACGACAACGCCATTATTTATCATGAAACTAATGACGCACTTACCGAGAATCCAGTAGGTGCCGAGGTGATCACGAGGGAACCGGCCAGCTACAGACTGAGTAAAACATTGATCGATTTTTTGAAGAATAAGAATGATCCGCGTTTGCCAGCCCTTGCCACCGTGGTTGAAGACCCTGAGGAGCTTGACGATCCCGGTAATACAGATCCTTTAGTGCAGCTCGGTCAGGCGAACGGGTACGATTTCAGGGGAGGCGCCACCGATCTTTCCAACAGCCCGGGCTGGACAGGAAACCAGAATGATTTTTCTATCATCAACCGCACCACCTTTGCCCGGGTTGATGCCCCAAGTTTCCTGCTGACCGCTGGCAATACACAATTGCTGATGGCCGAGGCAGCCCAAAGGGGGTGGATCAGTGGGTCGGCCGCGGATTACTATGCAGTTGGAGTGGTGCAGTCCATCCTCCAGCTCAACCAGGCCGGTGCGGGAATTGCAGAATCTGATGCTGAAGTCTATCTGGCAGCGAATCCCTGGTTGGCCGCTGATGGGATCAGGCAGATCAATGAACAGTACTGGGTAGCCACATTTGGTGACTGGCTGGAAACCTGGAGCAATTGGAGAAGGAGCGGCTATCCGGAATTAGTGCCCGTAAATTACGAAGGCAATATAACCAATGGCAGCATCCCACGCAGGTTCACCTACCCGATTGACGAAGCCCGTGTGAATCCAAAAAATTACAGTGCTGCCGTTAATTCTATTAACGGAGGCGATAAAATAACTTCGAGGGTCTGGTGGGACAGTGAATAACCACCGTACAAACATTGCTATTTGAATCTATTCGATTGCCATGAATAAGCTACTGAACATTAACACAGAGAAACGGATCCCGATCTATCTGCAGATCGTTGATTCCATTACCGATGCGATCAGACGAGGGAATTACAAAAAAGGAGAAAGAATATTCTCTATAAATGAACTCAGCAATGAGTATTTTCTCGCGAGAGACACGGTACAGAAAGCCTATAATATCCTGCACCACAAAGGCGTCATCACTTCTGTCAAGGGAAAGGGCTATTATATCAAGGATACCAACCTTGGATCCACATTTAAGGTGCTGCTTCTCTTCAGCAAGATCAGCAATTATAAAAAGCAGATATACAACGCCTTTGTGCAGACACTTGGCGACAATGCGGTAATTGACATTAAGATCCACCATTTTAATACCAAGATCCTCCGCGACCTGATCACTGACCACCTGACCGACTATGATTATTTCGTGATCATGCCGCATTTTTATGATGATCCTGATGGGGCCCTGAGCATTATCAAAATGATCCCGGATGACCAGTTGGTGATACTGGACAAGAATATTCCTTACAGCGACCTGAAATCTCCGGCAGTTTACCAGGACTTTCAGAACGACATTGTCGAGGCCCTCGAGCAGGGCATTGACCTGTTGCTGAAGTACAGGAAACTCTACCTTATATTTCCAAAGATCATCAGTTATTCTCCCGAGATCGCTATGGGTTTCCGGAAATTTTGCATCAGCAACAATTTCAAATTCGAAATCCTCCCCGAGATAGACGAGAAGACAGAAGTACAGGAGAAAGAAGCCTATATAGTTATTGAGGAGAATGACCTTTGCCAGCTGATCAAAAAATCGAGGCAGAAGGGGTTGAAAATCGGAAAAAACCTCGGCATCATCTCATACAACGACAGTCCTCTCAAGGAAATTTTGCTGGACGGTATCACGGTGCTTTCCACCGATCATACCAGGATGGGAGAAACTGCGGCCAATTTTATCCTCAATAACAGCAAAGAAAAAATCAAAAATCCTTTCGTAATGATCAGAAGAAAATCTCTCTGAATCGTTTTTTTGAATAAAATGCAACTTGAAACAATGCACTTTAAACGGCACTTGGTAACTGAGGATTCCTGACCTTGTAGCCTCTCAATCCAAAATAAAGAATTACCAGAATAGACAGGATGGGTACGATATAAGCTATCTGAATACTACCCGTTGCATCGGAAATGGCTGCCATGATAACGGGCACCACCGCACCACCGACAATTGACATGACGAGAAACGAAGATGCGATCTTGCTTTCTTCGCCGAGCCCTTTGATTCCTAACGCAAAAATCGTGGGGAACATGATCGACAAGAAAAATGGCACCGCTAACAGTGAGTAAATGGCGATATTGCCGGTAGTCGTTATCGAAATCGTAAGCAGAAGCACGGTAATCATTGCATAGGTTGCCAGAAGTTTGGCTGGCGAGATATATTTCATCAGAAATGTGCCGACATACCTTCCCACCATGAATCCTACCATTCCAATCGCACCCCAAACAAAAGCAGCTTCTTTTTCTCCCATGTTGCCAACAAATTTCGAAAATCTGATAAAGAAACTTCCAACACCAACCTGGGTTCCTACATAGCAAAACTCCGCTATAACAGCCCAGGTCACGTGACTATGACGGAACACTCTCATCGAAAAAGAATGTTTTTCATCGCTGTCTTCTTCCTTCACTTCGGGAAGCTTGCTTAATGCGAAGAAAATGAATACCAACGCCACGATCGCGGCAATTACCAGGTATACTATTTTGATGGTTGAGGCTTCAAAATTCAGGTAGCTACTCAATTGTTGCGGCGACATCTGACTCAGTTCCTGATCGCTGTGCTCGATGCCCGACAG
>Ga0193752_1001686_pt1 | contig 17958 bp, 16 predicted proteins | sample H1c1metaG_FD_144924 | JGI IMG/M metagenome (GOLD analysis project Ga0193752, IMG submission 144924) | Soil microbial communities from a riparian zone of the East river system, Colorado, United States - H1c1 | ecosystem: Environmental > Terrestrial > Soil > Riparian zone | place: USA: East River...
CCTCTTGGTTCATTGAGTAGGTTCCGCGCCGTGAAAGGCGCCACGTACCGTCAGGCGGGCGTCGATATCGAAGCTGCAGACCGCTTCGTCGACCGCATCAAGCCCCTCGCAGCACGCACGAAGATCCCAGAGGTCATGGGATCGATCGGCGGCTTTGCTGGTCTGTGCTCCATCCCGGTGGGGATGCGCGAGCCGATCCTCGTTTCGGGTACCGACGGCGTCGGCACCAAGCTCAAGGTCGCGTTCGCTGCCGATCGCCATCACACGGTCGGGATCGATCTGGTCGCGATGTCGGCCAACGATGTCGTGACCACCGGCGCGCGGCCGCTGTTCTTCCTCGACTACTTCGCGACCGCGAAGCTCGACGTCGAGCAAGCGACGCGCGTGATGGAAGGCATCTCCGAGGGCTGCCGGCTCGCGGGTTGCGCGCTGCTCGGCGGTGAGACCGCAGAGATGCCCGGCATGTACTTGCCCGGCGAATACGATCTCGCCGGCTTCGTGGTCGGCGTGTGCGAGAAGTCTTTGCTCCTGCCGCGACCCAACATCGGCGCCGGCGACGTCGTGATCGGCGTGGCCTCCGACGGCCTACACTCGAACGGCTTCTCGCTCGCGCGCAAGGTGCTGCTCGAGGACGCGGGCCTGCCGCTCGAGCGCTCGATCGAGCTGCTCGAGGAGCCGCTGGTCGATGCGCTGCTTCGGCCGACGCGCTTGTACTGCCGCGCGGCGCTGGCCGCGATCGAGGCCGGCGGCGTCAAGGCGCTGTGCCACGTCACCGGCGGCGGCCTGCCCGGCAACCTGCCGCGCGTCTTGCCCGATGGCGTCGACGCCGTGGTCAACGAGCGCACTTGGAAGAAGGCGCCGATCTTCGAGCTGATCGAAGAGCTCGGAAACGTCAGCGCGGACGAGATGCGCAGCACGTTCAACTGCGGCATCGGCTTGGTCGCCGTGGTCGAGCAAGAGCACGCGCAGAAGATCCTCGACGTGTTCCTGCACGCCGGCGAGCGCGCGAGCGTGATCGGCTCGATCGTGGCCAAGGCCCCTAGTCCACACGGCGCCGACGGTGTCGCGCCTTTGGGCGAGGCCGAAGTACGGTACATCTGAGGCCAGCGATGGCGCCAATCGGAACGGCTCCGCGCCAGCGCTCCGCCTTGCAGTTGACGGTGCTGATCTCGGGAACGGGCAGCAACCTGCGAGCCATCCTGGCTGCGATCGACGCCGGCACGTGCGATGCGACGGTGCGCGCGGTGGTCAGCGATCGCGCCAACGCGCAGGGCCTCTCGCTCGCCAGCGAACGCAGCATCCCGACGGCGATCGTGAAGCTCTCGGACTATGAGAATCGCTCGACGTGGGACGCGGCGCTCGCGCACACCGTGGCGAGCTTCGACCCGGACCTCGTGGTGCTCGCCGGCTTCATGAAGATCGTCGGCGAGCACATGCTGGCTGCGTTCGAGGGGCGCATCCTGAACGTGCACCCTGCTCTCTTGCCTGCATTTCCTGGCAACGATGCGCCGGCGCAAGCGATCGCCGCCAACGTGCGGATCAGCGGCTGCACCGTGCACGTGGTGGACGGCGGCGTCGACACCGGGCCGATCGTCGCGCAGGCCGCCGTGCGCGTGCTGGCGAACGACGACGCCGAGAGCTTGCACGCACGTATCCAGCACGCCGAGCACACGCTCTTCCCCGCCGTGATCCACGGCATCGCACGCGGCGCGATCAAGCTCGGCGCTCGCGTCAGCGCTGCATCCGGTACGCCAAGCGACGAGCGAGCTGTCTTGCTCTCGCCTGCGGTCGCACCACCGAACGACAAGGTGCCGTGAGCCGCAGCTTCTACGACGTCATTCTGCTCGGGCTGGACACCTCGCGCCGGTTGTCGCTGCCGCTCGAGCCCGCCTATCAAGTCGCGCTGCCCGGCCATCGCTTCGATGTGCCGACCGCCGAGAGCGATCTCGAGCGCGAGATCGAGCGCGAGTTCAGCGAGGTGAAGCGCCCCGCGCGCGAGCACTTCCGCCAGCTGCGCGAGCGCGCCGAAGCCACCGACCGCTTGCTGGCGCGCGACATCGCGTTGCCGCCGCAGACGTTCCTCGAGCGCCGCGAGCTGGCCCGCGCGGCCGCCGGCATCGGCCTCGATCGTGAAGGCGGTGCGCGCGACCCGCTCATGGAGCTGCCGGAGCGCCACCCGTTTCGCGCCGCGGCGCTCGTGCCGACGTGCTTTGCCGCGTCGGTCGAGTCGAGTAGCCTGACGCCGCTGCAGCTGTGCCGCTTGCAAGCAGGCCTAGCGATCCAAGCGGCGCAGCTCACCGGCGGCGCAGCCAGCCTGCACGCGCTGCTCGCCGATCGCATCCGGTCGTGCAGCGGTGAGATCCGGCCCGGCGAGCATGCCGCCGAGATCCTGGTGCGGCGCGGCACGGTGCACGGCGTGCGTTTGTTCGGTACCGACGAAGAGGTCGGCGCCAGCGTGGTAGCGACCAGCCTCGATTTGAGCGCGCTCACGCGCTTGCTCGACGATCGCCGCCCGCTGCTCGAGCTGTTCGAGCGCATCGGCGAGCCGCAACCGCGCCAGTATCGCTACACGCTGAACGTGGTGCTGCAGCGCGGCGCGCTGCCCGACGGTATGGCGCGCGACGTGTACTGCGTGCGCGACGTCGGTAAGCCGCTGGCGTACGAGAACGTGCTGCATGTCGAGTCGGCGCGCGCGGATCGCTACACCAACCTGTGTGTCGAGACGTTGATCGCGGCGCGCACCGTCGAGGAGCGCGACGATTCGTTGGACCAGATGCGCGAGCGCGTGATCGATGCGCTGGCGGAGCTGATGCCGTTCATTCGCGAGCACATCGTGGCGATCGACTCACCGCACGACGGACGCCAACCGCACGCGACCGACGGCAGCCCGCTCGCGCCCGAGATCGGCGAGCGCCGGGGCCCGCACACGATGCGCGGCGTGTACGCGTTTCCGGTCACCAGCGCGCTCGGGCTGTGCGCGATGCCGGTGCGCACGACGATCGGCGGCCTCTTGCTGTGCGGCACACAAGTCGCTCCAGGGCTCGGACTCGAGGGCGAGCTGCTCTCCGCGAGCGCCGCGGCGCGCGTCGTGTGCCGCGCTGATCGCAAACAACCCTGGTTGCGTAGGCGGCTGTGGCCAAAAGTCGAGATGTAGCAGCCGCTTTTGTGTAGTCCGTTCGGCAAGCTGGTGTCGGTTGCTGACCGAAGAGCAGAAGGTCCAGTTCGAGAAATCCAACGAGATCGATCTCTCGTTCGGCGTCAAAGGCCTCGCGCGCTTTCGTGCAAACCTGTTCGTGCAGCGCGGCGCGGTCGCCGGCGTGTTCCGGCAGATCCCGTTCCGCATCAGCACGTTCGAGGAGCTCGGCTTGCCGCCGGTGATCGCGCAGCTGGCGAACCTGAACTCCGGCCTCGTGCTCGTCACCGGCCCGACCGGCTCGGGCAAGACCACCACGCTCGCGGCGATGATCGACAAGATCAACTCCGAGCAGCGCTACCACATCCTCACGGTCGAAGATCCGATCGAGTTCCTGCACCCGAACAAGATGTCGGTGGTCAACCAGCGCGAGGTCGGCACCGACACGACCAGCTTCAAGGACGCGCTGCGCTACGTGCTGCGCCAGGACCCGGACGTCGTGCTCGTCGGCGAGCTGCGCGATCTGGAGACCATGGAAGCCGCGCTCTCGATCTCGGAGACCGGCCACTTGGTGCTGGGCACGCTGCACACCAACAGCGCCGTCCAGTCGATCAACCGCATCCTGGACGCCTTCCCCGCCCACCATCAGCCGCAGGTGCGCGCTCAGCTGTCGTTCACGCTGCAGGGCGTGATTACCCAAACCTTGGTACCGAACGCGAACGGTCCGGGCCGCCAGATGGCGATGGAAATCATGATTCCCAACGCGGCGATGCGGAACCTGATCCGCGAGGACAAGATCCATCAGCTGTACTCGGTCATGCAGACCGGCCAGTCCCAAAGCGGGATGCAGACCATGAATCAGTCCCTGTATGCGCTACTGCGCAAGGGCCTGATCACTCGCGAGGACGCGATTATCCGCTCCCCCGAGCCCGATGAGCTCGAAATGATGCTGCGTCCCCCCGCCCACAGCCGCTGAAACGGAGCCGCAATGTTCGGTCCAAAAGGCCGGGCGGCATTCGAAAAGCGCCCAATTCGTGTGGTAGGGTCCCGCCCGTGTGGACCGGCCCGGCCAATCGATCAGCGCTTAACGCAACCCAGTACGCGAGCTGCAACGTGAGTCGCATCGCGGTGACGGCTTGCGTCGCCGTGGCGCTGGCGCTCTTTGCACATGTGGGTAGCGCTCGCGCGCAAGAAGGCGACGCGCGGCAGCGCCAAGCAGCCGCCGAAGCGTACGACCAAGGCACAGCCGCGTACGTCGCGCGCGACTACCAAAAGGCCGCACAGTGGTTCGAGACTGCGAACCGCCTCTCGCCCGCAGCGCCCGCGCTCATTCAGAGCACGCGCTCGCACTACAAGGCCGGCAACTTGCCGCGCGCGGCCACGCTCGCGCTGCAGCTCACGATCACGTACGCGAGCGAGCCGACCGCGGTCGAGGTCGGCGAGAACCTGCTCGACGACGCTGCCCCCCACTCGACGAAGCTGCCCCTCAGCTCGTGCGCGTCGACGTGACCTGCGAGAGCTGCAGCCTCGACGTCGACGGCACGCTGCAAGAGTTCAAGTCGTTCTTCTTGCCGCCCGACACGGCGCATAAAGTCACGGCCAGCTTCGAGACCGGCGAGGTAGCCGGCGAGGTCAGCGGTGCCGCAGGCGAATCGAAGTCGTTGTCATTCGATGCACCGCCGCCGCCGCCGGACGTAGTGAACCCGGACGATCCGGAGCAGCAACCCGACAACGGCATCATCTTCGGTAGCGACGGCAAGCGGCGCGACGTTTCGAAGAAGCCGCTGCCTCCGCTCGTGACCTTCATCGGCGCGGGCGTCACGGGCGCGCTGCTGATCGGCTCGATCGTTTCGACGGTCGACGTCTACGCGCGCGCGGACGACTACGAAGGCGCCGCAGACAAGGCGAACGCCGCCTGCCGTGCCGACCCCGGCTCGAGCAACTGCACGACGCTCTACAACAAAGCCAACGATCTGCTCGACGACGGCGAGCCGACCGAGATGCGTACGACCATCCTGTGGGTCGCGACCGGCGTTGTCGGCGCGGCCACCGTGATCATCGCGCTGACGCTGACCGACTGGTCGGGCGGCGACGATGCACGCGCGGGTGTTGCCCGCGACGAGCAAGCGAGCACGCTGCATCTGCAGCCGCTGATCGACCCGGTGCGGGGCAGCGCCGGCTTGAGTCTCGGGGCTCAGTTTTGAGTGAGTCGGCCTCAGCGCTGCACGATCCGTTTACCAGCAGTCTGGCCGGTCGACGCTTGGGCCGTTACGAGGTGCTCGCGCGGCTCGCGTCCGGCGGCATGGCCGGCGTCTACGTAGGGCGCGCGCTCGGCGTCGCGGGCTTCGAGCGGCTGTTCGCGATCAAGGTGCTGCACCCGCACCTCGCGCATGAAGAAGAGTTCATCTCGATGTTCCTGGACGAAGCGCGCCTCGCCGCGCGCATTCGCCACCCGAACGTCGTGCCGACGATCGACATCAGCGACACCGAGGACGCCGGCTACTTCCTGGTGATGGATTACATCGAGGGCGACCATCTCGGCGCGCTCTTGCAGCAAGCGTATCGGCGGGGCACCAAGCTGCCGTTTTCGATCTCGCTGCGCATCGCGGTCGACGCGCTCAACGGCCTCGGCGCCGCGCACGCGCTGACCGACGAGAACGGCCAGCGCATCAACCTCGTGCACCGCGATGTCTCGCCTCACAACATCATGGTGAGCACCGACGGCATCGCACGCCTCACCGACTTCGGCGTGGCCAAGGCCGAGGTCCGGCTGAGCACGACTCAAGAGGGCCAGTTCAAAGGCAAGCTCGCGTACATGTCGCCGGAGCACGCGAGCAACGGCGAAGCGGATCAGCGCTCCGATCTGTTCTCGATGGCGATCATTCTGTGGGAGAGCCTCACCGGGCGGCGCTTGTTCCGCGCGGAGAATCACGCTGCGACGCTGCACAAGATCTGCCTCGAGCCGATCCCGCTGTTGTCGTCGGTCGATCCGGCGCTGGCGCCGTTCGATGACGTGCTGGCCAAAGGCCTCGAGCGCGATCGCGATCTGAGATTTCAGTCGGCGGAAGAGTTCGCCGAGGCGATCGAAGAGCACGCGCACGTGCTCGACGGCGTCGCCAATCCACGCGCGGTCGCCAAGCTGGTGCGCGAATACGCGGCCGAGAAGCTCGACCGCGATCAGCAACTGGTGCGCGCTGCGATGAGCGAGATCGGCGCGGGCGGGGACGGCAATCCACCGGTGTTCGTAGCACCCGCGAGGGCTAAGCCCGCGCCGCTGGTCGTGCCGCCCGGCGCGCCGCCCCCGATCATGGCGCCGCCCGCCGCCGACCCGAGCGAATTGGAACGCGCGTTCCAGGACGGGCGACGCAGCCGGTCGCGCACGATGCCGATCGTGGCCGCGCTGCTAGCGCTGCTCGTGATCGCGCTCGCCGCAGCGGCGCTGTGGCTCGATCGCAGCCCGACTGCGGTCGAGACCGCGCCGCTCGTGCCCGTGACCGAAACAACGCCGCCGACCCCAGCGCCGACCGACGTTGCGCCCACCGAGCCGACAGCGCCGGTAGAGCCAAGCGCTGCCGCACCCGCCACGGGCGATGCCCCGGCCGCGGTTACCGGCAGCGGCACCGGCACCGGCACGGAAACCAAGCCGAGCGACGAACCGGCAGCGGATGAGCCCGACAGTCCTGCTGCTACGGCCGAGCCGAGCGACGGCCCGCGGCCGAAATTGAAGCCAAAGCCGCGCAAGCCGAAGCCCGAGGACGAGGAAGAGCTGATGCTCAACCCGTATCGGAAGTAGCCGGCACGCACAGAGCCGCACGTGTCGCCACGCCACCTTGTGCGCGTGAGCGAGCGGCTCGGCTCGTCGGACCTTTGACCCTGTCGATCCGACTCCGATAAGCTGCTGCGACGATGGCTGAGTGGGCATGGGAAGCGCGTGCGCGAACCGGTGAGGTCCGCAAGGGCGTGATGGACGCGGAGACGCAGGAGTCCGTTAACGAACGGCTGCGCCAACAAAACCTCAGCCCGATCAAGGTCAAGAAGAAGTCCGCGCCGCTCAACCTGAACTTCGGCGCGCCGGTCACGCCGCAAGAGCTGGTCATCTTCATCCGTCAGTTCGCGACGATGATCGACGCCGGCCTGCCGCTCGTGCAGTGCCTCGATATCTTGTCCGGCCAAGGCGATAACAAGCTGTTCAACGCGATCCTGAAGGACGTGAAGAACACCGTCGAAGGCGGCTCGACGTTCTCGGACGCGCTCAAGCGCCACCCCAAGGTGTTCGACGACCTGTTCGTGAACCTGGTCGCCGCCGGTGAGATGGGCGGCATCCTCGACACGATCTTGAACCGCCTCGGTGTCTACATCGAGAAGCGCGTCAAGCTGCAGCGCCAGGTCAAGGGCGCGATGACCTATCCGGTCACCGTCTTCTGCATCGCGATCATCGTGCTCATCGTGATGCTCGCCAAGGTCGTGCCGACGTTCGAGTCGATGTTCACCGACTTCGGCGGCAAAGACTCGCTGCCGCCGCTGACCAAGTTCGTCATTGGCATGTCGCACGGCCTGATCTCTCAGCTGCCGATGGCTGGCGCGACCGCGGCCGCCGCGTTTTTCGGCATCTCGTACTCGTACCGAACCAAGCGCGGTAAGTACTTCTGGCACTGGTGTCAGCTGAACATGCCGGTGCTCGGCCCGACGATGCGCAAGATCGCGGTCGCGCGCTTTACGCGCACCATGGGCACCCTGCTCGCTTCGGGCGTTCCGATCTTGGACGCGCTGCAAATCGTCGCCAAGACCGCCGGCAACGTGCTCCTCGAGGGCGCGCTAACGCGCGTCGCCGAGAAAATCAGTGAAGGTAAGACGATGGTCGAGCCGTTGGCCGAGACCAAGATCTTCCCGTCGATGGTGGTGCAGATGATCGGCGTCGGTGAACAGACCGGCGCGCTCGATCAGATGCTCAACAAGATCGCAGACTTCTACGAAGACGAGGTCGATGTCGCGGTCGGATCGATGACCGCGCTGATGGAGCCGATCATGATGGTCGGCATCGGCGGCATCGTCGCGTTCATCTTGATCGCGATGTACATGCCGATCTTCGACGTCGCCGGCGCGGTCAAAGCCCAGTAATCTCGCGTCCGCTTCTTCGGCACATCGGGAAGCATGGCGGAGCAGGACACAGGCCAAGACGAGCTCTCAGTCGGCGGCCCGCAGGGCTCGCGCGCTAGCCCCGTCGCCGCGGTCTCGCTGCCCGGCGGACTCGACCCCACGGTCTCTCTGTTTCCGCCCAACGCGGCCCACCCCGACGACGAGCGCCGCGCGGTCACGCGGCTCCAGTTGTTCATGGGAACGCGCCTGGGCGTGGCCACCCTGCTCTTGGGCGGCACGCTGCTGATCGCGCTCGAGGATCGGCGCGGCTTCGATTCGTTCACGCCACAGTTCTTGGTCAGCCTGATCGCGGTCATCTTCGGCGCATCGCTGGTCTTCGCGGTGTGGCTCCTGGGCTCGGCGCATCGCGATCGCGTCGCCCTCGCGCAAGTCGGCACCGACCTGATCGTGACCACAGGCCTCGTCTACGTCACCGGCGGCGCGGGCAGCGGCTTCACATTCCTGTACGGCGTCGCGGTGCTGATGGCGGCGATGGTCGTCGGACCGATATCGGCGCGCGTCACCGGCGGCACCGCGATCGCGCTGTACACGCTGCTGTCGGCCAGCCTCGCGGCTGGCTGGCTCGCACCGCCGCCCGATCAAGCGAGCGCGGCGTACTCCCTGCCGATCGCCGATCTGGTCCGCGCCGGGCTGCTCAACGTCCTGGGCCTGTTACTGGTCACGCTGCTCGCCGCGAACTTGTCGGCGCGCCTGATGACAGCCCGCGGCCCGCTGCGCCTGGCCGGCGGCCAGCTGCGCCTGGCCGAAGCGAGCGCGGCGACGCTGGCCCGGCTGAACGACGACATCGTGCGGTCGCTGACCTCAGGCTTGCTCACGACCGATCTCGAGGGCCGCGTGCGCACGATGAATCCTTCCGGTGTCGACATGTTCGCCGCCGATCTGGATCGCCTGGTCGGGCGCTCGCTACACGAGCTGATCGAGATCGACGCGGCGACCGTGGCGCGCAGCGAGCCGCCGCTGGGCTCGCGCGTGGTGCGCGCCGAGGCCCAAGCGATGCGTCCGGACGGCAGCCGCTTCCCGGTCGGCTATTCGGTCAGCCGGCTCGTGGATCTGGATGGGCTTGCGCTCGGCACACTCGTGCTCTTTCAAGACTTGAGCGAGATCGCGCGGCTGCGCGACATCGCCGCGCGCCAGGAACGCCTAACGGTGCTCGGTCGCCTGTCCGCCGGCCTGGCGCACGAGATTCGCAACCCGCTCAGCTCGATCTCCGGATCCGTCCAGCTCGTACGCGAGTCGTCCAACCTCGACGACGAAGAGAGCAAGCTGCTGGGCATCGTGCTCTCCGAGGTCGAGCGGCTCGATGAGCTGGTGTCGACGATGCTGCAGATGGGGCGGCCGATGGCGCCGCGTATGCGCGAGGTCGACCTGCGCGCGACGGTCGATGCAGTCGTCGAGATGGCCGCGCGTGGCACGGCGGCGGCACAAGGCATCCGGATGGAGCGCGAGGTGCCCGACCAGCCGCTGCTGGCGTGGGTCGACGGCGATCAAGTGCGCCAAGTGGTTCAAGTGCGCCAAGTGGTCTGGAACCTGGTGAAGAACGCGATCCAAGCCTCGCCCTGGGGCTCGCTCGTGCTCGTACGCGCGCGCCAGCTACCGGATGGCCGTGCCCAGCTCGAGGTCGCCGATCAAGGCAAAGGCCTCGACCCCAGCCAGCAAGAGAAGGTCTACGACATGTTCTATTCGGAGCGCACGCACGGTGCCGGCATCGGCCTGGCGCTCGTCCGCCAGATCGTCGACGCCCATGGCGCGACCATCGAGATCCGCAGCGAGCAGCAAAAGGGTGCGACGTTCATCGTCACGTTCAAGCCCCACGCACCGTCGCTCCGCGCGCACTCTAGCTAGCGGAGCGCTCGCGCGAAGCGTTCAACTAGCGACGGCTGCACGAGCTTCGTCGAGCCAGCTGCGCAGGCGCGCACCCGGGTCGCTCGCGCGCATCAGCCCCTCGCCTACCAGCACGGCGTCAGCGCGCGATCCGGCGAGCGCGATGATCTGCTCGGCCGACGTGATGCCGCTCATCAGCACCGCGATGCGCTCGCTCGGGATCACGTCGAGCACGCGCCGCGCATACGCAGGGTCCACGCGGAACGTCCGGAGGTCGCGCGCGTTCACGCCGACGATGGTCGCATCCGTCGCGAGCGCAACCGAGAGCTCATGCTCATCGGCAGCTTCGACCACCGGGGCGAGACCCGCGGCGTGCGCATGCGCGACCAGCGCATGCAGCTCGTTCGGCTCGAGCGCGCGCACTAAGAGCAGCACCATGTGCGCGCCCGAGATGCGCGCCAGCTCGATCTGCAGCGGATCGAGCACGAACTCCTTGAACAGCACGGGCACGTCGATCGCGCGGGTGGCCCGCCGCAGATCCAGCACCGACCCGCCAAAGCCCGGCCCGTCGCACAGCACGCTGACCGCGCTCGCGCCGCCCGCCGCGTACCCGCGCGCGATACGCGCGATGTCGCCGTGCTCGCGCTTGCGGATCTCCCCGGCGCTCGGGCTGCGGCGCTTGATCTCTGCGATCACCTTGGGCACCGCATCGGTGCTCGCGCGGCGCAAGCGCTCGATCGCGAACGTGCCGCGTTCTTGCCGCTCACCAGCGGCTTCGACCAGCGCGGCGAGCTGCTTTTCGTGGCGCTTGCGACGCCCGATCTCGACGCGCTTCCGCTCCAAGATCCGGTCGAGGAATTCGCCGGACGGCGCTGTGCTCGTCATGATTTGCTCACGCTTTGTTGGCGGCGCCGAATGCGATCCACTCGGCTAGCTTGGCGCTCGCCGCACCGGAATCAAGCGCCTTTGCTGCGAGCTCGGCGCCTTCGCGCGGCGACTGCGCTGCCCCGGCTACGCACAGCGCCGAAGCCGCGTTGACGACGACCGCGTCGCGCTTCGCACCGCGCTCACCCGCGAGCAGCGCGCGCATCAGGTGAGCGTTCTCGGCGCCATCACCGCCGCGCAGCGCATGGACGCTCGAGCGCTCGACACCGAAGTCCTCCGGCGTCACCGTGCGCTCGGACAGCGCGCCGGAGCGGAGCTCGATCACACGTGTTTCGCCGCTGACCGAGACCTCGTCGAGGCCGCCGTGGCCGTGCACGACCCAAGCTGCTTCCGCGCCGAGGATGCGCAGCACGTCCGCCATCAAGCGGAGCTTGCTGGCGTCGCCGACGCCGAGCAGCTGGTGCGTCGCGCCCGCAGGGTTACTGAGCGGGCCAAGGAAGTTGAACAGCGTGCGCACGCCCAGCTCGGCGCGCACCGGCCCGGCGTGCTTCATCGCCGGATGATGCGTGCGCGCAAACATGAAGCCGATGCCGGTGCCGTCGATGCACTTACCGATCGCTTCAGCGCTCTGCATCAGGTCGAGGCCGAGCGCCTCGAGCACGTCCGCGCTGCCCGACTTCGAGCTGGCCGCTCGGTTGCCGTGCTTGGCCACGCGCACGCCGCACGCCGCGACGACGATCGCCGCCGCGGTCGAGACGTTGAAGCTGCCCGAGCCATCACCGCCGGTGCCGCACGTGTCGAGCAACGGCCCGCGCCCAGTGGTCTTCACCGCCAGCGCGTGGCGCCGCATCACGCGCGCCGCAGCCGCGACCTCACCGGCGCTCTCGCCTTTGATGCGCAGAGCGATCAGCAACGCCGCGATCTGCGCGGGCGTCGCGCTGCCGCTGAAGATGCCCTCGATCGCAGCTTCCATCGCTGCGTCCGAGAGCTCGCGACCCTGGATCAGTTGCTCGAGCGTTTCTCGCATCAGGCGGCCTGCTCGGCAGGACGGCGCCCGTGCTCCGGCAACTGCTCCAAGAAGTTTCGCAGCAGGGCGTGGCCGTGCTCGGTCAAGAACGACTCGGGATGGAACTGCACGCCTTCGACCGCGAAGTGCCGGTGGCGCAAGCCCATCACCTCGCCCTCGGCGGTCCAGGCGGTGATCTCGAGATCGGGGCCGATCGTCGAACGCTCGACGATCAGGGAGTGATAGCGCGTGGCGGTGAACGGGCTCGGGATGCCGCGAAACACACCGCTGTTGTTGTGCTCGATCGGCGATGTGCGGCCGTGCATCAAGCGCGGCGCGCGCACCACCTTGGCGCCGAACACCTCGCCCATCGCTTGATGGCCGAGGCACACGCCGAGCACCGGGATCTTGCCCGCGAGCTGGCGGATCGCTTCGATGGTGATGCCGGCTTCGGGCGGCGCGCCGGGACCGGGCGAGATCAGCACGCCTTCGGGCGCGCGCGCCAAGATCCCGGGCACGTCGATGGCATCGTTGCGATGCACCTCGACGACCGCGCCGAGCTCACCCAGGTACTGCACCAGGTTGTAGGTGAACGAGTCGTAGTTATCGATCACCAAGATCATGCGCGGGATATGAACCAGGTTTCTGGAGCCCTCGCAAGGAGCTAAAACAGGCCTAATATCCGCGCTCGCTGAGCAGCTTGTCGATGCGCAGGTTCACGTGTTGCGCGTGGTCGAGCAACGCGAAGTGACCGGCGCCCGGGAGCAGCAGGTACTCGGCGCCGCGGATGCCGTTGACCAGCCGCTCCAGCGCCGAACGCGAGGTGAATGGGTCGCGATCGCCACCGATGACCAGCGTCGGCACGTCGATCTCGGCCAGCACGTCGCTGGCGTCGTGCTGCTCCATCGCGTGCAGCGTGGCGAGCAGCGCGTTGATCTCGAGATCGGAGAACGAGCGCGCCGCCTCGGCGAACAGATCGGCGTCGAGCCCAGGGCCGACCAAGCCGACCCGGCGCGCCCACGTGAACGCTTCCGGCGAGCGCGCGCCGGCGCGCAGCGCGCGCGTCGCGAGCGCTGGCGCGTGCTCGAGACCCGAGAAAATGCGTGGATACAAACGCCGGATGAAGCCTGCGTCGGGTGAGCTACCCCAGGCCGCTTGCGCCCCGCCGCTCACCAGCACCAGTAGCGCCACGCGCTGCGGCGCCAACCGAAAGATCTCGAGCGCTACTTGCACGCCGAGCGACCACGCGACGAGCGCGACACGCGGCGCGTGCTCGTTGTCCATGATGCCCACCGCGTCGGCCGCGTGCTGCGCGATGCTCCGCACCACGCTCGGCGCATGCGAGCCGTCCGACGGCGCGCGCAGGCCTCGGTACTCCCAGGCCAAGCAACGATAGCGACCTTGTAGGTGCGCGATCTGTGGATGGAAGCCGACGACGCCCGTGCCGAGCCCGCAGCAAAACAGCACAGGAGGGCCCGACGACACCGCGCGATACGCGACCGCGTCGTCGCCGGCGAGCGGCGCGGCATGCGCTTCGAAGGTCAGATGCCGCATGGAAGGCGCACTCTATGCGGCACCTGCTCTGCGTCCAAGGTTTCGCCGACATGAGCGGGAGCCCGCGCACAACTGCACACTGTTTGCACACTTTGGCTCAATTAAGTCTCCCGAAAACCATCATAAATGCATGTTTTCTTAAGTGGTTTTTGGTGTATCGCACATGCGCTTGACACGCTTCGTTGCACATGGATACCTTGCCGTCCTCCCCTGTTTGGCTGTGCAAAAGTGGGATCGCTCCGCGCCGCTTATTAGATGAGGGCGTTCGGGGTTGACTCGCAAAGGCGGATAGCTCCCGCAGGGTGTCCTCTCCAGCAAGGCTCCGGGAATGGCAGAACCGTCCAATAAACCGCGTGATATCAAGAACCTGAAGGCGCGCCTCGGCCGCACGATCACACCCGGTCAAGTGGGTGGCTCGATGCCGCCACTTGGCTCGGCACCGCCGTCTCCAGGCGGGTCACTTCCTCCGCCTAACCTGCGTGGCTCCGTGCCGCCGCCGGTCGTGGGCAACCCGCTCGCGGGTCCGGGGATGAACCCGCTCGGCGGCCCTATGGGAGGCATGCCGCGGAACAACAGCGTTCCAACGCCCGCCTTCGCCCAGCCCCGGCCAGCGCCGGGTGCACCGATGGGGATGGCCCCCGCGGCCGCGCCTCAGCCGCGTGCCGCAGCCGCCAGCCCGTTCGACATCGCCGCGCCCGTCGCGGTGACCGAGCGCAAGGTGCGCTTGGTCATCGACGACTCGGCGGTGAAGGAAGACGAGATCGGCCGCAAGTCAGGCTTGCGCAACATGATCCTCGTCATCCTAGGCCTCGCCTTGGGCGTCGGCGTCGGCTTCATGGTTGGCGACACCCGTGCGGACCGCAAGCAGTTCAGCATGGCGGTGCGCGACGGCAAGGACATCTACAATCGCGTCTCCGACGTCGGCAAGACGATCGAGACCGCCAAGTCGAGCCTGAGGAAGGCCGTGGAGGCGTCGCAAGGCGGCGCCGGCAAGGTGGCGAAGATCGACTACGCGTCGATCGAGTCGCTGGTCGCGCTCAAGCACCCGTTCTCGGCGGATGAGTTCGCGCGCCGCCGCTACCTCGCGTTCCCCACGGCCACCGTGGACGCGTTGTTCGAGTACTACAACAACATCAATCTGCTCTTCAAAAAGTTCGAGTCGCTCGGCGGCAAGACCGCCGGCGATGCGAAGCACAAGGCGCTCGATAAGGCGGCCGCAGCCGCTGAGCAGCTGATGGCCACCGAGTACGGCATGGTGCTCTCGAAGAACGGCGACATGATGGCGGGCGGCATCGTGCTCGTGAAGCCGAAGCCGGCCGAAGACGCCGCGGCGGAAGAGAAGAAGGACAAGGAAGAGGAAGACGCAGCGCCCAAGCTGCTCGTGTCCTCGAAGGAAGGCGGCCGCGAGGTCGAGCGCACGCTCTACACCGGTCAGGAAGACATGGCCGAGAAGTACGACCAATACGTGATCATGGTCGACAAGGGCCGCAGCATGGCCCAGCTCGGTGGTGCGGCGAATCTGTTCGGCGAGCTTCGCGGCGAGCTGATGGAGACGCAGGCGCTGATGGACCGCACGGTGGAGCTGCAAGGCCGTCTGGCCAAGGAGCTCGGTCAAATCGCAGCGCTCCCCGAGTGACGCGAGCCCTCTAGGGCACAAACCGAGAGAGCCGCGGCAGGCAACTGCTGCGGCTCTTTTGTTTTAACGGCCGCCGACTGACGTCGCGGCCTTTTGCTTAAGGGCCGCCGACGGCGCGCTTTTACGCGCTATGATCGGCGGCATGCGCGAACGAGCCGAGGCGGCAGTGCGGGAGTACATCGAGCCGCTCGTGAAGGTGGACGGCGGCACGATCGAGGTCCTGGAGGCCAACGACAAGCGCGTGGTCGTGCATCTCGCTGGCGCATACGCCGGCTGCCCGAGCAAGCCGTTCACGCTCGAAGGTGTCGTCGTGCCGGTGCTCAAGCGCGTGCTCGGCGAGCACATCGAAGTGATCGAGCGCTAGTCACGAGCTTAAATGCAAACCGCGCTGACCACTCGAGGCGATCAGCGCGGTCGGCGCAAGCAGCAGGTAAGGCTCAGAGGCCCGAGAGCGGGTCGTCCTCGTCGGCGATGACGGGCTCGGCGGCCGCAGTCTTCTTCGACTTCTTGCCCTTCGTCGACGCGGTCTCTTCGGCCGGCGCCTCCGCATCCTCGCGCTTACGAATCTTGCCGGTAAGACGATCGACGATGTTCGAGCTGTCGTCGGAGTCCTCAGCCGCGGTGTCGTCGGTGGTCACGGCCTCGACCAGCGCGTGCTTGCCGTCGCCCTTGTCGTCCTCGACGGTGCGCAGCTTGGCGAGGTTGCCGAGCGTGTCTTTCGACTCGAACACCAGGCAGTAGAAGCCGTAGAAATCGGTCTCATCGACCGCGCGCAGGCGCGTTTCCTTGTCCTGCCACTCGAGCCACTGGTGCTCGCCTGCGCCCTTGCGGAGCTCGCCCTTGCCTTCCTTCGCGTCGCCGAAGCGGCGCTGCACGGCGCCGGCGAACGTGCCGAAGTTGTTGGCCGGGAAGACGGAGGCGTCGAACGCCTTGTACCACTTCCACAATTTACCCCCGATGAAGAAGTAGAAGTTCTGCGAGTTCTCGTCGCGAACCACCAACATCGCTTCATCGTTCTTCTGGGAGAACTCGCCCTTGAGGAAGCTCACGTCCCAGCCGGTCGACTTGCCGTCGAACTCGACGTAGCCCTCGCGAATCCGCGACAGCTCTTGCTTGGCGACCTGGCGCAGGCGGTCTTCCTCGACCGCGTCCTTGGTCTTGGCGATGAGCGGCTTGTACTTGGTCTTGATCTTCTCGATGAAGACCTTCTCGACCTCGTCCTTGCTCATCCCCCACTTCACGTCGGCGAGCGACTTGGCGATTTCAGCGCTCGCCGGAGCCTCAGCGGCTTTCTTCCCGCCTTTCGCCTTTTTCTTGTCAGCCGCCGCGCCGGTCGCGCCAGCAGCGCAAACAGCGATCGCAAGCAGCACCATTGAGAGTCGTGACAGCACGCGCCGCATTGAGATCCTCCCTGAAAAACACCTTATTGAGCGCCGCCGACTTACGCCGCGGCCTTTTCGAAAGTCGCCAATACCCGTGGCGGCTCTCGTTCGTCCCTACAAGTGAGACACCGTAGACCAAGCGTTACCTACGCTCAAGGCAACACGTGGCGGTGAAGTGATGCGAGTGACGCCGAAGCGCGCATGCGCTTCACGGCGCTCGAGACAAATCAAGAAGGTCTGTATTTCCCTAGCCGAATGCGGGGACTTCGCAAGGCTAGGCATCTCGCTTCGGCGCGATGCCCAGGTCGATAAAGAGCAAAGTGCCCCCGGCTACGGCAGCGGGGATCAAAAACAGGTTCACGACCGGGATAAACAGGAAGCACCACACGCACAGTCCGAAGGCCAGCATCGGGCCCGGATAGGCGCCCAGCAGGCGGATCCGCTCGCCGGCCGATAGGCCGTGGCGGGCCGCTGCCCAGTCGAGGTGATCGATCGCGAGGAACGCGACGGTCAGCGCGAACCCGAGCACGGCCTGGCTGATCGGCCCGACCACCGGCACGAACAGGCCGATCAACCAGAGCGGGATCATCCAAGCGACGTAGATCGCGAGCTTCACGACCGCGAGCTGTACGGAGCGCGCGGCGTCGCGGAGCAGCGCTGATAACGTGGTCGCCTCGGGACTGTGTCCGGCGCGCAGCGCTTCGACGGCGTGGCTCAGCGCGTCGTAGAACGGCCTGTTCGTGCCGCCGGCGATTTGAGCCGTGAACAGCGCGAGCACGAACCCGAGGCCCATTGCAAGCAGCGTGACGATGAAACGCACGAACGAACGTGCGCCCCGCAGCAGCGTATCGAGCCAGCCGTCGCCAGCGTGCGTAGCCGGCCACATCATCTGAAAGAGCGCATCGCGGTGCTCGAGCACGAGCCACGCTGCGCCTGTCATCGCGATCGCGGCGAGCACGATCGGCGGCACCCAGTAGCGAGCGAGCTCGGGGTGCTCGCGATACACGAGGCGCGCGCCACGAAACGGATAGGCGAACGCCGAGAACGGGCTCACCTTGCCGCCGCCGAACGGGCGCCCTGCCCCCCTATGCTCGTGTGGTTGCAGCTGCGTCATCGAGCTATCGGCGCTTGTACCACGCGTCTCCGTTGACCGGTCGAGCGCGCTTTCTCTACGATCCTCGGCGTGTGTAGCAAGCGCCTCTTCTGCTGGTGCACGGTGGTACTGGCCGCGGTGATGCTCGCGTGCGCTTGCGGCAACACCGCCGACAACGGCTTCGTCGGCAGCATCGATCTCGGCAGCGACATCGTTCCGCCCGAGGTCGTGCTCGACGAGGAGACATTCATTTGCGTGATCCAGCCCGAGGTACTCACGCGGCACTCGTGC
>Ga0193752_1001687_pt1 | contig 17956 bp, 13 predicted proteins | sample H1c1metaG_FD_144924 | JGI IMG/M metagenome (GOLD analysis project Ga0193752, IMG submission 144924) | Soil microbial communities from a riparian zone of the East river system, Colorado, United States - H1c1 | ecosystem: Environmental > Terrestrial > Soil > Riparian zone | place: USA: East River...
GGGTGAGGCGCGCGAGGCGCACCAGCGGCAACTCCTCGAAGGGCTCGCCGCGCGGGCGGCCGAGGTGAAGCGCGGCGGCGGCGCCCGCGCCATCGAGCGCGAGCACGCCCGCGGCAAGATGACCGCGCGCGAGCGCGTCGCCGCCCTCATCGACCCCGGCACCGAGTTCATGGAGCTGGGGTTGTTCGCCGGACGCGGGATGTACGAGGAGGACGGGGGCTGCCCTGCGGGGGGCGTCGTGGCAGGCGTGGGGCGCGTCTCCGGGCGGCTCGTCCTCATCATCGCCAACGACGCCACCGTGAAGGCCGGGGCGTGGTTTCCCATCACCGCCAAGAAGAACCTCCGCCTCCAGGACATCGCGATCGAGAACCACCTCCCCGTCATCTACCTCGTGGACTCGGCCGGCGTCTTCCTGCCCATGCAGGACGAGATCTTCCCCGACCGCGACCACTTCGGGCGGATGTTCCGCAACAACGCGAAGCTGAGCGCGATGGGCGTCCCGCAGATCGCCGCCATCATGGGCTCGTGCGTGGCGGGCGGGGCCTACCTCCCCATCATGAGCGACGAGGCCCTCATCGTGGAGGGCACGGGCAGCGTGTTCCTCGCCGGGCCGTTCCTCGTCAAGGCCGCCATCGGCGAGGAGACCGACAACGAGACGCTGGGCGGGGCCGTCACGCACTCCGAGATCTCGGGCGTGACCGACTACAAGATGCCCGACGACGCGACGTGCCTCGCCACGATCCGCGACCTCGTCGGGAAGCTCGGGCCGCGCCCGCGGTTCGGGTTCGACCGCGTGGAGCCCGTCGATCCGGCCTACGACACGGAGAGCGTCTACCGCGTCTTCCCCGAGGGCCGCCAGCAGCCCTACGACATGCGCGAGGTGCTCGCGCGCATCGTCGACGACGGGTCGTGGACGGAGTACAAGGCGGGCTACGGGCAGACCCTGCTGACGGGCTACGCCCGCATCGACGGGTGGAGCGTCGGCATCGTGGCGAGCCAGCGGAAGGTCGTCCGCGCCCACAGCCCGCAGGGCAAGCCCGCCGAGATGCAGGTGGGCGGCGTCATCTACGGCGACGCCGCCGACAAGGCCGCGCGGTTCGTGATGAACTGCAGCCAGAAGCGCGTGCCGCTGGTGTTCCTCCAGGACGTGACCGGCTTCATGGTCGGCACGCGCGCCGAGCAGGGCGGCATCATCAAGGACGGCGCGAAGCTGGTCAACGCCGTCGCCAACTCCGTCGTGCCCAAGTTCACCGTCGTGGTGGGCAACTCGTTCGGGGCCGGCAACTACGCCCTCTGCGGGCGGGCCTACGACCCCCGCCTCATGCTGGCGTGGCCCTCGGCGCAGATCGCCGTGATGGGCGGGACGCAGGCGGCGAAGACGCTCGTCCAGATCCAGAAGGCGAAGCTGGAGCGGCAGGGCGCCACGCTCACCGAGGAGGACGAGGCGGCGCTGCTGCGCGAGATGGAGCAGCGCTACGAGAGCAAGACGAACCCCTACTACGCCGCCGCACGCCTGTGGGTGGACGAGGTGATCGACCCGGCCAGCACGCGCACGTGGCTCTCGACGGGGATCGAGATGGCCGACCACAACCCCGAGATGCCGCCGTTCAACGCGGGCGTCATCCAGACCTGATCCCTATGGCTGAGACCGCCCCTGCCTACCCCCATCTCGCCCTCGGCGAGGGCGATGTGCCCATCGTGGCCGGCACGACGATGAAGGTCGTTGAACTCGTCACGGAGTACGTCGCCTATGGCTGGAGCCCGGAAGAGCTCCACTTCCAGCACCCGTACCTCTCGCTCGGGCAGATCCACGCGGCGCTGGGCTACTACTGGGACCACCAGGAGGAAATGGACGCCGAGATCGCCGATCGCGACGCCCGAGCGGAGCGCCTGCGTCTGTCAGCGCCCGTACCGGACGTGGTCGCGGGCCTTCGCCCGGGGGCGTGGAGGATCTCCCCCGCCCTCGGCCTCCCTCCTCTATGCGCTACCCGCTCGACGACTACGTAAACGCCGCGTTTGTCGAGCGGCAGGCGGACGAGACGTGGGCAGGGGCGCTCCTCTCCTTCCCGGAGGTAGCCGCCAGGGGGGCGACCCCCGAGGCGTGTCGGGAGGCGCTCCGGGCTGCGCTCGTGGCGTGGGTGATCGACGCGCTCCGGTACGGCTTTGAGGAACTCCCGGCCCTGGGTGCCATCGACCTGAACCGGCACCCGCGTTACGGCCTGGAGTGGGCGGAGCCCTGGGAGCCGCTGGAGATGAGGCAGTCGCGGTTCTACGAGGATCAACTCACCCGCGAACTGACGCACGCGCCGACTCACCCGCTCTACGGCGTCTCGGTGCGCGCCATCGGCGATCGGGGCGACTGCGCCGACACGCTGTACCAGACGCTCGAACGCCCGCCCCGCTACGCCGTCGTCCACCTCACAGCGGGGCACGGGAGACCCGACACCCGGATGTACGAGGGAAAGGAGGCGATCCAGGACCAACTCCGGGCCGATGCGGAGGAGGTCGCGCGCTGGGAGCGGGAGGCGTGATCCAGACGGGACGGGCGGCGCCCGTCACGCTGACCGTTAGGGGAGCGGGGAAAGGGCTTGCAGAGGCCGGGAGGCGTGTCTAACCTCCCGGTGCATCCTCCCTTCTGCGCATGGCCCGCCCCCTCGCCCTTCTCCTGGCCCTGACGCTCGCCGCCCCCGTTGCCTTTGGGCAGGCGGGTACGCTCGACCCCTCGTTCGGAGGTGACGGGTTCGTCACGCAGTCGGCTGGGCTGAGCAGCAGCAGCCGCGCGAACGCGGTCGTCGCGCTGCCGGACGGGGGCACCCTCGTAGGCGGCGACGCGGGGAGCATCTACACCTCGGGGACGCGGTTCGCCCTGACGCGGTTGGACGCCGATGGCCGACGCGATCCGGCGTTCGGGGATGGGGGCGCGGTTACGGTGGCGTCCGACGGCTCAGCCACGTTGTACGACCTCGCCCTCCAGCCGGACGGGAAGATCGTCGCGGTGGGGGTCACGACCCGCGCCGGGGTGAACGTGTTCACCCTCGCTCGTTTCATGCCCGATGGCGCCCCCGACTCCACGTTCGGGGCCGCCGGGATCGTCACGGCCGATTTCGGCAACGAGGACGCCGAAGCCGGCGCGGTCGCCGTGCAGCCCGATGGGCGTCTGGTCGTGGCCGGGAGGGCGGGGGGCCTCTTCGTCGTGAGCCGGTATGAGCCGGACGGCACCTCCGACCCGGCCTTCGGCACCGGGGGGCGCGTTGCGCTCGATCTGAGTTCCGGGTTCGACATCGCCCGCTCGCTCGCCCTCGATGGAGACGGGCGTATCGTCGCGGTGGGGATTGCGTGGATGGGGAGCCGGTATGGGTTCTGCGTGGTGCGCCTCCTCTCCGACGGGAGCCTCGATCCGGCCTTCGGCACCGGCGGCGTCACGGTCGTCTCGTTCAGTTCGCTGAACTACGTGGGGGCGGTCGCCCTCCAGCCGGACGGGAAGATCGTCGTCGTCGGCACCACGACCTACACCAACGGCAAGCGCAACGTCACCGTCGTGCGCTACCTCCCCGACGGCGCGCTCGACCCCTCGTTTGGCGACGCCGGGCGGGTCACCGTCAGCTTCAGCGGGAGCACGGAGGGGCGGGGCGTGCTGCTTCAGCCGGACGGGCGCATCGTCGTGTCGGGCGGTGGGACGGCCGGCACGATGGGTCCCTTCTTGCTCGCGCGGCTCCTCCCCGACGGGACGCCCGACCTCACGTTCGGCCCGGGCGGGCAGCGGACCCCGCTCGGGGGGACGACGGCCGCCGACCTCGCGCTGCTGCCCGACGGGCGGATCGTGGCCGCCGGCACCTCCAGCAACGCGTTCGCTGTGGTGCGGCTGCAGGAGAGCGGGATTACCGACGCCTCGTTCGGCAGTGGGGGCGTCGCCCGCATCCCCGGCTTCTTCTCGGGCGACAGCACCGTCAACGGCGTCGCGGTGGATGCGGAGGGGCGCGTCGTCGTGGCCGGGTGCGCGAGCGGCGAGTCCGGCCGTACGGTCTACCTCACGCGGTTCAAGGCTGACGGCACCCCGGATCCCTCCTTCGACGGGCGCGGCGCGGTCGACCCCGCGGCCGCTACGTCCGACTGCGCCTACGGCGTCGCCGTGCAACCGGACGGGCGGGTCGTCGTGGCCGGATGGGGCACGGCGGGAAGCAGTCGTCGGATCGCCGTGGCGCGCTTCCTCACGAACGGCACGCTCGACCCGTCGTTCGGCTCCGGCGGACGCCTGTTCTTCCTCCCGGTGGGGCAGACCTCCTTCACGGTGCTTGCCCTCGCGCTGCAGGCGGACGGGCGGATCGTTCTGGCCGGGTGCAACGCCAACGATCAGCTGGGGCTTGTGCGGCTGCTCCCGGACGGCACGCTCGACCCGGCGTTCGGGGCGGGGGGGCTGGCGGCGGTCGGCGAAGGGTGCGCCCGGGCCCTCGCGATCCAGCCGGACGGCCGCATCGTCGCGGCGGGGGCCGTCACCTACCGGATCCCGGGTGATCCGTCCGACGCGTATTACAAGGGACGGCTCGTCCGAGTGCTTTCGAGCGGGGCGCCAGACCCCTCGTTCGGGACGACCGGCGGGGTGACGGCGGACCTGAGCGCCACGGCCGCCTTCAACGCCGTCGCGCTGCAGGCGGACGGGCGGATCGTCGTCGGCGGGTCAACCGGGAGCATGATCTTGGGGCCTTACTTCTTCGCACTGGCGCGCTACGAGGCCGACGGCACGCGCGACCTCACGTTCGGCGGGAGCGGGACGGTCCAACCCTTCTCGTCCGGGAGTGCCGCGACCGGACTTGCGGCGCTCCCGGACGGCCGGCTGCTCGCCGCGGGGGCAGCGAGCGGCTTCGCCTTCGTCCGCACCTTGTCGGACGGCACGCTCGATCCGACGTTCGACGGGGACGGCCGCGTGACGACGGCGGCCGGTGCGGGGGCCAGCGCGCTCACGCTCCTCCCCGACGGCCGGTTCGTCGCCGCAGGGACGGCCCGTACGCTGTTCGGCTACGACGTGGCCGCCGCGCGCTACCTCGGCGACGGAGTCACGCCCGCTGAGCCGGGTTCGGCCCCGACCGCGCTCACGCTCACGGCGGCGCCGAACCCCGTCCGGGGCACGGCCGCCGTTCGCTACGGGCTCCCGGCCGGGGCCGCCGTGCGCCTCGCGCTCTACGACGCGCTCGGCCGCGAGGTCGCCGTGCTGGCCGACGGCGTTCAGGCAGCGGGGACACACGAGGCCGCGCTCGACGCGGCGGCGCTGGCGCCCGGCGTCTACGTGCTCCGGCTCGCGGCGGGCGCCGACGCGCGGGTGATGCGCGTGAGCGTCGTTCGGTAAGCCCGACCCCGGAGTTTTACCCTCACCCTCACCCGCCCCGCTGATGCCCGGTCCCGCCGCCCGTCTCGCCTCGGTCGTTCTTACCTGCGCCCTGTTCGCCCCGGCCGCGTTCGCCCAGGCGGGCGCGCTCGATCCCACGTTCGGCGCCGGGGGGCGGGTCCAGGTGACCACATTGAACAACGGGCGGATGAGCGACGTGGCGCTCCAGCCGGACGGCCGGGCCCTGGTGAGCAACCCCTACGTCGTCGCCCGCCTCACGCCGGGGGGCGCCCTCGACCCGACGTTCGGGGGCGGCGGCTTCGTCATGCTCCCCGATGGAACGTTCGCGTACGCCTCGGCGCTAGCTGTGCTGGACGACGGGCGGTTCTATACGGCCTCGGGATTCAGTACGCTCTTCGTCGCCCGTTTTCACGCGGACGGGCGCCGCGATTCCACCTTCTCCGAAGACGGCGTCGCCCAGGTCCCGTTGCCGCCGTGGGGGTATATCTGGAACCTCGCGCTGGCGGTGCAGCCGGACGGCCGCCTCGTGGTGGCGGGCGTGCAGCGCCACGACGACGGCTCCGACCACATCATGAGCGGGATGCTGGCGCGGCTGACCGCCGACGGCGCCCTCGACGCGACGTTCGGGAATGGCGGCGTCATCGGGTCGGAGACCTTCCGTCCGGTCTACGACGTCGCCGTGCGGCCGGATGGCCGGATCCTGGCGGTGGGAGCGGCGACGGTGGGCACTCAGTCCGGGTTCGGCCTGTTCCGGTTCCTCCCCAGCGGCGCGCCCGACCCGACGTTCGGCAGCAACGGTGTCATCGCCACGTCGGTGGGGACGGGGGGAGGCATCGCCTACGCGCTTCGGCTCCTGCCCGACGGCCGGATGGTGCTGGCCGGGCACGCCGCGGCGGGTTTCGCGGTGGCCCGCTACCTGCCGGACGGGAGCACGGACCCCTCGTTCGGGACCGGCGGCGTGGTGACGACGACGCTGCGCTCGGCGCTGCGGGACGTCGCGAATGCGGTCGTCGTGCGGCCCGACGGCCGGATCGTGGCGGTGGGGACCGTCGGGACGGGCACCAACATCGACGTGGGTCTCGTCGCCTACACGGAAGCCGGGCAGCTGGACCCGTCGTTCGCGGGCGGCTTCGTTGCGACGGGCTTCGGGGTGCCGGCGGACCCCGACTACGGCTACGCCGCCGCGCTCGATCAAGCGGGACGGATCGTCGTGGCGGGCTACACCTTCCACACCGGGGGCGGACCCGTGTTCAGGACGATCGCCGCCCGCTACCTCGGCGACGCGACGACGCCCGCCGAGACCGGGGCGGCCCCGGCCACCCTCACGCTCGTGGCTGCGCCGAACCCCGTCCAGGGCACGGCCGCCGTGCGCTATGGCCTCCCGGCCGGGGGCGCCGTCCGGCTCGCGCTCTACGACGCGCTCGGCCGCGAGGTCGCCGTGCTGGCGGACGGCGCGCGGGTGGCGGGGACGCACGAGGCCGCGCTCGACGCGGCGGCGCTGGCGCCGGGGGTGTACGTGCTCCGGCTGACGGCGGGCGGCGACGCCCGCGTGGCGCGCCTGAGCGTCGTTCGCTAGACCTGAACGAAAGCGCACACGAGGGGGCGGGGTGGGGGCGTTGGGGCGGGGTAGCGTGCCCGTAACTTCCGCGCCGTCACCCCCCGCACCCGCATGGCCGTCTCTACGCCCGCCCGCCGCAGCCCCTTCGCGATCCTCTCGTTCGCGCTCGCGCTGCTGGGCATCCTCCTCGTCATCCACCTCCACTACCAGAAGGCCGCAGGCTTCGCCTTCGGCTGCACCGGCACCGAGGAATTCGATGCGAGCGCCGCGCTCACCGGTGGCTCCGCCGAGGGCTGCGCCACGGTCACGACCGGCGCGTACGCCGACACGTTCGGCGTCGACAACGTGGTGTGGGGGCTGCTGTTCTTCGGGATCGTGGCCGCGCTCCGGCTGGGCTACGCCGCCACCGGGAACAACCGGCTGCGCGAGGCGAGCCTCATCGCCATCGGTGCCGGGTTCATCTACGAGCTCTACCTCGTCTGGCTCCAGGCCGTCAAGATCGGGGCGTTCTGCCCGATCTGTCTGGGGGTCGGCGCCATCGTCCTCGCCCTCCTCATTATCCACGTGATGGAACACAACCGCGTGCGCGGTGCCGCCCAGCCCGCCCGCACCGGCGGCGCGCTCCGCCCCTACCTCCTCGTCGCGGTCGCCTTCGCGGCGCTGCTCGCGGCCGACTTCGCCGTCGCAGGCCGTCGGGCCGACGACATGCCCGCGCGTCCGGCCGGGGGCGACAGCACCGCCGTCGCGACGCCCGGCGAGACGCCGCCGGCGCCGGTCAACACGGAAGGGGCGGTGTGCGTCTACGACGCCGCCGTCCCGCAGCCCGTCGACTTCGAGCGGCTCATCGACGGGGCCCCCTTCCTCGGCGACGAGGACGCGCCGGTGACCGTCGTCGAGATCTTCGACCCGAACTGCCCGCACTGCAAGCACCTCCACGACATGCTGCACGACGGGTTCATCGAGGCGCACCCGCAGGCGCGGTTCTACTACGTCCCGTTCCCGCTGTGGGACTTCTCGCTCGGGCAGGTCGCCGCGCTCCGCCTCTCGCGCGCCGAGGGCCGCTACTACGACCTCGTGAACGAGATCTTCGCCCGGCAGGCCGGGCAGGGGATGACGCTCGACCAGGTCGTCGCCGCGTCCGAGGCCGCGGGCGTCAACGGCCCCAACATCCGCCGGAGCCTCACGGACAACCTCACGCTCGACCCGCTGCTCCAGCAGATCATCGCGCACCGGGAGTACGTCGTCAGCGCCGTCACGCCCGACGGCGCGATGAGCGTCCCGAAGGTGCTCATCAACGGCCGCCTCGTCGCGCCGGACCCGGCGGTGGGCTACACGTCCGACTGCCTCGACCGGCTCATCAGCGAGGCCGGCGGCGCCAGCACCCCCGCCGCCGAGTAGCAGGCGCGTAAGCAGGTAGGCAGGTAAGCATGTAGGCACGCAGGCACGTAGGCAGAATGCAACTGCTTACGTGCCTGCGCGCTTACGTGCCTACGTGCATTCTGGCAACGCGCCGGTAGTTTCTCGGCATGGCGCTCTCGCTCCTCCAGCAGGCCGACTCCGTCGCCGCCGCTCTGCCGGCGACGGACACCCTCGCCCGCGTCGCGGCGGACTCCGCCGCCGTCGACTCCGTCCTCCTCCCGCCCTCGACGGCGGCGGGCGCGCTCGCCCGCGCGGCGGAGGACGCGCTCCGCCACGCCGACAGCGTCCGCCGCGCCGCCGAGGACGTGGTGATGGGGGGCGTGGCGCCGCCGAAGCCCGCCCCGCCGGGCCGCATCGGCGCGGCGTGGGACTGGCTCGTGAGCGGCGCGCAGGACGTGACCGGCCTCTCCCACGGGGCGACCGACCACCTGCTCCTCACGCTCGCCGTGGTGCTGGGGCTGTGGGCCGTGCGCTGGCTCGTGCTGGCCCTCGTCAACGCCCGCTCCCGCGACATCCGCGTCCGCTACCAGTGGCGCAAGACGACCTCCTACATCGCCGTCGCGCTGGGGACGCTCTTCCTGTTCCGGATCTGGCTCGGCGCGCTGGGCGCCTTCGCCACGTTCCTGGGGCTCCTCTCGGCGGGCCTCGCCATCGCGCTGAAGGACCCGCTGACGAACCTCGCCGGGTGGGTGTTCATCGTCTGGAAGCGGCCGTTCTCGCCCGGCGACCGCATCATGATCCGCACGCACACCGGCGACGTGATCGACCAGCGCGTGTTCCAGTTCACGCTGCTGGAGGTCGGCACGCTCACCGGGGCCAACCAGTCCACGGGCCGCCTCATCCACGTCCCCAACGGGTGGGTCTTCCTCGACTCCGTCACCAACTTCACGCGGGGCTTCCCCTACGTGTGGAACGAGGTGCCGGTGCGCGTGACGTTCGAGAGCGACTGGCGCGCGGCCAAGCGGATCCTGGAGCGGATCGCGGAGGAGCACGCGAACCCCCTCTCGGCCGACGCCGAGCGGACGCTCCGGCGGGCGGCGCAGGAGTTCATGATCTTCTACTCCAAGCTCACCCCGACGGTCTACACCGACGTGCAGGAGTGGGGCGTCCGGCTCACGCTGCGCTACCTCGTCGAGCCGCGCCGCGTGCGCGGGAGTGAGCAGGCGATCTGGGAGGCCGTGCTCGACGCGTTCAGCCCGCACGAGGAGATCGAGTTCGCCTACCCCACCTCGCGCGTCTTCCGCAACCTCGAAGAGGGCCGCCCCGGCGTCCGCCCCCCCTACGGCAGCCCGCCCTATTCCCCGCCGGAGACGGATGGGGCGGGGCGGTAGGGTTTGGGACAGAGGGGAAGAGAGGAGGAAAGGAAGAGAGGGGGAGAATGCGGGGGTGGCGGGGACTGGACGGGACCTCCCGGCGTAGCGGGGTTCCAGCCCCCCTCCTGGACAGGAGGGGATGGGGGTGGTAGATCCGAGACGCCACCGCCATTCCGGGTCTACCACCCCGCCCTGTCGCGTCGGCTCCGCCGCCGCTCGGGGCTGCCCCTCCTGTCCAGGAGGGGCGAGTCTCTCTTCTCCACGCCTGGTGCCCGCACCACACGGAGCAATACGGCGCCGCTTGATCAAACCCTCTCTCCCCTCAGCAGCATGCCCAACCGCCTCGCCGACGCGAAGAGCCCCTACCTCCGCCAGCACGCCGAGAACCCGGTGGACTGGTGGCCGTGGGGCGACGACGCCTTCGCGGAGGCCCAGCGGCGCGACGTGCCGGTGTTCCTCTCCATCGGCTACGCGACGTGCCACTGGTGCCACGTCATGGCGCGCGAGAGCTTCGAGGACGACGGGGCCGCCGCCGCGCTCAACGCGGCGTTCGTGTGCGTGAAGGTGGACCGCGAGGAGCACCCCGACGTGGACGCCGTCTACATGGCGGCCTGCCAGGCCATGACGGGGCACGGCGGCTGGCCGCTCACGGCGCTCCTCACCCCCGACACGCGCCGCCCGTTCTACACGGGCACCTACCTCCCGCGCGAGAGCCGCTACGGGCGGCCCGGCGTGCTGGATCTCGCCGCCGGTGTCCGCGAGGCGTGGGGGAGCGACCGCGCGGGCGTCCGCGCCACGGCCGACGAGGTGGCCGACGTGCTCGGCCGGGCCGCCGCGCGCCCCGCCCTCGGCGGCGTGCCCGGCCCCGAGGCCCTCGACCGCGCCGCCGCCACGCTGCTGGACCGCTTCGACGCCGAGCACGGCGGGTTCGACCGCGCGCCCAGGTTTCCGACGCCCCACCGGCTGCTGTTCCTCCTGCGGCAGTGGACGCGCACCGGCGACGCGGCGGCGCTGGACGCCGTCACGACGACGCTCCGGGCCATGCGCCGCGGCGGCATCCACGACCACCTCGGCGGCGGCTTCCACCGCTACTCCACCGACGCGCGCTGGCTCCTGCCGCACTTCGAGAAGATGCTCTACGACCAGGCGCTCCTGCTCCTGGCCTTTTCCGAAGCCTTCCAGGCCACCGGCGCTGACGACCTCCGGGACGCCGCGGCCGAGATCGTCGGCTACGTCCTCCGCGACCTCACGAGCCCCGAGGGCGCCTTTTTTTCAGCAGAGGACGCCGACTCGCTGAACGCCGAAGGCGAGGAGGAAGAGGGCGCCTTCTACGTCTGGACCGAAGCAGAGCTGGAGGCTGTACTCGGGCCGGAGGACGCCATGATCGCCCGCGCCCTCTACGGCACGACGCCCGGCGGCAACTACGCCGATGAGGCCACACGCGCCCCCACCGGCAGCAACGTTCTTTCTGGTTTGGAAAGGCGCGCGGAGAACGCGGGTTTGGCGCAGGACGCGCTGGGGGATGCTGAAGAACGCATCCGGGCGCGGCTCTTCGAGGCGCGTGAGGGGCGCCCGCGCCCGCTGCTGGACGACAAGGTGCTCACGGACTGGAACGGGCTGATGATCGCCGCGCTGGCTCGGGCCGCCCGCCTCTGCGGCGAAAGGGGGTGGGGCGAGGCCGCCGCCCGTGCCGCCGACCACGTGCTCGCCACGATGCAGCCCGACGGCACGGAAGGCGACCGGCTGCTCCACCGCGCGTGGCGCGGCGCGGCGGGCATCGAGGGCCTGCTGGACGACTACGCTTTTTTGGTCTGGGGGTTGATAGAAGTCTATCAGACCACCTTCGAGACGCGCTACCTCGCGGACGCGCTGCGGCTCCACCGCGCCGCCGACGCCCGGTTCGCCGACGAAGCGCGCGGGGGGTGGTACCTGGGCACCGACCCCGGCGACGCGCTGTTCCTGCGCCCGAAGGAGGCCTACGACGGGGCCCTGCCGTCGGGGCAGGCGGTGATGACGTACAACGCCCTCCGCCTCGCCCGCCTCACGGGGCAGGACGGGCTGGAGGCGACGGCGGCCCGCGCCTTCGGCGCCGAGGCGACCGTGACGGCCTACCCGGCCGAGCACGCGTTCTGGATGGTCGCCCTCGCCGACGCCGTCGGCCCCGCGCAGGAGGTCGTGGTGGCGGGCGCCCGCGACGCCGCCGACACCCGCGCACTGCTCGACGGGCTCCAGCGCGTCTGGGCCCCCCACGCCGTTTTTTTAGTCAGGGGGGAAGGCGAGAGCGATCTCGACACGCTCGCGCCGTTCGCGGCGGGGCACACGCCGCGCGACGGCCGTGCCGCCGCGTACGTCTGTGAGCGCCACGCCTGTCAGGCGCCAACCACCGACCCGGACGAGGCCGTGCGGCTCCTCACGGAGGCGGCGCGGCCGTCCCGGCCGTAGCCCCTGGACTGAAGAGACGCTGGGGAGGCGCCTCGTTCGGTGTCGGCGGTGCCGTAGCGTAGAAGGTTCGGACGACCTCGTACGCCTGCTTGAGCCACCCCTCGTAGTCCTTCGGCTTCACGCGGAGGTGCTCGTGGTACACGAAGAGGTGGCCGCTCCCGCCGTCGATGGTGATGCTGGGGTTGGCGGCCAGGAATGCGGGGATGGGCCCGACGAACCGGGCCCGGATGGCCGCTTCATCGGGGCCGCAGAGCAAGGAGTGCTTCGAGAACCCGGGATAGTCCGGGAGGGCGATATCCGGGTAGCCGAACGCGTTGTACTCTTTGAAGACCAGGTTCTGGGGCCGTACCAGGAACGAGGGGAGCGCCAGCCTGGGATCCTCGATGTGGACGACCGATTGGGTGTAGGTGTGCCGATTCTGGGACCAGAAGGAGCCGAGGGTGTAGCTGTAATCGAATGCCTCCACGGCGTGATTGCCGAACGTCCCACGGACGAGGTGCTTCACCCGCCGCGAGTGCCCCACGCTGAACAGGGGGAAGCCGGTGGTGCCCGGGTTGAAGTCATCGGGTTGGGGGTCGTAGTCCCACCCGAGGCGGGCCGCGACGGCCATCAGCGCGTCCCTCCGCCACCCATGGCGCAACCGCTGCACCCCGACGAAGAGGGCGGCGATGGTGAGGAGGAAGAGGATGGAGTGGAGGATGGGGTCCATGCCTTCGCGATCGGCGGAGCCTAGAAGGAGGCGGAGGGGAGGGGCGGGAGCGGCTGGGGCGGCGTCCCCTCGGTTTCCGACCCCTCCCCGGTGTCGAACGAGAGGTCCGCCCCGGCATCCGCGAGACGCGGCGGGGGGGCGGCGTAGGCGCTGGGGGCCGTGTCGTAGAAGGCGCGGATGACCTCGTCGGCCTGCGTGAGCCACTCGGGGAAGGCGTCCACCTTCGGGCGGCGGCCCGGGAGGAACACGTAGAGGTGGCCGCCCCCGCCGTCCACGCCGATGCCGCGGTTGGCGTCGAGGATGTCGGGGAGGGCGTCGACGAACCGCTCCCGGATGGCGGCCTCGTCGGAGCCGCGCAGGAGGAAGCGCTTGGAGAACTCCGGGTTCTCCGGGAGGTCGATGTCCTGATACCCGAACGCCCCCATCATCTTGTGCATCACGTTCTCGGGCCGCACCGAGAACCACGGGAGCGACAGCGCGGGGTCCTCAATGTGGACGACCGTCTGGAGGCTGGTGTGCTGATTCTTGCCGCCGCCGGTGGTGTAGCTGTAGTCGAACACCTCCACGTCGCGCCCGCCGAACGTCCCCCGCAGGAGGTTGCTCGACCGGCGGGCGCGGCCGATATCGAAGAGGGCGAAGGCGCCGGAGCCTGGGACAAACCCCACGGCCTTCGGGTCGTACGTCCACCCGAGCCCCTCGGCCATGGCTGTGAGCGCCTTCAGGCGCCGCTTATCCGCCCACACGGACAGTCCGATGACGAGGGCGATGATGCCGAGGGTGCAGGCGATGGCGATGGCAGCGGGCATGACCGGAGCGGTGGGGGCGGCGAGGGCGTACAGGGGCGGGAGAGCGCCGGATTCAGGTCGGCGGGGCGAGCGTCGGGGGCACAAGGGGCGGCGCGAGGGGGCCGGGGTAAGGGGTCGTCCGCTCGGCGGTGGCGTAGAAGGCGCGGAGGACCCCGGTCATCTCTTCCAGCCACCCGGGGAACTGCGCCTGCCGGACCGCCACGATGTTGCGGTAGATGTAGAGGTGGCCGTTGCCGCCCTCGGCGTAGAGCCCGCGGTTGCTTTCGAAGACGCCCGCGAGTGGGCCGTTGAACCGGATGCGGAGGGCGGCATGGTCCGGCCCGCGGAGGGCGTAGCGCTTCGAGAACTCCGGGTGGGCGAGGAGTTCGGTCCAGGGGCCCGGCAGCACGCTCACCCGCCTCTGCACGGCGTTCTCGGGGCGCAGCGAGAACGTGGGGAGCGCCAGCGCCGGGTCCTCCACGTGGATCACCGTCTGGAGCGCGGTGTAGCGGTTCTGCCCCGTGCTGACGGTGTACTGGTAGTCGAACACCTCCACGGGCCGCCCATCGAGCGTCCCCCACAGGCGCTCGTTGACCTGCCGCCGGCCGCCGCTGTTGAAGAGGGGGAAGGCCGGGTCCACGTCGACGCCGGTCGCCTGGGGCTCGAAGCCCCAGCCCAGCCCCTCGGCCACGGCGGAGAGCTCCTTCCGCCGCTTCTCGGGCGACCACTGCGCGCGGACGGTCATCCAGACCAGAAGCACGAAGGCGACGATGAGGGCGGGGATGAGCCAGATCATGGCGGCGAGGGCAGAGGGGAGCCTGGGACGCTACAGCGGAGGGAGGCGGGAGGGCTCGGCCCGGACCTCCACGGCGTCCTGGAAGGCGCGCAGCATCGTGCTCGCCTGCGTGAGCAGGGCCGAGAGCCCGTCCGGGCTCACAGGCTGGCCCGGGCGGAAGACGAAGAGGTGGCCGTCCCCGCCGTCCACGGCGATGCCGCGGAGTGCCTCGAAGGCGGTGGGGAGGCGGTCCACGAACAGGACGCGGACGGCCGCCTCATCGGGGCCACGCAGGAGGAAGCGCTTCGAGAACTCGGGGTGCTCCGGGAAGTCGATGTCCTTGTAGCCCATCGCGCTGATGAGCTTGAGCATCACGCCCTCGGGCCGCACCGAGAACGAGGGGAGGCGCAGCGCCGGGAGGTGGAAGTGGACGACGGTCTGGTGGTGCTGGCGGCGCCCCTTCCCCGAGCCCGTGGTGTAGTGGTAGTCGAACATCTCCAGGGGCTGCCCGCCGAAGCTCCCCGTGAGGAGGTCCGTGGTCCGGCCGCTGTGGCCCTGCGAGAAGAGGGCGTAGGGGGCGAAGGGGGCGGCGTGGCCGAGCGCCTGCTGCGCGTAGGTCCACCCCTGCGCGTCGGCGAGCGCCTGCAGCGCCGCGCGCCGCTTCGCGGCCGAGCGCGCCACGAGCACGAGGACGGCGATGAGGCCGCCGAGGAGGACGAGGAAGGGGATCACGGGCGCGGCAGCAAACGCCGGAATTAACGCACCGGCCCCCGGAAAACCGTCGCCTCTCCTCGCGGCCCCCGTGTCCCTGCGAGCAGCACGCTGCGCCCCTACGTGAGTCGGTGCCGGTGCATGGGCGGGGCCGTATGCCCGGGCGTGCGGAGGGCGACGCAGCGCGTCGCCCCTACGGTTGGATTGTGGGGACGGGGGCGGCCGTTGCGAATGAAGGGCGTGTAAGCACACGCCCCTACGGCAGACCGGGAGGGACGGCGCTACCCGAGACGCATCCTCCCTCCTCTTCCTCTCCCACGAGCGGCGTACACCAGTGAGGAGCCCTCGGCAGTGGTCGGGCGCCGCGCCGCTCACCCAAACCAAAAAAAGAAGCGCGGGCCTTGCGGACCGCGCTTCCTTGCGGGACCCCTCCGGGGCTGTTCAGCCCGCGGAGAGTTCGATGCTGCCGCTGCCGGTCGAGACGTTGAGGGACGGGCCGCCGCGGCCGATCCGGCCCTCGGCGTTCCGGCGCCCGCGCTCGCCCTGGAAGTTCAGGCTCCCGGCGATGTCGATGTCGGGGCTGTTGAGGTCGACGGTGGCGCCGGTCGAGCGCGGGATCACGAGGGACACGTTCCCCGAGCCCGTCTGGATCGTCGTCGGCTCCAGCCGCACGAAGCCCAGCTCCACGTCGCCCGAGCTGGTCGTGACGGCGGCGGAGGCGAGCCCGCCGGCGGTCACGTTGCCCGACGAGGTCGCAGCCGAGAACCGCGCGGACCCGGCGCGAGCGATCTCCACGTTGCCCGAGGAGGTCGCGACCGACGCGCTGCGGCCCGCCAGGCGCTCGATCTGGACGTCGCCCGACGATGTGGCGATCTCGACGGCACCGTCGAGCGACTCGGCCTCGATCCCGCCCGAGGAGGCGGTGACGGAGATCTGGTCGGCGCGGAGCGAGCCTAGCGAGATGTCGCCCGAGGAGGTCGTCACGGAGGCGCTCCGGCCCTCGGCGCGGGCGATCCAGATGTCGCCAGACGACGTGGCGACCTCAAGCTGGGCCTCGATGGGGAGCACGATAACGACGCTGAAGCTCGCCGTCGTGCGCCGCGGGAGGCGGCTCTGCTGGGGGTTCGTGCGGACGCGGAGCGTGCCGCCGCTCGTGCCCGCCTCGAAACGGCGGCGCTCGAACTCCTCGCGGACGCCCGTGCCGCGGCCGACGACGCGGACGCTGGCCTGCCCCGCGCGCCCGGCCTCGACGCGCACGTCCTCGGAGGAGAGCCCGACGTTGAGGCGGTCGCCGTTGCGGAAGGTGAAGGAACGCTCGTAGACGACCTCGTCGCGCGAGGCGACGGTCATCATGGTCATGCCGCGGGCGTCGCGGTGGGCCCGCTCGGCCTGGCGCGCGGCCTCCTCGGCCTGCCGCCGGACGTTCGCCACGTGATGCCGGGCCTCAGCCACCTGGCGTCGGGCGTCGGCGGCCACGCGGCGCGCGTCGGCCTCGAACCGGGCCGCGTCGGCCGACGAGAACGCCGGGGGCGCGGGCGGGGCCGGCAGCGGCGGAGGAGGGGGCGGCGGCGGCGGGGGCGGCGCCATCGGGGGGAGGGGCGGCAGCGGGGGCAGCGGCGCGAGCGCGACGCCGTCCGTGACGACGTGGCGCTCGACGATCACGCAGCGGTCGCCGTGGTTCACCCGCAGGTGGGGGAACCAGCGCCGGTGCTGGGTCGCCACGAGAGCGACGAGGACGACGAGGGTGACGAGCGCAAAGCGCTGGAACTTCTCGCGTGCCATGGAGAGGCGGGGCTTGAAGGCGGGACGGGCAGGCGGACCGCCGGGCGCGCTCGCGCGTTGGAGTGCGCCGCGGGGACATAGGCCCTACGGCCGGCCCTCCGCGGAGGTTACACGTCCCCTCCCTCGTACCTCCTTTAAAAACGCCCGGTGCAGCCGCTCCCGCCCGACTGGTTCGACCGCCCCACGCTGGAGGTCGCGCGCGACCTCCTCGGCCTCCTCCTCGTCTACGAACCGTCGGACGCGCCGCGCCTCGTGGGCCGCATCGTCGAGACGGAGGGGTACCTCGCCAACGACCCCGCCATGCACGGGTGGCGCGCCACGTTCGGCCCCGACGGCCGCGTCCAGCCCATCGGCCGCGCGGCCGACCTCTTCGCGGCGCCGGGCACGGCCTACGTCTACCGCTGCTACTACACGTCGTGGCTGCTCAACGTGGTCACGGAGGGGGAGGGGACGCCGGGCGCCGTGCTCCTCCGCGCCGTCGAGCCCGTGGAGGGCGAGGCCGTGATGCGGGCGAACCGCCCGCTCGCGCGCCGCGCTGTGGACCTCACGAACGGCCCCGGCAAGCTCACGCAGGCTTTCGGGATCGACTCGGACCGGTTCCACGGCGCCCCGCTCACGCGCCCCCCGCTCTACCTCGCCGACGATGGCGCTCCGCCGCCCGCCGCCGTGACCGTCTCGTCGCGCATCGGCGTCTCGCGCGGCGTCGACCTCCCGTACCGTTTTTACGTCGCCCGCCACCCCTACGTCAGCCCCGGCGAGCCGAGCGACCTCCGCGTGGCCCGCAAGACGCGGCGGCTGGAGGGGTAGGGCGGGTGCTGAAAGGGAGAATGGGAGAGAGGGAGATAGGGGGATAATGCGGTGTGTCGAGCGGGCATGCCAATCCTGCGCCCCCCGCTTTCCTCGCATCGGGCTGACGCCCTCACGCTTCGGAAAGCTGTCCCCCTCATTCATGAGGGGGACAGCAATACCCCCGTGAGCGGAGGCGAAGCCGGAGCGATGGGGGTATTGCGGGGGGCGCAGGATTAGCGAGACGCTACACGGGGCGCCTTACGAAGACGCCCGGAACCGGAGGGCGATGAGCTGGGAACCGGCGCCCGTCGCGACGAAGACGGCTCGGCGGT
>Ga0193752_1001689_pt1 | contig 17946 bp, 15 predicted proteins | sample H1c1metaG_FD_144924 | JGI IMG/M metagenome (GOLD analysis project Ga0193752, IMG submission 144924) | Soil microbial communities from a riparian zone of the East river system, Colorado, United States - H1c1 | ecosystem: Environmental > Terrestrial > Soil > Riparian zone | place: USA: East River...
CGTGAACCGTATCGCGCGCCTCGTAGACGACGCCGAGCGAGCCACGCCCGATGCAACGCAGCACTTCGAAGCGCCCGAGTCGGACCGGCCTGCGCTTGTGGAACAGCTCGACTTCCAAGCGGGCGCGGACCAGCTCTTTCTCGAGCGTCGCCTCGAGTTCCGAATCAATCACGGCCACTTCCTGCGTGCCCTCCCAAAGCCATTTCTACTTTGTGTACTGCAACGCGAGCTATGAACAAGGCGACATGTGGTCGCGATGCACTGCAATTGTAAGGCGCGCCGCACGCGTCGGATCCCGACCCGACACGCGCACCGCGAGCACCCCGATTAAGCCGCTGCGAGCGGCGGAACCCCCGCCACTGCATGCGGCACGGCCGTGGCCGTGGCCGTCGCCGTCGCCGTCGACGACCACGTCAACGTCAACGTGACGTTGACGTAAACGGGCTTAAACGCAAACGGGACAGCCGAAGCCGTCCCGTTGATCGTGTAACGACTATCGGATCACGGAATCAGGCAGTTCAACTTCTCAATGCCGAGCGACGCACCCCAGAGGTTGCACATCTCGCCCGCCTTCACTTCGTTGATGTAGCGGAGCCCGACATCGGAATCGTTCACGACATGGCACTCCCAAAGCACCGTGTCACCGTTGTGCACCGCGAGCTGGCCCGACACCGCACCCGCCGTGTTCTCGGCAAAGTTCGGGTTCTTCACCACAGTGTTGTATTCGAACGTCGCAGGGTCGAGATAGCTGTACATCTCGAAGACCTTGTCAGTGCCACCCGCCGCGCGCTGAATCGAAGCGGTGAAACGCTTGCCGTGCGAGTGATAGTGGCCGAGCAAGTTGAGGATGAAGCCCTCACCCTTCACCGGACACGAGTACTTGTAGACCATGTCGGTCCCCGGAGCGATCGGGGTTTGGTTCCAGCTGAACCCACCCATGCCGCGGATCTGATCGGCCTCTTGCGTGATGTCTTCTGCTTTCGCGTAGTAGAGGTTCATCCAGTACTCGCGAAGGAGCGGCTTCTCCGTGAAGTTGTAGTAGTGCATGTCGCTCTGGACCGTCGCCTTGGGCGACAACGACCGACCGACGTGTTCGTACTCCGGCGCGACGTGAGTGCGCGGCATGTACGCCTTCGAAGCACCGGGAAGACTGCCGGTCGCCTTCGTGCTGTCGCCACAACGCGCGAACGGAGCATCCGGATACGCCGCCTCGTCGTACATCGTATTGATGATGTGGTGCGTGCCGGCTCGGCCGCTGAGCAAGCTTGTCTGGTACCAGACCTTCTCCGTGTTCTGCGCATGGAACGTCCAGCACTCGGACGACTCTTCGCCCGGCGCCATCACGAACTTCGCGATCTCGGCTTCGTCTTTGTAGTCCTTCGGACCGACGTGCAGCTGGATGCCTTCTTCCGCGGCCGGCGCCGAGATGCAGGCGTCATCGGAAGGATAACCCGTGTTCAAACCGCACTTGCCGCGCAGGTCGGGGTAGTCCGCACCTGGCGTCGGCGCGTTCATCGCACCCGCATTCGGATCCGTGTTCGGCGGCGTTGCAGCTGACGGCGGCGTGCCCTGGTTGCCCGTGTTCGATCCGCTCGAGCTCGGGGGAGTCGTGGAAGATCCCGAGCTGCCCGGCTTCGAATCAGCCGGCGTCGTGGGCGGCGTGGCGGTGGTCGGCGGCGTGGCTGGAGTTTCGGGCGTCGCCGAGCTCGAGCCCGGCGCGGGCGTTGCTGCTGACCCTGCTGCGCCTGCCTGCGATGCGGGCTTGTCGCCATCGTCCGAGCCGCAACCCAAACCGGCGAGCACTAGCAAAGTGAGAGAGCAAGACGCGAGCGTTCGTGCGTACGTGTTAGTCATGACGGTCCCCAGCGCAACGGGCAAAGAGCCGACCCTCGCAGAGTGGCCCGTGTGTTCGCGTCGCTGCAGAACGGCGTCTACTCCCCCGCTCCACGCCGACGCTGCAGCAGCAGCCGCACCCGCCACCATACACGCTTCTCTCACGCTGAAAAGATCTCGAGGCCGATCTTCCCGACGTGTGTGCCCGCGCTGCGACAACACCTAGTTCGTTTGAGACAGCGTGATCGCACTCGACGCCGTCCGTCTCATCCCTAGCTACCTATCACACGTTGGGTATGTCGCGGCATGAGCAGTACGCGCCATGGCGAGAGCAGGGTGTGTGCTCGATCGTATGCGCACCGTCAGCCGAACAAATACGCCGCACAGGGACATCGCATTAGGCGCTGACGCGGCGTGCTCTCGACGCGAAGAACCGAGAGCACGCCGCGCCACGTAGGGAGGGTCCGTGGCCGTATCAAGCTATCGCGATGCGCGTGCGAACCGAGCGTCGCGTAGGTTTTTCTTTTTCGTCCGGCTCCGGCAGCGAGATGTTGATCTCGAGCACTTCGCCGTCCTTCTGTTTGTCGATGTTCACCGACACTCGATCGAGATCGAGCTTTTCGTACTTGGCGATCACCTGCAGCAGCTCCTGTTGAAGCTTCGGCAGATAACTCGCGACGTTGTCACCCGTGCTCGTGCGCTCGCGCGCGACGATGATTTGAAGTCGATCCTTGGCAAGCTGAGCCGTGTTCGGCTTCTTGCGAATCAAGTTACGCACGCTCATGGTGTTCACCCTGCAACCGCGACGCGGTCGCCAGCGAAGAGTCGCGAGAAGAAGCCTCGCTTTTCGACTTCGATGAACCGATGGGGCTGCTCCTCGCCCAAGAAACGCTTGACCACGTCGAGATACGCCGTGGCGACGTCGGTGTTGTCCATCAAGATCGCAGGCGTGCCGGTGTTCGATGCGGCGAGCACGGTGTGCGACTCGGGAATCACGCCGAGGAAGTTGATGCCGAGAAGCTCGAGCACGTCGTCGACCTTCAGCATCTCGCCTGCAGCTGCCCGCTTCGGCGAGTAGCGCGTGACGAGCAAGTGGCACTTCACCGGTTCTTGGTTGTTCTGCGCGCGCTGCGTCTTCGCGTCGAGCATGCCGATGATCCGGTCGCTGTCGCGGACCGAGCTCACTTCGGGATTCGTGACGACGATCGCCTCGTCGGCGAAGAACATCGCGGACTGCGCGCCCTTCTCGATGCCGGCCGGCGAGTCACACACGATCTGGGTGAAGCCCATCTCGCGCAGCTCGGAGAGCGTGCGGCGGATGCCTTCCATGTCGAGAGCTTCTTTGTCGCGCGTTTGAGACGCGGGCAGCACGTAGAGCTCGTCGACGCGCTTGTCTTTGATCAGTGCTTGGCGAACCGAGGCTTCGCCTCGGACCACGTTGATCAGGTCATAAACCACGCGGCGTTCGCAGCCCATCACGACGTCGAGGTTTCGCAGCCCCACGTCGAAATCGATGACCACAGTTTTGTGGCCGTGCAACGCCAGCCCGGTCGCTAGTGCGGCTGCGGTGGTCGTCTTACCGACTCCGCCCTTGCCGGAAGTAATCACAGTCACTCTTGCCATTGCCCTTAGCCTCCGCGTCTTTCGCCAAGCCGAAGTCGATCACGCCCGGGGTCACACGCCGCGCGTAGCCGTCCTCGGCTGCGCGCCCGCGAGTTCGCTCGCGTTCGCGCTCTGCCTGTTGTTCACATCGCAGGCAGCCTGACGGAACGACAAATTTTCGACAGCGATTTCGGAGACTTACGTGTACGACACTGTGCGTGATGTGGTCACGCTGCGCACCGTGTTTTCGCGAAACTACCGGGAAATTAGCTCGGCGAAGGCCAGTTCACCGTCTTGCAGCCAGACCTGAACTGCCTTGCCTCGGTGCTGCTTGGGCAATTCGTCGGCACTCAAATACACGCCCGCGATGGCCACGAGATCGGCTTCGAACTTGTGGCAGTAAATGCGGGCGTCGATGTTGCCGCGGGCACCCGCCATCGCCCTGCCTCGAAGCGCCGAGTAGATGTGAATGTTGCCGTCGGCGATCAATTCGGCACCTGGATTCACGCCCGCGAGTGCGATCGCGTCGCGACCATCGGCGTAGACGATCTGACCGGACCGCAGTGGCTGCGTAAGCGTCAACGTAGCCGCCGGATCGTAGGCGGGCTGAGGCGGCGCAGAAGGGCTGCTATTGCCTTTGGTCGATGTGGTGGTGGCTGCTGCTTCGGGTTGAGCGCGGTCTTGCGGTGCGCGCCGCGTGAGCTTCTTCGCGCCCGACGCGTCCAAGATTCCGAGCCCCGCTTGTTGCGCTTCGTGCGCGCGACCTGCGGGTAAGCCGCTGATGGCGACAGGCACGAGCCCGCGCGTGCGAAGTAGATCGACGAGGCGTCCGAGCCGCAGCCCGTGAAGCGGCTTGGTGCCGGCTTCCAGGTCGCCGTCGAGTGCCCCGACGTCCAGCACCACCGGCGCGCCGTTGAACAGATCCGGCGCCTCCTGGATCCGCGTATCGAGCGCTCGGGCGATCGCCTCGAGGTCGGGCGACAGGACGCGGAGCACGTTGAGTGCGGTCAGCACTCCGCGGAGCTCGAGGGCTTGATCGGGTTGGGAGGAATCGGCTGCCATGACGCGCATATATTGCGTCCGCGGTGGCGTCGCTGTCCATGGGTGGGGCCAACAGTCGCGCGCGGTCGTGGAATTCGATACTCACTATTCCAGGCGAAAGCCAGTTTTCGAGGGCCGCCGAGATCTGGAGGTATCCGATGCGCGATCGCGACTACGTCGTTCTGATGGCCGAATACAACGCGTTCATGAACCAAAAGCTCTACGGGCTGTGCGCCGCTCTGAGCGACGAGGAACGCAAACGCGATCGAGGCGCGTTCTTCAAGTCGATGCACGGCACGCTTCAGCACCTCCTTTGGGGGGACCGGGCTTGGATGATTCGGTTTCTGAAGTGGGACCTGCCGATCGGTAAGCCGAGCGATCTCCTGTTCGAGGACTTCGATGCACTTCGGGCTGAGCGCATGCGGCTCGACCAAGTGATCCTCGAGTGGGCGCGAACGTTGCCGGAGGGTGCGCTGTCCGAGCCGTTTCAGGTGACGAGCGTCGTGTACAAGACGACTCGACGCATGCCGCTGTACCTAGTCGTGGTGCAGATGTTCAACCACCAGACGCATCATCGCGGGCAGCTGACGACCCTGTTGTCGCAGATGAACATCGATCCGGGCGTTACGGATGTGCCGTGGTTCCCGTACGCAGCGCAGCTGATGGAAGACGTGCCAGACCCGGCCTGATCACGCCATCGGGTGCAGCACGGAGTTGAGGTCTGCGTGACGCGCACGGATCTGACTCGGGATCGCTTCGCACAGGGCGCGATACAGCTCCGCGCCGATCGTCTCGCGCAGGTGTTCACGCGCGTGCAGAAAACCGATCTCGCGCACCGGCTCGGGCAAGATGAACGGCCTCACCTGCGCGCGTTGTTGTTCGCCCGTGAGCTTGGTCACGAAGAGCTCCGGCAAGATCGTGACGCCGTACCCCGCATCGACCATGCCGACGAGGGTCTCGAACGAGCTCACGTCGAACGTCACCTGCCCCGCATCTTTGCGGTTTCGATCCGCGCTACAGAGCGCGAGCACCTGACTGCGAAAACAGTGCCCCTCGCCGAGCAGCCAGACGGATTCGTCGAGCAAGTCGGCCTGACGAATGCGAGCACGCGAAGTGAGCGGATGATCAGGCGGCAGATATGCGTAGAACGCTTCGTGACAGATCACGTGCTCACCGATGCCGGGCAGATTGAGCGGTGTCGCCGCGATGCCCGAGTCGAGTGTGCCTTCGCGCAATGCTCGCAGCATGACTTCGGTTTTAGTCTCGACGATCTCGAGTGATACGCCCGGATGCTGGCGAGCAAACAACGGCAAGAATAGGGGCAAGAGCGTGGACGCCAAAGTTGGGATGACGCCCAAGCGATACGGCCCGCATAGGTCTTCGTGTTCGGACGCGACTAAACCGATGCGTTCGATCTGTTCGAGCGCACGCCGCGCTTGAAGGATCACGCGTACGCCGCGCTCTGTCGGCAAAATCGGTTGGCGCGAACGGTCGAAGATCCGGACACCGAGAAGCTCTTCGACTTTTTTCACCTGACTGCTGAGTGCAGGCTGGCTGACGTGAGATGCCATCGCTGCGTCGCCGAAATTGCGATGCCGATCGAGCGCGACCACGTAGCGAAGCTGCTGCACGGTGAGCGCGGATAGGTTCATCTTATCGGTCCATTCACGCTATCGACTTGCAAGCAGCGGACGTTCGAGCCGAGAGTGGCTGCGAAAGAGGAGGCGAGGCTACCATGACGAGCGCGCTCACTCACGCCGCACGCTTTCTGACAACGTCGACACTGTTGCTTCAGATCGCGGCGCATGGCCATGCGCAGGCCAGTCCACCGAACGCAGGGCCTGCTCCAACTCCGGCGCCTGCACCCGCACCGACTCCTACGAAACCGGGTCAACAAACTGCACCGGCGCAACCACAAACTTCGCCGGTTCAACAACAAGTGCCGCCTTTGAAGAATGCGCAGCAATCCGCGCCGACGAGCGCGGCTCCGCAGACTTCTCCGAGTAATGCGCCGCCGCAAACTGCACCTGAAACTGCGGCTCCGCGCGCCGCACCGGGCAGCACGCCGTCGCAGGTCGTCCCGAGCAGCGCAGCTCCGCAAGCCGCCGGCAACAATCCGCCGCAGCCTCAATCGGCAAACCCTGTCTCGGGCGGTGGTACTGCGCCGCACGGTGCAACGCCGATGGATCAGCAGCTCAAGCAAATCGCCACGCTCGTTCCTGAGACGGTCAAAAACGCCCCAGCCGGGATCTCGGCCGAATATTGGAAGGCACTCGTGCCGGCCGACAATCCGTTGAACGAAGCGCGGGTCGCGCTTGGCCGCAAGTTGTATTTCGAGACACGGTTGTCCAAGGACGGAACGGTTGCATGCGCAACCTGCCACGATGTGACGCGCGGCTTCACCGATCGGCGAAACACTTCGGAAGGCATCAACGATCAGATCGGTCAGCGCAACGCGCCGACGACGTTGAACGCAGCGTTCTTTTCTAGCCAGTTTTGGGATGGCCGCGCGGGCATGCTCGAGGATCAGGCGTTGCTTCCGATCGTGAACCCGATCGAGATGGGGCAGCCCAACGGAGCCGCAGTCGTGGCTTCGATCGCAAGCGATGCCGAGTATCAGAAGGAGTTTCAAGCCGCATACGGTCGCGCGATCAACTACGAAGACATCGGTCGTGCGCTCGCGGCGTTCGAACGCACGTTGATCTTCTTGGATGCGCCGTTCGATCGATTCGCTCGCGGAGACGCAAACGCGATCTCGCGCGATGCGCAGGCCGGTTGGGCGCTGTTCAACGGCAAGGCGCGCTGTACCAGCTGCCACCAGATCAGCAGCAGTAATCCGGTCGGGACCGACAGTCGCTTTCACAACATCGGTGTGTCGGCGCGGCACCAGGACTTCGAGCTGCTCGCGAAGAAGGGCTTGGCTGCGTTGAAGCAGGATGCTTCGAAAGAAGCGATCGACAAGCTCGCGTTGCAGACGAACTTGTCCGAGCTCGGGCGATTCGTCGTCACCCGCAATCGTTCCGACATCGGCGCGTTCAAGACGTCGCAGCTGCGCAACGTGGGCGTCACGGCGCCGTACATGCACGACGGATCGATGGCGACGCTGTGGGACATCATGGATCACTACAACAAGGGTGGTGAGGTCAATCCGTATTTGGACGGTGGGATCGAGCCGCTCGCGCTGAGTGAGACCGAGCTCGCGCAGGTCGTCGCGTTCTTGTTCACGCTCACCGACCTGCGTCTCGACGATCAAAACAAGTCCGAGATGGAGCGCCAGCGTGCCATCGCGAAGCAGCGCCGTCCGTTCCGCGACGACAACGCGGCGAATCGCAAAGTCTTGCAGTTCGAGCAGCGTGCCACCGCTCAGAGGTGAACCATGAGTCCCCGCGACAAACGTCCGACTATCAAGAGCATCGAAACCAAGCACATGGAAGAGCGTGCGGAGTTCTTCCAAGCGCTCAAAACGCTCGACCGTCGCTCGTTCATGAAGGTGTCGGCGGCGGCGTTCGGCGCTGTCGCTGCGAGCGGCTTAGTCACCCCACACGGGTTTCAGCCGGTGAAGGTGTTCGCGCAGCAAGCGGGAGCACCCGCGGCGGGTCCGGCTGGTGCGGCGGGCGCGAAACAGCAGCCGTTCACGTTCGCGTACATTTCAGATTCGCATTTGTACAAGCGAACGCTGAACGATCGGTTCGTGAACTCGTTGATGCGTGCGGTCGACGACGTAAATGCGATGGATCCGCAGCCGGACTTCGTGTTTTACGGCGGTGACCTCGCGCAGCTCGGTCAACCGGAAGAGCTCGAGCTCGGCGCGCAAATCCTGAAGAACTTGAAGCCGCAGCTGCGCGTGATGGTCGGCGAGCACGACTGGTATTACGACTTGGGCGAGAAGTGGCGCAGCTTGTTCGGCGAGCCGACGTACTCATTCGATCACAAAGGCGTGCACTTCGTCGTGCTGAACAGTGTGGTCGAGAAGGACTTCTGGACCGCGCGCAAGCTATCACCGATGGATCGGATGAAGACCGTCGCGGGCTTGGACAACGGCGTACAGAGCCCGTTTTCGGTCGGGCCGGAGCAGCGGACGTGGCTCGAGAATGATTTGAAGGGCAAGCCTGCGTCGACTCCGGTCGTCGTGTTCTCGCACTCGCCGCTCTACAAGCTCTATCGCAACTGGAACTTCTGGACTGACGACGCGGAAGAAGTGCAGGCGATTCTGCGGCGATTCAGATCGGTCGTGGTGTTCCACGGCCACACGCATCAGATGCTGACGAATCGAATCGGCAACATTCACTTCCACGGGTTTTTGTCGACTGCGTGGCCGTGGCCGTATGCGCCGCAGGGGTTGCCCGAGTTGACGGTGCAGATGGCGCGGCCTGATCCGTCAACTCGGGCCGACGGCTGTGGCAACGGCTCGGTGACGATGCATCCGGATGGTTTGGCGGACATCGTGCAAAACCTTTGGAATCGCAACCCGGTGACGATCTTGCGTACTTACACCGCGAGCAACGGCAAAAAGGACAAACCCGAAGTGCCGCTGTTGCGTAGCTATTGAGGCAGCCATGGGCAATCTGACTACGACGATTCGCAGAGTGTGCTGGGCCGGGATCTTGTTGTGTGCCTGTGGGCACGATCCGACACCGTCGGCGAGCTCGGGTTCCGCCGAAGGTTCGAGCGGTGGTGCGACGAATGCCGCGGGTGGCGCTTCGAGCGACACGACCGAAGTGATCTTGTGTGATGGTCAGACGAAGGTGAACGTTCCGTCCGGTACGCCTGGAACGGCGATCGCCGGTGCGCTGATGACGGAGTGGATGCGGAAGAATCCGAACTCCAACTGGGAGGCGGAGGAGCGCGAGCGTCACACGTTGCAGACGGCGGCGGACAACAGTGGTTTGGTCGGTCAGGTGCAGGGCCAGACGTACGGCCAGGTCACGTCGCAGGACGTCGCGTTGTGGAAGGCGGAGACCGAGCGGGTTGCAACCGCGGGGTCCGAGGTCTTTCACAGTGCGGATCAGTTGGGCAGTACGATTGCCGTGAGTTGTGACATGTGTCACCCGCATGCGGCGAACACGCATCCAGAGACCTATCCGAAGTATCAGGCGCAGCTGGGGCGTGTCGCGTTGCTGCGGGACATGATCAACTGGTGTATCCAGCACCCGGTGCGGGCCAAGGGGCTGGATTCCGAGGACCCGCGAATGCGTGCGCTCGAGGCCTATATCATCGCGCAGCGCAAGGGTAAGACGTTGGAGTACGGCAAACACTGACGTCCCGAGTCGGGTCTAGCCGAGTGTTGCGGGGTGCATCTGCCCGGCCCCTGGCACTGCGGTTTGCCTCGCGTGGCAACTCGCCCCGGATCTACCGCTGCAGCTGTCAGCGGCGACCTTAACTGGGGCGCAAATGCCATCGGCATTCCTGAGAATGCGTTCTAAGCGGGTCTGAACCCTAGCTGGTCGTGGCATGCAAGCTGCACAAGCCCACGCTTGGAAAAGCGAGGTAGGTGCATGGCAACGCAGCAAGAACAGCAATCTCGGCGAGTCGCGGAGGAGTCACGCGAAACTTCGTGGCGCGGTTCGAGTTTTTTGCGTGAAGCATTCCTCGGTAGGTTGCGACCCGAGCTGATTCCGGACGTGGCGTTCGATCCCGATACGCGTCCGGAGTTCAAACAGTATTACGCGGAGCTCGAAGCGTTCTTGCGCGACTCAGTCGATCCAGTGGAGATCGACGCGCGCGGCGAGTATCCGAAACACGTGCTCGAAGGCTTGGCGAAGCTCGGCGCCTTCGGGATGAAGATTCCGAAGAAGTACGGCGGCCTTGGCCTGAAGCACCACGAATACGTGCAGGTGATGAAGCTGCTCGGAAGCCACGACGGCAACATCACTGCTTTGCTCTCTGCGCACCAAGCGATCGGTGTTCCGCACCCAGTCGAGATGTTCGGCAGCGAGGAGCTGAAGCAGAAGTATTTGCCCCGCTGTGCGCGCGGCGCGATCTCGGCGTTTGCGTTGACGGAGCCCGCAGTCGGTTCCGACCCAGCGAGCCTCGCGACGACGGCGCGAAAAAGTGCCGATGGAAAGAGCTTCATTCTCGACGGTCGCAAGCTGTGGTGTACGAACGGAACACTCGCCGAAGTGATCGTGGTGCTCGCGCGCGACGCGGAGACCAAGCGCATTCATTGCCTCGTGGTGGAGATGAATTCGCCCGGCGTGACGGTCGAGCACCGTTGCCACTTCATGGGTCTGCGCGCGCTCGCAAATGGCGTGATCGGTTTCGACTCGGTCGAAGTGCCGCGCGAGAACTTGGTCGGTAAGGAGGGCGACGGTCTGCGGATCGCGCTCGCGACTTTGAACACGGGCCGCTTGACGCTACCCGCTGCAACGGCAGGCGCGGCGAAACTCGCACTCGAGATTTGTCGCAAGTGGTCTCTCGCGCGGGAGCAGTGGGGATTGCCCATCGGCAAACACGAGGCTATCGCGCACGGGTTGGCCGACATGGCGGCGACTGCGTATGCGATGGAAGCGGTTGCAGACGTGGTGGGCGCGCTCGCGGATCGGACTGATCGCGACATTCGCCTCGAAGCTGCGGCGGCAAAAGAGTGGAACACCGAGCGTGGTTGGCAGCTGACCGATCTCGCGCTGCAGATTCGCGGTGGACGCGGTTACGAGACTGAGACGTCGCTCGCCGCTCGGGGTGAGCCGCCGATCGGGATCGAGCGAATGCTGCGCGACTGCCGGATCAACCGCATTTTCGAGGGTTCGAGTGAGGTCATGCATTTGTTCATCGCGCGCGAGGCGGTGGACAAACACCTCGAGGTCTCGGGTTCGCTGATCGATCCGAAGATCCCGTGGACGAAGAAGCTCGCGAAGCTTCCGAGCATCGCGTTGTTTTACGCCTGGTGGTATCCGGCGCAGTGGTTCGGATCGCTGCTCGCCTTTTTCGGGTATTCGGAGTACGGGCCGCTCGCGAGTCACATGCGTTTTGCCGCGCGCGCCAGCCGGCGCCTTGCGCGGAGCATCTTCCACGGGATGTTGCGCTTCGGTCCGAAGCTCGAGCGGAAGCAAGCGTTCTTGTTCCGTGCCGTCGACGTGGCGCTCGAGTTGTTTGCGCTATCGGCTGCGGTCACGCGCGCGGCTCGAACGAAGGGTCCGGAGCGCGAACAAACGTTGCTGGTTGCCGGTCAGTTCGCCCGGATGGCGCGGCGGCGCATCGACGACGTGCTCCGCGACATGTGGAGCAACGACGACCTGGAGAAGACGGAGCTCGCCGCGTCGGTCCTGGCCGGTGAACAGGTTTGGTTGGAGCAGGGGACGATGGGCGTGCCGTTCGGCGTCGACGACTTGAGGCCGGAGACGATGGAGGCCTACCTGAAGGAGCGCGAGGAGGAGAAAGCGCGTCGTCCGAAGCGCGACTCCGAGCCGCGGAGGATTGTTCCGACGGGCACCTGAGCGCGTTCAACCCAGCGACCTTGCTGGGCTCAAAACCACCACAATGGCACCCAGAAGCCGTCACGGGAAAACCGTGACGGCTTTTGTCTGTCTGCGGAACGAGACGGTCGTACATCGCGTGATCTCGCAGATCTGTGCTTCTCGAACTCCTGGCACCGGTCGTGCAATGGAACGCGACCGGGTGAACGGTGCGCGGCTGACGGCTGCGGCTCCGAGCGCTCGAAATAACTTGGAGGACTCGGACCATGTGCAGGCGTATCCGGTGTGAGCAGTGCCAGAAGCCGACCTTTGCGGGTTGCGGCAAGCACATCGACCAGGTCCTGAAGGACGTCGCGCCGGAAGCCCGTTGCCACTGTAAGGCGGAGGCCAAGGCGGCCGCGGTCGAGTCGAGCGCCAGCACGAGCGCTGTGCAGCCTGCGGCGGCAGTGGTCGAGGTCGTGGCGGCGCCGGTCGTCGCAGCTTCGGCGGCGCCAGTGGCCGCCGCGATTTACGCGGTGCCGCCGAGCAAGCGGGTGCCGTCTAACGCGCCGCCGTCCGGGCCCGTGTACTCGAGTGCTCCGAGCGCGGTGTGTGCGGCACCGAGCCAGCCTGTGTCGTCGCGGCCGGCCCGTATGTCGACGCCGAGCCCGGCGCCCGTAGCGACGAGCGCGTCATCGCAATCGTCGCCGTTCTCGTCCCCGTTTTCATCGCGCCCGCAATCGCGTCGGGTCGCCTGAGCGTCGGGACGCCAACGTCAACGGTCAGATGCGCGCTACGACTTCATTCGTCGTAGTAGTACAGCCACATGAAGCACATCTCCTGCTCCGCCTCGACCCCGAAGCTCACCGGCTGATCGGTGTCGTTGTTGTACCGGCAGGTCAACCTCAAACCATCCGCCCCCGTAAAACTCAACGGCGGATCGATCTGGGTCAACGGCGGCTCCGACCACGTCACCGATTGATGCAACGGCTTCACCGCCGCCGCACTCATACTGCCGACCCGTTCGATCGTCGCCTGAATGCCGAGCCGATGGGTATGCGAGGTCAACGCAAACACCCGTCGCGTCCCACTCGCCGCCTTCGGCTGATAGAACGCCTTCGTCTCACTCTGCCCGTGCGCGGGCACATTGATCATCGTCGAACCCGTAAACAAGTTCTTCGCCTCGATCGGCGGCGCCGCAGCAGCATCGATCACCGCGAGGTCGACCACTCCCGAGATATCGTGCGCCGTCGCGTCGACGTTGAAGTAGTGCAGCTGCAAAAACAGCTTCTGATGCGCCTCGAGCTTGAACGCGACGCCAGACGGTAAATCCACCGCCGTCTCTTTCTGCTGCGCAATGATCAAGCGCGACGTGTCACTCGCCATCGTCGGCGCGCACGTCTTCGGCTCCGAATACAGCATCGCACTCGCAGGCTGCCGATCGACGATCAAGTGGTGACTGCCGCCGCTCAACGACGCCGACACCCTGTTCACCCAAACCGGCGCTTCGTTCCCGAGGTCGACGACCACACAGACGTGCTGTTGACCGTCCGGGGGAACGTTCTTCACGAGGATCTGCGCCTTCAGAGTCTTCGAGCTCGAAGGCTGACCCGAGCCGCCGCTACCAGCTGCGGGCGGTGCTCCCGATGCGCCGGCCGACGGCGCGCCACCAGCGCCAGCACCCGAAGCACCCGTTCCCGCACCACCCGAACCCGAGCCCGAACCGGCTCCAGCTCCAGCCGGCGCGCCAGAACCGCCGCTACCAGCTGCACTGCCGGCTCCGCCGCCGGCGGCGTCACCGCCGCTTCCAGCTGCAGCGCCCGCAGGCTCGGAATCATCTCCACACGCACACACTGCGCACAGTGCCGCGATTGTTAGGAAGCTCGAACCCAACCTCATCCGAGTAGCTTACTGCACCCGGCCGGCACTGCCGAGCGAAGATGCGCCCGCCGAGCCAACACCGCGAGACCGATACGGTTTCACGGCAGGCACGAAACGTTCATCTTCGGCATCGGCGGCGGCCCTTTTTCCAGCGAAAAACTGGGATGTGGGGGCTGGTTGTAGGCGACGTTTTGCCACGCGATCGCAACTCGATACTGAGGATCGTGCATCAGCGTGGGGACCCGCAGTGCCGTCGGAAGGGTACTCGTGAAGATCCGGAGCGATTTGTTGTCGGTGGTCCGCAACATCACCTCTTCACGAAAATCGCCAAACAAGTCCGCGCTCAGGGCAGGCGTGGACTTCGTTCCGTTGTTCGATGCGCACCCATCCGCAGTCAAGAGCCGCATATCGGACGCCGTCCCGTACTTGTCGATGTGATTCCCGTCGAGAAGCTCGCGCTGCGCATCGCCATCCCACCACAACACGAAGTTGCACGAGCTCGGTTGCCGCCCGACGTTTTCACCCTTCGCGTTCCAGAGCTGCGCCGGTACGCCACCACCGTTCGCCCACATCTCCGCGCCTGGCGAGCTCGCGAGCACGTCCGCCGCGACGCCTCGCCCGGGTCCCTCTTCCCCAGTCGTGGCCTTCGCAAACAACAACTTCCCATCCGCGGCAGACAGCAGATGTGCGCCCTGCGCATCGACGCGCTCTTGAATGCGAAACACCTCGAGTCCCTCGAGACTCGGGTCGAAGTCCGAGACGTGCAACGCGTCGCCGTGCCCATAACCCGTCGACCACATACCCTTGCCGTCGTCGTCGACCGCCATACCACCGAACACGATCTCCTGCTTCCCGTCGCCATCGATGTCCGCGACGCTCAAGTTGTGGTTGCCTTGACCGGCGAACTTCGAGTTCCCGTTTGCGTCCGAGTCGAACACCCAACGCTGCACGAGCTTACCGTCGCGCAGATCCCACGCCGCGAGCACGGTCCGCGTGTAGTACCCCCGCGTCATGATCAAGCTCGGCCGCTTGCCGTCGAGGTACGCGATCGCAGCCAAAAACCGATCGACGCGATTGCCATAGTCGTCGCCCCAAGCACTGACTTGGCCGCGCGCCGGCACGTAGTCGACCGTGTCGATCGCAGCGCCAGTTCGCCCATCGAATACCGTGAGAAACTCCGGTCCACTCAGCACGTACCCGTCCGCGTTGCGATGATTCGCGTTCGCGTCGCCGATCACCTTACCGGCGCCGTCGACCGTTCCATCGCCAGTCTTGCACGCGACTTCCGCGCGCCCGTCGCCGTCCAAGTCGTAGACCATGAACTGGGTGTAGTGCGCCCCTTCGCGAATGTTGCGCCCGAGGTTGATGCGCCAGATCAGCTTCCCATCGAGCTCGTACGCTTCCAGCAAGGTCTGGCCCGTCTCTCCGGCTTGCGAGTTGTCTCGCGGCGTCTGCTCTTGCTTGAGCACGATCTCGTACTCGCCGTCGCCATCGAGATCCGCGACACTCGCGTCGCCCGGCACGTAGCCACTCATCGTCTGTAGCGGCACGTTCACGTAGTTCTGCGCGAGCACCGCAACTTCGCTCGAGCGTTCACCCTCCTGACCACCCGTCAGCGCAGCGACGGAGTACTTCGCGTTGCGATCACCGGGCTTGTCCACGAACTGCGTCGCGCCCGTGATCGCTTCGGTGGTCGCACGCATTCCGTTGCGATAGACGTGAAACGAGACGTCCGCTGCATCGGTACCGAGCAACCGAAACGAGACGAATACGCCGCCGTCGACCGCAACTGCAACGACGCCGCGCGAAAGCTTTTCGAGAACGGGTGCGGTCGCTTCGTCGCTCGGACGTACGCAACCGGTTTGGGGAACCGGCATTCCGGCATCCGGAGTGGGCGCATCAGCCCCAGCCGCAGCGCCCGCCGCACCGGCACCGGTGCCACCGCGTCCACCAGCACTGCTTCCCGCCCGAGCGACCGCGCCGCTCCCAGCTGCAGATCCCGATTGACCGCCCGAACGGCCCGACTCGGGGACACCGAGCCCCGCTGTCGCGCTCCCTGCAGTTCCGGCCTGCGCGCCCGCATCCCCGGCGACGGGATTCAGTGTTTTTGCCGAGCTCGAACACGCTGCGAAGCCCGCAGCTGACAGTAACAACAGCGCAATTCGAGCGACTCGAGCCGCTCTTCCAGTTTCAACATGCATGAAAAAGCGTCCCGATTGCCCGGCAACGAGGTCCGAAAGCCCCTCGATGGGAACGGTGTGGAGAACTCCACGGCAGCCGTGGCGGGGGCTTTCGGACCTGCCGATCTAGTGAGACGAGCCGCCGGATCCGGGTCAGCTGAAGACCGGAACGGCAAACACACACAAAATCAGCCAACTCAGGGAAACTGCCCGTCGCTGAGAGCGGCGGCTAACGCGAGCCCTGGCTTGGCACGCGTGTTGTATGTATACCTGAGACTGCTCGCTTTCGAGCGGTGGACGTGGGATGGCCGGACCGTCGCAACGCGCGGATCGTATGAGCTTGCGTGCGCTCGCGCCCGCGAGCGGTGCCGCGTTGTACGCGGCGTTGCTCGTTACGTTGTTCGCATTCATCGGCGGCTGCACTGGCGGTCCGCATCCACTTCCGCCGGGAAGCAGTCCGATCGTATCGAACGACCCACCGACTCGCGGCACGGCTACAGCGTCGAATCCAACACCGACGGGCGGCACGCCGACGTTCGGCGACTCGCCGACGATGACTCCGCCTGCGGCCACGGGCTCGGCGGGTAGTTCCGCCGCTCAACCGCCCGCTTCGGCGCCGGACTCGGGTCCAAATCCGCAGCAAGCGGGAGCTGCCGGCTCGAGCGCAATGGCACCGAGTGCGGGAACGCCGGGCTCGGCGCCGCCACCCACATCGCCCGGGACGAGCGGAAGCGCGGGCTCTGCAGCTCCTTCGGAACCTGAGATTTGTGAAGGCACAAACGGCGCGTTGTCCGCGTCCGAGACCGCGCCGTCCACGATGCTGCTCGTGCTCGATCGCTCCGCCGACATGGCGAGCGACTTCCAAGGCGCACCGCGTTGGCAACGCTCGTCCGAAGCGTTGATGCACACGCTGACCCTGCGCGCGAACGCACTCACGCTGGGTGCAGTGCTCTATCCGAGCACGAGTGCGGCTTGCGCCGGGACCGATTGGTTGTGCCAGTTGCAAGGTCCGGCGATGTGCACGGTCACTCCGATGGCGTCGCAAGATCAGGTGGCGTTCCAACCGGCATCGCAGGCGCTCGGGACGTTGGTTGGGCCGAACGGTGTTTACGCGCCGGCCACTGCGGCGGGTGTACCGCTCGGTGAGAGTTTGCAACGCGCGGACGTGGCGCTCGCCGCGCAGCCGGCATCGGCCAAGACGAGCGTCGTGATCATCGCGAGCGGCACGCCGTCGTGCGATTGGGATTCGATTCGCGCGAGCGCGATCTTGAAACGTTGGAACGAACGCGGCGTTCGCACCTACGTGATCGCATTGCCGGGCAGCCCAGGCGCAACGTCCAACGCACTCGCTGCACTCGCCGAAGCCGGCGGCACCGCCGAGGTTCGGTCGCCCCAGAGCGTAGGCGCATTGGAAGCGATGTTACAAAGCGTCGTATTCGACTCGCTGGCGTCTTGTAGTCTCGAACTCGATCCACCCGCGGCCGATCCGAGCAGTGTGCAAGTTCGCGTAACGGAAACAGGCGTCGAACGAGCGCTGCCACGTACGTCGTCGAGCGGTGAAACGCTCTGGTCGATCACGCCCGATGGCAAGACGGTGACCTTGCTCGGAACCGCGTGCGACGCAGCCAAAGGCGGCGCCTACGACGCGATTCGGATCGTCCTCGGCTGCGCAACACCGTAGTCGGCGCAGCAGCTTTTTCCGCGCACACGGCACACGCGAGAGAGCTACGCAACTTTCATGCGTACTTTTCTTGCGACAAACGCTGATTTCTCGGCAGGCTCCGCGTCACGACGTGCCTTCGCATCCCTCGCATTTTGGTGCCGTCATGATGCAGCTCAGGTGTTCTCGCTTTTTAGTGCTCGCCGCAGTCGTGTATGCCGCGAGCGCTGTCGCCCCTGCGCGTAGTCGCGCGGACATGCCCGATGCCACTTCACTCGTGGATTATGGCTTCAAAGGCTTCACGCTCGGACTCGAGCTCGGCTTGGCCATCGGTTACATCTCGACCGGCCCACGCTGG
>Ga0193752_1001690_pt1 | contig 17940 bp, 15 predicted proteins | sample H1c1metaG_FD_144924 | JGI IMG/M metagenome (GOLD analysis project Ga0193752, IMG submission 144924) | Soil microbial communities from a riparian zone of the East river system, Colorado, United States - H1c1 | ecosystem: Environmental > Terrestrial > Soil > Riparian zone | place: USA: East River...
GAACTTGGACTGATCGATCTCGTAGGTTCCGATTATCACCTGACCGCGGGTCGAAACGTTCTCGATGGTCGTTTTCGCCTTAACCGATACGTCTTCAAGCGATTTCGGCTCAGCCCAATACAGAAAGACAACGAAAACCATATACACGGCCGTCAAAAGGATACCTAAAGCCTGGATATAATGTTGTTTCATTTGCCGGAATAAGTGTGTAAGATGAGTCTGCTCATGTCAATCGAAAAAATTTTCACCGTTTTCTTAGTAGCAGTTTTGTGGCCGACCGGTTGCACAAAAGCTCAGGTGGCCGATCCGCCCGCTCAACCCGAACCAGCAAAGACACCGGAAACTGTTGCCAAAATACAAAATCCGGGCCGGGTCATTCACGTGCTCGTCGTCGGCATACGCTAAATATCAGAAAATAAGTCAGCGGGCGGCTGAGGGGTTGCTTGTTACGGGTTGGTGATATTACTTTGAAGGAATTGCAGATATGCGCACAAATCGGATTATCTTTGTATTGATTACGTTTTGCTTTCTCAATACCCTTATTTTTGCAGATGCCGCCAGTACATCAATCAACTGGACCAATGTAGAAGGACCTTATCGTTTTGACGGTTACTGCAGCCCGCGCAAGGGTGTCCATTGGGGTGTTGGTGGACTTGGGACTGTTTATGTCTCTACTCTCGAGGAAAACCGGGACTATAAGATCCTGGGGCTGGATGCGATGGAATCATTTTACGGCGTTTGGTTTAATGCCAGCGGCTCCGGTTGGGTCGTTGGCGAGGACGGACTGATATTCCATTCGACGGATAACGGCTATTCCTGGGTTCAGCAGCAAAGCGGAACGGAAGACACGCTGAAGGCGATAACATGTTTGGATTCAAAGAACTGTTGGATTCTCGGGGATAATGTATTTCTTCGAACCAGAGATGCGGGGGAAAAATGGAGTGAACTTGAGGAAGTTAACGCGGACCAGCTCGATTTTGTTAATTTGAATGACGGGTGGGCTTCGGACTATCATCATCTGTACCGAACCCGAGACTCTGGTACGACCTGGACTAAGCTCAACGAAGAGGAAAAGGCGAATAACGATGCAGCGGACCTTTTTCAAAGTATCGAATTTATCAATAAGAAAATTGGATGGGCGGCCGGCGAGGGAAAAGTCGGCTATACAAGTGATGGCGGTAAATCATGGAAAATAACGAAGATCGAGGATTCAAATTTTGTTGGCATAGCCTCAGCCGATAAGAAAAAGGCGACGGCGGTAAACCGGGGCCGATATAACTACTGCACCTCGGACATGGGTAAAACCTGGGATCAATGCGGAATCGCCGAATGGGCAAAAGACTAGGTTAAGGAAGATCAAGCAGCATGAAAACTATTCTGTTGGACACGATGAGAAATACATTTAGATTCGTCATATTCCTTGCGGTTGCCGCTGGAACCGCTTACGCTCAAAATTCGTGGGTGGGACACTATGTGTTCACCGAGGACGGCGGGAAGAATGCGGGCGGCACGCATATCATGATCACGCACGAGATCGAGATAAGCCAGGGCGAGAACGGCCTGATCGCCATGATCCAGAGCAACGGCTATCAAACCTCGCGCGATCTGGTTTGCTCGGCAAAGGTCGAGAGCGCCAAGCTGAACATTTATTTTGAAAGCTATGGCGAAAACAACATGTTCGAGCCATACGAGCAGGGCGATCTGCTGCTTTCGTTGTCTAACCAGACTGTGAAGGGGAAGGCGGAAGTGATCACTACCTGGGGTAAATTTACGCCGGCGATTGAGAAGAATGAGAAGACTGGTCAGGTATATTTTAGGAAAACACAATGAGCGTCAGGAACATTTTCACGGTTACTTTAGTCTCATTCGTCTTAGGTTGGACGGGTCTGCCGGTTTTTTCGCAAACTCCAACGCCGACGCCTGCCAAAGAGCAGAAATGGATACGCGTTCAAAGCGAAAATGCCGAGTTTTCGATCGACGTTCCGGATGATTACGATTATTTCTTTGACCAGGAGGGCTTTTCAGTATCGAATGATACAACCGATTACCCGTTGAAGGATATTAATATTTTTAATTCATATAGGAACGGAGTCTTGCTTAGTTTCGATAGTTATAAAACCAGCAATACTAAGGGTGCCCTTAAGGCACTGATGGAAGTAGAAACCCATCACGAAAAGACTGATAAGGTCAAAATCGGGGACAAGGTCTTTTACCAGACGGTTGTTCGAAACGAGAAATATTATCTGATCAGGCAATATTTTCTCACGAAGGAATACGTTTATATTTTGACCGCCGCATCGCGGAAGGAAGGAGCGGAAGAGATCGACCGGTTTCTCAAATCATTGACGATAACCGGCTACCCCTCCCTGCGGGGCAACGCGACTTTCCCAATCGTTCCTATGTCGGCATTAAAAATCAGCCCAATGGTACTGGATGTCGATAACGCGGAGGATGGCCGCGCGCGTTCTAGAAAGAAAACGCCGCCGAAATCTCCGCAAGCCGTGTTGCCTCAACCGGAGGGAGACAAATTTGTGGTCCTTATGAAGCCTCGGGCAAGCTATATCAACCCGGCTCGCCAAGCGGGCGAAGAGGGCGACATAACCCTGAAGATAAGCTTTACGACGAAGGGCGGGATAAGCCGGATCGAAGTTGTCCGAACGCTTGGAAACGGTCTTTTAAGGCAGACCGCATTGACGGCCTTGAGGCTCAAGTACCTTCCCAAAGAAGAGAACGGCGCGCCGATCGCTGTTACCAAGACTATTGTTTACGGATTTTCCATCTATTAAATCTATGAAATTGAGCTTTGCTTTTTTTGTTGTGGCTTTTATGTCTCTGCAGGCCGCTGCGCAGAGTTTCACTGCCGATCTTGTTATCGTCAATGCAAATATCCATACGATGGATAAGAAAAATCCGTCGGCACAGTCGGTCGCGGTTTGGCAGAACAAGATCATTGCCATTGGTAAAGACGCGGATACGAAGGCGCTGATCGGGCCGAAAACCAAGGTGATCGATGCCGGCGGCAAACTTGTGATTCCAGGTTTTAACGATGCGCATGTTCATTTTCTCGAGACGGGAGCGCAGCTTTCATCGGTAAACTTGCGCGATTCGAGGGCACCCGAGGAGTTTGCGCGCGACCTGCGTGATTTCGCGGCCAAGGTGCCTAAGGGCAGATGGATAACGGGCGGGCGCTGGGACCACGAGAATTGGAAGCCTGCGAATTTGCCGACCCGGCAATTGATCGATCCGGAAACGCCCGATAACCCTGTTTTTATTAGCCGGCTCGATGGACATATGGCGCTGGCTAACAGCGCGGCGATGAAACTCGCGGGCGTGACAAAGGACACAAAGGACGTCGAGGGCGGAGTGATCGTTCGCGACGCGAACGGCGAGCCGACCGGCATTTTCAAAGATGCCGCGATGGGGCTCATCACCAGGGTCATTCCTGAAGCGACATTCGAACAAAAATTGGAGATGGCACAGGCGGCGACCGATCATGCCGCGAGCCTGGGCGTTACAAGCGTGCAGGATATGTCAGCCGGTACGAGCGTCGGTGTTTACCAGGAGCTGCTGCGGCGCGGAACGCTAAAGACACGGGTTTACGGCTGCTCACCGCTTGCCGATTTTAGCCGCTGGGAGAAGACCGGCCTGCACTATTCGTTTGGCGACTCAATGCTGCGGGTCGGGTGTTTGAAGGGATATTCGGATGGCAGTCTGGGTTCGACTACCGCTTGGTTCTTTAAGCCTTATATGGACGCGCCGGAAACCTCGGGGCTCGCGCGCGAGGATATGGCCGTGATGCTCAAGAATGTGACCGAGGCCGACAAAGCGGGCCTGCAGATAATGATCCACGCCATCGGTGACCGCGCCAATGCGGAGCTGCTGGACATCTATCGGAAGATGGCACAAGCGAATGGTGACCGGGACCGGAGGCCACGCATCGAGCACTCGCAGCATCTCAGGCTTGAAGATATCAAGCGCTTTGGCGGGCAGAAGGTAGTTGCATCGATGCAGCCTGTCCATTTGCCGGACGATGGGCGTTGGGCGGGGAAGAGATTAGACCCAGAACGTCTAAAGGGCACATACGCATTCCGCACGCTTTTAGATACCGGGGCAGTGCTGGCGTTCGGTTCGGATTCGCCCGTGGCCCCACTCAACCCGCTGTTCGGTGTTTGGGGCGCGGTTACGCGGCAAACGGCTGACGGGGCAAACCAGGGCGGCTGGATACCCGAGCAAAAGATCACGGTTGATGAAGCGGTCCGGGCGTTTACGTGGGGTTCGGCCTACGGCGAATTCCAGGAGAATTGGAAGGGAACGCTCGAGGCGGGAAAGCTGGCCGATATGGTAATACTATCGGACGATATTTTTACGATCGATCCAGTGAAGATCGCTCAGGTAAGGGTGATAACGACGATATCGGACGGGAGAGTTGTTTTTGAGACAAAATAATCTGTTGAAAGCTGGTTTTTAATGAGGTTAATTATGTTAAGGATTTTATCTACCTGTTTCGTGTTCTTAATTTGCTGCCAACTTGCGGCAGGTCAAGGGGAGGACAATCCTTTTCCTCTGAAGCCCGTTGACCATATTAAGCCTCCGTATTGTGAGTCTCATATAAGAAAATTGACGCAGTTGGTAGAGAAAATCGGCGCAAGGGCAGCCGGACGACCGGGCGTGTGTCATTGCGGATAACCTTTGGCGCTAACGGGCAGATCGAAAAGATCGTGGAAGTAAGCGGCCTGGACAACGGGCTTACCGAGGAAGCGGTAAAGGTTGCGCGGTTGATGAGATTTCTGCCGCAGTTAGCGATGCCAAACCCGTAACAGTAGAAAGAACGATCGAGTATGGGTTTCAGATGTATTGATATGGTTTTTATGGCGACTTTCGCGGTATAATCAAAAGTTTGAAAATATTACCCAACAAGGAATTATTATGAAGAAAATTTTCAGTTTGATGGTTTTGGTGCTCGCTTTCTCCTTTTCGGCTTTTGCGCAAGAAAAAATGGGTGAAGCGAAGCCGACGGATACGGATAAAAATGCCCCTATCCCTTCGGATAAATACATGGTGCGCGGCGCGGCGATCGGCGATTCGAAGAAGGTATCGCTTGCTAAGGTGATGAAGGACCCCTCGAAGTATGCGAATCAGACCGTTCGCGTCGAGGGCGTGATCGTGCGCAGCTGCAAGATGGAAGGCTGCTGGGCCGAGCTTGCACCAAAGGCCGATGCCAAGGGCGTTCGCGTTAAGATGAAGGACCACACGTTCTTCATACCCCTGCAGTCAGCGGGCTCGCTGGCGAAGGCCGAGGGAGTTTTCTCGATCAAAACGCTTACCAAGGAACACGTCGATCACCTGATCGAAGAGGACGGCGCCAAGTTCGATAATCGGAATGCGGACGGCACGGTTACAGAGATCTCATTCGAGGCGACGGGTATGGAGCTTAAGAAAGCAACTAAGTAGCTCATAATAGAATCGTAAATCTCGAATAGTTTCCCCGACCTTTCGCGATTTACGATTTTTTGCGTTAAATGAAACCTTTCAAGATCAGGGACATCGAGATAAATCCCCCGCTTATCCTCTCGCCGATGGCGGGGGTGACGGACTATACCTTTCGCCGGTTGATCAAGCGTCGCGGCGGGGTGGGGCTCGTTGTGTCGGAATTTATCTCTGTTGAGGGATTAACGCGTAATAACCCGAAATCGAAGCGCCAGATGTTCTTTGACGAAGAAGAACGCCCCTATGCGGTACAGATATTCGGTGGTCAGCCGGGACGGATGGCGATGGGTGCTGAGATGGCCCAGGAGGTCGGGGCCGATATCCTGGATGTAAACTGTGGATGTCCCGCGCCGAAGGTCGTTAAGAACGGGGGCGGATCGGGCCTGCTCAAGGACCTGCCGCGGCTCGAAATAATTCTAAAAGAGATCAAAAAAGCTATCACGATCCCCCTGACACTAAAGCTGCGCACAGGTTTTACGGATTCCACCATCAACTGTGTCGAGGTCGCGAAAATGGCCGAGCAATGCGGCGTGGAGCATATTCAGGTGCACGGGCGCACGCGCGATCAGGGCTACAAGGGCCTGGCGAACTGGGAGATCATCAGGCAGGTTAAAGAAGCCGTCAGCATTCCCGTCTCCGGTAACGGCGACATTACGACGATAGAATACGGGATCGACAAATGGCGCGAGGCAGGCACCGACGGAATACTGATCGGCAGGGGCGCGATGCAGAACCCATGGATCTTTCGCCAGTTTGCCGATGTCCTCGCGGGACGTGAGCCTTATCAACCTGACGTGCAGGAAAAGAAAAACGTACTACTGGAATTTTTCGAGATGCTGCGCGAAGAGATGCCGGAGATCGTGGCGTTGGGTAAAATGAAGCAGTTGGCGGGACAGTTCACAAAAGGCCTCGTTGGCGGAGCACAATTTCGCCAAACGCTCTATCACTCACACTCGGCAGAGGAGATTCTCGATAATATTACGATTTATTTCGAAACCTTGTCCGCGGACAGTACGTTTGGCGATGGTCAGGTAGAGAGCGACGCCGACCTGGAATTCGAATCCTGCGATTCGGCGCCGAGTGCAGATTTATCTTGCTCTCCGGAACAAAGTTCCTATAATGTAGCAACGATAACTTAATTTTTCGAGGTTTATTAGATTTCGGCTCTCGCGGCAGATACCTTTTCTAAGCAATAAATGAATTATCCATATAAAAGGACCCTGGTTTTGATCGGTGCATTGGTTCTCTTCTCAACATCAGTAGTCCTCGCCCAAAATACACGAAAACCGGAAATAGGTAAGCCCGCGGTGGTCGAAAATCCCGTCAGGCACTCCGCTGCGTATGCAGAAATGCTTCTGCTCCGGACGGAATTGGACGCGGAGATCGAGGCCCTCGCGATCGATTACACCGACGAGTATCCAAAGCTAAAGGAAGGACGATTTAAGTTAGCCCTTGTAAAAAAGGAGTTGGACCGCCTTTTGGCCGTCAAACCTGCTGAAGTATCGAAGCTTACGCTGGCACTGGGAAAAATGATGGTCCGGAAAGTCGAACTCGACACCGATTTTTGGATCCTAAAGAACAAATACAACGAAGAGCATCCGGACGTGAAGCGAGCGAAGCGGCGGGTGGAGATATTCGAGGCGTCTATCAGGGAAGTTCTCGGGTAAAACAGAGGATCCGGATCAGAAGTCAGGTATGGAATAACGCAAACAAATTGTCACGGCCGGGTTTCGTTCCAAAAGGTACAAAATAGTCTCGTCCGCCAAACCCAGGATCAAATTTTAATTAGGAAAATCATTACAATGAAAACAATTAAACTCATTTCCGTTGTCGTCGCATCGGTCCTTGTTGTATTGTCCGCGCTGTCTATCAGCGCGCAAAAGATCAGCGCCGAGGAATTGATATCAAAACACCTGGATTCCATCGGGCCGAAAGAGAAACGTGACGCGGTGAAGAACCAACTCCTGATGGGAGATGCTCAGGTCAGTTTCCGCGGCAGCGCCTTTGTCGGTCGCGGCAGGGGCCTTATTCTTTCGGAGCGTGGAAAATTTCTACTGGGAGTGAAATTCGATTCTAACGATTACCCGCAGGACCGTTTCGCGTTTGACGGTAAAAAGATCGCGATCGACAGGCCTTCCAACGGAAAGAACAGATCCATACTTGGAGAATTTATCTATAATTCCGAAGAGCTTCTCACGGATGGCCTGTTAGGAGGAACCTTATCGGCCTCATGGGCGCTGATGGACGTCGGATCGAAGGCGAAGGTTTCTTACGATGGGTCGAAAAAAATCGAGGACGTCGAGACAAATGTTATCGAATACTCACGCAAGGGCGGCTCAGACCTGACGATCAAAATATATCTCGATGCCAAAACGAACCGGCATGTAAGAACGGAGTATACCCGTATCGTCAATGCCGCGTTGGGGGCCAGTGTGGACAGCTCGGCGGGAAGAAGTGGGGTGACCTACAAACTGACCGAAGATTTTGGAGATTTCAAGAAGATGGGCGACCTCACCTTGCCAAGCCTGTATCGGATCAGGCACTCGGTGTCCGGCGGGGCGAGCCTGGCAAACAGGGAGGCGGTATGGACCTTTATAATCACCGATTCCGGCTATAACCGCGAACTGGATGCAAATTCCTTCGACATTAATAACTGAGGCTGGATCCTGAGCCCTGGGTTCCGCGTTCGTTGGATTCCCGCTCAGAGATCCGTCCGTTTTTCATTTGCGGTCCGCTCGATCAGCTCATAAAGATCGGCGGCCGCATTTTTCGCTACCTGCTTTTTGTCGGGAATGGAAGTTATTTTAACTTTTGTGAGATTGTCGCCACGTGTGATCTCGATCTCATCACCTGTTTTAACTTCTTTCGCGGATTTTGCCAACGCGCCATTGACCTTGATCAGTCCGGCATCGCAAAACTCCTGTGCCAGGCTTCGCCGGTGTATCAGGCGGCTTATTTTTAAGAACATATCAAGACGCATATATTTGTAGGCCCTTCAGTCAAAGAAAAAAGGCAAAGCCCAACATGGATTTTGCCTTAAAAATAAACTGACCGAAAATCTTACTTCTCGGTCGGCTTTTCCTTCGTGTCCGCAACCGGTTTGTCCTTGCTGCGCTCATCGGCAAAGAGGATCGGCGCAACCAGCGGGCGGTAAGTATCGTTCAATTTAATATAAGAGTCCTCGCGGAGCTTTGCCATAAAGGTTTTCATCGCTGCCGGAAACTTTTCCTGCATTAAGGCAAACCGGACCGCGTTTTCATCGAATACGGAATCGCTGCTCGCCTGTGTTTTTTTGTCGACCTTAAGGATATTGATCCCTACCTGTGCGATCTCGATCGGATCGGTTATATCTCCCGCCTTCAGGTTCTTTAATACCGCGAATTTATCGTCCAGTTCTTTAATGTTTACCGTTTGCGGTTCGTTCTTGCGGTCGGAGTTTTCGCTCGCGATCTTGGTAAAATCGCCACCGGCTTTTAGCTGCGCCGAGAGGTTTTTTGCCTTTTCACGGACATTCGCTTCGCTGCGTCCGGCAAAATCGAGAAATATCTCACTGATCGTTATCGTTTCAGGCTGCGTAAATTTGTCCTTGTTTTTCTCGTAATATTCTTTCAGTTCTTTCGAGGTTGCATCCCAATATACCTTTGACTGCACTTCTCTCCGGATCACCGCCTCACGCGTAGCCTGTTTTCGCCAGCCTTCTCGTATCTCATCGGGGTTAAGCCCACCCTTTTCCATCTCCTGGTACAAGCCCTCAAGCGTTTTAATATTCTGCTGTTTCATGATCTCGAGAAATTTTTGATTGATGCTCCCCTCGATCTCAGAATCCAACCCCAGCTCTTTAGCCCGCTGCAACATGAGTTCTTCGTTAACAAGATTTGCGATGAGCTCTCCTCGCTTTTCGTTAACCATCTTCAGCGCATCGTCACGCGATTTGCCCTCTTGAACATAGGTGTCCACGATCGCCTTTATCTCGCGGTTGATGCGCGAAAGCGTAAGCACGCCGTCATTGATCTGCGCCACCACTTCGTCGACTACCTTCGTCTCATTTTCCTGCGAAAACGCAGGGATCGCCAACACCAATAAAACTACGATCTGAAAGATCACGGAACTGATACGTTTCATCTGTTACTCCCGATTAAAGTTCAACTAAAAATATTAGTCTGATATGAATGCTTTTTGCAACCGGGAGTATGATGCAAAAACGAATGACGGCGTTGACCGGAGCCCGGACACTTTATGGAAAGTACTCGTATTAAACGTTTTTAAACACTAGCGGCCTCATCCACCGACTTGCCGATGTCAAAAAAATGTCCCTCATGCAGATTAGTAAATTTCGCCTCGGCGGGGAGTTGTGCCCGCTGCGAAGCTTCGCTGGCGGACGTTCCGGCGATCGATTTACCTGCCAAACGTTCGCTGCTCTCTTATATATTGAAACGCGCGGCCGTTTGCGCAATCGTTTCCCTGATAGCGGTATTCGGTTTTTATTTCTCGCTGATCGCCTCAGCCGCGCGATTGAATTACACGCAAAGAAAAGAGGTCGAAAAGGCGATCGCGGTGTTGGAGGAAAAAGGCTTCTCAGACGAAGTGTTTTTGCTCAACTATGTGACCGCTTTTCGCGCTGAGGACAATTGGCTCAATGCCTCGGTTGCAAAGGAAAACGCATACGCGGCGACGAATTTCCCGCTTGAGATCATGACGATCTACCCCGACTTTTTTACTTACCCGGTAGACGATGTCGAGCGGGCTGCGATCCTTCTGCACGAAGCAAAACACCTGCAGGGGAAAGATGAAAAGGAGGCTTACGAATTTGTGTGGAACAATCGCTGGAAACTGGGTTGGACACGGGACAAATACGCGGGTTCGCCCGTCTGGCAAAATGTCAGAAAACAAACACGCGAAATGGTGCCTGAACTTTTTAATTGCAATACGAAAGAGTTTGGCGATTGTACGGAATAGAGTTTATCGCGTTCGTTGAGTTTATAGTGTTCATAGCGAATTACGAACTCGCGATTCGATAGCCTCTAAGACCACTCTCGCTGCCTCGATAATATTTTCTGCCTCCGCCACTACTCGGAGTATCCCGCTCGGCGAAAAGCTCGAGACCTCGTTTTCCGCCAGGACCTGCATCAGTTTTTCAGGCGCGACCCTGGCATTTTCGCTCAATTTCACCGCAAATCCGTTTGCCGTCTTGTCGATAGAAACGATACCCATTCTCTCGGCAAGCTTTCGCAGCCGTGCGTATTCGAACAAGCTTTCGACCGGCTGCGGCAGGCGTCCATAACGATCTTGTATCTCGCTGTGGATCTGCATCAGGGCCTCTTCACTCTCGACCGATGAAATGCGCTTGTAAGTCCGCAGCCGCTGGCTCGCCTCTATAATAAATTCCTTCGGGATGGATACATCTATCCCTAAGTTTATCGAGACGCTGATGTCGTCCGCTATCTCGTCGCCCTTTATCTCAGCGATCGTACGTTCGAGCATCTTTGTATAAAGATCGAAGCCCAGAGCATCGAGATGGCCCGACTGCTGCCCGCCGAGAATATTTCCCGCGCCGCGAAGCTCGAGATCAAGCGCCGCAATACGGAAACCGGCGCCGAGGTCGGAAAATTCGCGGATCGCGGATAAGCGTCGACGGGCGATGGGAGTTAATTCCAGTTCGCTCGGTATCAGCAGGTAAGCGTAAGCCCGGCGGTTTGAGCGGCCCACGCGCCCGCGCAATTGGTAGAGCTGTGAAAGGCCGTAATTATCGGCACGATTGATGATTATCGTGTTGGCCCGCGGGATGTCGATGCCGTTCTCGATAATGGTCGTAGCCACAAGCACATCGTACTTGTAGTCGATAAAATCGAGCATCGTATTTTCCATCTCCTTTTCGTTCATCTGGCCGTGGCCGATGGCGATCCGGGCGTTTGGCACGATCCTTTGCACGAGGGCGGCAATAGCTTCGATAGTTTCGACGCGGTTATGGATGAAAAAGACCTGCCCGTTTCGCGCGAGTTCGAGCTCCACGGCGGATTTGATAACCCCCTCGCCGAACTGCACGACCTGCGTATTGATGGCGAGGCGGTCGCGCGGCGGGGTTTCGATCACCGACATATCGCGCATTCCGAGCAGTGACATATTCAATGTGCGGGGAATCGGTGTTGCCGAGAGCGTAAGCACATCGACCTTTTTCTTTAGGTGTTTGAGCCTTTCCTTGTGCGCAACGCCGAACCGCTGTTCCTCGTCGACAACTACGAGCCCGAGCTTTGGCAATTCGACGTCCTGCGACAAGACGCGGTGCGTGCCGATAAGTATGTCCACCTCGCCTTTCTTAGCCGCCTCAACTACGCTCTTCTGCTCTTTCGCGCTGCGAAAACGGGACAGCAGCTCGACCTTGGCGGGAAACGCGGCGAAACGCTTCTTAAAGCTCTCAAAATGCTGGTAGGCAAGGATCGTAGTCGGCGTCAGCACCGTGACCTGGCGGCCGTCCATCACGGCCTTGAACGCCGCGCGCATCGCGACCTCGGTCTTACCGTAGCCTACGTCGCCGATAACGAGCCGGTCCATCGGCACCGCGGTTTCCATATCGCTCTTTACATCTTCGATCGCCGAGGCCTGGTCCTTTGTCAGGTCGAAGGGAAAGGCGTCCTCGAATTCGTGCTGCCAGGGAGCATCCGGCGAGAAAGCGTAACCGGTTACCAGCTTTCGCTCGGCATAGAGCTTCAGAAGCTCGTCCGCCATGTCGCGCATCGCCCGTTTGGCCTTGGCTTTGGTCTTTTGCCAGCCCAGGCCTCCGAGCCGGTCGAGCGCCGGGGCTACGCCCTCGCCCGAGGAATATCGTGAAACGAGGTCCATGCGCTCTACCGGGACAAACAGCTTTGTGTTATCTGTATAGATAAGCAGCATGAACTCGCGAGTGATGCCGCCGGAATCCAGGCTCTGCAATGCTTCGAACCGACCGATACCGTGATCGATGTGCACAACATAATCGCCGGATTTCAGATCGCGAAAATCGGAAATGAAGGCGCCGAGCTTGCTCTTATTTTTTGTTCCACGCTTTGCAATACCCCTGGATTCCCGGTGCGTGACCTCGCCAAAAATATCTGTTTCGGTATAAGTAAGCACGTCCAGCGATGGGACCTCAAACCCGCCCGAAAGATCTCCGACGAGCAGGGAATTCGACGAGATGTTGACGTTATACCCGCGCAGTATCTCTTCGAGACGCTCTGCCATTCCTTGCGACTGGAGAACGATCTGTACCGCTGCCTGGGGTCCAAGCTGGGCGGCAAACTCGGCAACGTTACCGTGAAACTTACGCGTTGAGCGCGAAATTATCTCCAACTCCGTGCCGATCTCGGCGGTCGGAAATAGAAAAAGTGGGCTCGTATTCGGTCCTTTTGGTAAAAACCGCGCTTTCTTTTCGTGTATCTGTGTCTCGGTGGTGAGATCATTCTCAAAATCCAGATCCTCACCCGTCTCCGCCGCACCTTTACCCAGCGCCCGCAATTCAACCCGCTTCGCGAGGCGCTTTCGCACCTCATCAGCCTCAAGAAATAACTCTTTCGGTTCGAGTCCGATGTCGCCAGATTCGATGGTCTCCCTGTACCGTTTTTTCAGTGAGTCGAAATACGCGGCGAGGTTCTGTTCGACGATGAGCGGCTCATCCACAACAAAAACGGCATCTTGGATGTACTCAAAGACAGATGAGTCGAGCGGCCTGACCAGCGGAAACAGAAACTCCCAGCCCGAAAAAGACTCGCCCTCGCCTGCAAAATCGACGCGGTCTTTCAAATTTCGCGCAAAACTCTCCTCCCCAAATCGTTCCTCCGCGAAAAAAGACCAGTCGGTAAAATCGGACGAGCGGGCTGCAAACTCGCGCATCGGTGCGATAGAAATTTCCTTTAATTGGGCGGTTGAAAGCTGGGTCTCGGCATCAAACGCGCGGATCGAATCGACGGTATCGCCGAAAAACTCGATGCGCACGGGGCTTTCGGCATCCGGCGACCAAACGTCCACGATCCCGCCCCGGAGCGAGAATTGGCCGACGCCGCTGATGGGGTCTTCGCGGACATAGCCTGAGGCCGCGAGTTTTTCAACAAGTTCCTCGGGCGGAAAATCCCCGTCAAGGTGCAGGTGTGCACCGAGGTCTTTCATCTCAGCGGGCGAAATGGTTCGGGTAATAAGCGATCTTGCGGGAACGATGACAAAATCCGCAGCATTTTGAGAGAGGCTCCAAAGGGTAAGCGCCCTTTTTTCGAGCGTCTCGGCGTGGGGAGATACCCCGGAATAAACATCGCTTTCGAACGAGGGAATACTTTGAACCTTGGAGCTTTGACCTTGGTTTTGGAAAAACTCCAGATCGCCTTGCCAGTTCTCAGCTTCCTTGTTCGAATCAGTGACAATCACGAATGTCTTGCCCGTTTCGTTGCGGACTTTTGGGAGGATAAACGCCTTCGCGGGCACGGATGTAAGCCCGCTCACGGATATCACCCGCGCGCCGCTTTTTATTTCTTTTATCAGCCGTTCGAGCTCGGCATTCTGTTCCATAAACACACCTAGCCGCAGAAAACGCGTGGAGGGGGTAGTCCCTCGGACGCATTTTCCTGCGGTGAACCTATATTCTGCCACAGATTCAGGTTGATACGAAATTTGAATGCCCTGAGGATTGAAATTAACTAGCGGGAGTAAGGTGGCCTGATTTTAAGATAATTTTTTGCTGTTTTTTAATATTTTTGCCGCATCGCGAAGGTTCTCCGCCATGGCCAGTTTTTCTTCGATCGGCAATTTAGCGAGCTCTTTTCTCCGCCTTTCTTTCCCGCGAAAGATTTCGGAAACGTCAGGATAAATCTTTACTTCAGATTTTGGTATTTCTGCCATTGTGCCTCCAGATTAAAGCGAAGAATATTTTTTTTGTAGTCTTACCGAATTTACCAAACTTCTGCTCTACATCAAACCTACGCAGTTCGTTGAAAATTTGCTGTGTACGTAATGCTTCTCTATAATCAAGTGTTTATCGCAGCGGAGAAATTATGACTATTCCTGAGTTTAACGAGATCATCGAACCGAACGACCAGACCGAGGCCCGCAGTGCCCACTTGGACGCAATGCGCGAGCTTGTCGGCAACGTCTATCCGAACAAGTTTGCTCGCACGAGCATTACGGGCGCCGAGGATACGATAACCAAGGTCCTCGCCTACACCCCGGCGGTCGAGATCGTAAGAGAGATCAAGGCAGCGCCTCGTGACGAGCGCGGACGCCCGCCCGCGGAATTGAAGGATGCACTGAATGCACGGCTCAAGGAATTCGGAACGGCGCGCATTGCCGGACGGCTCACCACGCCGCCACGGGGGAATTTCGTTCATTTGACGGACGGCATAAACAAACTGCAGATCTATGCGAAAAAGGGAACTTTCGCGCTCGTAAAAAACGACGCAGAAAACACGCTCGACGAGGAAAACGGCTGGACCGCGTGGGGCCTGCTCGATCACGGTGATTTCGTGGGCGTAGAGGGGTATCTTTTTATCACCAACACAGGCGAGCTTTCGGTGCACGTCGAGAAGCTACAGTTTCTTTCAAAGGCAATGCTTCCGATGCCGGATAAAATGCACGGCATTGCCGATGCGGAGCTCAGGCAAAGACAAAGGTACGCAGACCTGATCGGTTCGAGCCTGCAGGTCGAGCACGATGGTATGACGACCCGCGAGGTGTTCGAAACGCGCGCACGAGTTATCTCGTCGATCAGGCGTTTTCTCGAGGACGACGGGTATATCGAGGTCGAGACGCCGATGCTCACGCCCAAGGCGACAGGTGCCGCGGCAAAGCCATTTGAGACGCATCATAATGCCCTCGATATCACGCTCTATGCCCGCATCGCGCCGGAGCTTTATTTGAAGAGGTTGGTTGTCGGTGGTTTTGAAAAGGTTTACGAGCTCAACCGTAATTTCCGCAACGAGGGCATCTCGTACAAGCACAACCCGGAATTCACCATGCTCGAGTTCTATTGCGCCTATATGGACGTGAACGGCATGATGGATTTCGCCGAGGAGCTGTTGAGACAATCGGTGCAAAAAGCGACGAAGGGACTGAAGGTTACAGTTCAGTTTGACGACTTCGCTCCCGAGGAAATAGATTTTAGTCATTTTGACTGCTTGACCATGAAAGATTCGATTGCAAGGCATTTGAATCCTACTTGGAACGATTTAGGTGAGGGAGAAATCGATTCAGACTGGTTAAGCAATCTGACAAATTTACGCCGTTTGATGCTTTTTATTGGTCTATTAAACAAGGAATTAGTCAAACTGGGTAAAAGCATACTCCAAAGCGAAGAACGACAATATGGGAGAATTTTTAGTAATTATCTACCGGTGGCCACGTATTTCCGAAAACACGAGTTTTTAAATATGGACGATGAGGAACGCCAAGTATTAGTTGTTGTCGACGAATTCGACAATCAAAAGGATTTTTGGGCGTCGACCGAAGTTTTGAACAACGAACTTTTGGCGGATTTTAATGGCATTGGTAATTTCGATTCTTATGCTCAGAAGATACTGCGTCAAACGATGGATCCTAATCTGGAAGCTAACCAGCAAGAGGCATTAATTATACAGTCCTTGTTTGAGGAGTTCGTAGAAGATGAGTTGATCCAGCCCACCTTTATTGTGGATTATCCAAAAATCATTTCCCCCCTATCGAAAGCATCACCTGAAAACCCGCAGATCGCCGAGCGGTTTGAACTTTTTATCAACGGGATGGAGGTTGCGAATGGCTTTTCGGAGCTGAACGACCCGCGGGAGCAATATGAACGGTTCGTCGATCAGATGGGCGAGCGGGAGCGGGGTGACGACGAGGCTATGGTGCTGGACGAGGATTATATCCGCGCCCTTAGCTATGGAATGCCGCCGGCGGCGGGTATTGGGATAGGGATCGACCGCCTTGTGATGCTTCTCACCAACAAGCATTCGATAAGGGATGTTATCTTGTTTCCGCATTTACGGCCGGAGAGGAAGCAGGCGGTGGAAGAAACCGCGGATGACGAAGAATAAATATATGGGCAGGTCTTGAACCTGCCCACTTTTTGTAAGCCTAACTCTAGTCCTGCTTTTTCGCGGGTGCTGGCGTCGGCGGCGGAGGCCGATCGCTAGACGGGGGAACTATTCCCTTCATCCGCAGATAGGTAACGAGGTTTCCATAGTGTTCGGCGTTGTGCATGTTATTGATTCCAAGTACCCCTAATTTCGGCATATCGTTTCCAAAGAACTTGATCAATTCCGTTCCCGAGGTATCGGTCATCCCGTCGTAAGCCTTGTCGCAATAGGCGAACGCATCTTTGAGAGATGTGACAAGATCGGCCTTCGCGGTTTTGCTTGCTTCGATCTTCAGATCGGGTCCCTTTTCACCCCTAATAGCCGAACAAAACATGTACTGGGCATCCGCCACATGGCCCACGACCTGGCCGTAGCTTCGAACGCTGTCGATCGGTTTATAGGCGTAACTTTCCTCGGGCATTTTCTCAGCCGAGGCGATCAGCCAATTCCTGAATTGCTCGAATTGACGCTTGGCGGCTGTGCTAAGCACGTTCGCGGGCGGCGCGGCCGGGGCCGCAGGTGTAGCCGGCTTGTCCTGAGCGATAATGGCGGCTGTGGTAAAAAGACAAGTCAAAACAACGAACACAAATGTTCGCACAAGTTTTATAGTATTAATTGCGTTTTTAACGTTTTCTCGCATCTTTTCTCTCCTGATTCTTTATTTAGATCGGCAATGGTTGTTCGGACGGGCCGCATATTGCGACTTTTTCCGAATGGGTATGAGCGGTTGCCGGGGCCGCTCAATTGATCAAGAATGAATTCTTGGTTGAGTTACGAAAGCAGTTTTAACACGGTTTCATTTTATTAGCGATCTGGAGACCCCGCAAATGTGAATAAGGAGCTTAAACACATATAATATCAACCGTGATCAGGACGCTTCTTTACACCGCCTTCGCGCTCGTCGCCTTTGCCTTCAATTCGATCCTGTGCCGGTTGGCCCTTCGCGCCGGTGAAACTGACGCCGCGAGTTTTACGTCGATCCGCCTTATCTCGGGCGCGGTAATGCTGATCTTGCTGAGCTATTTCTTTAGCAAAAAATCGCAAATAAAGAGCGGAAGCTGGCTCTCGGCCTTTTTCCTGTTTGCTTATGCGGCATGTTTCTCGTTTGCGTACATAAACCTGACCGCGGGCATGGGAGCGCTGATCCTTTTCGGCTCGGTGCAGATGACGATGATTGGGGTATCGCTCGCCAGGGGCGAGAAACCGAAGCTGCTTGAATGGCTGGGGTTGGCCGCGGCACTGGGCGGACTGGTATATCTCGTATTGCCGGGGCTTGCCGCGCCGCCGCTGGTAAGCGCCGCAATGATGGCAGCGGCGGGAATTGCCTGGGGCGCCTATACCTTGCGCGGGCGCGGAAGCGGAGATCCTTTGAGCGATACGACGGGGA
>Ga0193752_1001692_pt1 | contig 17919 bp, 14 predicted proteins | sample H1c1metaG_FD_144924 | JGI IMG/M metagenome (GOLD analysis project Ga0193752, IMG submission 144924) | Soil microbial communities from a riparian zone of the East river system, Colorado, United States - H1c1 | ecosystem: Environmental > Terrestrial > Soil > Riparian zone | place: USA: East River...
GGTGGCTCAATTTATGTTATCAATAAAAATGTTGACTTCGTGGGCGACAAAAACCAGACTCGACGTCGCCTTCACGCCTCCACCCATCCATGACACGCATCGTTTCGATCCGCGCGCGCGGCATCTGCATTCCGCTGGAAACACCCACCTCGCTCTCCAGTCGCGAAGTGCTTGAGCGCCATTACGGCGTCGTCGAGATCACCGGCGACGACGGCGTCAAGGGCATCGGCTTCTGCTACGTCGGCAGCGCTGGCGCAGAGCTGTTCACTGAAGTTGTCGCGCACCTGCTCGCGCCGTGCCTGCTGGGAGAAGACGCACATCGGGTCGAGGGCCTGTGGCAGGAGATGTATCAGGAGACGCTGCTGCAGGGCCGCACCGGCACCGTGATGCGCGCGATCAGCGCCCTGGACACCGCTCTTTGGGACCGCAACTCGCGCGCCGCCGGACTGCCGCTGTACAAGTTCCTCGGCGCCGCGAGCGAAGACCGCGTGCCGGCCTACGCCAGCGGTGGCTACTACCTGCCGGGCAAGACGGCGGCGGCGCTGGCCGACGAAATGCAGGGCTACGTCGAGCAGGGCTTCGATGCGATCAAGATCAAAGTCGGCCGTCTCAACCTGGCCGACGAGGAAGCGCGCCTCGCCGCGGTACGCGAGCGCATCGGCGCCGGCCCGCTGCTGATGCTGGACGCCAACAACGCCTGGCGCGACCTACCGAGCGCGCAGCGCTTCATGCGCATGGCGGAAAAATACGACCCGTACTTCATCGAAGAACCCTTCGGCCCCGACGACATTGCCAACCACGCGCGCCTGACCGCGCTGACCACCGTGCCGGTGGTCACCGGCGAAATCGAGGCCGGCCGCTGGCGCTTCAAGGAACTGCTGGACCAGGGCGGCGCGGCGATCCTGCAGACCGACGCCTGCGTCTGTGGCGGAATCACCGAGTTCCGGCGCATCGCGGCGCTGGCCGCCGCCTATGGCGTCACCCTCTGCCCGCACTGGTTCCACGACCTGCACGTGCACCTGGTCGCGGCGACGCCGAACGCGCGCTACGTGGAGTTCTTCCCCGATGACAAGGTGCTGAACTTCCGACGCCTGATCGACACGCAGTTGGTCAGCGAAGGCGGCACGTTGCGCCTACCTACCCGGCCCGGCCTGGGCTTCGACTTCGACGCCGGCCGGCTCGACGAATACGCGGTCGCGCCATGGCGCGCGACCGCGCGCTGAGGAATCGCATGTACAAGGCACCGGTCCATTTCATCGACGGCGTGGAGATCGCCGCCACGGAAGGCCAGGTCATCCCGATCGTCAATCCGGCCACCGAAGAAAGGCTGGGCGAGATCGTCGCCGCCGGTCCCGTACAAGTCGCGGCCGCATTGCAGGCCGCCGAACGGGGCCTGCAGCGATGGCGCGCGGCCAGCCCCTGGGAACGCTCGCGCGTGCTGCGCGAGATCGGCCGTCTGATGCGCGAGCGCGAGGAAGAGCTGGCGCTGCTGCTGACGCTGGAGGTCGGTAAACCGCTGGCCGAGGCGCGTGCCGAGGTCGCGGTGTCGGCCGAGCATTTCGACTGGTGCGCCGACGAGGCGCGCCGCATCTACGGCCTGTCGTTCGACGGCCGCAGCGAAGGCAGTCGCTTCGAGGTTCGGCACGAGCCGATTGGCGTCGTGCTGGCGCTGACGGCGTGGAACTTCCCGATCAACCTGGCGTCGCGCAAGCTGGCGATGGCGCTGGCCGCCGGCTGCGCGGTGATCCTGCGCCCGGCCGAGGAAGCGCCCGGCAGCATCGCCGCGCTGGTGCGCTGCTGCCACGACGCTGGCGTGCCGGCTGGCGCGGTCAATCTGCTGATCGGTCCGCCCGAGGCCATCGTCACACCGCTAATGGCGGCACCCTCAGTGCGCAAGATCAGCTTCACCGGCTCCACGCGCGTCGGCCAGCTGCTGATCCGCCAGAGCGCCGACACGGTGAAGCGGCTCACGATGGAGCTCGGCGGCCATGCCCCCTTCATCGTGCTCGACGATGCCGATGTCGGAGAAGCCGCGGCGGTGGCAGTGCAGACCAAGTTCCGCAATGCCGGTCAGGTGTGCACCTCGCCGAGCCGCTTCTTCGTCGCCCGCCCCGTCCTCGAAGCCTTCGAGTACGCGGTGACTCAGCGGACGCTGAAACTGAAGGTGGGCGACGGCCGCTCGCCCGGTGTGAACATGGGACCGCTGGCCACCGAACGCCAGCGTGCGCGCAGCGAGAGACTGGTCGCCGACGCGCTGGCCAAGGGCGCGCGGCTGCTATGCGGCGGCCGCCGGCCGTCGGGGCTCGAATGCGGCTACTTCTACGAGCCCACGGTGCTTGCCGACGTCTCCCACACGGCAGATATCCTGCACGAGGAACCGTTCGCGCCGGTGATGGCCATCGTCCCGGTCGCCGATGCCGACGAGGCGGTGGCACGCGCCAACGCCACGGAAGCGGGGCTGGCCTCATACCTGTTCACGCGCTCGGCCGAACGCGCCGACCGCGTCTCGAACGCGCTGGAAGCCGGCTTGGTGGGCATTAACGCCGCCGCGGTTGCGTTGCCCGAGGGGCCGTTCGGCGGCATCAAGCAAAGCGGCTTCGGCCGCGAGGGCGGCGAGATCGGCGTGCGCGAATACCTCAACACCAAGTTCGTGCATCGTCGAGGTCTAACATAGATAAAATAGATGGAAAATGCGCACCAGCAAATCTGCGAACGCCCCGGAAGGCGTAACCACCGCCGAGATCGTGCAGCGTCTCGAGGAAGAGATCGCACTCGGTTTGCTGCGCCCACGCGAACGACTGGTCGAAGACGATCTGCTGACGCGCTTCAACGCCAAGCGGCATGTTGTGCGCCAGGCGCTGCTGGACCTGGAGACCATGGGCATCGTCAGCCGGCCGCCAAACCGCGGCGCGATCGTGCGCGACATCGGCAGGAAGGAGCTCGAGCAGCTCTACTTCGTACGCGAGCTGCTCGAACGCGCCGCGATGGAGGTGATGTCGCTGCCGGCCGACCCGCAGGTGCTGCAAAACTTGACCAATCTGCACGACCGCCACACCAAGGCCACCAAGGAAGGCCGCCTACGCGAGGTGTTCAGGCTCAATCTCGATTTCCACAAAGCGCTGTTCGATGCCTGCGGCAACAGGCCGCTCAGCGAGGCCATTCTGCAGTTCGCGTTCAAGACGCACGCGATCCGCTCCTACACGATCGGCGACTCGAAGCTGTTGGCGCGCGTCTGCGAAGAGCATGCACGCATCATCAAGCTGATGCGCGGCGGCGAGGCGAACCGCAGCGCGCTCGTTAAACTGATCTCCGAGCACAAGCAGCCGGCCAAACAGGCGTACATGCTGGCGCTGCAGCGCATCGAGCAGAGCAGCGAATCGCTCCTGCCGGCGCGCTGAAGCGCAGAACAAACATCAGGAGAAACGCGCCTCCGGGTCCGGCGTCTCACCCGGGCGGGCGAGGAAGTCGAGGTCGCAGCCTTCGTCGGCCTGCAGCACATGCTCGATGTGCAGCGAGCCGAAGCCGCGCGCGTAGTGCGGCGGCGGCGGCGCCCAGTCCTTTCGGCGCGCCTCCAATTCCGCGGCGGCCACCAGCAGCTCGAGCCGCCGACCCGCGGTGTCCAGCGTGATCAGGTCGCCGTCGCGCACCAGTCCCAGCAGCCCGCCGACGCGGCTTTCGGGACAGACGTGCAGCACGCAGGTGCCGAAGCTGGTGCCGCTCATTCGCGCGTCGGAGATGCGCACCATGTCGCGCACGCCGGCCGCGAGCAACTTCTTGGGAATCGGCAGCATCCCCCACTCGGGCATGCCGGGCGCGCCCACCGGGCCGCTGTCCTGCAATACCAGCACGCTGTCGGGCGTAACCGGAAGCGCTGGGTCGTCGATGCGCGCGAGCAGGTCCTTGAAGTTGCTGAACACCAAGGCCGGGCCGGTGTGCTGCAGTAGTTGGGGGTCGGCGGCGGCGCGCTTGAGAACCGCGCCGCGCGGCGCCAAGTTGCCGCGCAGGACTACCAACCCACCGGCCGCGTAGACCGGGTTGGACTGCGGCCGGATCACCTCGTCGTTGTAGACCTCGGCTCCGGCGATGTTCTCGCCCAGCGTGCGGCCGTTCACGGACAGGCACGACAGATCGAGCTTCGACTCGATCCGCTTCAGCAGCGCGAGCAAGCCGCCCGCGTAGTAGAAATCCTCCATCAGGAAGGCGCCGCTCGGCTGCAGGTTGCACAGCACCGGCACGGCATCAGCGGCCTGCGCGAAGTCGTCCAGCGACAGTTCTACGCCGAGCCGGCGGGCCATTGCCACCAGGTGGATCAGAGAATTGGTTGAGCCCGACAGTGCCATGTCGGCGACCACTGCATTCAGAAAGCTCTGGCGCGTGACCAGGTCGCGCGGGCGCAGGTCTTCCCACACCATCTCCACGATTCGGCGGCCAGCGGTCGACGCCATCTGCGGATGCCGCGCGTCAACCGCCGGAATCGAACTCGCACCCGGCAGCGTGAGGCCCAGCACGTCGACCAGGCTGGTCATGGTCGAAGCCGTGCCCATGGTGTTGCAGGTACCGGGCGAACGCGCCGTGCCTTCGCCGAACGAGCGCCACGCAGCCTCGTCCATCTTGCCGGCGCGGAAATCGGCCAACGCCTTCCAGGTACTCGAGCCGGTGCCCAGCATCTGCTGGCCATGCCAATGTCCGCGCAGCATTGCGCCCGCGGGCACGAAGATCGCGGGGATGTTCATCGACGACGCCGCCATCACCAGGCCCGGCGTCGTCTTGTCGCAGCCGCCCAGCAATACCGCACCGTCGATGGGATGCGAGCGCAGGATCTCCTCGGCGTCCATTGCCAGCAGGTTGCGATAGATCAGTGTGCTGGGACGCACGTAGGTCTCACCGACGCTCAGGGTGGGCATCACCACCGGGAAACCGCCGGCCTGCCAGATGCCCCGCTTGATCTCCTCGATGCGCTGCGGGAAATGCGTGTGGCAGCTGTTGAGGTCGGACCAGGTGCTGAGGATGCCGATCACAGGTTTGCCCTGAAAGTCCTCACTCGTGAAGCCCATCTGCTTCGTGCGGTAGGACTTGTGATTGCCCGGCTGGCCGGCAGCGCCGAACCAGCGCTGGCTGCGCAACTGCGATAGCTCGATCTTTTTGCGGGTCATGCTTGGCTCAGGGGGTCAGTTCGGCCAGCAGCGCTTCGCTGCGACGCGCCAGTATCGACAGATCCGAGCCGGCGGCGATGAAGTCGTAGCCAAGCTTCAACAGATCGCGCGCCTCGGCCGGGTTGAAGTTCAGGATGCCCGGGGCCTTGCCTGTGGCGCGTATGGCTTGGTGAATCTTGGCGATCACTGCCCGCACTTCGGGCGCGCCCGGCTGCCCGTACAGGCCCATATTGGCCGCGAGGTCGTTAGGGCCGACAAAGATGCCGTCGATGCCGTTCACCGCGCCGATCTCGGCGATCGCTGCCACCGCGGTCGGCGACTCGATCTGAACGATGATGCACTGCTCTTCTTGGTAGCGCTGGCCGTAGTCCTTGATGCGGGAGAACCCGTTGGCGCGCATGTTGCCGCTGACGCCACGGATGCCGTGCGGCGGATAGCGCGTCGCTGCGACGGCGCGCCGCGCCTCGTCGGCACCCTGCACGAACGGCACCATGATTGAGCGCACGCCGGCGTCGAGCAGGCGCTTGACGATGACCGGCTCGTTCCAGGGGATGCGCACCACGAGTTCGGCCGTGCCGCCCTTGGCCGCGCGCAGGTGATCTGCGACCTGCGAGGTGTCCAGGCATGTGTGCTCCATGTCGAGCAGCAGCCAGTCGTAGCCTGCGCCGGCCATTACTTCGGTCACATTGGGGCTTTCGAGCGAGAGCCACAGGCCAAGCTGTTTCTTGCCTTGCGCGAGGCCTTGCTTGAACAGGTTTGGGCTCAGGGCGGTGGGGGTCACGGGCATTGTGTTTCTCGTGTCTGGACTCGTGGCGACAGGCCGCAGGTACCAGTATCAGCGTCCCTTGATAAATTGTCAGTAATGTTCACAATAACCTTGTTGGCAAATTCCCGTAAGAAGAAACTCTCCAAAATGACACAGTAATAAGTGTGTGGCTCAGCGTCTGCACCGCATCGGCATTGCAGTTCGTTGAACATCTACGGGAACCATGGCAGTCCATTCAACTTTTGCCTCCTCCGCCAGAGCAACTATTCGATACCCATGAACGCTGAAACCGCAACCTCACCGCTCGGTAGCATCGAACGTCTGGATCCCGCCTTCGACGCGATCGTGCCTCCGGACTGGCGGATCGAGAAACTCGCGGAAGGGTTCCGCTGGTCGGAAGGACCGGTATGGATTGCGTCGGGAAATCATCTGCTGTTCACCGACGTCCCCGACAACACGCTGTATCGCTGGTCGGAGCGCGATGGCCTGAGTGTGTTTCTCAAGCCCTCCGGCTATGAAGGCGAGGAAATCGGCCTGTTTCGCGAACCCGGCGCCAACGGACTGTTCCCCGACAGGGAAGGCGCGATTCTGCTCGCCGATCACGGCAATCGCATGGTAGCGCGGCTCGATCTGGTCACGAAGCGCAAGACGCCGCTCGCCACGAGATTCGAGGGCAAGCGCTTCAACAGTCCGAACGATGTGATCCGCCGCCGCGATGGCGTCATCTTCTTCACCGACCCGCCCTACGGACTCGCAGGTCTGAACGAATCGAAGCTGAAGGAACTCGACTTCAACGGCGTGTATCGCCTCGATCTCGACGGCAGCGTGCACTTAGTCGACCGCGATATGACCTTTCCGAATGGCCTGGCACTGACGCCGGACGAACGCACGCTGTATGTCGCCAACTCCGACCGGAAACAGCCGGTCTGGATTGCCTTTTCGCTGAATGAACGGGGCGAAGCGCTCAGCAAGCAAACGTTCGCGGATTCGAGCGATTTGATGAGCAAGGACTCCCCCGGAGTTCCCGATGGCATGCGGGTCACCCCTGACGGCACCGTGTTCGCAACTGCTCCCGGTGGCGTACTGGTCATGAACCCGGACGGCAAGCGGCTGGGCCGTATCCGCACCGGCACCGCCATCGCCAACTGCGCATTCGGTGACGATGGCCGCACGCTCTACATGACGTCTCACGATTTCCTGGCACGAATCCGGCTGAAAATCGACGGGAAAAGGTAACCACGCGCATGTGGAACACCCTGGCGAAATTGGCCTCATCCAGAGCCTTGCTTGTCACCTTCTCATTGGGGCTCGCGCAGACCACCCTCCACGCCGAGCCGCGCCTCACCGTGATCTCGCAGTGGAGTGCTGGCGCAGAAGGCGCGGCGATGGATGCGTTCGGAAATCTCGTCAGGAAGGAAGGGGTGACTTGGCAGCACAGTCCGGTCCCGGGGTTCACCACTGACATGATGAACAAACTCCGGGCAGACATCATCGCTGGCCACCTCCCGGCTGCTTCGCAACTGAAAGGCCCTGACATCAAGGCGTGGTCGGCGCTCGGCGCTACCGTGAACATGAACGATGTCGTTGCTGCGACCGATTTCGCGCAGAACATTTCGCCCGACTTGGCCAGGTTGCACAAGCCAAGAGGGAATTGGATCGCACTGCCGCTGCAAATATACCGCGTGAACACCTTGTATGCCTCGAAGAAGGCAATGGACAAGATAGGCGCGACTGTGTTGCCAAGGACTTGGGACGAGTTCAACACGATGGCCAGGAAGATGGCTGACGCTGGCATCACACCGATGGCGCACGGGGGCATCGCCTGGGGCGACACCATGTACTTTGAACTGGTGCTCGCTGGCATCTCACCCGATGCGTACAAGCGCGCCATCATGGAACTCGATGACAAGGCCCTGCGTGGACCGGAGGTGCTGGCCAGCTTCAAGGAGTTGCGTCAGTTGACGCAGTGGATGAATCCATCGAATGCCGGACAGCACTGGAGCGTGTTTCTGCCAGCGCTCATGAAGGGCGAGTATGGCTTCCTCATGATGGGGGGCTGGGCGTCGGGTGTACTCAGGCGCGGCAACTTCCAGGAAGGCAAGGACTTCTTGTGCGGCCCTACGCCTAACAACTCGGACAAGCCGATATTCGACATGAACGCCGATGGATTGGTGTTCTGGGACACCAAGAACCGGGACCTCCTCGCTGGCCAAAAGATCACTGCAAAGGTCGTGATGGGAAAAGAGTTCGCCCGTACTTTCACGCAGATCAACGGCTCCGTGCCGGTGCGAACCGACGTCGACCTCTCAGATGCCGGCTATCAGGACTGCCAGCGCGATGCCGCAAAGAATTTGAAAGGGGCCATCGCCGCGAATCAGGTTCTCATGAGCCTGGGACACAACATGGCGCAACCCAGTGGGGTGACAGGCGAACTGCGGGATGTGCTGACCGAGTTCGTGCACAACAAGAGAATCACGGCCGAAGAGGCGCAGAAGCATCTGGTCAACGCCGCAGACGCGGTGCGTTGAGCACGGCAAAGCGAACGAACGACGTCACCCAGGTCCTCCATTTGACGCAGCCCTACATCAGTCCGAGCACCACGCCGAGCGGCTCAGCGCGCCGCATCAGCCGGCGCTGGCGCTTTACCCTGACCGAGGGCCTTTCGAGACTCCTCGCCGGTTTGGTCCTGGCAACTGCCGTTTTCTACGTAGTCGGTTTCACAGCCTGGACTACCTGGATCTCTTTCACCGACTCCACCTTGTTGCCCGACTACACGTTCGTGGGCTTCAAGCATTACGCACGGTTGTTAGGCAGCCGCGTGTTCCAGGTGGCGTACGGCAACCTTGTGATCTATGGCGTTGGCTTCATTGTCGGCGCGGCTGCCATAGGGCTGCTTCTGGCGGTACTGATCGACCTGAAGATCCGCGCGGAAAACGCGCTGCGCACCATCTATCTTTATCCCATGGCGCTGTCGTTCGTGGTCACGGGCACGGTCTGGGCGTGGCTTCTCAATCCCGACATTGGCATCGAGAATTTCGTGCGCGGCCTCGGCTGGGTCAATTTTCGTTTCGACTGGCTGATCGATACCGACTTCGCCATCTACGCGGTCGTCATTGCGGCCGTCTGGCAGGCCTCGGGTTTTGCGATGGCGCTGCTGCTGGCCGGTCTGCGTTCGCTGGATGGTGACATCTACAAGGCCGCCCAGATTGACGGCGCGAGCCCGGCTCGCATGTACCTCAAGATCATGGTGCCGGCCATCTGGCCCATCGTCGTGTCGGTGTTGGTGATCTTGCTGCAGATTGCCATCAAGACGTATGACCTGGTTCGAGCGCTGACTGCGGGCGGTCCGGGCATTGCGACCACGCTGCCCACGAACGTCGTGTACGACTACATGTTCCAGCGCGGAGAGATGGGCGCCGGCGCTGCCGCTGCCGTGATGCTTCTGCTGTCGTTGCTGCTGGTCATACTGCCCTACGCGCTCTTTCAGCGGTTTCAGAAGCGAAAGCAGTACCGTCATGATTGATGCACGAGCACTCGCCCCCCTGCGAGCGGCTCTTGGCAGCCGGATTGCGATCTATGCGCTGCTGCTTGTTTTTGCGCTGTTCTACCTGACGCCGATGATGGTGGTTGTGCTGAATTCGTTCCGCAGTTTCGAGGAGATCACGAGGAGTTCGGTGCTCGGCTTTCCGACGGCACTGCGCACGGACAACTGGGTGCAAGCGTGGGGAACCTACTGCATCGCCGGAGCTTGCTCGGGTATCAAGCCCTACATGTGGAACTCGCTGATGATTGTGGTTCCCGCGACGCTGCTATCGACCTTGTTCGGCGCAATGAACGGTTACGTGCTGTCGCTGTGGCGCTTTCGAGGCTCGAACATTATCTTCGGAGTGATCACATTCGGGGTGTTCCTGCCTGCGCAGATGAAGCTCGTGCCATGGGCGATCGTGCTGCGCGATATGGGGCTGTCCAACTCGATCAGCGGCCTGGTGCTCGTGCACGTCATTCAGGGATTGGCATTCACCACCTTGTTCTGCCGCAACTACTACCTCAATGTGCCGCAAGACCTGATCAAGGCCGCCAAGATCGACGGTGCCGGCTTTCTTCAGATTTTTTGGCGAATCATCTTGCCGCTGTCGCCGCCGATCCTGATCGTTACGATCATCTGGCAATTCACAGGCATCTGGAACGAGTTCCTGTACGGCATCACGTTCTCTGAAGGGTCCCAGCGCCCGGTCACCGCGGCGTTGATGGCGCTCAGCGCCAATATTGCCCAGGCCCGCGAATACGGAATCGAGAGCGCCGCCGTTCTGATCGCGGCGCTGCCGACGTTGCTTGTCTATCTATTGGGTGGCAAGTACTTCGTGCGCGGCCTGACCGCAGGTGCCGTGAAGTGACGCAAACATCAGGCCCGATGCCCTCTCACCCGAAGTAGGCCAGAATGTCCGCACTCTCCGTGAAGAAACTGCATGTACGCTTCGGTTCCGTCGAGGTGCTCAAGGGCATCGATCTGGCGGTCGAAAGCGGCGAATTCATCGTACTGGTAGGTCCTTCAGGATGCGGCAAGTCGACGCTGCTCAGCATCATCGCCGGCCTGGAACGTGCGACGGAGGGGCAAATCGACATCGGTGGGTACGAAGTCACGAACGTCCCGCCGAAAGACCGCGACATCGCGATGGTGTTTCAGACCTATGCGCTGTACCCCGCGATGAGTGTGCGCGGCAACATCACCTTCGGAATGGAATGTCGCGGCGTTGCGCGAGGCGAACGAGACCAGTCGGTGGACCGCGTCGCCAAACTGCTGCAGATCGAATCGCTGCTCGATCGCAAACCATCACAGCTGTCGGGTGGTCAACGGCAGCGCGTGGCGATGGGGCGTGCGCTGGTACGCAACCCGGCGCTGTTTCTTTTTGACGAGCCGCTGTCGAACCTTGATGCCAAGTTGCGGGTCGAGATGCGCATGGAGATCAAGCGGCTGCACCAGCGCCTGGGCACGACCATGGTCTATGTGACGCATGACCAGGTCGAAGCCATGACGCTGGCAACTCGCATCGCCGTGATGCACCAGGGAAGAATTCAGCAGTTCGCCGATCCGCAGACCATCTACGATCAGCCTGCCAATCTGTTCGTCGCGCGCTTCATGGGCTCACCACCCATGAACACGTTCGGCGCCCGGCTGCAGGTCGCCGACGGCGAGCTGAGTGCCGTGGTCGGTACCGCCTCAGGAGTTGCGCTGCGCCTTGGACGGCGAGTCGAGAATCTCCAAGAGTGGAACGGCCGCGACGTGATGCTGGGTATCCGGCCGGAGTGCATCACGCAGCCGGACGCCATCCGTCCCCGCGGCTTCGAGCAGCAAATTGACGCCTGCATCGAGATGATCGAGCCGACGGGCGCGGAGACGATGGCGCTGATCCGCTTTGGCGACCACGAGTTGATGGCACGGCTGGGCCCCGACGCGCGCCCGGCGGTCGGCTCGATGGTCAGGCTGTCTGTCGACATGAACAAGACTTGTCTGTTTGATCCGGTATCGGAGGAGCGAATCGCATGACTTCATCCACGCGTTACTTCGATCTGGCAGGCCGGGTGGTGCTGATCACGGGCGGAGCCAGTGGCATCGGCGCCGCGCATGTCGAGGGCTTCTGCCACCAGGGTGCCAAGGTGGTTTTTCTGGACCGACAGGTCGAGGCCGGTCGCGCGCTCGAAGCGCAGCTGCGCGCACAAGGTGCCAGCGTCACGTTTCTGGTCTGCGATCTGCTTGACCTCGCTGCACTGGATGACGCCATCGGCCAAGTGCGCGCGACTCACGGTCCGGTGTCCGCCTTGATCAACAATGCCGCCGTTGACCAGCGCCATAGCTTCGGCGCAATGAAGGCCGACGACTTCGAGTGGATGATGAATGTCAATCTGCGTCACGTCATCTTCGCGGCTCAGAAAGTCGTCCCGCATATGCGCGAACTGGGAGGCGGTTCGATCGTCAATACCAGCTCCGTCGCATGGATGCGCGGCGTCGCGGAACTGGCGCTGTACAGCGCCGCCAAGGCAGCTATCGTCGGCTTCACCAATTCGCTGGCGCGGGAGCTGGGACCGCTGCGAATCCGTGTGAATGCCGTTGCGCCAGGCTATGTAGCAACGCCGCGCCAACTGAGCGAGTGGATAGACCCTGCCGCCGAGCGCGCCATGCTCGAGCGCCAGTGCCTGCCGGACCGCATCGAACCCAGGGACGTTGCAGAAGCGGCCATGTTCCTGTGCTCGGATGCGGCTCGCATGCTCACCAAGCAATGTCTCGTGATCAACGCCGGCTCCCTATGAAGGGAATGCGAGCTTCGGCGCGACGATGAGATTCAATTGAATATGGTAAGCAGGAACACGCACCCGGGTTGAGCGTTGGGTTGCACCTCGAGCTTCCCACCATGCGCACCACCATGAGCGCGAACGCAACCAGTGAGAGCGAAGCCGCGGGTTCTGCAAAGGCCTGCCCTGACGAACTGAACCTGCCTGGCGCTGCACGCCGGAAGGCGCTCAGGCTGCAGAGAATCAGAACTTGAAGGTCAAACCTAGATACGCGATGCGACCGGCATATTCGTCGGAATAAAAGCGATCCTCCGTGTCATTGCCCAGATGCATACGAGTCTCTTCCTCGGTCAGGTTCAGCACCGAGGCGGTCACGCTCAGCCCATTGGTGAAGTTGTAAGCCGCGTTCAGATCGATCTGGCTGTACGGCTCCTCATACACGTTCAGGCCGTTTTGCAGGCCGTCCACGACTTCACCACGCCGGTTGTACGAAACGCGCACCAGATACTGTTCGGCTTCGTAAAACACGGTGACGTTGGCTTGGTTCTTCGCGCTGCCGACCAACGGCGACTTGCCGATCCGGGTGCCATCTTCGAGGGTGATTGCCGCTTCGTTCGTATCGTTGTACGTGAAGTTGGCCTGGAACCCAAGACCGAAATCCAGCGTGTGCTGGGCGTACACCTCGACGCCCTCAGACACGCCGTCGCGGCCGCTGGCCGTGGTCGAGTAGTTTTGCACCGTCACGCTCTCGCCGCCGACATTCAGAGTGACGTCGCGCACGACTGGCACCGCAAAATTGCTGACGTTTTTGCGAAACAGGCCAACACCAACTACCGAGCCGCGGTGGAAGTACCACTCCAGCCCCACGTCGAACTGCGTGGCCTGGAACGGCTTCAAACCTTTGTTGCTTCCGAAACCGAACCAGCCCTGCTGGTCTCCACCACCGATCAGTCGTCGGTCATTGACGTATTCGTCACTGTAGAAGCTCAGTCCGCCGGGTGTGGCGACGTCGACGTAGCCAGGCCGTGACATTACCTTTGACGCGGCCGCGCGCAGCAGCAGATCGTCCGTCAGGTCGAAGGAGAGATTGAGGCTCGGCAGCACGTTGGTGTAGGTGCGGTCGAGCGAGCTCACCACGAACGACGAGGTATGCGCGATACTGTCCGGCAGCGTGGTAAAGCCGCTGACGCAGCCTGAGCCGGCAGGCGCGCCAACGGCCGGCAAGCCGCCCCCCTGGCACGGCGCGGGGCTGCCGTCTGCGGCGTCGAAGAAGTAGTCACTGTACGTGTCGACCCGATCGGTGGAGTCGGCATGCTGCTTGGTGCGAGCCACGCGCACGCCCAAGTTGCCCCGCCAGCGCTCCGTCTTGAAATTGGCCTGCAGGTACGTCGAGCCGATCTCCTCATCGACGTGAAAGACGAAGTTGTCCTCGTTACGGGTCTGCATCGCGCCGTACGTCTGATTCAGGAACGCGATGTAGGCCGGATAGTTGAGCGCCGGGAAGGCGCTGGCATTGATACCGCCGGTTATCTTGTCCAGAGAATTCTCGTACAGGAACTGCGACTGGAATCGGTTGGCGGTGGCGTCGCAACCAGCTTGATAGCGACTGTCGTAGTCGGTGGGATCGGCGCCCTCGCACACCCAGTAGTTGTTGCCGGTGCTGCGGCGAGTGCCTCCGTCACGATACTTGATGCCGAACTGCAGCGAATTCAGCCAGTGGCCGTCCCGGTTCCATGTGAGATCCGCCTGGGCATATTTCTGTTCAGTATCGTTCTTCGTCCACGAGGAGCCGGTCGAGCCAAGGTCGATTTCGCCGATACCACTGCGCAGGTTCGCCATGAGGTCCGGCGAGAAAACCATCGATGGCGTGCCGACGGTGCTCCACGCGCTGGCATGGTTGCCGAGCGTCCATGCGCCGCTCGTGTCTTGCACGCGCGGCTTGATTGGCATCGTAAATTGCAGCTCCGGACCGCCCTCCGCCCAGGTGCGCCCGGCTTTGAAAGTGAGGCCGAACGTCTCGCCGTGCCAATCAGCTTCGAGGTCGGCCGTTTGCGATAGCGCCTTCTCCCGGTTGAAGCTTCCAGTGATCTGTGGCGTTGGAATCGTGCAATCGTCCGGGCCCCAGCCGCCCGGGCCTTCGCCCGCCGCCGCCGCCTCGTCCTCACTGCAATAGTAGGCCTTGCCGGCGTGTGCGCTGTAATTCGCACCGGTGACGATGGTGCCGCTCGAATCCATGGTCAGCTGATCGAGCATGCGGCCGCCGGGCCAGTTACCGTCGCCAGAGAAACGCGCCATGTTCCATTCGGGGATCTTCAGTATGTTTGTCTGAGAATCCTGCGATACCTCGAAACGGAAATAGTTGCCCGTCAGAGTCAAGCTGTCGACCGGCTTGAATTGCAGCGTGAGTTGGCCGCCCTTGCGCTCGCGCTCTTCACTCAAGATGTTGAAGTTGACCGACGTCGGCAACATGAAATTGGTGTAGTAGTTGCCGTTCTGATCATAGAAGCCCGACTCTCCAAACCATTGACCGGTCATACTGGATGGATTGCCATTGACGTCGGTCGCCGGATTCGTGGCGTAGTCGTCGGCGTACCACTGCCAGTTTTCGGTGCTGGCGCCCATCGTGCGCGTGGTGCGCTTCTGCTGGGTGTAGCCCACCAGGACACCGAAACGTTCAGACTTGTCTCGCCAGGCGTACTGGCCAGAAAACTGGCCATCGATGTTATCGGTCGTGTCGGCTGAGGTGCCTTCGGCGGCAAGAAAGCCAGAGCCTGCCTCGACGTCCAGCGGACGACGAGTGCGCAGAATCACGGTGCCGCCGACGCCGCCCTCGTCGATGCGAGCTTCCGGCGTCTTGAACAATTCGGCGCTGGAAAGCATGTTCGACGGCATCAACGTGTAGTTGAACGACCGGGTTGGATCGCCGTTGGACTCTGCCGTGGCGACGTAGTTGTCATTCAATTGGGTCAGGGTCAAGTCCGAAGACAAACCGCGGACGCTGACGTATTTTCCCTCGCCGCCGTCGCGTTCGACGATCACGCCTGGCACGCGCTGCAACGCGTCGGCAACATTCTTGTCTGGAAACTTTCCGACGTCTTCGGCGCTGATTACGTCGATGATCGCATTGGCGTCGCGCTTCTGATCGAGACTCCTCTCGATCGACGAGCGGTAGCCAGTCACCACGATATCTTCCGGTTCGCTCGATTCGGGATTCCCAGCCTCGGCCCCAGGCGCAGTCTGGGCATGAGCGGCCGAAAGACCCATCAACGCGAGACTCACTGCCGAGGCAACTGGCGTTGTATAGACGCGACGCAGACGTAAAGCGAGACGGTTGCTGATGGTGGACGTCATGATTTTCTCTCCTTGGCGCCATGGTGACGTGGCAACCTGCATGCGGTCTCTTGGAGCAACCAGCGCATTCTTCCGTCGTCAACACATTAGTCCAGACAATCCAGTTCGCGCTTCGGTGTAGGTTTTTCGGAGATATTGCAGGCGCAGCACGGGATTCCTCCTACAAATAATCTGCAGCCGCGCTCAGCTGCAGAGCACCAGCGGGATGGAGAGAACCAGGTTGGTACGCGTTGCGTAGGTGTCACCGCTCACAAGGTGAGCAGGAAAACGCATCCGGATTGAGTGTTGGGTTGCACCTCGAGCTTGCCTCCGTGTGCGATCGCGATCTGGCGCGCGAGGCTGAGCCCGATGCCGGAGCCGCCGGGCTTGGTCGTGTGGAACGGCACGAATATCTGTTCGCGCTCGTCGTCGCGGATGCCTGGCCCGTTGTCGCGCACGGCGATGACGACCGAGTCGTCGTTCGATTCGACGTGCAGTTCGACGGCGGGCTGCGCGACGGACGACACGGCCTCGATCGCGTTCGTCAGCAGATTGATCAGCGCATGGGTCAGAAGCTCGGAGTCCGCGGCGATCTCGCGATCCGGATTGGACACGGCACTCTGGAAGTCGACGCCCTTCTCCCGGAACCGGCTGACCATCAGCCCATCCAACCCAGCCACGAACTCGCCGAGCCTCACGGCATTCAACACAGGCTTTGGCAAATCACTCGCCTGCCGATAACGCTGCACGAAGTCGAGCAATCCCACGCTGCGGCGCCGAATCGCCTCGATGGCATCAGGGATGTCGCTGCCCGGAAGCCTCGCGCGCTCGATGTGCGATGCCAAACTCTCCGATACCGACACGATGGGCGTGAGCGAATTCATCATCTCGTGCGCGAGCACGCGGGTCAGATTGCGCCAGGCTTCGACCTCAACGATGTCGAGCTCACCCGCAATGCGCTGCACGGAGATCAACAATTCTGTCTCGCGACCTGGGGCGCGAAACTGCGTCGCGAGTGCGAGGTAGCGCATGGACGCGCCAAGCTCGACGATGCGACGACTTCCGGGCCGCAGGTCGCGCAGCGCGTCGCGCCCCACCTCAAGCCGGCGCGACGCGCGATTGATAGGCCTCAGCTGTCCGTTTGTGCCGAGCGCAAACAGGGCCGCCGGCACTGTATCGACGAGCGCCTCCAGTTGTTCGATCCGCTGTCGATGTTCGATCTCGCTCACGGTGCTATTCGCCGAGCGCACATCGAGCGCCGCCAGCGAATCCGACAATGCCGACCGCGTGAGCGGCGAACGCGCGGCGACTTCCTCCGCCCGCCCCGCGATGACGCTCGCCAGGCTGCGATCGAGCACGGCCAGGCGATGCGCCCACGCGAACGTGAAACCGGCGAACACAATGGCGACCGCGAGCGACGTGAAATACAGGTGTTGTACGACAGCAAGCCAACACACAACGAACGCCAGGGCACCGCAGACTGCGGCCGATACCGCGATGTGCACCGAGAATCGGACGCGCGCGGTCACGGCAGCAACCCGTATTTCGACAAGCGACGATAGAGCGCGGGTCGGCTGAGTCCGAGCGCGGTCGCCGCCGCCGAGAGATTGCCCTTCGCGCGCGCGAGCGCCGCCTCGATGGCATTTTTCTCCAGCGATTCGATGTCGAGACCGCGCGCCTCCTCGCGCTTCTTGCGCGTCGACTCCACGGCAACCGCGACGGAGGCCATGAACTTGTCGTTGGCCCAGGGCTTCAGAATGAAATCCATCGCTCCGCGCTTCAAGGCTTCGACGGCCACGTTCACGCTGCCGAACGCCGTCATCAGGATCACGCTGACGTCTGGATCGGTCGCGAGGATCTTCGACAGTGCATCCATTCCCTGGCTGCCGTCCTTACGTTGGGCAGCGAAGTTCATGTCGAGCAGGATCGCGTCGTAGTTAGTCCCGGCCACTTGCTGCTCGATGGTGCCGATACCGTTCAGGTCGTCGATCGCCTCGTAGCGGAGCGACAACGCGAGCCGCGCAGCGCGCAGCACGTCGATGTCATCGTCCACCACGAGAATCGAACCTCTCATCACGCACCGTCCGTTTTCGGACACTGTTCGCGGGCGCAAACCTGCGAGAATTGCCTAACCCTTTGTTTCGCCAATAGATCTGGGCATTGAGATCGGCAGGTAGACTGATGACAGCGCAATGGATTCTCCAATCTCACTACCGCGGTGGCGCCGGAAAGGCATACGCCGAATCGCGATGACGATCACGGCTGCCGCGCTCGTCGCAGCGACCGCTGCATTCCTTGCCAAGCCGGCGCGTACGCTCCGAGTGGAAGCCAACGGAGTCAGCCTGGCAAAAGTCGAGCGCGGAGTTTTCCGCGACATCATTC
>Ga0193752_1001693_pt1 | contig 17904 bp, 23 predicted proteins | sample H1c1metaG_FD_144924 | JGI IMG/M metagenome (GOLD analysis project Ga0193752, IMG submission 144924) | Soil microbial communities from a riparian zone of the East river system, Colorado, United States - H1c1 | ecosystem: Environmental > Terrestrial > Soil > Riparian zone | place: USA: East River...
AACGGGTGCCAGCACCCCAAGGCGGTCAAGCTGGATTCTGCTGGCCCTCCCCGTCGCCCTCCTAGCACATGCCATCTGGAAAGCCGCAAAGCTACACAAGCCTAAAAGCTTGCTATAGCGTTAGCGTCCCGTCAGTGCCTATACCCCCCGCAAAACAAAATCCCCCTTTTTGAGGTGATGGATCAGTGAGCCAAAAACTTTCATCCCCGACTAAAATATATCCGTAGACGTTGAGGGAGAGATGAAAGTTTTTTGGCCGCTGAGGTGCGGCTCAAATGGGGGATTTTGTTTTGCGGGGGGTATAGTAGCGGCGCCACACCCAAAAGACATGGTCAGCTTTGTGGTACCCTGGCCCCGTTACGAAAGATTATGTCACGCAGATCCTGAGCAGCTTCTTGTATTACCAGTGGAACTACTGCAAGTCTATCGTTAGAAGAAACGCTCTGTTCGCCGTTGCCCAGCGCATACGACGCGTGGGGTTTCACACGATCCTCTGGGGCAAAGTTGCCATCGCCCGTTGCTTGGATGGTAACTCTAGCGCATACCGAAAGTTAAACAGCCCAGCAGCTGTTTTGCGCTGACCATACGCACGGATAACAGTGGCCCGCGGACCACCCTCCTCCAGCTCCATGTATTCTGGCTCAATAAGAGCATCAAACCTCAGACCACGGGCATAAGAATTATTCCCACCCGGCACAGAGGGGTGTAAATACTCACCAGGGCTTGCCTGAGTGCCAATCGCCGTTGCCAAACATTCTACAATCCGCTGTCCAGCTATGAAGTCCTTAAAGTGGTCGACCTAATCCATACACCATAACCGGTTCAATAAGACCCATTCCGGCTGTTAATATAGTGTACGAATTGACTCAGTTACAGGTCGGTTCGTAAGTCGAAATATACGGCAGCTGGCGAACGATTGTCAAGTGATTGGTGTGGCCTGGTGTGGTTGTAGAACTGGAAGTACTCAGCCAGTCCGACGTAGGCTTCGGTTAGATTCTGGTAAGAACTTAGGAATACATTCTCGTACTTCACCGTTCGCCACAAGCGTTCCGTGAAGATGTTGTCCAAACACCGGCCCCGGCCATCCATGCTAACGGCAATGCCAGCCTGTTCTAGCAGACCAACGTAGGCCTGGCTGGTGAAATGACTACCCTGGTCGGAGTTGCAAATATCTGGCATGCCCAGGCCGCAATCTGCCATGGAACCAAGCGCCTCACGCAGTGCGGCCAGCACAAAGCCATTCTTCAGACTGTCGCTGAGTGCCCAGCTCACCACATAGCGGCTGTACCAATCCATGAATGCCACCAAGTACACAAAACCCTCACTTGTGCGGATATATACCCTTCATAAATAACTTCTCGGTCCTACGTGCTAAACTGTGACCTAGCCACTTAAAACAAAAACCACCATGCCAACAGCACTTGCCATTGACCCTGACGAACGAGCACAGCTCGAAACCTTAGCGCGGACAACCAAAGACGCCAAGACTGCCATCCGTATCCGGGCCATCCTGGCTTTGGATGACGGCTATCGGATTACGGATGTCGCCCGTATTCTTCGGCTTGACGAAGATACCGTCGCCAAGTGGCGCAACAAATTCAGAAAGCGGAAACTGTTCACGGACTGGTTATCTACCGACGTCACTGGCTATTTGGGTAAACTGACGAAAGTCCAGGAAGCCTCAATCTCAGAGTTTGTCGAGACCGAAATGGTTACCGACTGCAAAGAAGTTGTTTCTTTTGTCAAAGAGAAGTTTGGTACAGACTACACAATCAACGGAATTACGAAACTCCTCCATCGCCTCGGTTTTGTCTACAAGCAGACAACCTTAATCCCTGGCAAATTGGACGAAGCCAAACAGGCCGCCTTTATGCAAGAATACGAAACACTTCATGACAAACTGCCGGATGACGAGGTCATCCTGTTTGGTGATGGCGTCCACCCCAGCCACAATGTCCATGCCACCAAAGCCTGGATCAAGAAAGGCGAACAAAAACGAGTCCCAACAAACACCGGCAGAAAACGGCTCAACATCAACGGTGTGTTGAACATCGAGAATATGGAGACGGTAGTTCACTACGCTGACACCCTGAATGCCCAGACCACCATGGAGCTATTCGATAAGATTCAAGAAGCCTACCCGGACAAAAAGAAGATTCACCTCATCGTAGACAACGCCAGGTACTACAAGAACAAGGAGTTGCAGCTTTACTTACGTAAACGCAAGTGTCGGATCAAGATACACTGGCTACCACCGTATTCACCAAACCTGAACATAGAGAGGCTGTGGCATTTCCTGAAGAAGTACATCATCGGTATAAAACGCAGACAGACGTTCAAAGAGTTTGAGGCTGACATCCATGTCTTTTTTGACAACATAGGTGACTACCGGGATAGGCTGCGGCAGTTCATAGGCACAGAGATGCATCTCATCAAGCTGCATGGCTAGAAACCGAGAAGTAATTTCTTAAGGGTATAGGTAATATCCGTGCCCCATATATGGTTAGGGTAACTGGCCGTTACCCCGCGCAGCAAATACGGATAGACCTTATGACCGGTACCAATACCAGGCTTGCTAGTGTTGGGCTTGGGGTAGATGGCCTCCAACCCCAGTGTGGCCATGAGGTGGCGTATCCGGTCTCGCCCAATGCAAATGTCGTACGTCCGCTCAAGCTCGTATTGCATCCGTCTGGTGCCGTAGTACGGTCGCTTCGTGTAAATCTCATCAAGGGCATTGAGGTGCAGTTTGAGCCGAGCCCCTTCGGCTTCGTTGACGACTGGTTGGTAGTAGTAAGCCTGGCGATCCAGGCCAAGTAGCTCAGCCTGACGGCTAATGGTCAGGTCTGGGTGATCGGGGTCAATGAATTGGGTTAGAGCGCGTGGTCGTAGCGACTCAGTCGACCAGCCCATGGAGCTTTTTTTTAAGCCATTCCAGCTCAGCGTCACGGACGCCAATGACGCGGTGGAGTTCATCTACCTGGGATTGGGTAGCTGTAGCGGCTTCGCCGCCACTGCGCTTCCGTTTGTCAGTAAAGGCTTCCGGCAGGGCGGCCTTGGCTGCATCCCGCCATTGCTTGACTTGGGTCGGATGCACCTCAAACTGAGCAGCTATTTGGTTAATGGTTTTGTCGCCAGCCAAAGCGGCTAGCGCTACCCGAGCCTTTTGCTCAGGGGTGAATTGTCTTCTCATAGAAGACCTCCTTTAATGGTGGATTATACCGGAAAGAGAGATCTTATTGGGTTGTATGGTTTTGGTCGACCAGTATACCTTTAGCTCATCCATAGTAGTAACTTTCGGGAGCTCCATTTCTGCAATTCTTTGTAGATCTTCTAAACTCCCCCTGATTACTTCACCTGGCATACATACTCCTTGAATTACCGTTATATGCACAGTATGCACTTAGCGACGTCAGGTCTCAAGACTCCCAACTCATGAAAATATAAAGTAGGATCTAGCAACTTATTAAGAAATATATTCCCCTTCCATGGGGTGAGACCCTGTAGCCCTTCTACAAATAGCCCAGAGCCCGAGGCAAGAGAATGATTCTTTATGAGCGGCAGCATTATGGTGAAACCGGCAGGCCCTAAACCAGCAACATGTTATACTGCCGGTTGCTAAAAAAGGAACAAACACGTGGGCATTGAATGTGGGACAGGGGAACGGACTGGCAGGGTAAACAAAAACAGGCGGACACAACCCCGATACGCAGGCAGAGGCTTGGCAGTACTAGCCATCTTAGCAGCCGGGTGTAGTTCTGGAGGCTCCGGCGAAGCAGATGCCGATATAGAAGATCGCCGACCCCCAACGGCCACTATCCCTGTAGAAAGTCCCGAAAATATTTATCCCTGCCGTGAAGATGTTAACTCAACCACCTACCGCAACACGTTCCCAATTGAACCCGATCAGTCAGAAAGACTCCTGGGCAACGAAGGCGATGACGAGCAGCAAGATGCCTGGAAAGACCAGCGAAGCGTCATAAAGAAACAAATAGACAAGGACCCCTTACCAGACGCCAAATTTATAGTACAAGTCGACGTCTCCTACCCTAACCCAGCAGGTGAACACGCCGCCATTGTGCAGGCTCAGGCCTTGGCCAAGTCTTTTACCACACAAGCGTTTCCTATGCCGGTTGAAACCCTCTTGCCTTCCGCATCACCCGCAGACAAGCCGGGGACTAGACTATATGTTTATGCCATAGTCGGAGGGGACATAAGCGATGCGGTGGGCTGCCCCGTCCCGCCCCCACTACCCACTACGCCCGCCCTTCCCTAAAGAAAACGGTTCTCTTCGTTAAAAATCAAACAATAGTTTTAACTCGTTCTCTAATCGCCAAAAATCACATCGACTAGCTCTGCCTTATCATAAGAAGAGTTCATATCTAACTTCAGAAACTGATTTTTAGTAAACCATCCCCATTCTGGAACATGAGCAGTTTTCCCTAACAGCTTTTCTGGAACTGACGCTTTGAAGTACAAATTCATCCGGGGAACAGCATTCACTACACCCCAATGTTGTAGCATGCAATCTGGAAGTCAGATGAAACTTCTTTGGCTGGTACACCAAGCTCTTCCTCTACCTCACAAACCAGGGACAACTCAACTGTTTCACCATAATCTACCCCACCACCAGGGAACGCCCCCCAATTATCCGAAACTTCTCTGACCAACAGTCTTCAGGTCTTCAGGGTCTCACCCCACGAAACTATAAATTAGTATCTAGTAGCTTATTAGAAAATGTATTCTAACTTAATGGGGTGAGACCCTGCACCCTTGGCAAAAGCGAACAATCCCCACAGCAAACTCATGCGCCCCGGTCATAGCCCTCGTCCCCTTAGTTCCTTTTATAATACGATTTTGAAATAAACTTCCCACGACCTTACGGTCGGGGTATTAGCTGCTTCAAGCTAACGCTTGGCCGCTTCGCGGCGGGGGCTTACATCCCACGGCCTAACGGCCGGGGAATTTCGCGCCGGTATTAAATAGCAATAATATTTTTCTAAAACTTTGCTTGGTGAGGTATTGATTTGTTAGTTCAATCTATAAAACTGTGGATAGTTTGCCTTAGATATCTGCGGGAAGACCTTCGCAACATTTGGTTGGCATATGACAAGCGGGGCAGACAAAATGCCCATGCATTGGCGTAATCGGATAGTGACCGCAGTTGTCACAGAAAAATTCTGGTGACTTTTGGTCTACAAGCTCCTGAAATATTTCATCATCCTGGTCCATAGGCTATCTCTGCACCGTGACCTCACACTTGGGGCAGCTGATGGTCGTAGGCGTCAGAAGAGCGTCGACGATTTGCTTGCAGAACGGGCAGGTTACACAAGGCATAAGGTTTGGGTTGTCAGCGGCTATTCGATTGTGATCAATCTCGCACAAGCCGTCACACTCGGCCTTTTGGTGTTCGTAGTGTTCTTTGGTTAGGTGTGTCATTTGGGGTATGTCTTAGATTGTTTACATTCTGAACAAGTTATAGTTTTTGTGCCGTCTTTTTCATTGTGCTTTATATGAGCATCTACGCCGCTCCGTTTGCACAAGGGACAATTTACACATTTTAATACTTCGTCTTTGCTAGAGCTAGTTGATTTCTCCTCATCACTGTCAGCCGAGTCCGAGTCGAAGGATTCAGGCAAGTCGTCTGGAGCCTCTGTGGCCGAGTCCTTCTGAGGGATAGTGGGGCAACCACCGCCTTTGGCATTTTTCTGTGCCTGGACGATTGCCAGCTGAACTTGTTGGCGCACTTGTGTTGCCTGAGCGTGCTGTCCAGCCGCCTCCAATGCCTCTACCTTTTTGCTATCCTGACGGGCCTTTTCTATATCCTGACGAGTTCTTTCGCCGAATACCCATGTGGCGTAGAAGTCGTTTTCTATGACCTCGATCGTACCGTACTTTTCTATCATTTTTTGCAGCGCTTCGGTAGCAGCAGCCGGTCTCGCAAACGAATCGTCCATATCCACCAGCCCTTGTCTGATGGTTCCCCAAAGCTTAGGACGTTTGGCATCCCGGGCTTTGCTTTCTTCTATCACCGCTATGTGGTCGCCCCTCGGGCCGCGCATACCCCAATCCACTTCCACGCCGGCCAGCCGGCTGATATGATTGTCCACCAGCGGCACGACATCCACCGGACCATTGGGCATCTGGGATTTAGGGATAGCTACCTGGCAGCGGAGTGTTTTGTTGATACCCCATTTGGCTGCCTCGGGGATGCCCCAATCTTCGACCAGCATGTTCTGGACCGCCGGGATGTCAAACCGCTCACCGCCCTCAACATCTGGATCAATCACACCTGCAAAAAACGCCGACCGCATGACTAGCTTGCCGTTTTGCCGGGTAATGCCGCGGATAATGCCGGTTTTGCTACGCGGGAAAAAGCCCAGCCGTTCCAGCTCTTTGTCAGGAAGATCCGGGATGAGCGAGATGTCTATCAGCCAGTGAGTATCGGTCAAGCCCTCTGCGTTGCGGTCCTCTATACGAAAAGCCGCTAAGGACTCTATGGCCGTTCGTTCATCCATTACCGGTTGCTGCCAGTCAATATACTGGATCGTGTTTTGGTGAACCTGAGCTAGCGGCTGGCCAAACTGCATAATCCGCCCGTCAGGCGCCTCCTCTAGCTCTACATCCATGACATAACGTACCTTTTCCAGGTTTTCGCCAGTGGCAGTGGCAATGTTGGTGTTAACTAAAGGCAGTAAACTCTCGTCGCCTTCCCGCAGGCGGCGAATGCCTTCGGCTAAGGTCTTTTCATTTGTACCCAACGATTCTGGGGTTTGGATCGTTTCTTTGATGGCAACCGAACCTATCAGCGGGGCAATCCAAGCCTCATGCCGTTCCCTTGTTTCTTTGTCCTGAGGCAGCGTATCAAGTCGGATCACCTCCAGACCAGTTTGCATAGCCGCCCAGCCCACAGCCATACTTGACACCCCAAGCAGGTCGCTTAGATCATGTAGAAAAGCACCGGAAGCGTCCAACAGACTCTGCTGCTCGGGACTACGGCCCTGACCACCGAAGCCAACGACCGGGAAACCTTCTTGCTCATATGAGCGAATAGGAGAAACCGGGCGAGCCACTACCATATGGACGGACATATTTTAGTGCCCTGCAATTGTTTGTGTTAGAAAAAGGGCTGCACGACCCATACGATGAAACCCTCCATGCCGCCCTAGGGCTGAGCTATCGAGGGGTAGTCTATGACACATACCTTAGTCTTGCTCGAAACACCGGGGAAGCATTGCTGTATCGGACTTACCTTGGGTCTTGCCAAGTATCACCGTAGCGGCACTGTCACGGATTCTCACCGTACTTCCAGCATTAATTTTTAAACTACTAGTAGTATAGCTCATTGCCCTTACGCTATATGTAGTACTTTTTACGGATGTGTATCTATATGGTAAGGTACTTTTATGCCAGATGAACGCGAAAAAACCTTAGCCGAGGAAATATATGACGCCCATACCGCGCAGATGGAAGACCCGAGGCCAAAACTAAGAAACGGGAAACCCGGGTGGTCGAGACCCGAACCTGAGCCTACCCCACCACGGATGTCACAGCCGGCACCTCGCAACACGCCTGATCCCCTTCGGTATTCCGAGGATATCCTCATAACTCCTGCTCCTCATGTTGAACCGCTAGATGAACCTGAAACAGGCCACGAGTCATACGACAGCACCCCACCACCCAAGACGCCACCAAAGGGCTGGATTAGGCGGCTTTTCAGAAACTAGAGAAAACCGCCCACCAGAACAAGCGTCCCAAGCGCAATACGATAGTAGGCAAAAGCGGCCAGGGTGTGCCCAGCCAGAAACCTCAGCAAAAACTTGATAGCAAACAGGCCGCTAATCAGCGCCGTGATGATGCCAACCGCGAACAAATCGGAACCATTGCCCAACGTCTGCAAACTACTGTCGGTAGCCAGGACTTTTATGATCGCCCCGAAGGTAATGGGAATCCCAAGCAGAAACGAAAAGCGCGTAGCCGCCACCCGGTCCAAGCCCATAAACAGCCCTGTCGTAATGGTGCCACCAGACCGGGAAACGCCCGGGATAACGGCCACTGCTTGGGCCACGCCCACGGCCAATGCTTGGCTGGGCGATACTTTTTCCAGCTGGGTTTTTCGGATGTATCTCTTGGCGAACCATTCGGCCAGCAGCATCACGAAGGCCACGACGATAAGGTTGACACCAACTAATCGAATCGAACGGAAGGCCGACTCCGCTCGCTCCTGCAACAGCACACCGGAAATCACCGCCGGGATAGTAGCCAGCACAATCAACCAGGCTAGCTTGGTGTACTCATTATTGCCCAGAATGCCTTTGAACAGCAGCACAATGTCCTTATGGAAATATATAAGCAGCGCGCCCAAGGTACCGATATGCAGTGCCACGTCAAACGTCAGCCCGTTTTCGGTAATGCCAAAAGCCTCGTGCAATAAAACAAGGTGTCCAGAACTGGACACTGGGATGAACTCGGTCAGCCCCTGCACCAGCCCCAGAATAATTGCCTCTAGAATACTCATCCTTTGCCCTTCTTCGCCCGAGTCCTGAGCTTTTTCTCTAGTTCCGACAGACCACCAAGGACAATAACCACCGACGACCACAGAAACACTCCCCTCAGATACTTGTCGATGTCTAGTTCGTAGCCAACGTCCAGTGTTGCGTTTGGAAATGCAGCTGGTTCACGCACCCGGCTCAGGTATTCGGGTACTCCCCGATACTCCCAAGTTCCCTGGTTCTCTGTACAAAGTCCGCCTACCATCGGGGCGCAGCTCGAATAACGCCGATGGCTTACCTTGAACGCCGTCAGGTTTGTTATGAGTAGCCCGACCAGAATCGCAAGGGCAATTTTTTTGACAATCTTCATTGTGAGTATATGTCGCGTTTAACAAACACTATCCAGCCGATGAGCGTCAGGCCTATGCAGGCACCTGCAAGTATGGCAACATTGTCCAGCTGCAATCCAGCATCCATAATCCGCGGTTCGCTAAAGTATTTGATGGGCGAAAAGTAGTTCAGATACTTCATCCAGTCCACGGTGGCTACCAGCGAACTCACCAGGTAAGCAACAAACACGTAGATGCCCGCAAAGGCACCCGACAGTCCGCGCTTGCCAGTCATCACCCCAAGCGTATAGCCCACCAGCGCAAACACCATACTAACCAGCCACTGCAAGTTGGTCGCCAAAAATACTCGGAAATAATTGGTCGGTTCATTGATCATCATACACCCCACAACAATCGCCAAAAACATGGTGAAGTTCACCACCCACAGCACTACGGCCGCAGCCGCAGCCTTATGAAAATACACCTTTGTGCGACTGACCGGATGGGCTAGTAGCGTCTGTAAAGTACCCTGGCCTTCTTCACCGGCGATTAAGCCCGTACCCAGAATAATGCCGTAGATAATCGTCAGGAAAATCATCTGCATAAATACTTGCAGGTGCAAAAAGCCCTCTATGTGCTGGTAATCGCTAGCATTGCCCAGCACCTGTTTGAGCGAGTCCGGCACATCCTGTAGGCTTTTGCCAAAGGCTTCACTAAAGGTCGGAAACAGCAGCACAATCAGCAGCGTCGTGACAAACATGGCCAGGCCCCACCACAGCATGGCCCAACGCTTTTCATACAGCGTTTTGGAGAATATGGTTCTAAGCACTATCCGGCACCTCTTCCTCGCCTTCGTAATATTTCATGAAGGTTGCCTCTAAGTCGGTGTTTTCCAGGGACAGATCAGTAATGTCGTACCTGGCCAGCACTTTAAGCATCTGATTCACGTCACCACTAAAAGTCCCTTTCAGGCTGTGATCGACAGCTTCTACATGCACGCCCTTGAGCTTAGCAAGCTCAGCCTGCAAGGCTTTTCGATCACCCGCAGCAATACGAAACTGCTTGGGTGCTTCCTTGGCTAGCTGCTCTATAGTTTTGGTGTCTATAATCTTGCCATTGCGGATGAACGTCACAATGTCGCAGATTTCCTGCACTTCGCTGAGTACATGTGACGACACAAAAGTAGTCATGCCTTCGTTTTTGCGATCCAGAATGATCTTGTTAAACGCTGCCTGGATAAGCGGATCCAGCCCGCTGGTCGGTTCGTCCAGAATCAGCAGTTCCGGCTTGTGCATCAGGGCTGCAATCAGCCCAACCTTCTGCTTGTTGCCACGGGAAAGGTGCTTGAATTTACGGTTCAGTTTACAATCCAGCCGCTTGGCAAGTTCGGTCACATAGTCCTTGTCAAAGCTGCCGCGCAGGTTGCCCAAGTATTCCAGCTGCTGCCAGCCGCTCAAACCCCGGTCCATGGCCATATCCCCAGCCAAAAATCCAACCCTATGATGGATCTCTACCGAATCCTGCTGGGCATCCAGCCCAAACAGCTTCACACTGCCCCCAGTCGGCCGGATAAAATCCAGCAGCATATTGATGGTAGTAGACTTACCGGCACCGTTTGGGCCTAAAAAGCCAAACACAGAACCTCGCCCCACATCCAGCGATACGTTCGTGACCCCTATGGCCTTGCCATAGTTTTTAGATACATTTTGCAAGTGTATTACCGAAGCCATATGTACGTATTGTACTCGGCAGACAGGTATTTGAGAAAGATTACGAGCTTTGCTTGTACCTGTTGGTACGAACGAAAAACGAAAAACTTGGGGATTTTAGCTAACAGGCCGCTGCGGTAAACCTCAGGCAGCTTGATCTTCATGAAGTGCAGCATCAGACGGCACTGGGTCAACCGTAACTATCCGATCTCTTAGTGTAAATACGGGCGCCCGGTAGCGGTGCACAGTAGTTTCAGTTTGAACAGGCTCATCCCAGTGACGTTCCTCAGGAAAGTGTGTATGCTTGGCATCATACCCTCGCATAGGTTTACTAACAGTCATCTCATACGTCCCCGACTGTTTGTTAAGGACAAAGTCTCTTACGCCATACCCTAAGACTCGGGCAACCTGGCGAGCAAAGGATAGTTCGCATCGCTGCTTTTCTGTTGTTTGCTGAGCTTTAACGATGCGAATGATATGATCAGGGCCTTCTGCCTGCTGAACAATACGCCTAAAGTACTGTGTCATAGCGCCCTCAGTACCCCGCGCGACCTCCTCTCCCGTCAAGTGATCGTAATACTTTTCGCCTCTCTGTCCTGTCGCTGCGTTAATCACACCGATGTCTACCGGCTTTGGATTAGCCCTCCTGAAAAAGTCTTCGTTATCCGCAAGATAATGAGCAGCATACAAAGCATCCCTGAGATCCTCCCTAGGTTCATTGTCTACCGTAGAAAGTGCCGGCAACTCTTGTTTTTTCGGAAAGTGCACCTTAAAACCTGCCATTTTAAATGCATCCGTTACCTCAAAAGAGTCTCCAATTTTGAAACCTAACATACCAGCCACATACGTTGATTCGTTAAGCTTCGCCTTAGCAGTTTCGTCCGGACCGTTTTGCCAAGTTTCACCGGTTCCACTAGTATATATTTGCCTCATGTCAATCGTGGCGTTTCCACGAGGGTTCAGCTCGTCAATCATTAGGGGAACTTCCTCTGCCGTAAGGCGAGGATCAAACTTAGGTGGCAATGGTAAACTATCAGCTTCGCCAAGTTGGCCAAGCATTTCTACCAGGGCGTCGTGAATGCCGATCGAGGCATCAGAGGAGCCGACTCTTTCAGGTGTAAATTGGGTTTGTTCTTGAGGCATTTTTGTTGCTTTCCTAGTTTCATACTTTATCATGAAATTTAATTAAAGTCAACACATCACTCCTATATTCCACCCCGAACCGCAACAAAAAAAGAAAAGTGGCAATCTGTAAAGCCTAAACCTAAATCCCGAAATCCTACTCCGTTAACGTTAACTTCGATAAAATCGTCACCCCTGTTAGCAGAAAACATCGCCTAGCTTCACCCAACTCTGTTAAATTGAGTTTCGGGATTCAGGTTAAACGCCTCACTTCCCGGCTGACGCCGGGCGGGAAGTGAGGCAGTTTAGATAATGTTATCTGATAGTTACCTTAAGGGGATGTTAAAGACCGACTCGCCGCCGCCCATGTACTGGGGTAGTTTGCCGTCCCATTTGTCTATGGCCATTTTCTTCAATAGCTCCTGACTGAGGGATTGTTTTTGGGCGTTTTGGGCTTCGGCGTCCAGTTTGGCACGGTCGAGGTTGAACTTGGCCCGTTCTGCTTCCTGGGCTGCTACTTGCTTGGCCTCAATTGACTTGCTGAAGTCTTGGCTAAAGCTAAAGTTTACGATGCTGATGTCCTCTACCCGGATACCGTAGGGTTCAATCCGCGACTTAATGGACTCGAGCGCCTTTTGTTTGACCTCTGGTCGTTTGGTCAGAAGCTCAGATGCCGTGTATTGAGCAGTGGCCGCCTTAAAGGATTCTTGCACAGCCGGCACAATCAACCGATCCCGGTACTCTGCGCCAATTTCCTTGTACACACTCGTAGCCTTTTCGCGGTTCAGCGCGTAGTTAACAGCCAGGGTAGCACTGACTATCTGCAGGTCTGAACTAGCAGCTTCTGCTTGTTCCTGCTGTTTCTGGATGCGGGTGTCCATGCGGTAGAGCTTTTCAACCGGCCATGGCATCTTAAAGGCCAAACCACTTTGGACCTCCCGACTGATTTCGCCGTAACGGGTAATGACACCGACCTGCCCAGCGTCTATAGTGCGAATGCACATAAGCGGTATAAGCAACACCAGGAGTATCGGGCCAATAATTCGCCAAGGTATCTTCGGTCGAGGTATGCTAGGAAGCTCCGGCAACTGTACCACTGGGGTAATTTTGGCCATTTTTTGATCCTTCATTTATGAAAATATAATAGCAGTACCACCACGATTCCACCATATCATTTTAAGGGCATTTTAAGAGGACGTACCTCTTAAAATTGATTTACGTGTTCTTATATACTTTCTGCTAGATCGTGTTTTATCTCCTCCAACATACGTTTGTGAGCTTCGTAATCACTTACAAAAACAAAATACTCTTCCGCATCCTTGAACATGCCGAGAATCTTGTCCGGTTGCAGCCAGGCCGCACTTTGACGATTAAGATAGAACCCCAAACTAGAATATTTGTAATCTTTCCAATCCTTTGGGTTGAGATGAATGTAGCGAGTTATGTGCTCTAGATAACTTTGATTATATATGTGAGAGGCTTTGTATCTAGTTTCAAACAATGGTCCGCTGCGTTCGTACTTTTTGTTAAAGTATCTGCTGTAGCTTGTCATAACACCGCGCATGAGTTTTTGCATAGATTGCTCCTCCGCCTGATAGAGGAGAAGATGAAAGTGATTAGGCATGAGGCAGTAACAAAGGAGCTCTATTTTGCCAAATAGGTGCGGATAGGGCACTCCGACCCGGTCATGCTGTTGTGCGGGCGATAAGTATCGTTTGAAGAGGCTGAGAAAATTAGCGTAGTCTTGTGAGTCAATAAATATATTGGAACGACTAGCGCCACGGGCATAGACATGATAATAGGAGTCGGCAATATCCAGCTTTAGAACATTTCTGCTAGGCATAAGCAGTATTATATAACCCGAATATTGAAAACCCATACCATTTTATCTACTGGGCTTTCGGGCTTCCTCGATCAGGTACGAGGGCAGGCTCAGCCCGGAATAACGGGGGTTTAGATTGAGTTATATGCTATGTAATATTATTCAACATTAAGAGGTACGTCCTCTTAATGCTCTTAATGTGTTCTAGTCTCGGTTTGTGAGTACTTTTACGGCGCTGAGACGGGGGATGAATGATTGAGCGGCACCGTCCATGCCCAGGATTTTGAGCGTGCCTATTAGTACGTATAGCTCATCTATCTTGGCTTGCTCTTTGACAGCCTGCTGTTCCAACTGGGTAAAGAAGTGCTCTACCTTTTCTATCAGCCACTTTTCCTGAGCGGGCTTGACGGCGTTGGATGTCACCTTGGGCGAATCCTGGGTGGCAACAACTTCTAGAGAGCGGGCAGAACGGTCACGCTTGCGCAAATGACCCCTTTTTATCAGATTATTAACATGCAGGGCTACGGTGGCGACAGAGGTGTATTTGAGCCCGTTCATGATTTCACGGTAGCTGGGGCTGTAGCCATGCTCTGTTATAAAAGCCTCTATATAGGCCAGTAGTTCGCGCTGTTTTTTAGTGGGCCGAACATTCTCAGTCATAGTCGTATTATCCTTTTCTTATTTTTTGATAGCCAGCCGGGCCATGAGCGCGGTGTGCCACCACGCGGGGTATATTTACGGCTGCTTTTTGGGGAAACTTATCCGGAAACACCCAGTATTTGTACCAAAGATAATTCCAGACTGTGAAAAAGCCTGCCGATACGAACTGTCCGATATATGGTGTAACGCCGACTGAATTAAGAGCAGCAACAATGACATAGTCTATGAGAAAGTCAACGAGCGTAATAACCGTATAGCGCCCAGTGACCTCCGTCTGGTGCTTGGCCAGTTTGGGGTTATTGAACACCCAGTACCGCTGCAAGGTATAGTTGACCAGCCAGCCAGTGACATTTGCACCTAATTTTGCCCACCATAGATTGAGCTCCGCTACCTGGTCCAGCATAAAAAACATAGCATAGCCGGACCAAAAATAGGCCCCACCGCTAATCATGTACTCAGCAATTCGCTTGACTTCCTGTTTTTGTTTTTTCTTCAGTTTGAGTCCGAGCATAAACTGCTTTCGCTTTACCCCTTAGTATACCAGAAGGACCTATTTATCTACCCGCCGATGGGTGGAATAGTAGATCACGGCGATCGTGGGAGTATTTCTATAAAAAAATAAACTTGATATTTTAAACAAAAACATCTAAAACTACTCTACGTCAAACTTTACTATCAAAGACTTGGGTGAAGGCGCTATGGGTAAAAACCGCCGATTTTCTGCGGGGAAATATCTATGTTGAACCAGGGGAAATTGTTGAAATTCATCTTGCCGATGATCCTCCCCCGGCATGGGATGACTATGCGTGTGTTCCTCGGGCACTCGGTATAGTGAGGTCTCTTTATGAACCGGACTTTAGCTGGAATAACAGCGAGCTTGATGAGGCACTGGGGCGCAAAGAAGGTGAAATGACCTCCGAAGGCGAGCTTTATAAGTGGCTTATGAAAAGTGGTCGCTATCGACTCACTTCCTACTGCGAATTACTTGAAAGTGATTACCAAGCTATGTCGCTTGGGGAGTTTAACCGGCTCTTAGGAGAAAACCATACTGCTGAAGAAAAGCAAGCATCAGACGGATATGGCCAAGAGCTTGTGGCCGCAGGCTTTGTTGAGGTGCGCGCCGAGCCAACCTTTGATTTGATGTTTAGACATTTGTCTGAAGGACACCTGATAGTGTCCAGCTTCGAAGCTGGGAGCCATCTTGCCGTTGTCAACGCATTGATTTCGGCTGATGATGGCTTTTATCTACAACGTATGGATGGTGCATGCGAACACTCTCGGGACTGGCCCGGGGGCACCCTGGACCTGGCAACTCGTGCCATCGTAGCCATCGAACCGATCGTAAAATGACCCCAAGAATTTGAGGTGACGAATCTTTACTGCTACTTTCAGGGCAAAATCTAGGACTCACTACGACTGCGGACAGGCACCTATGCATGGAGGTTTCAGATTAACAGATGTTGATTTTCGTGATTCAGGTTTTTGCTACCCAAGGGCTATGCGAACAATTTCTCGCAAATCCTCAATAACATAAGTGGGATCTAATTTTTTCATTTCTTCGGCATCGTAGAATTTGCTATGTGCAGGTGGAAAAAACAGCACGGAATCAATACCTGCGCGGTGTGCGCTCTTTACATCACTTGCTGAATCGCCAACCATGATAGCGTCTTCTTTTGCTGCACCAAGCAATTGCAGCGCTTTTTCAATGGGTTCTGGGTGAGGCTTGTGATGAGTGACGTCATCACCGCAAACAACAACGTTGAAAATTTCTCGTAGTTCATATTTTGTAAGCAGAGGATCGATCTGATCATGCCTTGATGTCGTAACGAGCGCTATTTTTCTTCTCGCCCTATGCAAGGCAGTAAGCGTTACAAGTACGTCAGGATACAATTCAACGCTCGCAGCTTCTTTGGTGGCTATGGCGTCGGCCTCTGCGATCATGATATCTACATCAGCTATTCCCCGCGCTTCCATGCGTTCTTTGAATATTGTGAAGTTGGCACCAATTTCCTCATCGGTAAATTGGTAACCACGTTTTTCTAAGGACTTTTTTAAGGCACCTAGCCATATATCGAGCGTTTGCGCCAGATTGCCATCCCAATCTAAAAGGACATGCCGGTAGCTTTTCGCTTGTTTCATTTCTGTTTGAGCCTAGAATCCACGAGTCTTAGTGCTTTCGCTTTTTGTTTAGTATAGCAGAGCGGTATACTTCTGACATGTACATACAGATTGAAGAGGTCATAAAAGCCGCCCAGGCAGGTGGTGAGGTTGTGAAGAAGTATTTTGGAAAAGCACTTTTGACCGAAGAAAAGTCAAATGCTGGTGACCTACGCACCAAAGCCGATACCGAGTCAGAGCAAGCTATCCTGGCCGTCCTGAGACAAGCCTTTCCGACCTTCAACATCTATGCTGAAGAAAGCGGCCAGATGGATAACGACTCCGAGTACACCTTTGTTATTGATCCCCTGGATGGCACCAGCAATTTTGTTCTGGGCATTCCGGATTTTGCCATCAGCATTGGCCTTCTGAAAGGTGACGTGGTCATTCTGGGCGTCATCTATAACCCCGTCCTCGACCAATTATTTACTGCGGAAAAAGGCAAAGGAGCCTTTATAAACGGACGAAAGATCCACGTTAATGCCGAAGAAAATATAGGCCTTGCCACTGTCAGCTACACTTGCGGGTACAACACCACGCGCCAATATTCAGAGGGTGCAATTAGTCGACTGCGGGACCTAGGAACTAAGCGAATAGTCGACCACTGGGCACCAGCATTTGACTATTGCCTACTAGCCCTGGGCCGCCTAGAAGCCGTTATCAGCAAGGAAGGCGACCTGGAGGATTATGTTGCCGCCAAGCTGCTCGTCACCGAAGCCGGCGGGAAAATCACTGGTTTTGATAAAAAACCCGTTGGGGGTAGAGCGCCGGATTTTGTGGCCACCAATGGCACGGTTCTGCACGAACAAATTCTGGCCGTTTTGTAACTACTTGGCGAAGTCTAGCGGGCCGCCCTCAAGTAGCGTAAAAGCTTTGCGAATTGCCTGTATCTCTATATCATCTTCGCCTTTTTGGTCAGAAATAACTTTGTGTAATTCATCTTTTGAGACCCATTCGTAGGTTGAATGATCTTCCGGGTGAAGCTTTATTGCATCCAAAGAATCTATGAATGTGGCGAAGTAAATAACCTCAATAGAGTGCGAGCCTTTAACATGATTGGTGTAGTCAAACGCTACAAAAGGGTCACCAATTTTGACACGAACGCCAAACTCCTCGTAAACCTCCCGCTTCAGTCCCTCAACAATATTTTCATCGAAATCTATATGTCCGCCAGGCAGTTCGTAAATACCAGGCAGAAACTTTTTAGTGTCTGCTCGCTTGGGCAAAAATACCTTTGCCACACCGTCAAAGGTATGATGAATAAACGCTACTGCGGTTATGACTTGCTGCCTGTGCGCCGGGGTTTCGCTGTCATGAGAAATATTAGTCATGGCCTCACTATAACAAACACACCCGTTTTGTTGTTGCCATCATCCGGACCCTCATCCTTGTCATCCCGCACTTAATCCAGCCCCAATTCAATTAAAACAATCCTTTACCGAGGATTGTTAACTTCCTGCAGCCTCTCCGGGCTTTGGGGCTTCCTGGTTTGGCTAATGAGGTAATTTGGCGAGTCATTGGCGAGGGCCAGTCCCATTCAAGTAACTAAAGAAAAAGGAATGGGACCGCTCCCCTCTATAAAATTATTAATCGGGGGCGTTCCCATTCCTTTTTCT
>Ga0193752_1001694_pt1 | contig 17885 bp, 10 predicted proteins | sample H1c1metaG_FD_144924 | JGI IMG/M metagenome (GOLD analysis project Ga0193752, IMG submission 144924) | Soil microbial communities from a riparian zone of the East river system, Colorado, United States - H1c1 | ecosystem: Environmental > Terrestrial > Soil > Riparian zone | place: USA: East River...
CCAGGGGCTCCCCAAAATCTAAACTGACTATAGTTTAATTTTTCATTTATTTCTACTTCGTCGAGCGCTATGCTATCAATCAAAGGGAGAATAGGCGTATTAACAATTGATAACACAAGGACTGACAAACCGGTCATTGCAACATTTACCGAAAGAAAAGGAACAAGAAGAAATACAATTGATGACAAGGTTAGAAAAATTTTCAGCAATAGTAGCTTGCCCAACTTGTCTGCAAGCATTCCCACAAATGGTTGCATGATTAACATAACAACCCAGGGTATGGCTGAAAGAAAGCCGATTTCAAATCCTGACATTCCTTTTTTGTCGAGCCACAAATTATAAACAGGCATCCATGAAGCCAGTGAGGCAAACCCAAGCACAAACCCAGACTTCAATATTGTATTATTCTTCTGGAGCAAACCATATTGTGCCTTGTCATCGCTGGTGGAAAAGTCAACGCGACTATGGCGCCAATAAATTTGAATTTGCGTCTTCCTGTGCCTGAGGAAGGGGTATGTATTCGCTCCGCCCTTTCGTAAAACCCGGCAGCACTGTTGCGGCCTGATCGGTTCTTAGCAGGTCGTTGAAACGCTCTCCCCACCATTCACAAATCAGTTCGGCATGACGTTCATCCAGCAGCTGTTCCAAATTTGCATTTGTCAGGGAAGAAAGACCTACCCGGTTGCGAACCTCATTTATTTGGGCATCTCCGTTTTGTCCCTTACGTATTTTTGCCTCAGCATTCATCAATAGCACGTCAGCATAGCGGTATATGCGTATATTATTATTGGCGCCATAATAATCCGTTCTGCCCGGTGTCATTTGTGATATGGGAAAGTATGCTTTGCCGTTGAAATACTTTCTTCCTCCGGCATTGCCTGAAACTACATCACCGTCGGGCGTAGTAGCATATGTATCTGTCGCACCATCTACACCGCAATACTGTATGACGGTTTTTAACCTGATAGAATCATTGCGTGCTGTCAGGAAATCAACTGCTCTCTGAGTTGGAACCATCCAACCCGAGCCGTTTATTACCCCTCCAACCGAATTCTCTGGCCCCTGAAAGAGAAAGAAATTGGCCCAGGTTTCATTGGGGTTTGAACCTGAGGTTACGATATCGCCACTTTCGGCGCCAAAATCGGAATACTGGAATTCCAGGATAGATTCATTGGAAAGCTTCCCGGGGTTTTTCCATAACTGATAGTAGTCCTCAAATAAGGAAAACTTACCGCTTGCAACAATCTGATTGGTACAATCCAGCACCACATCCCAGTAGGGGCTTCCATTGTCATTGCCTGCAAGGTCCATCGCGGCTTTGGCCTTTAACATCAGGGCGGTGTATTTAGTTACTCCTCCCATATGAGTTGCCTCGTTGGGGCGGGCGTCCTCAAGGTCCGCAATACAGGTGTCCATTTCAGTGATCACATAGTTTTTAACGTCCTCGATGCTACTTTTTTTCGCGCCGGCCAGACCCTTCGTGTCATTACTCTCCAGTCCAAGTATCGGTACGGCGCCATAAAGCCTTCCGACCCAAAAGTGGGCCATAGCTCTGAAATATCTTGCCTCTGCCCGGTACCGGGCAAGGAGTCTTGTGTTTTCGGCATCCGACGCCGGAATATTTTTAGCAAATTCATCCAAATCCGCAAGCGCGCTATTAGCTGCTAAAGCAACCCCATAAAGGTTGATCCACATATCATTTACTGCCCAATAGCTTTTCACTGTAACATCGGTCTGAAAATTGTGGATGCCAATTTGCCCGGCATCATCGTTCCCCGGTTCTATATCATCGCTTCGTTCACTGATCAAGGCGACAATTATCCACCTGGCAAAACTTCCGCTGCTGGCAGTTCTGTAAACGCCGGAAACGGGTTGGTACATGAGCGACAGGTTCGTATAGTCAATTTTGGTTGCCTGTCCCTGATTTTCCAGCGGGCGGTCTAAAAACTTGGAACAGCCTGACAAAATAGAAAGGCAAATAACCCAAGCTACCATTTTCATATACTGTTGCATATTCAATGTTTTGTATTTTTTAAGATCTTAATAATTGTTATCTAAAAACTAGCTCTTACTCCAAAGGTGTAACTTGCTGAAATCGGGTATACATTGGCATCATAGCCATATACCGGATAGCCCGCTCCAGTATATAAACCAATTTCAGGGGTAAAACCATTATACTTTGTAAAAATGAAAGGCCTGTCGGCGGTGGCAAATACGCGCAGCGCGATCGGTGACGTGTTACCAACTTTAAAATTATATCCCAACTGTATGTTTTGTATACGGAGGTATGCGCCGCTTTCCACAAAAAATGAATTGCTGACCTTGAACCATCCTGATCCCAGCGCATAAGCCGAAGGATAAGAATTAGTAGAGCCTGCCCCAGTCCAAAGATTGCTCGCAAATTCCTGATCAATATTCAGAGATGTAGAGGCCTTATAAAGCTTTCCACGATTCAGATTTAAGATCTTATTTCCTGCAACTCCCTGGAAAGCGATACTAAAATCAAAATTCTTATAATCGAGCCCCAGGTTGAATCCGTATGTAAGTTTTGGCACATAGCTTCCCATGTTGATACGGTCCTTATTATCCAGGATACCATTGCCATCCTGATCTTGATATTTTGGAAACCCCGGTTGGATTGGTGATGCGGCCGTAGCGTTGTAACTTGTCGCAATAGGATCCTTATCTATTTCGTCCTGTGTTTGGTATACACCTACGAATTGGTACCCATAAAAGTAGTTAATGGGTTGTCCAACCATGCTGCGATTGGGAAACTCAGCTGTCCATTCCGGGAAACCGCTTGTGATAGTGGAAATGGTTCCTAAATCGGTGACCCTATTTTTCAAAGTAGAAAAATTGCCTCCGATCTGGTAACCCACTTTGCCTATTCGATCGCTCCAATTCAACACAACATCAAAGCCACTATTGACCATATCTCCCCAATTACCATAAATTAATTGATAGGTAGAAGGTAATGGTGCGTCAAAAGCGGTTCCGTTTGTTTTGCGGTTGTAATAGTCAACAGAGCCTTTTAGTTTGTTGTTTAATACTTCAAAATCAACCCCGCCATCCCATTCTGTAACAACCTCCCATCCTAAATTGGTAAAATACCTGTTTACGGTATAGCCCGGAATATACTGACCATTCGCTGTTGGTGTACTCCCAAATATTGCCGAGTAATCGTTTCCCTGGTGGACTTCAGCATACGCTGCATTTGGGTTAACTCCGTCATTACCCAGCTTGCCCCAACTGCCTCGCAGCTTTAAGAAATCGAAAATCTTCTGATCGGCCATGAAATTTTCCCTGCTTATCACCCAGCCTAGCCCTATCGAAGGGAAATAGCCCCATTTAGTTTGGTATTTGGAACTGCCATCTGCACGAAAGGTGGCGGTAAGCAGGTATTTATTGTCAAAATCATAAGTGCCTCTTGTAAAGAATGAGATATTCGCGTTGCGTGAACCATTTTCACTATAATAAGATGCATCCGGAGTGCCCTGGTCTACATACCAGGATTCCTCGACATCAGGTACGTTGTCGGCGCCTACCTGGGTTTGCCTCCACCTCTCCTCTCTTGTGGATTCGCCCAACAAGAGTGTCCAGTGATGAGCACCCTTGCCATCCTTATAAGTAAACAAATTATCTAAGACATAGTTTGTATTACGCTCCTGCGTGGAAGTCAAATGAGATCTTGCATTTTCATTTGCACCAGGCCCCAGATTAAATCGCGGAGTATATTGAATTCTCGAAAGAGAACTATATAGCTGGCCCAGCTGGGAACGAAAGGTGATCTTATTTTTCCAGAAACTGGCTTCTGCATATACAGTTGGTAATACCTGAAACGCTTTAACCCTGTCGTAATTATAGTATACACTGGCTACAGGATTTGCATCATCCGGCCTTCCAATTGGTGAAGCCGCAGTAAATTTTACAGGAAATGCATTGGTGTTGCTGCTATCATACACCGGGAACAGGGGAGATGATGAATATGCCTGTGCGAAAGCGCCATTATTGGGATTAAACGTGGTAGAGTTGGTTAGATGAGCTGTAAAGCCCAGCTTCAACCACGAAAACGCTTTGGCCTCCATCTGAAGTCGGATATTATATCTCTTAAAGTCATTCTTCGCATCCATGATGCCATTCTGATAAGTATAATTGAACCCTGCAGAATAGGTAACCTTATCGCTGCCTCCCAGTAAGTCTATGCCATGATTGGTGATCAACGCTTCGTCTCTCAGCAATTCATCATACCAATCGGTACTTGTTGTAGGACTAAAACCACTTCCCCCATACTTTTCCGCGGAAAGCCTGGCCGTACCGCTGTCCTGCACCGACTGCCTCCCTAATGAGAAGGCGGTATATTGAGCTCCATCAGCCATTTTCAGCCTGTTGGCAGGTGTCTGAATGCCGACATATCCATTGTAGGTAACGGCGGTTTTCATGTTCAGCCGGCCTTTTTTTGTTGTAATAAGTACAACCCCATTAGCCGCACGCACCCCGTAAATGGCCGCTCCCGATGCATCCTTAAGGATGGACATTTCGGCAATATCATTCGGATTCAGGAATCCAATATCGTTTACGAACATACCGTCAACAACGTACAGTGGGTTTTCATTATTAAAAGATCCCACGCCACGTATCCTTACATTGGGACTGCTGCCCGGAGCGCCGCTGCTTACCACCTGTACACCGGGCACACTGCCCTGCAAAGCCTCCATGGGAGTGGCCGTAGTACGTTTAAGCATGTTTTCGGTATTTACCGTGGTAACCGGTGCGGTTAAATCTCCTTTTTTCTGAGTTCCATAACCGATGACGATCACTTCCTCCATTTGACTACTGCTGGGAACCAGCCTAATTTGAATGTCGTTTAAAATGGCAACTGTTTGTTCGGCATATCCAATAGCCGTTACAAGCAATGAATCGTCGGTTGCTGACAGGTTGAGGCTGAATGTACCGCCCGGAGACGTGGTAGTGCCTGTTGTGGTTTTGTTTTTGACCACCACTGATGCCCCTGCCAGTGGCTCGTTTTTGTCATTTACTACTTTGCCGGTTATTACCCTGTTTTGGGCCTGTACGGAGAGGAGGGTGCCCAACAATAGCAGTAAGATTGCAGAAGCCTGCATCAATTTTCTGTTCATAAGCAATCGTTAGTTTGGTTAAGAGAAGCGGTTTTTATGAATGTGATAGATAAACAACTCTATAAATTTAACACAAACTCATAGACGAAGTCATTATAATTTTTTTCAAAGAAATCCCCAAAACCGTCTCAAACAAATGTCCAATTTCAATAATATTAGTTTTTGAGGCGCCGGCCATAATTCCCCTCTGTTTGGCCATTGGTTGGAAAAATTTAATGACGAAAACAACTGCCAGGAGGTATCCAAAAACTCATATCATTGCAGCAGACATGTTAAACACAGGCATCAAAATAGTTCAAAACACTGTATCAAAATCGAACAAGGGATTCCAGACTCCGAAATAAACAATTGAATACCATTCCAATGTAATGTGGCGCACTTTAAGTGCATTATTTGTTCCTCAAAACACCTTATGCTCCGATCAATAAAACTTGCCTGGAGAAACGTTCTCAATGACCGGCAGTTCTCCATCCTCAACATCGCGGGATTGTCCACCGGCCTTGCCTGTTCGCTGTTGATATTTCTATGGGTACGGGATGAGCGGAGCATTGACAAGTTCCACGCAAAGGACAGCAGGCTCTACCAGGTGATCAAGACGAGCAATAATGATGATGGAACCGTCGACGTGCATGTTACTACTCCGGCGATAATGGCTTCGAGCATGAAAGCCGACCTTCCCGAGGTCGACAATTCAGTATTGGTGGTGATAGAAGAAGAAAAAGGTCTCATTGGAAATGGCGATAAAATGATCAAGGCTGAATCGCGCTATGCAGGCAGGGATTTTTTCAATGTATTTACTTACCATTTACTCGATGGCAATGCTACAAGTGCCTTATCGGACGAAAAAGGCGTCGTTTTGTCGGACAAGCTTGCCCTGTCACTTTTCAACACTACGAGCGGGATAATCGGTAAAACAATTGCGTGGAAATCGGAGGAAGCATTGAACGGCGTCTATAAAGTCACCGGTGTGTTTCAGTCTCCTCCCTCAAATGCCTCAGACCAATTCGATGTTGTCTTTTCTTTTGAGCATTACTATAATGTCTTCAGGGACAAATATGGGTTGGATAAGTGGATGAGCAATAATCCGTCCACCTATTTGGTACTCAAAGATGGCGTAGATATCAATGCCTTCAACAACAAAATAAAAGATTATAGCAGGCAGAAAATGCTTGCCGCGGAAGGCCCGGAAAATCTCAAATGGGAGGGACCCATGTTCCTACAGAAATATTCTGACAGGTATTTGTACAATCAATATGAAAACGGAAAAATTGCGGGAGGAAGAATAGCTTATGTTCGATTATTTACGCTTATCGCCATCATTATTCTTGTGATTGCCAGTATTAACTTCATGAACCTCGCTACGGCAAAAGCCACAGCGCGCATCAGGGAAGCAGGCATTCGAAAGCTCGTCGGTGCAAACAGGAGTTCACTAATATCCAGGTACATCGGCGAGTCGACTTTCATGGCATTTTTAGCGCTGGCGCTGGCAGTTGCGATTGTTTATACCCTGCTGCCACAATTCAGGCAGATCACCGGCAAGGACCTGCATGTTATTTTTGATGTTCAATCAATCGCCATCTTCATCGGGATAACCCTTGCCACAGGCGTACTTTCTGGCAGTTACCCGGCCATCTATCTTACTTCATTCAGGCCGGCCTGGGTTTTAAATAAATCGATGCTGATATCCGGAGGACAATCAGCTTTCCGGAAAGGTCTAGTAGTGTGTCAATTTACAATGTCCATCGTTTTTATCATTTCCGTGATTGTTGTGTACCGGCAAATGAAACTGGTTCAGGAGAAGAATTTGGGATTTGAAAAGAATAATATCATCACTTTCACCACTGAGGGCAGAGCCAGGGATGAGATGCCAGCGTTTCTTACTGAGCTTCGGAAAGTACCGGGGGTGATCAATTGTTCAGGGATGGATGGAACGTTAACCGGCGAACATAGTGGGGGTGGAGGTGTTGACTGGGAAGGAAAGACCCAGGGGATTGAATTTGACGGCTTCTACGTGAATACAGACTGGCTTGAAACGTTCGCTGTTCCCCTGGTTGAAGGACGGACTTTCAGAAACGCTGATAGCACCGGAGTGTTGTTCAATGAAACCGCAATAAGAATGATGGGATTGGAGAATCCTTTGGGAAAAAGAATTGTAATGTGGGGCAAAGAATGTCGCGTCATCGGGATCATTAAAGATTTTAATTATGAATCTCTCTACTATAAACCGGGACCGCTTTTCCTCAGGTACGACCCGATTAACAGCAATGTCGTGGTTAAAATTGATGCGGCTTCAAATGCCCCAACAATCGAACGGGTAAAGGCAATGTATGGCCGGTTCAATAATGGGATAGCATTCGATTTCAAATTTATCGATGACGACTTTGACAAGCTCTATGCATCAGAGCAACGCGTATCGGTGCTGTCAGGCTATTTTGCGGCGATAGCCATTTTAATATCATGCCTCGGGTTGTTTGGTTTGTCTGCATTTACTGCGCAAAAAAGACAAAAGGAAATTGGGGTGAGGAAGGTTCTCGGCGCATCGGTTCAGCAAATCATGTTAATGCTGTCAGGGAATTTTCTGAAATTGGTGATCGTCTCGTTGGTCATCGCGTTCCCTTTGTCGTGGTACTTCATGAACGAATGGCTGATGGATTTTCAATACAGGATCGATTTAGGAGTCGATATCTTTTTGTACGCCTCTGCGGGCGTATTGCTGATTACCATCTGCACCATCAGTTTCCAGGCCCTTAAGGCATCGCTCGCCAACCCTGTCAGAAGCCTGAGAACGGAGTAAAATACTACCAAATCCCGGGTAGGATTCCACCATCATGTTTGTGTTATCTGATTGGTAGATACAGGCATTTCCTGTGTAGTAAATCAGTCCTTCGTTCGCGACGGATAACGATAGAGTCATACCTTAAGTTTGTTGATTGTATCATTGTTTTTTTAGCATGGCTGCTAACACATAAATATATGCAGCTTTCTACCCCCCGCCCGCACAAACGATCCTTCACTCAAGGGTAAACCCTTAAACCGGCACACAAAAAACAGTTACCTGGTACAAAAGACTTGTACATACTGCCCGCTTTCAGTGAAATATTCGTTATTGTGAGCTGGCTATCCAACTTCCGCCCTTATGAAAACCCTCTGTTATAAGTGTAATATTTTACTTTTCCTTTTTATACAGGGGCTTTCATTACTCGCTTTTTCCCAAAACTCACCTCCGAAATTCAAACGTTTAACAACAAACGAAGGACTTTCACAGGGTCACGTAAGCGCCACCCTTAGGGACCACAAAGGCTTCATGTGGTTTGCAACCGATGAAGGACTTAACAGATACGATGGATATAAGTTTACTTCATATAAGCATATTCATGAAAAAAAATCTTCCATTAGCAATAATTTTATATATGATGTGCTGGAGGATAACTCTCGAAATATGTGGATCGGCACGGCCAGTGGTTTGGACAAATTTGACAGGGAGAAAGAGGAATTTATTCATTATACTCCTGGCAAATCAATAACAGTTAAAGATATCCTGGAGGACAGTAAACAAAGAATCTGGATCGGTACAACAGATGGACTTTATCTGCTAAATAAAGAAAACGGAACATTTAAAAATTATAGACACAACGAAAAAGATACAGCCAGTTTAAGCAATGATCTTATTTACCGGCTGGCGGAGGATAAGAATGGTCAGCTATGGATCGCCACAAAAAATGGATTGAACCGGTTTAATTCGGAAACAGGCAATTTTCATTGCTACAGGCACGATCGGAATAATGCAAAAAGTATTGGCGGCAGCTGGATAAAAGCTGTGTTCAAAGATTCAAGGAACAGAATATGGATAGGGACACAGGGCAGCGGCATCGCCCTGTTCAACCCGGCTGATAATTCCTTTACTAACTTCAGGCATGATGAAAAAAACAACAAGAGCATCAGTCATGATGATATTTTATCGTTCGCTGAAGACAACGATGGAAGATTATGGGTAGGTACGGAAAACGGAGGAATAAGCGTATTGCAAAATGATACAAATACTTTTATAACTTATAAATACGATTTCAACAATGTTACGAGCCTGAGCAATAATTCCATTTACAGCCTCTACCGAGATGCTATCGGCAATATGTGGGCCGGTACATGGTCCGGTGGTGTTAATTTACTCCCCCGCTACGGTGACAAGTTCGCCCATTACCAACAAATTGCGGGCGACAGGAACAGTCTCAGCAACAATATTGTCCTGGCAATTGCAGGTGACAGCGACGGAAATCTATGGTTAGGCACCGATGGCGGCGGGTTAAACCACTTCAACAGGAAAACGAAAGCTTTTACCCGCTTCTCTCACGATCCGCACAATAGGAACAGCATTAGCAGTGATTATGTTCTTTCAGTGGCGGAAGTTGATCATGGCATTCTTGCGTTGGGATACCAAAGCGGCGGTTTTGATCTGTTTAATATAAAATCGGGTGTATTTACACATTACCTGCCGGACGAAAATAACCCTAACAGCATTGCAGGATCATCCGTTAATCATGTGTTCAAGGATCATGAAGGGATAATATGGCTGAGCACATGGGGAGGGGCTGTATTCTTTCGATATGAAAACCCGACGTTTTACACGCTATCAGCATGATTCTTCAGATTCAGGTACGATCGGCAACAATTTTGTTCATTTCGTTCAGGAAGACGCCAGCGGAAATTTATGGGTTCCGAACGGATCAGGTCTCGACTTCTTTGACAGAAAAAATAAAAGGTTTACACATTACCGTAGTCAGGCGGAGGACAAACAGAGCCTCAGCAATAACATGGTAGAGTCTATTTTTAAGGACCACAAAGGCAACTCATGGATAGGAACCGTTGACGGCCTCAATCTTCTTGAAAGCAAAGATCGTTTTGCAGTATACACACAAAAAGACGGTTTTGCCAACAATATGATCCGTGCAATTCTTGAGGACCGCCAGGGAAGTTTATGGCTTGCTACCAACCAGGGACTTACGCATTTTGACCCAAATAGTAAGGCAGTGCGCAATTATGGAATGTCTGATGGTCTCCAGGGCAATGAATTCAAATCCCGCGCTTCATATATTGCACCGGATGGTGAAATGTTCTTTGGTGGTTCTAATGGTTTTAACAGCTTCTATCCTGACAGTATTAAAGACAATAAATTTATTCCACCGGTTTATATTACGGGTTTCCAGATATTCAATACACGCGTGGAACCCGACAGCGGAAACACTGTTCTCAGTAAAGATATTAGTGAAACAAAAGAGATCACATTATCCCACAGGCAATCAGTTTTTACATTTGAATTTTCCGCGCTCAACTATACACTTCCCGAAAAAAACCAATACGCTTATAAACTTGAGGGTTTTGATAAGGAATGGAGCCATATTGGAAACAAACGCAGTGCGACATATACAAATCTTGATCCAGGCGAATATGTTTTAAAAGTTAAGGCCTCAAATAATGATAATCTCTGGAACGAAGAGGGAACCTCAATTAAACTTATTATCACACCTCCGTTCTGGCTAGCCTGGTGGTTTAAGATTGCAGTATTTATAGCCGTTGCCAGCAGTGCCATTGGGTTTTACCTCTTCAGGATTAACATCATCAAAGCTCAGAAAATAAAACTGCAAGAGCAGGTGCGTGAACAAACGATCCAATTATTACACCTGAACGAAGAAGAGCGAAAAGCAAGAAATGAAGCAGAGCACGCGCGCCTTGAGTCCGAAAAAGCAAGACAGGAAGCTGATAAAGCGAACAAAGCGAAAAGCATATTCCTGGCTACCATGAGTCATGAAATACGTACTCCCATGAACGGGGTGATCGGTATGACGTCCCTGCTTGAGCAAACGGAACTGACGAGTGAACAAAGAGGATATGCTGAAACAATCAGTACCTGCGGTGAAAGTCTGCTTACAGTGATTAATGACATACTGGACTTTTCGAAAATAGAATCCGGCAGCATGGAATTGGAGAGTAAAGCTTTTGACCTGCATACCTGCATAGAAGAAGTCCTGGATGTATTCGCATCCAAAGCGGCGAATAGTGGTCTTGACCTTATTTATCTGATAGACGAAAATGTTCCAGCGCACATAGTGGGGGATAGCTTAAGGCTGCGCCAGGTTTTAATGAACCTCGTAAGCAATGCAGTCAAGTTCACGCATCAAGGCGAGATATTTATAAAAGTCGAACTAGCCGGAACGGACAACGGTATTCTGGAACTGTGCATAAATGTACAGGATACCGGTATCGGCATACCGGCAGATAAAATGGAAAAGTTATTCAAGCCATTTTCGCAGGTGGATTCATCGACCACGCGCAAATACGGCGGTACAGGCTTGGGGCTTGTGATTTGTCAGAAACTTATCGACCTGATGGGAGGACATATTGATGTAAAAAGCGAAGCGGGCCAAGGCACTAATTTCAGTTTCACACTTAAAGTAGAAGCCGCAATAGGTGAGAAGTTGCTGCATGCAAACAACGACGTGCCAGTAGAAGGGAAACGCATATTGGTTGTGGACGATAACGAAACCAACAGAAAGGTCCTGAAAAATCAACTGGAGAAATGGAATATGATTCCTGAACTATCTGCTTCCGGTAGCGAGGCGTTGGAAATCTTATCACAAACTGAGCCCTTTGACCTGGTGCTTACCGATATGAAAATGCCGGGAATGAATGGTGTTGAGCTTGCAGAGGCTATTATTCAGAAATACCCCGGCCTGCCTGTTTTTGTTTTAACTTCTATAGGAGATGAAGTATGTAAACAGCATGCGGAACTTTTCAAGGCAATCCTGACAAAACCGATAAAAAGTCACGTGTTGTATAAATATATTTGCAACGAACTGGGGCAACCATGTGGGATACAATTAACAGCCCAAATTCCGGAAAACAAACTTTCGATAGATTTCGCCAAAAAATATCCCCTGCGCATTCTGATCGCGGAAGACAACCCCATTAACCAGCAATTAGCGCTTCATATACTTAATAAACTGGGTTATGAACCAGGTCTTGCTGAAAATGGACAGGACGTACTTGATCTATTGAAGACAGAAAAATATGACATGATCCTCATGGACATGCAAATGCCTGAAATGGATGGAATGGAAGCAACAAGAATTATTCGGGCCGAACACCAGGAACAGCCGGTTATAGTAGCCATGACCGCCAATGTCATGCAAGGAGATAAAGACGAATGTCTCGCCGCGGGAATGGATGATTACTTGAGTAAACCGATCAGGCTTGAAGAGTTGACGAATATGCTCGAAAAATATGCACTGGTAAAACCACTGGCAGCTTAAGTCGTGTACTTAATTGTGAGAACTTTCAAGTTAAACCCAAACTGTGGATGATTATATCGCGGCTCTTTCATTTTAAGTGACCCACGGCCACACTTATCCACATACTCTCGTGGCGTCATGCCCACATGCTTCTTAAATACCCTTCTTACTGTCAAAAACACATTTGATATTTTCATCGCTATCGGCGAAATGAAAGGCATCTTCAGGGCCGTTAATAAATAGTAGTAGAAAGATCCACCTAATGACAGCAAAACACCGGTTAAACCCAAATACCTTGGTTACACCCTGTCGAAAAATTCTGCAACAATACATTACCGGATCCACCAGTCAGGCAACGACGATATCCATATCAACAAACTCCCGAATACCGCGAAGAGCAAGACCACACGCCCGTCTTCACCAGGACCTTTGAAATAACCGGACTGCCCCAGGGCTCATCCCTGCTATTGCAGATCAACGAGGAAAAATTGCGATCATCATTGGGACGTGATGCTTAACCTGTTTTACAACTCCGTTTTTTGGTCGTGGGATACGAGACTCCAGAAAATGGTGTTCTGGCGGCGGGAAAGGATTTTAAAATGATTAAAGAAAGTATCCCATATGAACCGAAAAAGGAAAAAGCCCTGGCTCCTCCATCCTACACCGCAACCAAGGGTTGGGAAGTCCTTTTTCATGGCGGCAACCTGGATAAATGGAGGCACTGGGATATCTCGATCCCACCTTACGGTATCCCACTAGACCGGCGTGCTTTTTCAGTTGGCCCGGTAGATTATGAGCTGTCGCCTGCAAGGTGGAAGGTGGAGAATGGCGCCGCGGTTGCCAGGGTAGGATATGGCGACATTGTCACGAGGGAAGACTTTATCAACTACCAGTTGCGCATGGATTTCTATCTTCCCAAACAACCCGAATGGGTAACTGGCGAATGGCGCGGCAACAGCGGTATTTTTTTAAGCGGATCTTATGAAATAGCGATCCTCAGTACGTTTCAGGGCAAACCGACCGACAGGTCGAACGGTGCCATTTATAGGCAGAAAGCGCCAGACATGGAAGCTTCCAAACCCGAAGGCGAATGGCAAACTCTGGAGATCACCTATAACAATTCGAAGGCCACCGTAACGCTTAACGGCAAGGTGATCCATAAAGATGTGCCCTTAAAAGTGCCCACCTTCAATGGCTTCCCCGTGAACACTCTGTATCCTGCAGACAGCTGGCAACGTGAGAAATGAGTGCTGACCGAGGGTCCGATTCGAATACAGTCTGAAAATTCGGAGGTGCGGTTCGCCAATATTGCGATAAAAAGGCTAAAATAATTTTTTTCCGACTTATTAAAATAATATTAAAAAGTATATATATTTATGTTGCCATATTCATTTTAACCGAAAATAACACGCTTATGTGTACTCATCTAACGAGACGCCTACGGCCTTCCCGTCAATGGCCATTGCTTTTTCTCTCTCTTTTTCTTCTCGTTTCCGGTTCCGTTCTCGCTAAAGCTCCTCCCGCGCACGTGGTGAAGGGTACGGTGAAAGCCTCTAACAAAAATGAACCAGTAGAGGGGGTGAATGTCACAGTAAAAGGGACATCGGCAGGAACGACCACGGGCCGCGATGGGCGCTACACCATTACTGCCGTGCGCAGTACGGACACGCTGGTCATTTCATCTGTGGGTTATGTAACCCAGGAACTACCAATCTCGGGACGGTCAAATGTTGATGTTGAATTGATAGAAGAATCGAAAAGCCTCGACGGGGTAGTCATTGTTGGTTATACCACGCAACGAAAAAAAGACCTTACGTCTGCAGTAGGTATTGCTGATGTGGAAAGCATGCAAAAGAAATCTGTGACGGATGTAGCGCAAGCGCTGCAGGGGAATGTTGCTGGCGTGAATATCGCGGCGGGCAATGGTGATCCCGGTTCACAAATGCACATCAACATCAGGGGCATATCCTCTTTCTCCGGCGACAATTCACCGCTCGTGATTGTGGATGGCGTTCAGATAGAAGGAGGTCTTCGCGAATTGAATTCAAATGACATTCAGAACATACAGGTCCTGAAAGATGCATCGGCAGCTGCGATTTATGGATCAAGAGCCGCTAACGGCGTTATTCTTATAACCACAAAAAAAGGGGATAAACGCTCACAGCGGGCGAAGCTAACGTATCAAAATTATGTGGGCGTGCAGATGCCTTACAAAGGAATCGGTGTTGCGAATGCCGAGCAATATGTAGAAATACTCCAAAAAATGTATGGAGAGGATCTTGATGGAGACCCGCTTATGCCACAGGCCGCAAAAGATTATCTCGCAGATCCTGCAAAATTCAAGGACTACGACTGGCAAAAAGAAATATATACGGCGGCTCCCATGCACAGCCATGATCTTTCGATCTCAGGCGGTGGTAATTCAGGCACCTATCGCATATCCGCAGGCTATGTCGACCAGCGCGGCATCACACTTGCCACCGGTTACCGAAGGGCAAACGTAAGAGCGAACTCGGAATTCTTTGTGAACGACAACATAACAGTTGGGCAGAGCATTTCATTTGCAAAATCAAACACCAATAACGAACCTTATGCATTCAGCCGCTCGGTTTATTCACAGGCGATAAAGATGTATCCATATTTCTCCCCTAAGCTGGCCGACGGTGAGTGGCAAACGTCATCGTTCTACTATGGCGGGGGCGACAACCCGGAAGCTTTAATCAGGAATCCTTTTCACTTTAACACATTGTGGAATGGCGATGAAAATATCAGCGACCTCTCAGCCAATATGTATCTCGATGCCAAGATCGTGAAAGGCCTTTCTTACCGTTTGAGCGGCTCTTTCTCGCAGGGCACTTACAGACGAGTAAATTATTTCGGTGACAAAGGTGAATTCCAGGACGAATACTTCGATCCAAATTTATCGCTCGAAGAAAGACAATCCACTTCGTACAACTGGAACGTTGACAACACGCTGCGCTACAAAAGAACTTTTGGCAAACATGCATTAGACGTAACGGCCGGCTTCATTGCACAGCAATTCGGTGACAGGTTCATTGTGGGCGGAAAGGATGGATTTCTTTCTGATATCACAAGAACGCTGGACGGCCCGGGTGGTAAAAATCCTTACACAGAAGGTGGGCTTCAGGAAAGTGCATTGATGTCCTACATCGGCCAGGCTTTTTATTCGTATGACGACCGCTATCTGCTCACTGTTAATTTCAGGCGTGACGGCTCGTCGCGATTTGCGAACGATTATCGTTGGGGCAATTTCCCTGGCGTATCTGTAGGTTGGAGGATCTCGAACGAGAGTTTCTGGAAAAGTAGCAGCATCAGCTCCATTGTCACCGACCTGAAACTGAGGGGCGGATATGGTGTACTTGGAAGACAGAACCTCGGCAATTATGATTACACAGCAGTTTTGGATTATGTGCCAGTAGAATTCAACGGCTCCGTTCAGGATGGTTTGATTACGGGTACGCCAATCAACGAACAGATCTCGTGGGAACGGCTCATTTCAAAAACCGTGGGGATTGATTACGAATTGTTAGGCGGAAAGATAAGCGGCTCGTTCGACTACTTCAACAACGATACGAAAGACATGATCATCGGGCTGCAACTCGCTCCATCTGTTGGCGGTGGCGAACTGCAGTCCAATATTGGCCGCATCAACAATAAGGGATTTGAAATGACCGTGAACTATCATGACAACGTTGGCAAGCTGAATTATTCTTTCGGATTTAACCTTGGTACCACACATACCACCCTGATCAATTTCGGACGAGAGCTCGAAGAAAGCGAAAGTCCGGAGTGGGATGTGCCGCATGCAATGGAGTTGCATCGGGGTGGAGGCATCGCAGAATTCTGGCTGATCAAAACGGATGGTATATTCAAATCGCAGGAAGAAATAGAAAACTACAAAAATGCTGATGGGGGCACTATCCAACCCAATGCCCAACCCGGGGACATCAAATTTGTTGACGCCAATGGCGATGGAGAAATTACCAGTGAAGGCGACAGGCAATATGTTGGAACGGGTGTGCCTAAAGTGAATCTTGGATTTAATATCACTGCCAGCTATAAAAATTTCGATGTCTATGTTGGTGCCACCGGCGCATTTGGACAAGTGATATACAATGCTATCAATTATCTCGTTGAACAGCCCTACGGATTTGGCAATTTCAGTACAAGATTGCTGGATGCCTATGATCCTGTAACTAATCCGGGGTCTAACTTCCCGCGCGCGAATCCGCATGACGTAGATGACAACTGGAATTCACGTCCTACCTCCGATAGGTATATTGAAAAAGGTGGGTATCTCAAGATCAGAAACGTTGAACTTGGTTATCAGCTCCCCGCTAGTCTCGTAGAAAGAGTTAAGCTCAGTTCATTCAGGGTGTTCCTCAGACTGCAGAATCTGGCAACGATCACCAAGTATTCCGGTGCCGACCCCGAAGTGGGCTCTTCACCACTTGTAAATGACGATCCGATATGGACAGCAGGACTTGACCGTGATACTGCGCCGCAGGCGAGGTCATTCCAGGCCGGTGTAAACATTTCGTTATAAACCTCAACGCTTAACAAATGAAAACGATAATAAAATCAATATATAATCTTGGAATCGCAGTTCTGTTGATCGCGCTGGGGTCGGTGTCGTGCAAAAAGAGTTTCCTGGAAAAGAGAAATCCTAACGACATCACAGCGGGAGCGTTCTTCGAAACTCCCGACCAGATACAGCAAGCGGTAAATACTTTATATCCGGCAATTGGTGGTGTGCGCTCCATATTTGAGCAAAATTCGCGCAGTGGCGATGCAACACTTACCTCAGGTGCGTTCGATTTGCAGATAGCTTTCTTCAACTTTCAAAGCACCCCTGAAAGCGGTGACACAGATGGGTTATGGGAGCAGATATATGCCATGATATACAGGGCCAATACCATTCTCGCCAACCTCGACAAGGCGGACTGGACAGACAACGAGGAAATGAAGCAACGCCTTAATGCCGAAACGCTGTATTTCCGCGGTATAGGTTATTTCTATCTCGCATTCTTGTTCGGACAGGTGCCGATCGTAACAAAGCCTGCGGAAACCGGAGAAGATTATAATCCGTCTAAAGCAATATCCGTTGATGAAGTATACGACCAGGCTATTGCTGATCTCACTGCAGCAAAGGACGGCTTGCCTGTTGAACAGGAAGACAAAGGACGGGCGACGAAGGGTGCAGCAACAGCTTTTTTAGGCAAAACATTCTTGTATAGGGCAGGTTATCTTGCTGAAGATGAATACAAGGCGCAGGCGGCAGCACAATTCAAGGAAGTGATGGATCTCGGTATCTACCACCTCGTTGATAACTACGAAGATAATTTCACCGACGCGAACGAAAACAACGAAGAGTCTATTTTTGAGCTACAATACGGTTTCAACGGCGGCATTGGCACGCCAACACAGGATAGAACGTTCAACATGG
>Ga0193752_1001695_pt1 | contig 17881 bp, 11 predicted proteins | sample H1c1metaG_FD_144924 | JGI IMG/M metagenome (GOLD analysis project Ga0193752, IMG submission 144924) | Soil microbial communities from a riparian zone of the East river system, Colorado, United States - H1c1 | ecosystem: Environmental > Terrestrial > Soil > Riparian zone | place: USA: East River...
CGATAAAGTGGCATAAGGGCTCAGGCCCTGGTTACCATTTTGTCCCCAGGATGCCTTTAGCTTAAGTGAATTAAGAGGGGCGAATTTTTTAAGAAAATTTTCATTTGAAATCATCCATGCTCCACCGACTGCAGCAAAATTTGCCCAGATCTTTTCTGCTCCAAAAACTGATGCTCCATCACGCCGGATAGAGCCTGTAACATAATATTTGTCATCAAATGAATAGTTAAGCCGGGCCAGGTAGCCCACATTTGATCTCTCTTCATTTTCTAGAATCACTTTTTGAACGGTTGCTTTCGATAAACCAAAATAGCCCAGCGTTGTATTTCCATTTGCCGCGAAATTATTACCGGTTGTAATTACATCTTCGTATTTGCGGTGATCCCTTGTTGCTACAGCGGTAATGTTGATCCTGTGTTTAAGGATACTGGTTTCATAATTGAGAATATTATCAAGGACATAACTTTTTGTGAGTATGTTATCTATGTTTCCATTTGCATTAGTCAGCAAACTCTGAATAGAGGCGGGGTCATATCTTCCGGGAATACCGGCTCCTTCTTTGATAAAATAATTTTCGAAGTAGAAGCCTCCGACCTGACGCCTGTCAACATTAGACAGATAATTGACACGATAACTGAATCCTTTGATCCATGGTATACGCACAACACCATATGCGTTCAGCCTGAAATTATCGGTGATATCTTTATTCGTTGCAGTACCATCCTGTACTCCCCACAACGGGTTGGCGAGTGACTGTGTATAAGGATATCTTTCAAGATTGCCCGCATCGTCGCGGAACATTACACCATATGGCGACATGAGCTGTGCTGCTCCGACATTTGCAGCAAAGCCTGAATAGTCTCTCTGTGAGTAGTTGGCATCTGCTCCAAGTTCGAGCCAGGAAGTAACTTTTGTATTTATCTTACCAAAAACCGAGACCCGGTTAAACTCGTCGCCAACAATTATTCCCTTGGTGTCATTATACGAAGTAGACAGGTAATAATTAAGATTTTGTGCAGCTCCTGAAACGGAAACCTGGTAGTCCTGAAGCACACCTGTTTGTGTTACCTCGTCGAGCCAAACCGTTTCTTTTCCGGCGTTCAGATTAGCCAGTTCTCCCGGCTTCATCCAGTTTGTACTTCCGGGTGCATACTTGTTGCGGTCGTTCACCACATTTATCCATTCGGCACCTTTCATCATGACAGGTTTGTTCTGCCAGGATTGTATACCACCGTTTGCTCTGAAGTTTATAGCAGGTTTTCCTGTTTTGCCTTTTTTAGTTGTAATGGCAATAATACCATTAGCTGACCTCGAACCATATGTTGCTGCTGATACCGCATCTTTCAGGATATCATAGCTGGCAATGTCATTGGGATTGATATCACTGATCGAACCAAGATAAATAACACCATCAAGCAAGATCAGCGGATCATTTGAACCACTGATACTTCTTTGTCCGCGGATAAGTATGGAAGGTTGGCCACCTGCCGTATTCACAGCCCCGATATTTAATCCGGATACATTTCCTTTGAGCGCTTCCAGGGCATTCATATTGGGAAGAAGAGAAAGGGCAGTTCCTTCCAGTTTAACTGAGGAGACAGCACCCGTAATGTCTTTTCGCCTGGCTGTGCCATAGCCGATAACAACAATATCATTCAGGTTTCCTGAGTCGCGTTTCATGCTCACGATAATGTCGGTTGTTTGATCCAGCGTTACTTCCTGTGTGGTATAACCAACATAACTGAATACGATAATCCTGGTGTTGTCTGGTATCGTGAGGCTGAACTTACCATCCGCAGATGAGGTAGCTCCCCTTGTTGATCCCTTAGGAACAACGGATACACCCTGCATAGCGGCCCCGGCTTCATCATTTACGGAACCAGTTACTGTTTTGGTTTGTGCAAACAGCGACGGGACAGTTAATGTCAGAAAAGTAAGAAGCAAAAGTGTATGTTTATGGAAGATTGGTATACTATGATGAGCGCATAGGTTAAACCATCCCTTTTGTAGAGAAAATTTTTTCATCATATGGCAATTGTTTTGGGGTTTTGAAAAACAAATATATCTTTCCTCCCAATGACTGGAAATAGCTAAACTGATATTTGAGTTGTACTTTTTGATATTCATTTACTAGCAAATGCTCAATTATTTCAAATATCTGCCAACAAGTTCTGAAGATGAAAGCTGGGGGTTACACGTTTTAAATACAGGCTGTAACAGGATCAACAGGAATGTCTGTTATCCTGCACGGGATCATCCGGCCCATCATTATTTCAACTGGTACAAAGGTCGGGTGCTTGATGAATACCAGATCATTTATATAACAAAAGGGGAAGGCACATTTGAATCGATCAAATGTGCGCAGCAAATGGTTAAGGAAGGCTCCGTTATTCTTTTGTTTCCGGGCGAATGGCATCGCTTCAAACCAAATACAGATACGGGATGGGATGAGTTCTGGGTAGGCTTTAAAGGAACGATCATTGAAAATATTGCGCAGAATTTCTTTTCAAAAGAAAATGCTGTGCTTGATATCGGATTACATGAAGAGATTGTCCGGTTATTTACCGAGATAATTGAAAAAACAAAAGAAGAAAAAACCGGTTATCAACCACTGGTAGCAGGTATAGTTATGCACCTGCTCGGTGAAATCCATTCATTGACAAAACAACAGCATTTCTCATCAGAAGATATTACTGCTTCTATCATCAAAAAGGCAAGCATCATATTCCGTACAAATGTGGATAATGACATATCGATGGAAAAAGTGGCGGAAGAGCTGAACGTGAGTTATGCCTGGTTCCGTAAAGCGTTTAAGAACTACACTGGTATAGCTCCGCATAAATACCTGCTTCAGTTAAGAATTGAAAAAGCAAAAATGCTTTTGTCGGATCATGCTATGTCAATAAAGGAGATTGCTTTAAGACTAAATTTTGAATCGGCGTTTTATTTTTCAAGATTGTTCAAGGAAAAGACGGGTGTATCACCGGAGCTGTACAGAAAGAATCTTGAAAGTTAAAATCATTTTCCTCAATCAAAATTCTGCTATATTACTATTTTAATGCAATTTATTTTTCATTACTTCAAATTATGCCATGACAGGTCATATACTGAAAATTACAATCCGGGGGATATACCGAAATAAGACTGCTTCGTTGATTAATATCGGAGGGTTGGCTTTTGCACTGTCTGTTTGTATTTTGATAGGACTATGGATAAGCAATGAATTAGGGTATGATAAAGTTCATTCTAATTATGACAGAATTGCAAAAGTCAGGCAAAACATTTGGGTTAACAACGACATAGTTACTGACAAAGTTGTGCCATTGCCACTTGCAGATGAACTCCGGTCCGGTTATAAGACCTATTTTAAATATGTCGTGAGGTCATCTCACAGGATGACACATGTAGTTTCTTCTGACGGGAAAGCATTTAGCCAAACGGGTGTGTTTATGGAACCGGAAGCACCTGAAATGTTCAGTCTTACCATGTTAAGAGGATCATTATATGGTTTAAATGATCCGCATTCCATATTGCTTACAGAATCTGCAGCGAAAGCATTTTCCGGAAGCGAAGACCCAATAGACAAAATTCTCTCCATCGATAATAAAATAGATGTTAAAGTAAGCGGAGTATACAAGGACCTTCCTTCGAACTCTACTTTTGCAAATGTGAAATTCATTTCGCCATTTTCATTATATCTGACTCAGGAGAAATGGCTCACCGGACTCACACAAAACTGGGATAAAAGTCCGGTACAAATGTATGTGCAGATCGCTGACAACCAGAACATGGACGCGATTTCCCAATTGATAAAGAGGCTTGTCTCTCAAAAAAATAAGGGCGATCTGGCGAAATATCATTCAGAGATATTTCTTGAACCTATGAATAAATGGCATTTATATGGTGATTATAAAAATGGATTGATCAGTGGCGGGAAAGTTCGCTACGTCAGAATGTTTGCGATTATCGGCTTATTTGTTTTAATACTGGCCTGTATTAACTTCATGAACCTGACCACTTCAAGTTCCGGTAAAAAGGCTCTGGAAGTAGGGGTTCGCAAAACCATTGGATCACTAAGGCATCAGCTGGTCGCTAAATTCTATATCGAGTCGTTTATTATTGTTCTGTTGTCTCTTGTCTTTGCCATCCTTATTGTAGTCATTTTTCTGCCGGTTTTTAATACGGTTATGCTTACCAAACTGGAAGTACCCTGGACCTGTTCCTTGTTTTGGTTTACTTGTTTCATTGTCGTTTTAGTTACAGGGTTTTTTGCTGGTAGTTATCCGGCTCTTTATTTATCATCATTTAAGCCCATAAAAGTTTTAAAGGGTGACTTTAATGCGGGGAGTGCCTCAACTATTCCACGTAAATTATTAGTCGTTTTCCAGTTCTCAATTTGTATTTGCCTGCTTTTTGCAACGATCATGATATCCCGTCAGATTAAGTTTGGAAAAGACAGGCCGATCGGCTACGATCCTGAAAAACTATTGCAGGTTTATCTTCCGGCAAAAGACATTTTGACACATTTTAAGGCTTTTCAGGATGAACTTTATAAGACGCAGAAGGTTGAAAGCGTTGCAATGTCCGAAAGCACTGCAACGGATATTTGGGGTACTGACAACGCGCTGGAATGGAAAAATAAGGATCCTGAAATTGTTGTCGATTTTCCTAACACGGGTGTTTCTTCGGAATATGGAAAAACAATGCGATGGCAGTTTGTGGATGGCCGTGATTTCTCAAAGGATTATGCCTCCGATTCGACAGGTTTCATTTTGAATGAAGCAGCAGTCAGGTTCATGGGTTTCACTGATCCGGTTGGAGAAACTGTGAGGTGGCACGGAAAACCATTTATTGTACTTGGAGTTATCAGGGATGTTATTGTAGAATCACCTTTCAAACCAGTACGCCCTGCTATATATTGCATGGCCCGCGGCTCTGATAATTTTCTTTTTATCAGAATAAAACCAAATGCAGACAATATAACAGCAACGAGCGAAATTGGGAAAGTATTTAAAAAATTCACATCCTCGCAGCCTTTCGATTTTAAATTTGTGGAGGATGAATACAACAATAAATTTTATGATGAAACACAGGTCAATAAGCTAGCCAGTCTATTTTCAGGACTTGCTATTTTAATCAGCGCACTGGGCCTGTTTGGGTTAACTAGTTTTATTGCTGAACAACGCAGAAAAGAGATGGGACTGCGAAAAGTACTTGGCGCATCTATTCTGAATTTATGGGTGTTGCTCACCTCGGAGTTTGTTGTGCTTGTGTTAATTTCATGTGTGGTGGCCGCACCACTTGCCTCGCTTTATGTGAACAACTGGCTCCGGCAATTTGAATACCGCATAGCAATAGAATGGCCGGTTTTTTTCTTAATCGGACTCGGTTGTTTATTTCTTACGGTTTTTACTGTTAGCTTCAAAGCAATCAAAGCAGCAACTACAAATCCGGTGAGTACACTGAAAACATAGCAGGGATGAGGTTGCCCTCCTGCGAAGGAGGGCGGCGAGCGAAGCGAGCGGGTGGTTGTTTTTTGGTTCCGCATTAGTCCTTAGGTTGTGATACCAAAAAACAACCACCCCTGTCGTCTTCGACGCCTTCCCCTCCTTCGCAGGAGGGAAGTTGTGTTCAGACTTCGGTTAAAACGCGCCTGGATAAAGTCAGTTCATCGACATACCGGTGAAACCTTCTATTCAGAATGGGTCTGAACTGCCACCACCAAATCGAAAATTCGCCAATAAACCAGGGTACAAGACTTATTTGCATCTGCATGATACCAAACATGCAAAGTATGACTACAACAAACGGAAAGCGATATAACCAGTTTAGACTTTTAAACCTGTTGAGCGCTATAATAATTGCATGGAGCGACTGAACCAGGTTTTTTGTAAAGATCAAACGTAGCTTATTGATCGTTAATAAATACCGCAAAATATTTGACAGTACAAGCGTGTTGAATATGATGAAGCTTCCCCATCTCAACAGGGAAAACGGGATGTTAACTAAAATGAACAAACTGTCAGCAAGGACCAAAATCAAAAGGAGCACCGAACATTCGAATTTTAGAATTCCACGAATACCTGTCAGAATCCCTCGTGACTTTTGAAGGAACATATGATTGAATGAAATTGCGGTAAGAGCCTGGTCCATTTTCCGGTCCTGCATTTTCCAGACGTTCAGGATTTCGATAGCTTCCATAAAAATTACTTATTTAATTTTGTTATTAAGTTCATCAGCTTTTCTTTAGCTCTTTTAATTCTCATACCTGCATTACCAACCGATATCCCGGTTATCTCTGCGATCTCCTGGTAAGTTCTTTCTTCGAGATATAAAAGAATGATTGCCTTATCAACCGGTAATAATTTTGATATGGCCAGGTATAGTATCCTGATTTCTTCTTCCGGATCTTCTGAAAGATGTTCGGCTATTGGATTAAAGGTCTGATCATTCAACGGAGACACTTTTATTCTTCGCCTGCTTTTTCTGTAGTTGGTAATAGCGGTATTCAATGCAATTTTATAGATCCAGGTACTTATTTTAGCCTCATGGCGGTAGTAAGGAAATGCTTTCCAGCAACCTATTACGATTTCCTGCATCAGATCATTTTTTTCATCAGTCGTATTGCAATAGATATTTGTAACCTTATATATAATAAGCTTATGCTCTGAAAGCATTTTCAAGAACGCATCTTCGATGTTTTTATTCATGCATTTGGCCTTGATCAAACATATTGGTCGCTCAAATAATAAAAAAATAACAGGTGGTTGGGTTTAAAAAAATCAGGTGTCCGGTTTTACTGAAATCACTGTATCAAAATCGAACAATTTCGTAGGTCGGATGGGCACGTTACGCCATACAATTCAGACACTTATAACCTTGGCATAGCCTTTCGTAGATTTCTTGACCATCAAAGCCAGTCTATGCTGAAGAATTATCTGCTGATCGCGATCAGAAATATAAAACGAAACATCACTTACTCATTTATCAATGTTTTTGGCTTAAGCCTGGGTATTGCTTCCTGTTTGCTGATATTTCTCCTTGTGAGTAATGAGTTAAGTTATGATAGCTTTCATAAAAAGGCGGATCGAACTTATCGGGTCACTATGAATGCACTTGATTTTAACCCCAGTGTATCCATGGTAGTTACCCCTACCTTACGTACAGCTTTCCCCGAGCTGGAGAATGTATCTCAGTTCTGGTTTATGCAGGAGGGACTAGTGAAAGTTGGTGAAAACCAGTATATGGAGAAAGCATTTGCCTTCGGCGATGATCAGTTTATGAAAATATTTGATTATGAATGGCTGGCAGGAGATCGTGTTTCAGCTTTGTCAGCCCCAAATTCTGTTGTGCTTACAGAATCCATTGCCCGGAAATATTTTGGGAATAAAGATCCGATGGGACAAGTGATCAATATCCAGAACGATCTGGATCTTAAAGTAACCGGTTTAATCAATGATTTGCCAGGTAATACACATCTTCCATTCGATTTTATTGTCTCTTTTGAAACTATAAAAACACAATTGAATTTAGCGAAGAGAGGCTTTTACAGCATCAACGGCGGATTTACTTATATAGTTCTTCCGGAAAACTATTCTGTTGAAACACTGCAAAAGCAAATGCCCGCATTTATTGAAAAAAACTGGGGAAAAGATATTGCCAAAGAAGCCAAATTAATACTGCAGCCACTAAAAGATATCCATTTTGACCAGCGTTATCTTAATACATCTTTCAGCCCCACTACTTCAAGAGAAACCTATTATGCATTAGCCGCGGTTGCCTTGCTGATCATTGTAATAGCCTGTATTAATTTTATCAACCTGGCGACCGCACAGGCAATACGACGGGCAAAAGAGGTAGGAGTCAGAAAAGTGTTGGGAGCCAGGCGGCAACAACTGATAGGACAGTTCCTGGGTGAAACAAGTCTGTTAGTGACATTATCAGTGATTATTGGAACGCTGGGGACTTATTTCAGTCTGCCGCAGATCAACAGATGGCTAAGCGTAAAAATCAATCCTTCGCAATTGGGAGACCCTTCTGTGCTGGGGTTGATCGCTTTATTAATTGTAACTGTGATATTACTGGCAGGTCTGTATCCCGCTTTTGTGCAGTCTGCATTTGCACCGATTAAGACTTTAAAAAGCACTGCTGCGGTTTCCTTGAAAGGTCTTACGCTTCGCAAGAGCCTTGTAGTGGTTCAGTTTGCCATTTCGCAGATCTTGATAGTGGGGACCCTTGTTGTTGCGCTTCAAATGGATTTCTTCAAAAACCAGGATCTTGGGTTCGACAAAGAATCAGTTATCAATTTCCGGATATTTGATGGCAGTAAGCGCGACGTCTTAAGAGAAAAACTGTCTTCCATTCCTTCCGTGGCAAATCTCAGTTTTTCTTCGGGAGCTCCTATTTATAATAACTCCTTTGCTCCATTTTCTTCAGAAGAGCTGGGTGTTCCTAAAGACGATGTAACCGAAGTGAAATATATCGACGAAAATTATATGGATATGTTCCAGCTAAAATTACTTGCTGGTCAAAAAGTGAGTAAGAGAGCCAAAGGAGATACCCTTGTAAATGTTGTAGTCAATGAAACACTGATACACAAGCTTGGTATCCAGGATCCTCAAAAAGCAATTGGCAAGCATATAAAACAATCGGGTCAGTTTTCAACAATCATGGGTGTGGTCCAGGACTTTCAAAGTGAATCAAAACATAAACTGAGAAGGCCATGTGTGCTGGTTTATATTGAAGGCGCTTTTTTTATGGCCAGTGTAAAGTTGAAATCGCAACAGATGCGTCAGTCCATTGCAAGGATTGAAAATGAATGGATAGCTCTTTTCCCGGGCCGTCTTTTCCAATACGAGTTCCTTGACGATCATATTGCTGCTTCATACAAGCAGGAAGAAAAAGTTTATACTGCTTTTAAACTGTTTTCTTCCATCGCCATACTGATCGGATGTTTAGGTTTATATGGATTGATTGCCTTTGCAGCTGCTCAACGCACCAAAGAAATCGGTATTCGTAAGGTGTTGGGTGCATCATTCATTAATATCGTTTCATTATTTGCTAAGGAATCGGCAATACTTATTTTAATAGCCTTTGTAATAGCTGCTCCAGTTGCTTATTATGTGATGCATAGCTGGCTTGAGAATTTTGCCTACCAGGTAAGTTTTGGTTTAAAAATCTTTTTGATCGCTATTACTACCTCTTTTGTAATCGCCGGCCTCACCATCGCCTATCAGGCAATCAGATCTGCGATAGCAAATCCAATAAAGAGTTTGAGATCAGAATAGGCTCTTGATAATGTCCTTCATCTATAACAAAATATGATGTTTAAAAATTATTTAAAAATTGCATTGCGAAATATCTGGAAGGATAAGATGTTATCGTCAGTTAATATTTTGGGTCTTTCACTAGGTATTGCTTGTGCACTGATCATAATATTTCATGTAAAGGAAGAAGTTTCTTACGACAAAAGTTTTGCTCATTCCGATCGGATTTTCAGAGTAACCCAGGAGGGATTGGGAGATGATACCCGTCACTGGGCCGCAACCGCTCCGCCGCTTGCTACTTCATTAAAACTAGGCTTCCATGAAATAGAACAATCTGCCCGCCTGCATAAGCCGTACCCTTATCAGGTATTTAGCTATACGCCTTCTAAGGGAGAAACGAAACGATTTGAAGAAAAAGGAGGTTTTTTCGCTGACTCAAATTTGCTCGATATTTTTAATCTTGAATTCGTAACCGGTGATCCGAAGTCTTCCCTTTCACATAAAGATGCCATTATACTCACTGAAAAAACAGCACAACGTTATTTTGGAAATGAAAATCCGATTGGCAAGGTCATAACCGATCAAAGCAGGCAATACCCATTAACGGTCACGGGAGTTGTTAAAGATTTTTCTAATCCCACTCATTTGCAGTTTGACTACCTGCTTTCAATGAGTACTATACAACATTATCAGGATCAGGAATCTTTAGAAAGACTTACCTGGAATGGCTTTTACACATACGTGCTGTTGAAAGACAAAAACCGGAAAACTGCCGTTGAATCCAGATTTCCCGGGTTTATGTTGAAGTTTTATGCGCCCACAGGCCAAACGAAACAGGAGATTCTTACAAGCCGGAAATTACACCTTCAACCAATCACTGACATACATCTTCACTCGAAGCTGGAGAAGGAAATGAGCGCAAACAGCGACATAACTTATGTTTACATCTTCTCGGTTGCTGCATTTTTTATCCTCCTGATAGCTTCAGTAAATTTTGTAAATATTTTTACTGCTCATGCCCTGAAACGCATTAAAGAAGTTGGAGTGCGTAAAGTAATAGGTGCAACACGTATACAGGTTATTACACAATTTCTGGGTGAAGCTTTTCTTATTACCACACTTGCAACATTTGTTGGATTGCTGCTTTTCAAAATAAGTATTCCATTCTATAACGAGATAACAGGGAAGGAGTTTGATATCCACGAACTGGTAACGCTACCATATCTCGGAATTATTGCCATACTGGTTGTATTGATCGCATTATCAGCTGGATTTTTCCCCGCATGGTTCATTGGAAATTTTAAGACGATCAATTCTCTAAAGGGGCAAAAGAACACGGCAACACCTGTCAATATTATACGAAAATCACTGATCATTTTTCAGTTTGTAGTAGCTGTTTTTATGATCTTTAGTACTATTGTTATATACAGACAAATGCGGTTATTCCATAATAAAGATCTGGGCTTTGATAAAGATCAGGTTCTTGCGGTAACTATGTATCAGGAGATGTGGAAGAACTTCGGACCCCTCGTCAATTCTATTGAACAGAATAAAAACATTTCAAGTTTTGCAACTACCTCTACTTTGCCTGGTGAAAGATTTAGTATGCAGTCATTTGAAACAGTAGGTACGGGTGCCGCAGCCGGAACTGAAGAGTCTGTGAGAATTGTCTGGTCTGATGACCGGATGCTGACAACTCTTGGTATTCCTTTAAGAACCGGCAGAAATTTCACCAATCAGTTTCCAAATATTAAATCGCATGAATTTATCATAAATGAAACGGCCGCAAAAGCCCTGCATTTGAGTTCGCCGGTTGGCACAAGGGTTGTTATGGACAGAGATACCGGAAATATTGTAGGGGTTGTTAATGATTTTAATTTTGCTTCACTGCATGCCCAGGTAGAACCACTTGTTATCCAATACAATCCATTTCAGGCAAATTATCTTCTACTTAAAGTTAAGGGCGAAGGAATTAAACAGGCTCTCGGGTTCATGGAATCTAAAGTGAAACAGCTTTCGCCTTCGAGCCAATTCACTTATGTGTTTATAGATGATAAACTGAACAGGTTATATGAGGCGGAAAACAGGATGGGCGAAATATTCAAAGCTTTTGCCTGCTTTGCAATAATTATATCCTGTCTCGGATTATTTGGGTTATCAGCTTATTCTGCTCAATTGCGTATCAAGGAAGTCGGCATTAGAAAGGTGCTGGGTGCTTCAATTTCCAATGTAACTTTTCTACTGACCAGCGAATTCGTCAGGTTAGTAATTCTTGCAACTGTGATTTCCTGGCCTCTTGCGTGGTGGATTATGAGTAGCTGGCTTCATGGATTTGCTTTCAGAACTACAATCGACATTTGGATTTTTATTTACTCGGGCGCTTTTGCAATTCTGGTGGCTTTTTTAACGGTCAGCATTCAGGCAATAAAAGCAGCAATGTCTAATCCGGTGAAGAGCCTGAAATCAGATTAAAACAGCCTGTCACATGGCATTCCATTTAGACGGACGGTAAAGTAATTACGAATACGGTTCCTTCACCTATTTTGCTTTTTACTTCGATAGAACCCTTATGGATGTCGATAATCCGCTTACAAATGGCAAGTCCGATTCCCGACCCTTCATATTCAGACCTGAGATTGAGCCGTTGGAAAGAGTCGAATATTTTATGTAACTCTTCCTCCCTGATTCCGATACCATTATCGGATACATAAATTAGGGCTTTATCCTGTTTTAATTCTCCATATATTTTGATAACCGGACGTTCCTCTGAGAATTTCAAAGCATTTGCAATAAGGTTAAGAAACAGTTGTGATAAATAAGCTTCGTTTCCCATTACCTGAGGCATATCAGCAACTTCAATAAGAGCATTTTTCTCCTGTATTTTTAATTCAAGGTGGGTAGTAGCGCTGGTAATTGCTTTATTGATATCAACTATTGAAAATCTAACATCGCATTCAATGTTGACAAGGAAAGAACGTCTCTGATCATTGTTTGCATCCTTTTTGATGCGTTTATAATCTTATTTGCGAGGTCCTTGCTTTTTTCATCAAACTTCTCTGCATTTTCGTTGAATAGTATGTATGAATAAGATCCGATTTTTCTTAGTGGTTCCTGAAGATCATGAGATGCGATATATACAAACGCTTCCAAATCCCTGTTGGCTTCTGCCAGTTTCCATTCAGCTTCTTTTCTTCTTTGAATTTCTCCTTCCAGTTCTATGTTGGTTTTTTGTTGAAAAGCTTCGGGCAGGATCTTTATTAAATGATAAACAGTTAATAAGCTTACAATCGCGGTGATGAGCAGTAGTAAAGCATTTAGCCGGTACATGGGCACCCAAAACATCATGGCATCAAAGAAATGAGTAGTGCCGCATAACAATATGAAAGCAGCAAAGTAGATGTAAGCTTTATTGAACTTTAAAGCAGTGTTCTTTTTTGAAAGATAATTCAAAATAATTACTGGCATCATAAAATACGCGGTCCAGATCATCAGGTCGCTAATAATATAAAGCCAGCCATGAAAGTCTGACCACTCGCCACATTTCCACCTCGCAGGCCACTCTCTTGTACTCAACAGATTTCGGAAAAAATCAATGATTTGGTTCATAGAATGCAGGTTAATGGAAGATATAACGGCCAAAGGTAATTCTTTGAGTGCAAAAGTGTGCGGGAGGCACTCCCGATGTAGTATCAGCAGAAAATCGAAAACAGTTCAGCGTCCGTCTATGAATAGGACTGCAACGATGGAGATATAAAAATTATATTTCAGCAATTATAACTCATGATTTCGGTGGCACAATGAGCTGGAGTAAAAATCTTTTGTTTTCTGCAGTCGTTTTCGAACTACATGTTTTTATATAGCTGGAGCTGGGATCTAAAGGTAGTCGTTTCGGCTGCAGTAGACCCACCTTTACTTTTCAAAGCTTCAATGGCTTTTAGTTGGGCATCGATCGCCTTTGATTTATCGTTTGCGCGCCAATACCATTCTGCCATTTTGTTATAACGCTTGGGCATGTTAAGCAGTTCGGGATAGGGCCATTGATCAATGGCCGTCTGTTGAGCTTCAGCACCTAACCGATAAATTTCTCCCGGAATTTTTAATTTATCGGAGTTCCAGTCGATAACGTCAATAACGGCATTATAGCCAGGATCTCTGAATGTGAGAGAAGTTAACACCGCCACTTTAGCATACTCGAGAGCCTTATCCGGGTTTGTTTTGAGTAACGAAGTAAATGTTGCATAAGCGATCCTGGGGGCATATTTTAGCTGCGGTTCGTTTCTGACAAGTTCACTGATCATTATAAGAGCTGAATCGGGCTTCCCTGGATCATCCGGCTTAAATTCATCTCCTTTATATCTCAGCAATTCATAATATGCGTCTTCATCCAGCTTAGCCAGACGTCTGACCAAATTACGTTTGACTAATGCTTCTTTAAAATCCCATATCCTGTTCACTATTTCAGGCAAAACTTTATTAAGTTCTGCGGGGTGTCCTATCCAGGCACTGAGTCGCATCCGAAATGTAGGAGACTGTTCAGCGCACAGGTCTCTGGAATAAGACATGTATCCAATGGATATATTAATTATCACGGTTTGTTATTTACGTGAATTAATAACTCAGGATTTCGGTGGCACGACATTAAATATCGTTTTCAATGCCTGATCCGGTGAAACGAGAATATTGTATACTTCAATCTCTACCTGTATCTGTTCCGGATATTTCCAAATGGCCTTAAGGATCATCGTAGTGGTATCATTTGGTGCAAGTGTGGCCTGACCCAATGGAAAACTTTCGATGTTAAACGGTGCCCGGGCTCTTATTTTGAAAGGAATACCAGAAGTATTCATAAAATTAATATGTAAAATTGGCTCTCCGTTCCTAAGTTCTTTTTTAACAGTGACCTTTACAGAAGCTTTGAAAAAGGCTTCCGCTTCCGGTTGCCGGGCAATAATATAATCATCAAAATAAACAGCGGTCCGTCGTGCGAGTAACGCTTCTTTGATTGACAGCTCCGATTTATTTTTTGCGAAGACCAGGGTCATTGGGCGATGAGTGGCAGCATAACGTGGAAACATATCATAGTGTTCATCCGTATTACACATCATCGTGAGGTTATATTGAATTGCAAGCCTGTGGGCGATGATATTATACCTTCCCGAATTGGCAACTTCAATACCTTTTAAAATCCCTTTCTCCAACAATTCTTTGTGAAAACCGGTAAAAATATTTGTATCTTTTTTATCCCACCAGGCATATCCCGGATGATTATAAAACACAAAAGCATCCTGTCTTTTCACCTCAAGGAATGGCGCCAGCAACTCCTCATGCTTTATACTGTCTTTCATGATAAACTTTTTTTTCCAGTCTTTCATATAAGGACTTGGAATTGCATTGGCATCTTTCAAAAACAACGCATTGTTGTGATAGGGTGAAACACGAGGCGAAATTTCTGCGCCGCGAATGATGATCAGGTTTTTGCCTTTTGCTGCTGCAGCCGCGAGTTCATAAGCCCGATTATAATTTCTTTTAATGTCATCAGGCTGACCTTCAAAATCGATATGTTCTGTGAGCGATATTGCATCAAGTTCATCACGCACGGCCTCATTCACCCTGAATGTCGGCCATACATGACCGTCAGAGAAGACGGTGTGCATATGAAAATCACATCTCAAAGTAACATAGCCAGGTATATCAGGAATACTGATTTTCTTTTTGACTGAATCCTGTGACTGCAAACTGAATGTTGCAATTGTTACAAGAATAGTAAGGCCCGAAATTTTTAATATACTCATGAATTTATAATAATTGTACATTCCCTTATTACCAACCCGGGTTTTGTTGTAACCTGGGATTTATTATCATTTCATTAAAAGGGATAGGGTAGAGATATCTTTTACTTTTTACTTTTGGATCAGCTGCAGCAGGATCCTCAAACTGTTTTTGAATATTGCTAAGCCATATGAGGTTGCCTTTGGTTCCTCCCGAAAGTTTTGAATTAGTATTATCGAGAACAAAGTAAACCACGCCCGGCACTCTCGTGGCAGGTATTTTATCAACAAAAGTAACGTCAAACTTACCATCTTCATTTAAATCCAGTAACCGGCCCTTTTCAGGCACATAAATGCCATCATAGTAACGTTCGAGCAACCGTCCTTCTTTCCATCTGCGCAGATCGTCGTAACGATTACCTTCGGCCGCCAACTCGATTCCCCGTTCACGTCTTATCTCTAATACTTTGGGGTCGTTGTTATCTTCCCTGAAATAATTTGCCATGTAAGGGTCTGCTGTTACGGGCATGTTATTGTTGGATATGCCTGCACGCCTTCTAAGTGCGCCGATACTGAGATCCCAATCAGCAGCGGACAAAGTTCCCAGCTCTGCCTTAGCTTCTGCATAATTGAGTAACACTTCGGCATATCGCATAATCGGAATCGAATTGTAACTTTCGGTGCGTGTATCAAAGTACTTGTCATCAAGAGAAAACTTCTGAATCTGATAACCTGAATAGGTAACTGTAAAATCAGGAGGAGCTACTGAGCCATCTGTTCTTTTGTAGTCACCCATCCGGATAGTTTGTTGCAGGCGCTTATCTCTGTTCTTTACTTCTGTTGCAAACTGCATGGTGTCGTATCCTGCTTTGCTGGTGAAGCTGGTACCGTCTATATTGAGATAAGTATTAATGAAAGATTTTGATAGCCCTAATCTTGCGCCCAAAGTTGCGCTGTTAAACCACCAGGCAGCATTGTGCCATCTTTTTAAGGTATTGTTGTATACTGCTGCAAGTAACACTTCATTTGCCACCGGTATCTCGCTGATGAAAAGCGAGCGGTAATCTTTTTCCGGAACAGCGCTATTTTGCAATTTATATTGACCGCTTTTTATAAGCTGATCGGCAGCAACTGCAGCTTCCTGCATCCATTTATCCGCATCGGGCAAAGCATATTCAGTATGGTATTTACGAAACGTGCCTTCAAATAAACAGATCCTTGATTTGTAAGCCAGTGCAACCCATTTAGTAATCTGTGTGCATGTGTTGTCTTTTGTACTGTAAATATTGTCAACAGCAAAATTAAGGTCAGCCATAACGGAGTCCATGACCAATGTACGGGGATCCCTTGCCTTGAACAAGTAAGCTGTATCTCCGACTGACATAGTTTGGCTGTACCAGGGCACATCACCAAATTGCCTGACCATATTATAATAAAAATAGGCCCGAAAAAAATGTGCAATGCCAGCATAGTGATTTCTCACTTTCTGGGGAATTTCAGGGTTATTGTAGTTTTCGAGGAAATAATTGATGTTGCGAAGGTTATCCCAATTCCAGCCAGTGGCTTCCTGGCTCGTTACCTTTCCTGCAATATAACCTGGGACAGTATTGGGTACGGTTATATCAGACATCACATCTCCGGTGAAAATTCCAGGTCCATCCGGAAGCATCAGTACGCTAAAAGAGTTTGTATAGAGTTGCAGCGTATTTTCAGAAGCGAACGCCTGTTCTTCGGTAAGCTTATCCAGCGGAGTGCGATCTAGGAACTTTTTACAGCCACTCAGTAACGCAAATGATATGAAGCCTATTATTAAATTTTTCATGTTTTTTTAAAATTGATTCTGAATTTTCTCTTAAAAACTTAGGTTTAATCCAACGGTATAAGACTTCTGCATTGGGTAAGAAAAGCCATCGCCCTGGGTTTTGTTAATTTCGGGATCCGAACCTTCGATAACTTCAGGATCGAAATTTTTTGTGACATTATACATCGGCGAATGCGTCCAAAGATTCTGGCCGGTAAAATATATGCGACAGGAAGTGAGCCGGAGCTTAGATAACAAACCTGCTGGCAGCAAATAACCAAGGGTAATGTTTTTAAGACGGATATAACTCGCATTCTGCAAATAGCGGGTTTGTTTAATGGCTAACTCTCTTGTTCCCGATAATGCGCTATACCCACGATAGCGCGGAAAATAAGCATCCTGGCTGGGGTTTTCTTCCGTCCACCGATTCAGGTTGAACGCAGGTAGAAAACTGTAAACACGGTTAGACTGTCCCCAGAAATAAGCAGCTTCGGTTGACGGAAACCAATCTCTTTTTCCAACGCCCTGAAAAAACACTGTAAGAGAAAAATTGTTCCATCCTACATCACCTGTTATACCGTACGGAAAACGGATCGATGAATTTCCAATGATTCCCTGGTCACCCGGATCCTCCACTGTATTTTTCCCAATATTTACTTTCCCATCACCATTACGGTCTTTGAATTTTAAATCGCCTGGCAGTGGTTTATTGTTATTGGAGACTACGATATAACTCTGGTCCGCATGTTTTTGTATATCATCAACTGACTCAAAAAATCCCAAAGTTTCAAGGCCCCAGATTTCGCCTAATCGCTGTCCCTTGTAATAAGTTGACAAAAGATTATTCGGATTATAGAAGTCAGTGATATAGGAAATATTATCTGCAAGGGTCAAACGCAGTCCATATGTCAGCGGCTTGTGCATCAGAATCTGGTCATTCCAACTCAGCGATACTTCCCAACCCGTTGTTTTAAGATCGGCAAAGTTGCCTTTAGGTTCCGCGGCACCGAAAACACCCGGCAATGGTTGGCCGGGAGTGATCATAC
>Ga0193752_1001696_pt1 | contig 17870 bp, 13 predicted proteins | sample H1c1metaG_FD_144924 | JGI IMG/M metagenome (GOLD analysis project Ga0193752, IMG submission 144924) | Soil microbial communities from a riparian zone of the East river system, Colorado, United States - H1c1 | ecosystem: Environmental > Terrestrial > Soil > Riparian zone | place: USA: East River...
CGCGTCACCGGCGAGCTCACCATCCCGCGCGATGCTTGGTTTTGCTTGCGCGCCGAGATCGCCGTGAGCGACGCAGCCGGCGCAGCGCAGCTGTTCGTCGACGGCGAGCTGGCGCTTGCTGCGACGGGTCTCGACACGCTACCCGACGACGGCGTGCATCTACTGCGGGCGGGCGTCGATTGGTCGTCCGAGCAGGAGACTTCGTTCGAGATCTATATCGACGATCTGGTTTTGGACGATGCGCCCGTCGCGTGCGCTATGGCCACAGCTCCAGCATCACGCTGAGCTCGGGCGCGAGCAGCGGCACGCGGTGCACCGTACCCAGCTCCTTTACGGCGAACCGCGGTCGCGCCAGCGAGATGCCGAGCGCAGCTTCCAAGCCGATGCGCAGCGGGCCACTCGACGGCCAGGTGGCACCCAGGGTGGCGAGCAGCGCGTACCACGGCGCAACCGCCGAATCGTCGACGTCGAGCTCGAAGCCGCGCGCTCGCAGCGCGGCGATACGAGCGCCGGCACACGCCGAGAACAGCCACGCGAACCGAGCGCAACCGAGCGCGCTCGCCGCGAGGCCATCGAAGCTCGCGCGCGCGTCGCTCGCGACCGTCTTCGAGACTGCGGGCAGCGCGCTCACACGCAGCTGTGTGCTCAGAGCTGGCGAAAGCTGGAGCGCCACGCCGGCTTGGAGCTGTGGCGAAGCGGACGGGAACAGCAGCGCCTCGACGCCACCGCCGAGCAAGATGCCAACGTGCGGCCCGCTGTCGCCATCCGAGCCGTCGTCGGTCTCCTCGGCGGTCGCGGGCTCGCCGGTTGCGAGCGGGTGTTCGGTCTCGCCAGGAGCTTTCTCCGGCGCTGGCGGGACATCCGTGGTCGCGGGCGGAGCGGTCACGGCCGGCGGCGCGGCGCTGTCGGTCGCTTCTGGCTCGACCTCGGCATCCGGCCCGAAGGCCAGGGCGAGCACGAGGGTCACGCTGCGCGCCAGCGTCGCGCAGTCCTGGGCGCGCAGATCGCGCTCGCCTTCGAGGCCCTCGTGCTCGGTATGGAGCGTAGCGTGGTAGCCATCGGCTGCCTGTCGGATCACCACATTCGCCGCGAGCGGGCGCAGCGCGCGTCCCGGTCGAGCGCGCACGATCCGCGACAGCTCGGCGCGCACGGCGGCCTCCACCGGGCACTCGGCGGGCGCTTGCCACGACAGCTCGAGCGGCACAGGCGCAGGCTGCGCCTGTGCGCTGGCCGCGAGCAACATGCCAAAGGCGCAGACAGGACCCAGAAAACGCCGCACCGGCGCAAGCTACTTCAATGCGCAGCTTTCTTCGATTGTCGCGCGCAGGGGCGAGCGCGGCGCGCGCTCGAGCAGCTTCTGAGCGAGCGCTTTGGCCTCAGGCTTGCGCCCCAGCTCGCACAGCGTGAGCACGCGCAATCCGTCGCGCTCGAGCTTTAGCTCGGAGCGCGGGAAGCGGCTGCGGTGTTGGTCGAGCAGTGTCATCGCCTGCGCGGCGTCCTTCGCGCGCCACGCCGACTGGGCGCGGTGGAGCAGCTCGAGCTCGTCGCCGAGGCTGTTGGAGGTGTCACGCTTCTTCGAGGTGGTGGCGCGAGCGGGGCGTGAAGGGACGAGAGTTTCAGGCGCTTCATCTAGGGCGAATGTGGGAGAGGGCGCGGTCACGGGCACCGGAGCGGGCGTGACCTGTGGGGCTTCGATGGGCCTAGTCGGGGGCGGTGCTTGAGGTTTAGTCGAAAGCGCGACGTAGCCCGTCACGGCGCTCACGATCACGGCCGAGGCGAGCCACCACTTGAGCGTCGCACCGCCGGCCGCTTTTGCGCCGCCGACGACCGTGCTTGCGGCGTGCGCGGCTTCGGTGGCGATCGCCGGCGTCGCAACGATCACGCCCACGCCCAGCACCGCGGCGAGCTTCTGCTCCACGCGCGCCTTGTCTGCTGCGGCCGGCGCGCGCGCCTCGGTCGCTAGGTCGAGGATGCGCCTTGCGTCCCGATCCAAGTCCATCACGCTTGCTCCCGAGAGCCGCGCGCTTTTTCACGCGCGACGCCCTCTTGAAAGACCTTGCGGGCCGCGCGCAGGCGGCTCCAGACGGTGTTCTCGTTGACGCCGGTGATCTCGGCGATCTCGATCCCGCTCATGTGCTCGAGCTCGTGCAGCACGAACACCTCGCGCTGCTCTTCGCTCATCTTCGAGAGCAGCGCGTCGAGCAGCTGCACCGCGGCCTTGCGCTCGAGCTCCTCCAGAGGCATTGCGCCGGTGCTCGCCGTCTGCTCCGGCAGCTCGTCGCCGGCAGGCTGGTTGCCGCGCTTGCGCATGTAGTCGGTGACGACCCAGCGCACGATGCTGGCGATCCAGGTGCGCACCGATGAGCGGCCCTCGAACTCGGGCAGCTTGCGGTGCACGACGATGAAGACCTCTTGCACCACGTCATCGAGCGCCGCTTGGCGCACGCCGCGGTTGGCTGCGCTGCGCCACACGAACGCGAAGTAGCGGTCGTACACCTCGCGAAACGAAAGGTCCTCGTGCACGACGCTGACCGGACCGGCGGCCGGCGCCGGGAGGCTGTCGCCAGCGGGCACTTCGGGCGCGCCGGCCAACAGCCCGCTTAGGTCGTCTCGGGCGCGATCGCTCACCACGTCCACCGATATGCTCCAATTCGCCGGTTCACGGAAACCACCGTTGCGCCTTTAACAGTGGGACCGATGTCCCGGGTTCGTTTGACAATCTGAGGGGGTGGGAGGAAGGACGGGGCGTCTCCGACCGGCTGTGTGATGGGTGGCAACACCGAGGCCAGACATGCGAGCGTGCCGATGGTCTGCGCGCAAACATGGTGCGAGCTGTATCGATGGCTTGTACTGCACGGGCCGTCGACGACTGTGACGGCGCCGGCGTCTGCTGCGCGATCGCCGCAAGCGGCGAAAACGCGCGCGGAACCGCGCTTTGGTCGGTGTTTTTGCTCGCTGTGTTGCTCATGCGCCGGCTGAGGCGTTTGCGCTGATTCCGGCCTCTCGGGTAGAAAGCGTGCGTGGATTTTCTCAGGGCTTTTGTCCACGCAAGAGATCGGGTGACTGCGCTGTTCGTGCACGCCACCCGGACGTGCGCCGTATTCTTGACCGCTGGCATACGCGTTGCAGAGCATCAGGTCGCTACTTCGCAGAGCTTCCGCTCGTCGGTTTCGAGCAAAAGGAGCCCCGCTATGGACCTGCTTCGACCCAATGCCCAGCCTTCGTATCGCTCGCTTCGCATTGAAGGCGCACGCCTTCACTGGTGTGAGATCCCAGGGCCGAGCGACGCTACAGCGGTCCCGCTGCTCCTCCTGCACGGCCTGCACGACTCGCATCTCTCGTGGCAGCACGTAGCGCCGCTGTTCGGCACGACGCGCCGGGTGCTGATGCCCGATCTGCTCGGCTGCGGCCTCTCCGACCGCCCCGATGCGACGTACGAGCTCAGCTGGCACGCGCGTGTGATCGCGCAGTGGCTGGAAGCGATCGGCGTGCTCGAGGTCGACGTCGTCGGCCACTCGTTTGGCGGTGGCGTCGGACAGATGTTGTTGCTCGAGTCAGCGGTGCGCGTGCGGCGTCTAGGGTTGCTCGCCTCGGGCGGCCTCGGGCGTGACGTCGGCGTGTGGCTGCGGCTCGCCACGCTGCCGTTGGTCGAGAGCTTCGGTCAGCCGTTCATGCGCCACGGCACGCGCTACTTCCTGCGCTCGCTCAATCCGAGCTTGCGCGTCGAGGATCTCGAGCGGATGAGCGCGATGAACGCGCGCAAGGGCAGCGCTCGCGCGTTCGCACGCACCGTGCGCGACGTTATCGATTGGCGCGGCCAGCGCCGGATGTTCTTCGAGCGCGCGCACGAGGTCGCTAACCTCCCGCCGGTGCTGATCTGTTGGGGCGACCGCGACGGTGTCATCCCGATCGAGCACGGCATCGCCTTCGCGCGCGCCGTAGACTGCGTGACCTTTCATCGCATCGAGGGTGCCGGCCACTGGCTGCACCACGAGCGACCCGAGCAAGTGGTCGAAGCACTGCGCGCGTTCATCGATGAGCCGCAGCTCGACTGCATCCGCTTGCGGCCTGCGCCCAAGCCACTGCTCGCGCGCACGGTTGATCGGCTGCGCGGCTTAGGGGGCAAGCTTCTCAAGCCGGCATCGGTGCCGGCGAGGCCGGTGAGCGTACCGGCGCGTGTCGCGGTGGCCGAGGCCGCGCTGCCGCTCGTGCCAGTGCTGCCGCTCGTGCCAGTATTGACGAGTGCATTCGTGGTAGCGGAGCCCGCCGAGCGCGCAGCTACCGTCCGGCTACCGTGGCACCGCGCGATCGCGCGCTGGGTGGCGAGCCGCACGTTTCTGCGTGCACGGCGCGCATAGCCTAGCGACTGAGCGGGCGTACTTCACCGACGGTGAGCAGCAACGCTTGCTGGTTTCTCCGCCCGAGCACCTCGCTGCTCACGGTCAGCACGAACGATGTGCCCTGGCCGCCCATGACTTCCAGGGCGACGTCGCGAAGCGGTGATAGCCACGCCCGAGCGACCACGCTTCGCACGATGGTCTGCAGCTGCGCAGAGATGCACTCGTCGATGAAGACTCGACCTTCAATGGCGGTGCGCTCGATTCGGATCGCCGATGCGAGCGGCTCGCTCCACACCTGGACGACCCCCTCGCGATCGATCACGAGCAGCGGGGCGGTCGCCCGCTCGGCGAGTGCTCGCGCCACCGCGCTCCAGTCGAGCTTGCCTCGCGCCGATGAGCGGGTGGTCGTGAAAACGCGTTTCTTCGGGCGGTGCTCGTCATGGTGCCAGCCGAGCACCTGCACGCCAGCGCTCAGCAGCTGAAGCACGGCATCGTGCGGAGCCCTGGGATCGCCCATCACTACGTCGCCGTTGCTCTTCACCACGTGCGAGTGGAGTCGGCAGACGTCCTTGAACGGCTCCCCGGAAGATCGCTCGCTCGGTCGCTCCCGGTAGCCACACAGCAGCGCGAACTCATGCTCGACTGCGAGCTCATTCCAGAGCCTCTCCAGCTCCAGCGCGGCGCGCGGATTTCCCTCTTGCCAGAGCAGATCGACCATCTCGCCGAAGGCGCGGACATTCGTGCTGCCGTCCATAGCGGGCATGAGCACGTCCATGACGACAGCACGAAAGCGCTTCGGATCAGGCATGCCGTCGAGCATCAGCGCGTCGAGCGTGCTGCGTGCATCGAGCAGGGTCAGTCGGCGCGCCGCGATCGCGCGCTCGAGATCGGTGCCTGCGCGCTCGAGCTCGCTGATTACGACGCTCATGTGATCCGGCGTAGCGACCACGATCGCGGCTCCGCCGGCGCCCAGCCCGGACTCTACGAACTGCACGACGAAATCGGTCAGCGCTCGGTCATCATCGTACAGGCGCACGAAGTGTTTGGGCGCGACCACGCTGAGCGAGCTCGAATCTGCCACCATCGAGACCGCACCCTAGCATCAGCCTCCCGTCGTGTCCGCAGGCGCCAGAATTGCTTGGATTTCTAACAGTCCAGTGTGGCGGTGCGTTCCCACGCCGAGATGTGCGCGTGGTGCTCGTGCCACTCGTGCTCTTTCAGCTTGGTGAAGGCATCGATGAACGACGCGCCCAAGGCGGCGCTCAGCGTCGCGTTCGCGCGCAGCGCGCGCAGCGCGTCGAGCAGGTTGGCGGGCAAGCGCTTGACCTCCTCGGGCGGTAGCGGCTGCGTGTACATGTTGTTGTCGCAGCGCGGCCCGGGGTTGCGCTGGGTGGCGATGCCGTCGAGCCCGGCGGCGATCACCGCGGCTTGCAGTAGATATGGGTTGGTCGAGCCGTCGGCGAGGCGCAGCTCGAAGCGGTCGACGTCCGGGATGCGGATCATGTGCGTGCGGTTGTTGCCGGTGTAACTGATCGTGTTCGGCGACCAAGTCGCACCGGACAGCGTCGGCGCGCCGTTGATACGTTTGAACGAGTTGACCGTGGGGTTGGTGATCGCGCACAGCGCATCGGCGTGGTGCATCAGGCCGGCGATGAACTGGTACGCGAGCTTCGACAGGCCGAGCTCGCCAGCTTTGTCGCGGAACAGGTTCTCACCGTGCGCATCCCACAGCGACACATGCATGTGGCAGCCGTTGCCGGACAGGTTGGCGAACGGCTTGGGCATGAACGTCGCGCGCAGGCCGTTCCTCTCCGCGATCGTCTTCACCATGTACTTGAAGAACGCGTGGCGGTCGGCGGTGACGAGCGAGTCGCTGTACGTCCAGTTCATCTCGAACTGGCCGTTGGCATCCTCGTGATCGTTTTGATAGGGCTCCCAACCGAGCGCGAGCATGCTGTCGCAGATCTGCGTGATCACGTCGTAGCGGCGCATCAGCGCTTGCTGGTCGTAACAGGGCTTGCTCTGGTGATCGTCGCGGTCGCTGACCGCGCTGCCGTCGGCCGACAGCACGAAGAACTCGCACTCGACGCCGGTCTTCACCGTGAAGCCTTGATCCTTGGCGCGCTTGAGCTGTTGCTGCAGCACGCGGCGCGGCGCTTGCTCCACCGGCTTGCTCGCCATCACCAGATCACCGGGCACCCATCCGACCTCGGGCTGCCACGGCAGCTGGATCAAGCTGCTCGCGTCGGCCATCGCGAACATGTCTGGATCGGCCGGCGTCATGTCGAGCCAGGTCGCGAAGCCCGCAAAGCCGGCGCCTTCCTCCGCGATCTTGTCGATGCTCGCGGCCGGCACCAGCTTGGCGCGCTGGATGCCGCGCAGGTCGGTGAACGACACCATGAAGTAGCGGATGCCTTTGTCTTTGGCGATTTTCGAGAGCGCGATCTTCGGCAGCGTGGTCATGTGACTTCTCCACTCTTACGAGGTCATGAGCTGATCGATGGCGGTGCGGATGAAGCGAGCGTCCTCGGCGTGTTGATACGGGTTGCCGGCGCGGTGGCCCCAGATCGACGGGATCGTGAGCAGGCGCGCATTGGGAATCAGCGCCGCGTCGGCGCTGCAGTCATCTGGCGTGAAATACAGGTCGGTCGCGCTCGGCATCACCAGCGCGCGGGCGCGGATCGAGCCGAGCGCGTGCGCGAGGTCGCCGCCGTGGCGCGGGCTGCCCGAGACGTCGCAGTCGATCCACGTGCGAAGCATGCCGAGCAGGTCGAGCGGATCGCGGCGGCGGTAGCTCGCTTCCCACGCGCGCGTCAGATAGTCCTCGAGGTCGCTGTAGCCGAGCTCGCGGTAGATGCGCTGCCGATAGAACGGCTGTGACGCCGCCCAGCTCGCGTAGATGCGTGCGAAGGCGCGATAGCCGCGCTCCGGCATACCGCTGAAGCGCACGCCGTCCCAGGTCGGGTCGGCGTGCAGGGCCGCTTCGAGGCTGCGCAGGAACACGATGTTGTGATCGGTCGTGCGAGCGGTGCCGCACAGCGCGGCGATCCGTTGCACGCGCTCCGGGTGCACGACCGCCCAGTGATAGGCCTGCTGTGCGCCCATCGACCAGCCGTATACGAGCGCGAGCCGCTCGATGCCGAGCGCTTCGCGTAGCAAGCGCTCTTGCGCGACGACGTTGTCGAAGTGGCTGACGACGAACCGCCCCGCCAGCTCGGGGTGGTGGCTCGGCGAGCTCGACAGGCCGTTGCCGAGCATGTTGGCGATGACCACGAAGTAGCGCGTCGGATCCAAGATGCCGTCGGGCTTGACGAGCCACTCGATGTCGGCGTGCTGCGCGCCGTACGACGTCGGATACAACACCGCGTTGCTGCGATCCGGCGCCAGCGTGCCGTAGGTTTTGTAGACCAGCTTGGCGTTCGGCAGCGTGACACCGCTTTGCAGCGTGAAGGAGCCGAGCTCGAAGGTGGCTCCGTCCGCGCTCACGCCGTCGGCTCCGCGTTGGTCTTGCCGGCGATCGCCTTGAGCAAGCCGAGGTTCAGGCCGAGGTAGCCGCCGCGTTCGACGAACTGGAGCCGCGGTCCGAGCGCTTCGTGCGCGCGCGCCAGCGAGTAGAACGGTAGCGCTGGGTAGCGGTGGTGCTCGGCGTGATAGGGCATCTCCCACATCAAGAAGCGCACCGGCCAGATCGTGTACGTGGTGCGGGTGTTGGTCAGCGGGTTGCTGTCGTTCGAGCAGCCGGTGTGCTCGGCGAGCAGGATGGCGCGCAGCAGCGGCTGGCCGAGCGCCATCGGGAGCAGCCAGTACGTCACGAACAGTGGCTCACGGACCGCGAATGAAACGGCGATCGCCGCGCCGTAGGTCAGCAGCTGCAAGCGGACCGAGCGGACCACCTCGGGCCGGGTGCGCTCGTTCAGGAAGCCGAATCGCTCGACCTTGCCGAGCGCGATGGCAAAGTGGGTCTTGAGCTTGCCAATCCACCACGGGATCGCGCTGAGCTCGAGGGCGTAGCTCGGGTAGCTCGTGGGCTTGCCGTCCTCGAGCTCCGGGTCTTGGCCGGGCAGCTGAGTAAAGCGGTGATGCCAGCCGTGGTAGTGGCGGTAAAAGGTGCTGTTGTAGAAGGACAGGAGGCCGGCGACCCAGCCGACCGCGTCGTTCAGCCAGCGCGTTTTGAAGGCGGTTCGGTGCACCGACTCGTGCATCGCCGCGAACATCGTGGCCAAGGTGAAGCCGTAGCCGGTCGCCGCGAGCAGGCTGACGAGCGCCGGCAGCGGTGCGGACAGGGTTAGCGCGTACAGGCTAGCCGTCCCCAAAATGGCGACGAAGTGGCCCGCCAGCCGCAAGAGGCCCGGTCGATCGGCGCGCTGCTGCAAGGCGCGCAGCGCTTCAGGGGACAATGCGTCTTCGGCGAGCATTGCCGGCGCAGAATCGCGGCTGCTTTAGACCTTGTCACGGCGCCCGCCCGGTCCGCGCCACGGTTTTACCCGAGCGCAACCGGCTCGAAATCCACAGTCCGTTGGCGGGTGAAAATTGCCGTTTTGCGTTACGACTCCGCTTCCAGTACGACAACACGCTTTCCAGCCCGAGACGCCTTGCCGAGCCGCGTACGCAGCTCCAGAGCAAGCCGGGCAAAAATGCATACGGAGTAGCTCCAAGGATGGGCGCGAAGGTTAGGCTTGGGGCCGCACTCTTGAGTGCATACGCGGTGCTGAGCGCATCATTGGGCGCTCGTGCACAGGAGGCTGCGCCGGTACCGGTGGTCGCAGCTCCACCTGCCGACCAGCCCGCCGGCAGTCTCGCCACACCGCCCGCCTCTGCGGCGCGCGCCGAAGCGCCGGCGGTCGACGATCCGATGCTCGCCCCGCCGCCGGCCGCGCCGCGCGAGATCAGCTCGTGGCCCCAGGCGCTCGAGCTCGTGCGCACGCACGCTCCGCGCTACCTGTCGGCCGTGCAGCGGGTGCAACAGGCCGAAGGGCGCTCGCGGATCGCGCTGGCGGGCGTGTTGCCGGTGCTAACCGGCGAAGGCAGATACACCCATCAGTTCCTCACCGACGAGGTGAGCATGGGCGGCCAGACGATCGAGGTGCCGATCAACGATGTGTTCAACGTCGGCGCGACGTTGCGCGTGCCGCTGGTCGACGTGCGCGCGATCCGCGGCGTGGGTACCGGCGAACGCGCGGAGCGCGCAGCCGAGCTCGACCTGGCCGACGAGCGCAGGCAGATCGCGGAGACGGTCGTAGACACGATGCTCTCGACGCTGGCGACGGCGCGCGTCTCCGAGCTCAACCGCCAAGGTCTGCGCGCTGCGCTGGAGCGCTTGGCGCTGGCGACCGCGCGCCAGCAATACGGCCGCGGTACGTTGCTGGACATCGATCGCGCGCAGCAGGACGTCGCCGCGGCGCGCTCCGAGATCATCCAAGGCGACGAAGCGCTTCAGACCGCGCGTGAAGCGCTGGGCGTGGTGCTCGGCTCGGAGACCGCGATCGCCGTCGCGACCGCGATCGATCTCGATGCGTTCGAGCGCGCGGTTGCGCAGACGTGCAAGCTCGCGCCGGACGTCGAGCAGCGTCCGGACGTGGCGGCGGCGCGGGCGCGCGTCGAGGTCGCCGAGCGCTTGGTCGACGACGTGGAGTCGCAGTACTGGCCGACGCTGGACCTGGTGTCGGAGCTCGATCATGCGACCGAGGTGATGAACGGACCGCGCACGACCTGGAACGTCCAAGGCGTGCTCAGCGTGCCGCTATACGACGGCGGTGCGCGCTATGGATCGAAGCGCGAGAACGAAGCGCTCGCCTCACAGGCGCGCCAGGCGCTGATCGAGGCGCGGCTCGCGGCGGTGGTCGATAAGACGCGCGCCACGCGCGCGGTGACGGTGCTCAGCTCGGCGCGCGATGTCGCGCAGCAGCAGCGCGATCTCGCGCGCAGCATCGACCAGCGGATCCGGCAAGGCTACGCGGGTGGTCTGGGCACGAGCTTGGATCTGGTCATCTCCGCACAATCGTTGCGGCAAGCGGAAAATCGCCTCGTGCTCTTGGAGCTCGAGGTCGCCAAGGCGCGTGCGGGCGCAGTGCTCGCGAGCGCGGAGTGCATGTACTGATGACGACGTCGATAAGAGCAGGCCTGAGTATCTTCCTGTTTGGCGTGCTGAGCGCGGCCTCGGGCTGCGAGCCGGCATCCAAGACTGGTGCAGCGGCTCCGCCGCCGGTGCCCACGGTGTACGTCGCGACGGTCGAGCGCCAGGACTTGAACCTGACCACGGAGGCCGTGGCCACGCTCGACGGCTATGTAAACGCCGAAATTCGCGCGCGCGTCCGCGGCTTCTTGAAGTCACAGTCTTACAAAGACGGGTCGTCGGTGAAGGCGGGTGACCCGCTCTTCACGATCGAAGGCGATCAATACGCCGCCCACGTGAAAGTAGCGCGCGCCAACGTCGCACGCGCCAAGGCCGCAGACGCGCGCGATCGTACGCTGCTCGAGCGCAGCGAGGGCCTCTCGACGACCGGCATGCTTTCGCAACAGGACCTCGATGACGCGCGCACCGGCGTCGCCGACAGCATGGGCCGCGTGGAAGGGGCCGAGGCCGAGCTGGCGCAAGCGCAGCTCGATCTCTCGTACACGCAGATTCGCTCGCCGATCAGCGGTGTGGCCGGCGTCGCCAGCGTCCGCGTCGGTAACTTGGTCGGTCAAGACGGGCCGACGTTGCTAACGACGGTGTCGCAGCTCGATCCGATGCGCGTCAGCTTCGCGCTCAGCGAGCTCGATTACGTCCGCTTCCCGAATCGTTACAAGGGCTTCGAGGCGCGCGACTTGGCCTGGGCGCAGAAGCAGTTCACCAAGCTCGCCGCCGACGGCAAGACGGACGAAGGCGACACCGGCATCGAGCTGCTGCTGTCCGACGGCAGCGTGTACCCGCTGCGCGGCGTCGTGGTCGCGGTCGACCGCCAGATCGACGCGTCGACCGGAACGATCACGCTGCAAGCGCTGATCCCGAACCCGGATGGCTCGCTTCGGCCCGGCCAGTATGGCCGCGTGCGCTTGCCGCGCAGTGACGAAGGCCGAGCGGCGATCGTCGTACCGGAGAAGGCGCTGATATTCGTACAAGGCAAGTATTCGGTCGGCGTGGTCGACGACGGCGGCAAGGTCACGCTGCGCAGCGTCGAGCTCGGCGCACGAACGCTGGGACTGCGCGAGGTGAAGTCGGGCCTCAACGAAGGCGAGCGGATCGTGGTCGAAGGCGTGCAGAAGATCAGCGACGGCGCGCAGGTAAAGCCCGAGCCCGTGCCGCCCGAGCCGGCGGTGTCGGCCGAGAAGAGCAAAGGTTAGGGCGCCGTGTCAGCCTTCTTCATCCGCCGGCCGATCGTCGCGATCGTCATCGCGATCGTCACCGTGTTGCTCGGGTTGGTCGCGCTGAGCGGCCTGCCGATCGCGCAGCTGCCGCAGATTCTGCCTCCGCAGGTCATCCTGACCAGCTCGTACGCGGGCGCGGATGCGACCACCGTCGAGCAATCGGTCGCGACGCCGATCGAGCAGCAAATGAACGGCGTCGATCGGTCGCTGTACATCCAGTCGACCAATGCCAACGACGGGGCGATGACGCAGGTCGTCACTTTCGACATCGGCACGAATAACGACACCAACACGGTGTTGGTCAATAACCGCTACGCGCAGGCGCAGACCACGCTGCCGCAGGACGTGAAGCAGTCCGGCGTCACGATCAAGAAGTCATTGGCGTTCCCGCTGATGGTGATCTCGCTGATCTCGAAAGATGGCCGGTACGACCCGACGTTCCTCGCCAACTACGCGCTGATCAACATCAACGATGCGCTGTTGCGCGTGAAGGGCGTCGGCGACATCCGCAACCTCGGCGCCGGCGAGTACGCGATGCGGATCTGGCTGAAGCCGGACGTGATGGCGCGGCTCGGCATCAGCGTGACCGAGGTGCAGGCGGCGGTCCGCACCCAGAACATCGTCAACCCCGCCGGCCAGGTCGGTAATGAGCCGGCACCGCGGGGCCAGCAGCTGACCTATACGGTGCGCGCCCAAGGCCGCCTGGTGGAGCCCGAGGAATTCGCGGCGATCGTCGTGCGCGAAAATGCCGATGGCTCGCACGTGCGTGTGGGCGATGTCGCGCGCGTCGAGCTCGGCTCGCTCAACTATCAGCAGTACGGCACCACCGACGGCAAGCCATCGTCGATCATCGCGACCTTTCAGATGCCCGGCTCGAACGCGCTCGACGTCGCTGACGGCATCCGGGCCACGCTCGACGACCTGCAGAAGCGGTTCCCGCCCGGCATGGAGTACAAGATCACGCTCGACACGACGGCGCCGGTGCGCTCCGGTATCGAGGAGATCACGCACACCCTGATCGAAGCGATCGCGCTGGTCGTGCTGGTGGTGTTCGTGTTCTTGCAGAGTTGGCGGGCGACGCTGATCCCGCTGCTCACCGTGCCCGTCTCGCTGATCGGCGCGTTCGCGCTCTTTCCGTTGCTCGGGTTTTCGATCAACACCTTGTCGCTGTTCGGGTTGGTGCTCGCGATCGGTCTGGTAGTCGATGACGCGATCGTCGTCGTCGAGGCGATCGAACACCATATCGAGCGCGGCATGGCGCCGCGCGACGCTGCGTTTCGTGCGATGCGCGAGGTGCAGGGCCCGGTCATCGCGATCGCGATGATCTTGGTTGCGGTGTTCGTGCCGGTCGCGTTCATGAGCGGCATCACCGGCCGGCTGTATCAGCAGTTCGCGCTGACGATCGCGGTGTCGGTCGTGATCTCCGCGTTCAACGCGCTGTCGCTCAGCCCGGCGCTCGCCGCGATGCTGTTGCGACCAAAGCAGCCGCCCAAGGGCCCGCTGGGCAAGCTCGGCGCGCTGTTCAACCGCGGCTTTGGCCGCGCCACCGACGGCTACGTATCGATCAATCGCTTGCTCGTTCGCAAGCTCGCCATTCCGTTGATCTTGCTCGTGGATACAGCGGCGCTATCGGGCCTGATCGCCAAGCGCCTGCCTTCGGGCTTCTTGCCCGAAGAGGATCAAGGCTATGCGCTCGCCGGCCTCGCGCTGCCCGACGGTGCGTCGCTCCAGCGAACGATGGCGGTCTACGAGAAGGTGAACAAGATCCTCGCCGAAGAACCGGGTTTGCGCGCGTTCAACAGCATCGCCGGCTTCAGCTTTTCGACGCGCACCGCGAGCAGTTACTCCGGCACGATCTTCATGGGCTTCAAGCCGTGGTCGGAGCGCAAAGATCCGTCGCTCAGCGCCAAGGAGATCGTCAAGCGCATCAACGGCAAGCTCGCGCAGATCCCCGAAGCTCGCGCGCTTGCAGTGTTGCCACCGGCGATCCCCGGCATCAGCTCGGCGGGTGGCTTCAGCATGATGATCCAAGATCGCGTCGGACTACCGTACCCGGAGTTCGCCGGCAACGTGCAGGCGTTCTTGGCAGCGGCCCGCAAGCGCCCGGAGCTCGAGGCGGTGCGCGGGAATTTCTCACCGGCGGTGCCGCAGCTGTTCGCCGACGTCGATAAAGAGAAGGCGCTCAAGCACAAGGTGCCGGTGACTGAAATCTACGCGACGCTTCAGGCGTACCTCGGCGGCTCGTACGTCAACGACTTCACCCGCTTCGGCCGCCAGTGGCGCGTGTTTTTGCAGGCCGAGAACGGCTCCCGTACGAGCCCGGACGACGTCGAGAAGTTCTACGTGAAGAACACCGAAGGCAAGATGGTGCCGCTGTCCTCGTTCGTGACGATGCGCACGATCACCGGGCCCGAGTACATCGTGCGTTTCAACCTCTACCGCGCGGTCGAGGTTAACGGCGCACCGGCACCGGGCTACAGCTCGGGACAGGCGCTCGATGCGCTCGAAGAAGTCGCAAAGCAAACGCTGCCGCAGAGCATGGGCTACGCCTGGAATGCGCTGTCGTATCAAGAGAAGGCTGCTGCGGGTAGCTCCATCCAGATCCTCGGCCTCGCGCTGCTGTTCGTGTTTTTGATCCTCGCTGCGCTGTACGAGAGCTGGTCGCTGCCGTTCAGCGTGCTGCTCAGCACGCCCGTCGCCGTGCTCGGCGCGTTTGCAGGCTTGTTGGCTCGCGAATTCGACAACAACGTTTACGCGCAGATCGGCCTGGTGATGTTGGTCGGCTTGACCGCCAAGAACGCGATCCTGATCGTCGAGTTCGCGAAGGAGCGCTTCGACGCCGGCGCGTCGCTGATCGACGCGGCGCTCGAGGGCGCGCGCTTGCGGTTACGTCCGATCCTAATGACGTCGTTCGCGTTCATCTTCGGCTGCATGCCGCTGTGGACCGCGACGGGCGCGGGCGCTGCAGCGCGCCGCATGCTCGGCACCGCGGTGATCTCCGGCATGCTCGCAGCGACCGTGCTCGGCATCTTCTTCATTCCGGCGCTGTTCGTGTTCGTCGAACGCCTGACCGGCGCGCACCGCAAGGCCGCAGCGTCCGAGCCCTCGCCGGAGGCGCTTGCGCTCGGGGCTGCCCCGTCCGAGAGCCACGCCGAGTAACGTGCCGCGCGGGCCGGGCGATTAGCGCCTAAAGGAAGTTCACGATTCTTGGGGGAATGGTGCATCCTTAATGGGTGCAGTCCGAGCACTCGGAATCGTCTGGCCGCCGAGGCCTCTTCGTTCTCGTTCTCGCGGTCGTCGCCGAGTACATGATTCTGAGCGTGTCGTTCGACGCCTCGCCGTGGCTCATCCACGTCGGGCTGTTCGAGCAGCTGCGCGGCATCAAGTTCGTCGGCCCAGCGTTTCTCGCCTCGATCGCCGGCGTGTTCGCGCTCGGTGGTTCCAAGTGGATCAAAGCCGTGGCTGCGCTCGCCGACGCGCGGCCGGCGCCGCCGGTGCAGCGGCTGCTCCTCGCCGCGCACGTGGTGTTGTTCGGCGCGCTGTACGCGCTGTCCTGGCACGTCTTCATCCAGCCGTTCACCGTCAGCGCGAACGCCGGGTTGTGGATCGGCGCCTGGGCGCTGCTCGGTCTGCTCACGATCGGGTGCCTGATCGCGGCGTTCATCGATGTGATGTCGATCGGCCGCCTGTTGCGCCAGAATATCTTGCTCGTGATCGGCGCCGGCGTGTTGACGGCGCTGGCCTGGCAGGCCGGCGCGATCGCCTCGAAGTTCTGGGAGCACACCAGCGGCCCGATGATGCGGCTGCTCGACGCGATCGCCCGCCTCTTGTTCGAGGGCGGCCACGCAGATCTCGAAAAGCGAGTGCTCGCGACCTCGCGCTTCGCGATCGAGATCGCGCCGGCGTGCTCGGGCTACGAAGGCATCGGGCTGATCCTGGTGTTCCTCAGCGGCTTCTTGTTCATGGCCCGCGATCGGCTGGTATTTCCGAAGGTGCTGATCGTGCTGCCGATCGGCGTGGTGTTCGTCTGGGTCGTGAACCTGATTCGAATCGTGGCGCTCGCGGCGGTGGGTCACTGGATCTCGCCGACGATCGCGGTGAACGGCTTCCACGCGTATGCGGGTTGGATCTTGTTCTGCGCCGCGGCGCTCACGCTCGTGTACTGGACCGACAGCAAGTTCGCGGTGGAGCACGAGCAGCCGATGGACAAGAGCTTCGACACGCCGACCACCGCGTTCGTCGGTCCGATGCTCGCCGTGATCGCGACCTCGCTCGTCACCGGCTTGTTCGCGACCGACATCGACCTGTTCTACTTTGCGCGCACGCTCGCCGGTGTGGCCGTGCTGTGGATGTGTCGCGGCTACTACGCGGACTTGCGGGGCATGCCGTCGCTGATCTCGATCGTGATCGGTCTCGTGATCGCAGGGCTATGGATGCTCGTCGTGAAGCCGCCGGAGGGCGGCGTGTCGCCGCTGGCCGTCGAGCTCGACGCGCTCACGCCGGCATCGCGCGCGCTGTGGCTGACCGGCCGGCTAATCGGCTTCATCGTCATCGCACCGCTCACCGAGGAGTTGGCGTTTCGAGGCTATCTGCTGCGTCGCGTCCAAGCTCGGGACTTTCATCACGTACCCAGCAAACAGTGGAACGTGCAGACGGTGGTCGTCTCGTCGCTGTTGTTTGGTGCGATTCACGCCGACCTGATCGCCGGGACCGCGGCGGGGGTACTCTTTGCCTTCGCCATGTTGCATCGTGGCAAGCTGATCGACGCGATCGCGGCGCACGCCGTCGCGAACGCCGTGCTCGCCGTGGTGGGCCTGGCGCGTGGGGCGTACTGGCTCTGGTAGAATGACCAGCCTTCGAATCCTTATCGTCGCCGAGCACGCATCCGTCAGCTTGGGCGGGGAGGCGACGCTGCCTTTTCACTACTTCCGCGTGTTGCGGGCGCGCGGCATCGAAGCCTGGCTGCTCTGCCATGACCGGATCGCGCACGAGCTGCGCGAGGCGTTCCCTGCGGAGCGCGACCGGCTGTTGTTCGTAAAGGACAGCTTCGTGCAGGTCGCGCTCTGGCGTGTGACGAGCCGCAAGACGCGCTTCGCGCTCACCGCCACCGAAGCGATGAGCCACATGCTCACGCAGGCCGCGCAACGCAATATCGTCAAGGCGCTGGTGCGCGAGAAGCGGATCGATGTGGTGCACGAGCCGATCCCGGTTTCGCCAGTGCAGCCGTCGGCGATGTTCGATCTCGGCGCGCCGGTGATCGTCGGGCCGATGAACGGCGGTCTCGAGTATCCCGACAGCTTCGCGTATCTGGACGGCCCGGTGGAGCGGGTCAGCTTTCGAGCGGTGCGGCTGATGGCGAGCGCAGTCAATCGCGCGCTACCCGGCAAGCGTAAGGCGTCGCTCTTGCTGGTCGCGAACGAGCGCACGCGCCGTGCGCTGCCGGCTTCGGTCGCGCACGTGCCGACGCTCGAGCTGGTCGAGAACGGCGTGGACCTCGCTCGCTTCAGCTCCGATGCGCGTTCGAGCGAGGCACCGCGGCGCGCACGTTTCGCGTTCGTGGGTCGGCTCGTCAATTGGAAGGGCGTCGACATGCTGATCGAGGCGCTCGCGCAAATCGCCGCCAGCTGCGACGCGACGCTCGATGTCTTCGGCGACGGCGTGGAGCGCGCTTCGCTCGAGGCGCTCGCACTGAGCTACGGCCTCGGGGAGCGCGTGGTTTTTCACGGCTTCGTGTCCCAAGCCAAGCTGCCGCACCGGCTCGCGTCGATCGATGCGCTGGTGCTGCCCAGCCTGCGCGAATGCGGCGGCGCGGTGGTGCTGGAGGCGATGGCGCTCGGCTTGCCGGTCATCGCCACCAAGTGGGGCGGCCCGGCAGATTACCTCGATGCGTCGTGCGGGGTGCTGATCGAGCCGCGAAACCGTGCCTTCATGATCGCAGCGTTGAGCGACGCCATGAGCTCGCTCGCGCAGTCGCCCGAGCTGCGCAAGCGCCTCGGCGCGAGCGGGCGTGACAAGGCGCGCGCCCACTATGATTGGGAGCGCAAAGTCGATCGCATGCTCGAGCTCTACGCCCACGTCGCGCACAAGCACGGCGACCGAAACGTTGCCGAGTGAAGAAAAACGCCTCGCTCGGCGCGGTGGTTCTGCGCAGATTGTCTGCGCAAGTCGCTTGGCACGCGTCAT
>Ga0193752_1001697_pt1 | contig 17868 bp, 16 predicted proteins | sample H1c1metaG_FD_144924 | JGI IMG/M metagenome (GOLD analysis project Ga0193752, IMG submission 144924) | Soil microbial communities from a riparian zone of the East river system, Colorado, United States - H1c1 | ecosystem: Environmental > Terrestrial > Soil > Riparian zone | place: USA: East River...
AAGGTGATTGATGCCTTTTTCCAGGCATAGGGAATGTGCGACCAATCCATGTCGAGGCGGTAAGATTCGCGTTAATTTCAATTACCACTTTATTAGCGGAACAGGCATCGATCACCTTTCTGAAGCCGACTGGATCACCTGGGCGAATCAATAACCATCGGCCCGTCATGTGGCCGAGTTATGCACCGGGTGGCATTGATACAGGTACTAAAAAATCGTTTTGGCACCGAAGCGACTTTGCAGATGATGGAATCGTTAACTTCAGTGAGAAAATATTTACATGAAATTATTCAAACTATTGACGCTTTCTGCTATGTGCGTGACCGTTAGTTTGTCTGCGATGTCACAGGCAAGTAACACAGGTTTCACCGTAGAAAATTATTACAAAGTGAAGTGGGGATATGCCGATGAATTCATCGATCTGTGGAAGACCAATCATTACCCGCTACTCAAAAAGGCGAAAGACAAAGGGGATATTCTGTCGGTGGTGGCCACAAAGCCGATTCTTCATAGTGGAGAAGATACGCGCTGGGATTTCAAGGTGACGATCGTCTTTAAAAATGAGCACCTCGCCTTTGACCCGAACCTGACGACCCCATACAAGAGTGAGCTCTACCCGGATTCTGCAAAGCTGGTAAAGGATGAACAGCATCGTTTTGAGTTGCTACTGGCACATTGGGATGTGATGACGGAGACGCTAAAGCTACCTTAAGTGGAGATCTTGAAACCTTTGCATGCGATTCAGTGTCAGAGGACTACAGTCGGCAGCACCTGACGTTCGGCAAGCTGGTGGCATTTGGTTTGGGCAGAAATCCTGCCTTGTTAGGATTGTAACTCATATCGAATTTTTAGCTGCGTTTACAGGCATTGGTTTCCTATCCAGCCAGCAGGGTTGACAGAATAATGATGTATAGCTTATTAGTGCCCTCAAAAGTTAATAAGTGTATGTTTGTGTGGTCTCAAGCCCAATATACTTATGAACCAATACATACTGTTGAGAGCCGGCTGCAAGGCTACAACCCATCTTCCTTTCCTGCAGCCACTTGCCAATACAATTCGCATTGCTGCCAAACGAATTCCTAATTTTTTATTTCTATTTCTTTTAATAACCGGCTCATTGACGGCTTTCAGCCAGGCAACCAAAGTCGTGATCACTACACAACCGAATCCTGGTTCCGGAAACGGAACGCTGATGCCTGTTCAACCGGTAGTTGAGATCAGAGACGCGAGCGATCTACTGGTAACAACAAGTACGGCGCAGGTGGAAATTGTAATTGCCTCCGGAACCGGCGGCGGTCTCGGAGGGACCACCAGAATTAATGCAGTAAATGGGATAGCAACATTCACCAACCTTACGTTTACCGGGATCGCAGATGAGTTGTATGCATTTGAGTTCAGGAGTGCGCCCGTTATTGTCTACGAGCCCTTTGCATACGGAGGAGGTACCCTTACCGGCAACAATGGCGGCACGGGCTGGTCGGGTGCCTGGTTTAGCTCGCATCCCATCTTCACTGATCTCGATGTTAACACCACTGGATTTACGTATCCAGGTTTCACCACAAGTGGGGGCCGTTCTACGTATGCATCAAGTTTCGGCGGAGACGGCGCACGCAAGCTGCTGGCTGTGTCGAATGCTGCTTACGACGTGGTGTGGCTGGCTTTCCTGGCTAATTATGATGAACAAGGCGGCGGCTTCAACAACATGCGGTTGATATTAACCGGTGGACTCACCGGGGGTGTAGGCGGAAATGGCTTGATTTCTAACTGGTCCATTTTAAACAGCGGCCTGAATGCTGGTGCTTCTACTTCTGTACCTCTGAATGGCACAGAGCACCTTGCTTTATTGAAGATTGATTATACCGCCGGTACTTCTTCTCTATGGATCAATCCAACCGTGTCGGGATTCGACGGGACCCAAACACCTTCAGCGACCGTAAGTTTCGCCCCGGTGTTCGACCAGATTGATCTCTATAATAAAGAGTTCAATATTGGAACTGATGAGATTACTTTGGGTTCAACATACAAGGCGGCATTACACCTCGAACAAAATCTTGTGGCTGCTGTATCGCTGGCAGTAGTCGTTCCTGTGAAATGGACATATTTTACCGCAACCTGCGGTGGCGCTCTTACTTTGCTCAAATGGGGCACAGCCAATGAAACCAACAATAGTCACTTTGTTGTGGAGAAGAGTATTGATGCATTGATCTGGACGGTGACTGGTGACGTGAAAGGCATGGGCACTAGCAATTTGGACCAGCACTATCAGTACAATGACAGCGCATCTTCATTGAAAACCTACTATCGTTTACGCCAGGTAGATTTTAACGGCAAGACCAATTTGTCGAAGATCGTGGCGGTGAATTGCGAAGTCGCTGGTGGCAGCATGCGCGTGTTTCCAAATCCCGCCTCTGGTCTTCTGCAAGTCGCCGGGGCTAAACCTGGATCGCGTTATGACTTGATAGATGCCCGGGGACGTTCGGTTAGAACCGGTATGGCATTGAGTGGCACTGCAACTATTTCCTTGTCAGGCCTACCGGCGGGCAGTTACTTTCTGAGGGTGGCGGGAGAGAAATCCCGGCCAGTGCAGGTGTTGAAAGCACGACGATAGAGAAGGTAACAACCTGATTTTCCACTTCGCGCAAAATGAAAGATAATTCGCAATCGTGGAACCTAATAAGAGCATTGAATACAATTCATATAGTTAAAAATCCAGCTGGAGCAAGATCCGTGAGGAGTCTGGCGACGGCCGAGGAACTCATAGCTTCAAACTTAAATCTCAACACATATCTTTGCGTTCATTATTCAGGGGGTGCCTCGCAGCAAGATCAACCGCTGCTGAAAAACAGGCTGAGATTATACCCATTGAACCGGCATGGTTCAAGCACCTGATCCGGATAATACCGGCGTAGGGAAAATGGATTACTCTGTAGCATACCCGCACGCCCTGTATAGTATTAAATGAACGATTATGCAGGAATTGTGGCGTGAATTTTTCGCCGAGATCGCCGCCACAAGCTGGCCGGTCTGGACGGCTGTTATCCTCGGTGTGGTGCAGGTATTATTGGCAAAATCTAATAGTATTTGGCTGTATCCGTCTGGCATTCTTTCTTCAGGCCTATTTGTATGGATCTTTATCGAAGCAATGCTTTATGCAGAGTCGGCATTGAATGCCTATTATGTGATCATGAGTATTTATGGCTGGTGGTATTGGTCCAGGAAAAAAGCAAAGCCACTCGTGCCGATCACCTGCGCCAAACAGAAGGAAAAACTGATCGTGTCTGTTATTGTTATTGCGGGTACTCTTACCATTTGGTGGGTACTTTTGACCTTCACGAAATCTAACGTGCCTTTCTGGGATGCTTTGGTATCAGCCACTGCGTGGGCAGGCATGTGGTTGCTGGCGAGACGAAAGATCGAAAACTGGATATTACTGAACATATCTAATGCCTTTGCGGTGCCGTTATTATTCTACAAACATCTCCCTTTGTCCGCACTGCTGACTGTATTCCTGTTTATCATTGCTGTACTTGGATATTTCAAATGGAAAAGGATCATTCAACAACATGATTATGTGCCTGCGTGACTATTTGGAAATTGAACTCCGGTTAGATGGTTACACAGATCGTAATTCATTGTCTTTGCGTCTTTAATTGTTATACTGCACCATGAAATTAATAATGTGTCCTGCACATCAATAGTATTTTCAAGGGTGGTTGGATCCTCATCGTTTTTCGGTATTTTGGGCTATGATCACAGGTCACCAGCATTTGAAACTGTACTGGACCATACAGACGTTGTGCGCGATTTAAAAAGGAATAAAATATGGCGTCACAAAAAATACAATTTGCAAAAGCTGAAATGCTAATCCGAAAACCAATCGACTTAGTTTTTCAAGCTTTTATAAACCCTAAAATCACTACCAAATTTTGGTTTACGAAAAGTTCAGGTGAACTCAAAGAAGATGAAAAAACCGAATGGACTTGGGAAATGTATAATCGTTCCATTTCTGTCGTTACTAAAAAAATTGAACCCAATAAAAAAATACTAATCGAATGGACAAATTATTCGGATTTGACAACAGTTGAGTGGAATTTTAAATCGCTCGGTGAAAATTCAACATTTGTTTCAATCATCAATTATGGATTTGAGGAAAATAGTGATAAAACTATCGAATCAGTCAGAGGTTCAACAGAAGGATTTACATTGGTTTTAGCCGGATTAAAAGCGTATTTGGAACATAATATTGAACTAAATTTAGTCTCTGACAGATTTCCTAAAGGAATTGAATAACCCCAATTATGTTCCTGCCTGACTATGTGAAAATTAGACTCGGTTGGATAGTTTAATAGACACGAGTTTTCCACCTCGTTCAAAATGAGCATTATGAATTGGTTCTTGAGTAAATGAATGATAATACAGGCTTAATAATCCGCATCGCCTGAAACGCGACATTTGTTTATCTAAAAAATGTTGTATGACTACCTCGCTAAGATTATTTGCAATTGCATTGACAACTGTCAGTTTCTTATCCTCCTGCAATAAACTTTGGGACAGAATTCATCGGGATAATCCAATTGACCATAATCGGATCGAATTAATGGATTATTCCGTAACGCCTTCCCTTGTTAAGATGTTCCCTGGGTATAATAGTGTAACGATCAAAACCCTTATCAGCAGCGATGATACGCTTCCAGAATCACCATCTTTTATTTATGGTGCTCAGCCTGATGGTGCCGGATTGATAAAGGATCCCAATTCTACAGGATATCTGCTTATCAGCAACCATGAAATCCTTCGCTCGGTTTCGCGGGTTTACCTCAATGAACATTTTAAGCCGATTAAGGGCGAATATATCGTTGACGCTGAAGGTGGTCAATGGAGGCTTTGCTCCGCTACCATGGCAACACCAGCCGAACATGGATTTGGTCCGGTGTTTCTGACGGCAGGTGAGAGCGGTGCCGACTCCCGGGTGCACGCAATCAACCCACTTGGTTCTGTTGAAGACAAGAAAAGAACCGACAGGGTTTTGCCAGCTCTCGGTCGTCAAAGCATGGAAAATGCTGTTCCTTTTCCCAAAGGGGCCTTCCCCGGCAAAACGGTCATCGCCGTTGGTGAAGATGATACCAATGGTCAGGTTCTTATTTACATTGCAGAGAGTACGGGTGATCTGGAAAATGGCAAACTGTATTTTCTTAGACGGACAGATCTTGATCCGGTTGAGACAAATATCAAAGTTGACAGCTCATACGACGTTGAACTGGTGGAGGTAGATAACTCCAGGACGGCGACAGGCGCTGAGGTGGCACAGCAATCAATTGACAAGAACGCCATACAGTTTGCAAGAGTCGAAGACCTCGACTACAGAAAGGGAGGTGGCAATAATGACAGAGAGCTCTATTTCACAGCTACTGGCGTAAAGGATCAGGTGGGAAAGAATATGTGGGGTCGGGTTTATAAGCTAAACCTCGAGAACGGCAACCCAATGAAAGGGAAACTGGAAGCAATAGCCGATGGCGGCATTAACCCAGGCAACGACCTGATCAACCCGGACAACCTGTGTGTGACTGAAAACTATGTTTACATTCAGGAAGATGGGGACTCCTTCTACCCTGATGCGAAACATGATTCATACGTGTGGAGCTACAATATTGCCACAAAGAAGTATCAGCCTTTTATTACTGTGGATCAACGCAGGGACAATATCGCTTTCAATGCTAAGTACAATACCGTTGCAAATGACAAGTTGGGCAGCTGGGAATATGGGGCCATGCACGATATTTCAAAAACCATAGGAGTACCAAATACCTTTCTACTCAATATACACCCGCATACCTGGCAGGAAGAAAAATTCAAAGACGCCGATGGAACGACTGTGACGGGGAACAAGGAGGGAGGACAAACACTCATACTGCAGAATGTGCCTTATTAGTGTTAGGTTAGTAGATAAAAAAATCCTGTGGAAAAGTCTCTGGTTGGCCAGGGGCTTTGCGGAGCCATCGGAGAAACAGCAAGCAGTAGTGCAAGTTCATGGATTTGTAAACCTTGGAATTGACTCGCTGCAAGAATGGCTTCGTGCGGATTTCATATCGGCCGTAAATACAAAAGACCCTAAGGCTATTAAAGCCTCATTTTTACATGGCAGAATATTGTACAAAAGGATTGAGTTTGCTGTGGAATATTTTATTGGACATGCTGCCAGATCTATAAATGGCCCTCCACTTCCGGAAATTGAACCAGAAGAGCATCTGGTAATTGATCCAGGTGGATTTCAGGTGATCGAGGAATACCTCTTTCCCATACAACAAGACAATTATCCCGGCCTGTTGCGGGAGGCTAAGCGACTCGAAAGTATGATTGCCAGGGCCAAGATGATTTGGGGGACCCTGTCCTTTCGGGACGATCAGATATTTGATGCGGTACGCATGGAGTGTTTTAGAATGATTACCCTGGGCATCACCGGGTTTGATACTCCGATCTCGCTCGTAGGGATAGATGAAGTGGCTCAAACACTGAACACTGTCCGTGATGTTTTAACCTACTATGGTGAAAACCCAAAATTATCGACGCTCTTCGATGAAGCCATCAGTTACACCAGGAAAAATAACAGCTTCGACGATTTCGACCGCATGTTTTTTATCAGGCAGTATATTAATCCGATCACCTCGGAAATAGTCAGTCTTCAACAATCTTTGAAAATCCCATTCATAAAAGGTGCGTATGGACTCAGCGGCGACGCGAAGACTTTATTTGATTCCACAGCATTCAATCTTGATTATTTCAGTCCGGATGCAAATTCACACGTTACCACTGAAAAGAAGATGTTGGGAAGAAAATTGTTTTACGATAGTGTCCTTTCCGGTGATAATAAAATTTCCTGTGCCTCCTGCCACAAACCAGAACTTGCCTTTTCTGACGGATTAACAAAAAGCAGGGCCCTGGGAGGCAAGGGCTTTCTCAGAAGGAATACGCCGTCGCTGTTTAATGCAGGTTTGCAAAAAGGGCAATTTTACGACATGAGGTCGTTGTTTTTGGAGGACCAGGCTAAGGATGTTATTCAAAACAAAGATGAAATTCACGGAGACCTTGCAAACTCAGCAAGACAATTAAATCGGGATGCCGTATATCGCGAACTTTTTGCAGAAGCATTTCCAAACTCGCCTGACAGCGTCACAGAAAGGTCTATACAGGTTGTGCTGTCTTGTTTTATTCGGTCACTGACCTCTCTGAATTCTCGCTTCGACCAACATATCAGTAGTCGAAATTCCGTATTGACTGATATTGAAATCAAAGGCTTCAATCTTTTTATGGGAAAGGCGAAATGTGGGATTTGTCACTTCATGCCTTTGTTCAATGGCACTGTTCCCCCGGCATTTACCTTTACGGAGAGTGAGGTTATCGGTGTTCCCAGGGACGTGGAGGGATCAGGCATCGATACTGATCCTGGGCGATTTGGAATCTACAAGATTGAAAATTTCAGGCATGCTTTTAAGACTCCTTCAGTAAGGAATGCGGAACTCACGGCGCCATATATGCACAATGGTGTTTACAGTACGCTTAAACAGGTTGTGGAGTTTTACAATCGAGGCGGAGGAAAGGGCCTTGGGTTTCCAGTTGAGAATCAAACGCTTCCATTCGATTCCTTGAGGTTAAGTAACGCGGAGCAGGAATCGATAGTCGCTTTTATGAAATCTCTCACGGATATAACATCACACTAGCAGGTTATTCGGAAGAAGAAATCATTTAGATTTTACTGAATACTGATCTACGGAATTGGATGATTGCGTTTCCAGATGAAGTTTGACTTCCAGGACCTGAACTTCCTCATCGCTGAAAGCGCTAACTGACAGAATTCCAATAGCTATCTTTCTGATTTTGGCGAGTTGATGTTCCGAGAGAACCGGAAGGTATTTGTAAAATTTTAGGTAGTCGCTAGCCGGAGGTAAATTAACTGCTTCCATAATAGACAGGCAAGTTCGGCAATGTTGGGATGGAGCCAACATTAATTTTCGAATTTGGAGGTGTAAAATCGGCATTTTCAAAACTTAACATTGACAATATTATCTTATTGTTAAGTTTGCTGTCAATAATTTACAAAACGATGTCGAAATCAAAAAAAACGCAGAAGACAGTTAGGAATACAGTTTCTAACCGATTAAAAGAAACCTTCAAGGATTTCCAGGAGATACTGGGCGAGGCAAAATTCAACAGGAATATTAAGAAGGCGAGTAAGGCGATGGCGAAACAAGTAAAGGGTTTAGAGAAGGGTTCGGATGAGGCGAAGAAGAAAGCTGTGCCGTCGAAGGTGAAGAAGGTAGAAGATAAGGTTGAAACAGCTTAATATCGAAGTTCGCCGGAAATCCAGAGCGGTATTCACGAAACCGTTCCGTACGAAATCCACAGATCAAGATGAGCGTTGAATTATAATTGGAAAAAACCTCACGGCGTTTTGCTATCCAGTATGACTGGTGTATTGCCTTTGCCCATGATAATGACTTTTGCATTCTGGGATTTGGCGATTTCCAATTGGGCCTTTATAGATTCATACTGGAGCTGCCTGTCCGTTAGACTCTCACTGATGATACGCTGGTAGTCAGCAATGCCCCGGGCTTCCACCCTTTTGCGCTCCGCTTCCTGTCTTTCTTTCTGTAGCACAAACTGCATTTTTTGTGCATCCTGCTCGGCATTGATCTTCTGCTCGATGGTCGCCCTGACAGATTGCGGCAACGTAATATTGCGCACCAACAGGTTCTCCAATAGCAGTCCGCGCTTTTTAAAATCAGCTTCTATATTTTTAAATATCCGCTGCTGAAACTCATCCCGTTTGGTGGAATATAATGCGACCGCATCATAATAAACAGCATTATCCCGTATTCTCGTTCGGGTGATCGGCCGAACAATCTTATCCTCGTAGTTTGCACCCGTTTCCTGCAGTAGCCTGGGCGCATCATTAGTAATGAGCCGGTATAGTACAGAAAGATCAATCGTCACCTCAAGGCCGTCGGCGGTGAGCACACGAATAGCGTCGTCCGCGGATTTTATCCCTTCATCCTGTATACCGCTCATAGTATAATTCTGCGTTTTCACGTCAAGTTTTTCTATTTCCAGTAACGGATTGATTAAATGCAGCCCGCTACCCAGCACCTGCTGCTGCACCTTCCCGAACAACTTTTTTACGCCCACTTCTCCGACACCAACCTGAATAATGCTGGATAATAATACTCCGAGCAGAATGATCACCGCGCCTGTTGCACGCAGGGGCGCCACTATGCGCCTTAATCTTTCATCACTTCTGGCGACGAACCCCGATATAATTAAGATAACAAAGCCAAGTATTAGAAGGATCATATGGATGCTTTAGGGGTTAATAGATAAACTATTGGGTTTGATGTGCGATGGATAAACAATATCTCCTAACGCACGCCATAAATAACCTTCGTAGTTCAAAAGCACGTAATCGTTTGATGGTGGCGCTATTAGAAAGCTAATCCCATTTTTCCGTTAAATCTAATTGTGTTTATCCTTCTGGGATGCTTTGGTATCAGCGACTGCGTGGTCGGGAATGTGGTTGCTGGCGAAACGAAATCTGAATATTCAAGTCTATACAATCTGACGCCTGCCCAGGCAAAATGTTGCATTTTTTATTAAATAGCAGTTGAGAAACAGGATTAAAAAGCACTACATCAAGAAATGGAAACATTTGGTGTAATTAGCTGACAATAGCTGCTATTTTTCACGAACTTAGAAAGAATTGATTTCCTGGATATGAGAACGATCTTTTCCTTCGGCAAGGTTTTGATCACTGCCGTTCTTGTGTTGTTGCTGATAGGCTGCAAAAAGGACCAGGGAGGTCCATTGCCGTCGTGGTACCCGGAAACCAATGAAGATGGCGATCCGGTTTCGGCGATTTTTGAAAGCAGGATCCCGTGTGAGGATTGTGAGCGGTTGAAATTTTCCATTGTTATCTACGAAAATGCACAGACTCATCTGCTCACCACTTATCTAATGTCACGCATTTACGTAGGCAAGAGTGACGAAAGGATAACCAATGCCGGGAATATCACTGTTTCCACCGGTACGTCATTGGATTCTTTACATATTATTTATCGGCTTACTTCAGGCGCACCCGCGGAATACCAGTCCTTCTGGAAAATTGATGAGCATTTACTTTTCATACTGGACGAAAACCTTACTCCGATGGTGGGGGATGCAGGTTATGGATTTGTGTTGAACCGGATACGGTAAGCAAATCCGGAAGTTTTTCAAGTCTACCAGGCAAGCACAATAAGTGTGATGATTTGCATGAGTAACGTGGCATCATGGACATTAATCAATTTAATAATATGATGAGTATAACTGCGCAAACATCTATTCATTAGCTTGTAAATGCCAGAACCTTTTTGCATATTGTGGGTCCTAAATAACCCTTATGCCTATCCGTCCCCTGCTGCTAAGCGCGGCCATGCTTTGCCAATTCACCGGGAGATTCTTCCGAGATCTACAAGCAACGGTATGAGCAGTTTGCAGACTCGGTCAGGGAGGTTATGCACTATAAACATGGCAGCATTCAACTCGAATCCGGAAAGGTCAATCTCAAAGTGCCGAACGGTTATAAATTTCTTGGAAAAGAGCAGAGCTACTACGTACTGACTGATCTTTGGGGCAACCCGGAGGAAGCGGTCTCCGATGTGTTGGGTATGATCATGCCGGAACGAAGCGATCCTTTTTCCGACAGCAGCTATGCTTTTATTGTGAGTTTCGAGAAAATCGGTTTCGTAAAAGACGATGATGCCGCCGAAATAGACTATGATGAGATGATGAAAAATCTTAAGCAAGAATCTGAATCAGCCAATGTTGAGAGGATGAAAAACGGCTATGAGCCAAGGTACATTATTGGATGGGCGCAAAAACCATTTTATGACAAAGACAGGAAGATCCTGCATTGGGCGAAGGAGATTAAGTTTGGCGAGAACCCAGAAAAGAACACACTTAATTACGACGTGAGAATACTCGGAAAGGAAGGCATCCTTTCCATGAACGCGGTGAGCACTATTGATCAGCTTAACCTCGTGAAGAACGACATTCCGAAAATCCTGGACATCGCGACTTTCAGCGCGGGGAATGCTTACTCAGATTTTAATCCCGACATAGATCAGGTTGCCGCCTGGACCATAGGCGGGCTGGTGGCGGGAAAGGTGCTGGCGAAAGTTGGATTTTTGGCGGTGATCCTGAAGTTCCTGGCACCTCTGTGGAAATTCCTGGCCCTGGCCTTCCTGCCGTTCATCGGCTGGTTCAAAAAGAAATTCAGTCGCACCAAGGAACCCGAGTATGCACTTGCTGTCCCAAACGCTGAACCTGAAGTTTCGAATTCGCTGGACGACTCAGAGAAGGCAGATGCCGGGCAGGAAAAATCCTGATCGATTGAGTCCTTTTGATAGCGTGAAGTAAACTATCTATTTAACAACAACGGTTTCGTTTCTCGGAACTCCGAGGTTGGCGAGGTCACTTTCAGTGTGTAGAAGTATTGTTGCGAAACCAACCTACCGGCATCCAATAAGGCCTGATGGCTGCCAGCGATTCGTTTACCGTTGACGAGTGTGCTCACCTCTCTGCCCGATACATCATATATTTTTAAAGAGACTTGTGCATCAAACGGAAGATCGAAACGGATCACTGTGCTGGATTTGAATGGATTTGGCGCGGCACTGAGTTTGTAGTTTGAAACCGGGCTGATGAGGCCAATTTGTTCAAGTGTTGAATTCGCACTTTTGATTTTAGCAGGGTTGTACTTCAGAAGGAGCAAATCTTCTAGTTGTACTTGCGTGTTGGTTAACTCATTTACAGTATTTCCGGCGACATATACCAAGGGCGTTGAACCGGAACCATGGATTCTCAGGCGCGTGCCAATGGCCCAGGGCCCGGGATCGGTTTTGTGACCGTTGTACTTTGTCACCCAGAGTTGGCTCCCGGATGGGCTGTACTTAATTGTAGTTGCTTTGGGTCTTTTTTGCAGAACGAATGAGGTGGGTGGTCCATCGGGTGGACCAGCAGCGCTGGCTCCTGTGACGTAAACGTCGCCTGCCGCATCCACTGCAATAGCATAGGGTAAATCCCAGGTGGTGGTGTCGCCATTGTATTTTGTATTCCAGAGAAGCACACCACCTGAGCTAACCTTATAGGTTGAATAATTGTAATGTTCGGACCCGGGTCCTGTAACCCCTCCTGCGAGAAAGCAATTGCCAGCAAAATCCGTAGTGCTCACAAGTTGCGAATAAACCAGACCCGTGATAATTTTAGTCCATATTTGAGTACCTGCATTGTTGTATTTGATAATGCTGGCGACGTTGGTAAGAATAAGTTGAGTGTCGACAGCGGAGCGCAGGAAAAGATAAAGATTTCCTAAGCCATCCAGTTCCAGGTTATGTTCGGGAGCCCAGTATTCTGAACTGTAAGAGTAATTCCTTGCCCACTGAAAATACCCGGCGCCGCTGTATTTGATAGTTGTAGTCTGATTGGATTTGGCCCCTGACCTGGAGTCTAGTTGTTTGGTTCGGCCGGTTACATAGCAATTTCCCGCTGCATCACTGATGATATCGGAGGCCTCATCGTCTTCGTTCGCGGTGCCGTTGTATATGGCGCCCCAGGATTTGCTTCCCGTTTTGTTGTACTTGAAAACGAAGTAGTCGGACGTATTTTGATTGCCAGATCCGTAATATCGGAGGGTTCCGGCCACATAGACGTATCCCAATTTATCTACTGACATTGCCCCCGGGATAACATGTACATCATTCAACTTCTCCACCACCGTCCACAAATTGGTTCCGCTGCCATTGTATTTCTGCAGCACGGTCCGCGTCTTCCCGTCGGTAATCGAGACGTTCACCAGAATGCAGATGTTTCCTATAGAGTCTGTATCCATACTTACCAACTCAATGTGGCTGTACGCAAAATCGGGCGTATAAATTTTGCTCCAGATCAGCGTGCCGGAGGAGCTGTATTTCGCTATCCGCACTTTACCCTTGCCTGGGGGATTCCGATGTAATGATGCGCCGATGTACACATTCCCTTCCAGATCTGTGTCAACATTTGCAGGAACGTCATCATCCCCGGGTTGACCGTATACCTTCACCCATTCAAGCCCTGGTGCCTGGGCAAAGGCGATGAGTTGAAAAGAAAAGATAACAAGGAAGAATGCATTTTTCATGTTATGTGGCTTAGGGGTGATATCAAAGCTGATGAACAAACTATTTTGTCAACAGCAGCGGTTTCGTTTCCCGGAACTCTGTGGTTGCGTGTAGAAGTATTGTTGCGAAATCAACCTGCCTGCATCGAATAAGGCCTGATAGCTGCCAGCGCTTCGTTTACCGTTGACAAGTGTCCTCACCTCTCTGCCCGATACATCGTATATTTTCAGCGAAACCTGTGCATCATATGGAAGATCGAAACGGATCACGGTGCTGGATTTGAACGGATTTGGCGCGGCGCTGAGTTTGTAATCTGAAACTGGGCTAATAAGGCCGATTGGTTCAAGTGTTGAATTTGCCGTTTTCACTTTGGCGGGATTATATTTCAGAAGCAGTAAATCTTCCAGCTGAGACTCCTCGCCGGGGATCACATTTACTGTACTTCCGGCGACATATACCAAAGGTGTCGAACCGGAACCATGAACTCTCAGGCGAGTGCCAACGGCCCAGGGGCCGGGATCGGTTTTGAGACCGCTGTACTTTGTCACCCAGAGCTGGCTTCCGGATGGGCTATACTTAATTGTAGTTGCCTTGGGTCTTTTTAGCAAAACAAATGCCGTGGGTGGGCCGTATGGTGGTCCGGCAGCGCTGGTCCCTGTGACGTAAACATCGCCTGCCGCGTCCACTGCAATATGCGACGGTAAATCCCAAGTGGTGGTGTCGCCATTGTATCTTGCGTTCCAGAGAAGCACTCCACCTGAGCTGACCTTATAGGTTGAATAATTGTAATGTTCGGATCCGGGTCCTTTAACTCCTCCCGCGAGATAACAATTCCCTGCAAAATCCGTAGTGCTGGTGAGTGGTGAATAAACCAGACCGGTGATGGATTTAGTCCATATTTGCGTTCCTGCATTGTTGTATTTGATAACAGTGGCTATGTTGGTAATAACGGGCCCGAATTCGGCGGAGGAGAACAGGAAAAGATAGGGGTTTCCTAACCCATCCAGTTCAAGGTTGTGGTTGATACCATAGTATTCTAACCCGTAAGCGTAATTCCTTGCCCACTGAAAATATCCGGCGCCGCTGTACTTAATAGTTGTATTCTGTGGGGATTTGACCCCCGACCTGGAGTCCACTTGCATGGTTCGTCCGGTTACATAGCAATTTCCCGCTGCATCAGCGATGATATCCAAGGCCTCATCTCCTTTGTTCGCAGTACCATTGTATATGGCGCCCCAGGATTTGCTGCCCATTTTATTGTACTTAAAAACGAAGTAGTCCGACGAGTTTGGATTGCCAGATCCCCAATATGCCAGGGTTCCGGCCACATAGACGTATCCCAATTTATCTACTGACATTGCCGTCGGGATAACATATACATCAGTCAACTTCTCCACCACCGTCCACAACTTGGTTCCGCTGCCATTGTATTTCTGCAGCACGGTGCGCGACTTCGCGTCGGTGATCGAGACGTTCACCAGTATGCAGATGTTTCCTATAGAGTCTGTATCCATGCTTACCAGCTCAAGGTAGCTGTACGCAAAATCGGGAGTAAATATTTTGCTCCAGCTCAGTATGCCGGCGGCGCTGTATTTCGCAATCCGCACTTTGTCCATACCATTTCCGTAATTTAATGTTGCGCCGATGTACACATTTCCTTCCAGATCTGTGTCGACACTGGTGGGAACATCATCCGTGTGAGGTTGACCGTACACCTTCACCCATTCAAGTCCTGGCGCCTGGGCAAAGACGATGAGTTGAAATGAAAAGATAATAAGGAAGAATGCCCTTTTCATGGTATTGCGGTTTAGGAGTGAAATTCAAAGCTAAATTCAATTTACGCAGATACAATACCGCAATAGGGTGAATCTTGGGCAATGGAAGGTCGAGTGAATCTGAATCCGTTTTGCTTGATCCCATTCCGTTTTCAGATCCTGACTGAGTGTTCCGTTTAACTTTTATCTATACTGATCTAAAAGATGTCTTCCGTAAAGCCAGGAAGCGGTCACTAAAAAAAACAGCCAGGTAACAAAAATTGATAAACGATTGCTATTTGCAATAGCTGGTTCTGCATTTACCAGGGCTTTTGACCTACCTGCAATAAAATAAACTCTATAATTTGCATAAATAAGCAATACCGCGACCCCAATTTGAAACCATATATTTATTTGAGAGCAGAACCACTTAAGAGCGATGATTTCAATAATTCCATTACTCAGTAATGATTCAGAAAAGCTCAATGCCAGGATGGTTGCTAAATGAGGCTCAGGATCTCCGATTACCTTTTGATAGAACCTATAATAATTAGAATAAAGGATATCTAAAAAATGTATTTGTTATTCAATTCATCAGGCAAACCTTGATCGGATGATATAAAAAAGGGGTCGCATAAACTCATTTTTCTTTATGCAGCAGCGCTAACAGCTTTATGACTGTGGTTTTCGACGTTTTTATCTAATCCTTGTCAAATAAAGTTCTTTCTAATGACAAAAGAGCAATCAAGTTTTGTCAGAGATGCTGTTTATTTCGAAGATGAACTTCCAAAAAAAGTCGCAGCTTTAATTCTTGTGAGAAAAAAATTTCCTGAATCTTTCAACTAATACGTGATAAAATGTAATTTAATAATGTGTAGGATCTAGTCCGATCGTTTTTTATCATAGCCATTAAGGCTATTTACAAATCGCCGTCTTTGCATTTCTTGCATTTCTCCAATCCGGCCTTTACGTCGTTGAAGATCTTTTCGTGATCCTTTTGCGTGTCTTCCCAATACTTGCTTAGTTGGGCAGCAATTTCCTTCTTTTCAGGATCGGTTTCGGAATTAGCTTTTGACATGGCCTCATTGTACACCTTTTGCACGTCGTTACGTGCTTCAAGGCATTTGTTCCCTTTTTCGATCCTGATGTCTGTGTCGGAAATATCCGTTTTAAGACTGGTTTCTTTGAATTCCAGTTCTTTGGTTTTTTCTTCGAGTTCCTTTTTCAGGTTATCGATCTTGTTTTGTATCTCTTTTTTTTCATCATCGGTTTTTCCGTTAGACAGATCGCTTTCCAGCTTGCTTATTTCGGTTTTGCGGACTTCGATGTTAGAAGTGCGGCCCTTTATTTCTTCTCGTAGAGATTTTGTTTCGAGGCCGTCGCAAGTCCAGGAGTCTGTTTTACAGGCCTCATTCATTTTTTCCTGTTTGGATTTGGCTTCGTCCCGCAAACTGGAATAAGGGATGGATTCGGGGCCCTTGTTATCTTTGGCGGCCGCGAGGGCTGCTTTAAATTCATCAAAAGTTTGAGCGGTTGAGAATTGAGTGGTCAGGGCAAATACCGAAGCCAGTAAAGCCTTTGCAAGAATTTTCATACTAAATGTTTTTAAAGATTGAATGGAAAAGGTTTTCGTGGGAGGAAAACAAATGTGGCCATTCTCTTGCACTTTCCGATCCCTGCAAATCTAGAAAGTTGTATTGGGAAATGTTTAAAATTTTTTAGTTCAGCAGCAAACTTGCTGCTCCAATTCATTATGGAATTAATCCCGGAACCGGTATCGTTGCCTTGATTATTGAAAAAATTACATTTTTACCATTTTCGCCATTAGTCAAAATCACAAGCCCCCGCCCAGATTTGGGTAGAACCATGATCACGGAATACTGACCCTCATCATGCCCCGTGTGCATCAACAGGTATTCACCACTCGAAAGCGGCTTAATAACCGACCAACCGAGCCCCATAGCTTCGGTGTACACACGTTTTCGAATAATGACCTGGGGCTCGATCATTTGCTGGAAGAGATCTTTTGATATGCCTCCACCATTAATTACATATTGAGCGAATTTGGTATAATCACCGATCGTAGTAATCAGCCAGTCCGCTGCATTGACCGTAATTTTAGGCTCGCCAGGGATGGGGCGGCCATTTGTATCGTTGGGAACGGCAAACCGGGAAATTAGTAAATGTTCATTCCATCCATAACTGGTATTTTTCATTCCAATCACATCAAATACATTGCTCTTTGCAAGCTGTTGAATATTTCGATGGAAGTTATTTTCCAGGGAGTGGCGTAAATATTCAAAGCCTTCACCCGAATAGCTGTATTTGGTTCCGGGGTCAAAATTGAACCTCAGTTTTTGACCGGAATCGCTGGAACGCCAGTTGGGAAAACCTGACTGGTGGCTGAGCAGTATTCTGGTTGTCAATTTTTTATTCCGTGAGTCGCCTGCGATATCCGGATCAATCCAAAAGGGAAATACCGGTTGGTCCAATTTCCACTCTCCTTTGCTAATCAGCCTTAGGGTTGTCATTGTAGTTATCGGCTTTGTCAGGGAGGCCACGTTGAAAAGCGTATTTTCGGCGGCGCCATAGACTTTTGTCAGCTTTGTCTTCCCCTTTTCGATTATCCCGACGGCAACTACTGGAACTTTGTTATCGGTCATCCAGGACGCAATACTGTCCGCAAAATTCAATGGAACGTGCTGCTGGCCGTAAAGAACTTGAGAACAAAAAAATATTGTGCAAAATAGTAAGCGGAGCATTTGATGAAGGTAATTAATTCTGGTTTTATCGTACGCCGCCGATTCAACATTTGGCTACGGCTTATGAGGCTGATGATAGCAATAATAATATACAAGGTTAATTACTTCGGTTCCTTCTTTCCCGGCACCAGCCCCGCCCTTCTTACATTTACCAGTTTTGCAAGGATATCA
>Ga0193752_1001698_pt1 | contig 17847 bp, 8 predicted proteins | sample H1c1metaG_FD_144924 | JGI IMG/M metagenome (GOLD analysis project Ga0193752, IMG submission 144924) | Soil microbial communities from a riparian zone of the East river system, Colorado, United States - H1c1 | ecosystem: Environmental > Terrestrial > Soil > Riparian zone | place: USA: East River...
CGCTGGCAGGACATCCCCAGTCCGGACGGCGAGACGGTGTCGCTGCTCGTCGAGGCCGTGCGTGGTGACACCGGGGCCGTCTACCGCGAGGTGCTGGGCGCCGTCGAGGCGATCTACGGCGCGGGCGACGCGCCGCACCCCGTCACGCTGGGCGGGCTCCGCCTGAGCACGGACCCCCGCCGCTTCGGGCCCGAGGTGCGCCTGCGGCACCCCGGCGCCGGGGGCCGCGCGCGGGCGCGGCTGTGGGCGCAGGGTGCGCTCGGGCGGGTGCTCGTGCGATTCGGGCTCAAGACCTCCGAGACGGACTGGGCCGCCTACCCCCGCCTGCTCCGCGACGCGACGGACTACCGGAAGTTCGACGGCGTACTGCGGATGGTGCTGGCCGGGAGCCCGGACCAGCGGGCGCGGCTGGAGGGGGTGCTGGAAGAAGCCTACCGGGCCGGACGACTGGCCTACGGGCTCCACGTCTCGGACCGCGCCGTGCTCACGTGCCTCGTCTACGAGCGGATGGGGCAGCAGGTCCACTTCGTGGACGGGGCAGGGGGCGGCTACACGGCCGCCGCCGTGGGCTTCAAGGAGCGTCTTCGTGCGTTGGCAGGGGAGGGGACGGCCTGATTGTGCTAGGGTCCTGGTCCTACGCATAGGGCGTCGGTCCTATTGCAGAACCGCCCGGTCGTTCGTTTCCTCGACAGGGAGAGCCTCACCCACCACACGCATGACACGACGGACGGGAAGGGCGGGCGCGGCGCGGAGGGCCGCCGCGTGCCTCGTCGCCGTGCTCGCGGCGTGGGGGGGCGGCGCGGCGGCGCAGCCCGCGCGGTTCGACCGCCTCTCGCTGGAGGACGGGCGGTTCTGCCATAGGATCATGGCGACGCTCCAGGACCGCCGCGGCTTTCTCTGGTTTGGGACCGAAGACGGGTTGAATCGCTACGACGGGTATGAGATGGTCGTCTACCGTCACGACCCCGCCGACACCCGCTCGCTCTCTGACAACTACGTCATCGCGCTCCACGAGGCGCGCGATGGGGCGCTCTGGGTGGGGACCTCGGACGGGGGGCTGAACAGGATGGACACGCGCACGGGGCGCTTCCGGGCCTTCCGCCACGACGACGACGCCCCTGGGAGCCTGCCCCACGACCGCGTGACGGCGCTGGCCGACGCCTCCGGCGGGCGGCTGTGGGTGGGGACGCGCGGCGGCGGGCTCGCCCTCTTCGACCCGCGCACCGGAGGGGCCCGCACCTTCCGCCACGACTCCACGCGCGCGGCCTCGCTCCCCAGCGACGAGCTGTGGGCGCTGCTGTCCGACCGCCGCGGCAACCTCTGGATAGGCACGCGCGGCGGCGGGCTGGCGCGGCTCGCCCCCGGCGGCGCGGCGGCGCGGACGCCCGTGTTCACGCGCTACCGCCACGACCCGGCCGACCCCCGCTCGCTGCCCGGCGACGACGTGCTCGCGCTCCACGAGGACCGCGACGGGACGGTGTGGGTGGCGCTGCTGGGCGGCGGGCTCGCGCGCTACGACCCCGTCACGGACCGCTTCGACACGTTCCACCACGACCCCGCCGACCCCAACACGCTCTCGTCCGACAACGTCGTCTCTGTCTGGCGCGACGCGCGCGGCGACGTGTGGGCGGGGACGTGGGGTGACGGGCTCAACCGGCTCGACCCCCGCACGGGGCACGTCACCCGCTTCCGCCACGACGACCGCGACCCCCTCAGCGTGGGCGACGACTACGTCCGCTCGCTCTACGAGAGCCCCGACGCCTCGGGGTTGATGTGGGTGGGGACGGTGAGCGGGGGGGTGTCCATGTTCAACCCGGCGCGCGAGCGGTTCAACCACGTCCGCCACGACACCGACGACCCCGCCAGCCTCGTGGCCGACTACGTGCGGGCGTTCGCCGAGGGGGCGGACGGCGCGCTGTGGGTCGCCACGCGCGACGGGCTGGACCGGCGGCGGCCCGACGGCGGGTTTGACCACTTCACCCACGACCCCGCCCGGCCGGGTTCGCTGGCCGACTCGTACGTCCGCGCCCTCCACACCGACCGCCGGGGCACGCTCTGGGTGGGCACAGCGCGCGGGCTCGACCGGTTCGACCCCCGAAGCGGCACCTTCGACCACTTCCTCCACGACCCCGCTGCGGGCGGGGACCCCAACGCCAACCGTGTCTACGTCATCGCCGAGGACCGGGCGGGGCTGCTGTGGGTGGGGACGCGCTCGGGGCTCTACGCCTTCGACCCCGTGCAGGAGCGGTTCGTGCGGCACCTCTCGTCCAGCCCCGACGACGAGGCGACGCTCCCGAACGACGAGGTCATCAGCCTCGCGCTGGGCCGCGACGGCGCGCTGTGGGCGGGCACGACGGGCGGGCTGGGCCGCGTGGATCTGCAGACAGGGCGCGTGACGCGCTACCGCTACGACGCCGCCGACGCGGCGAGCCTCTCCAACGACCGCGTCTTCTCCATCCTCTCGGCGGCCGACGGGACGGTGTGGGTGGGGACGAACAACGGGCTCAACCGGCTCCTCGACGCGCGGCGCGGGCGGTTCCGGCGCTACACGGCGGCCGACGGGCTCCCGAACGAACTGGTCTACGGCATCCTTCAGGCCCGCGACGGCGCGCTGTGGCTCTCGACGAACCTCGGGCTCGCCCGCTTCGACCCCACGGCCCGCCCGGGGCCGGGGGCACGCGGCGCGTTCCGCGTCTTCGACGCCTCCGACGGGCTCCAGAGCAACGAGTTCAACCAGGGCGCCTACTACCGCGCCCGCAACGGCGATCTGTTGTTTGGTGGCATCGCCGGGTACAACCGGTTCCGCCCCGCCGCCATCCGCCCGAACCCCCACGTGCCGCCCGTGGTGCTGACGCGCTTCCGCGTCTTCGACGAGGCCGTGGAGCCCGCGCGCGACGGGCGGGGGGCCATCCGGCTCACGCACCGGCAGAACTTCTTCGCCTTCGAGTTCGCCGCGCTCGACTTCGCCAACCCCGCGCGCAACCAGTACGCCTACCGGCTGGAGGGCTTCGACGCGGACTGGCACGTCGCCGGCACGCGGCGGTACGTGTCCTACACGAACCTCGACGGGGGGCGCTACGTGTTCCGCGTGCGGGGCTCGAACAACGACGGGGTGTGGAACGAGGAGGGCATCGCGATCACGGTGGTGGTGGTGCCGCCGTACTGGGAGACGTGGTGGTTCCGGCTGGCGCTCGTGCTGGGCGTGCTGGCGCTGGGGTTCGGGGGGGCGTGGGCGTGGCAGCGCCGGAAGCTTCGGCTGAGCGAAGGGCGTCGGGCCGAGCAGGCCGAGGCCGGGCGGCGGCTCGCCGAGGGCCGCGAGCAGGAGCGGCTCCACCTCGCGCGCGAGCTGCACGACGGCCCCGTGCAGGACCTCTACAGCGCCCACCTCGAACTCGCCATGGCGAGCGAGGCACTGGGCGCCAACGGCACGCTGAAGCCGGCGCAGGAGACGATCCAGCGCGTGAGCCAGTCGCTGCGGGGGATCTGCGGGACGCTGCGGCCCCCTGCGCTGGCGCCCTTCGGGCTCGCCGCGGCGCTCCGCTCGCTGGCCGAAATGGTCCGCACGGCCCACCCCGACCTCACGGTCGAACTCGACCTGACGAGCGACGGGCAGCGGCTGCCTGCCGACGTGCGGCTGGCGCTCTTCCGCATCGCGCAGGAGGCGCTCGCCAACGTCGTCAAGCACGCCGGGGCGCGCACCGTCCGCCTCACGTTCACGCTCGACGCCGAGGAGGCCGTGCTGGAGGTGTGCGACGACGGCCGCGGCTTCGCCGTGCCGGGCCGCTGGCTGGACGGCGCCCGCGCGGGGCGGTTCGGGCTGCTCGGGATGGCCGAGCGCGCCGAGAGCATCGGGGGACGGCTGGCCGTCCACGCCGCCGAGGGGGAGGGCACGACGCTCCGCGTGGTCGTTCCCGTCCACCAGCCCGCCGAAGGGGTGCCGGTCCCTGAGCCCGCGCGCGCATGAGCCCCACCCGCGTGAGCCCCATCCGCATCGTTCTGGCCGACGATCACGCCCTCTTCCGGGCGGGCGTCCGCGTGCTGCTGGCGGGCACCGACGGCATCACGGTCGTCGGCGAGGCCGCCACGGGCGCCGAGGCGCTGGTGCTCGTGCGTGAGGTGGCGCCGGACGTGCTCGTGCTCGACATGGAGATGCCGGACATGAACGGCGTCGAGGTGGCGCGGCGGCTCCAGGCCACCGGCGCCGCCGTGCGCGTCCTCGTGCTCTCGGCCTACGACGACGAGGAGTACGTCTCGGGCCTGCTGGACTACGGCGCGGCGGGCTACCTCACCAAAGAGGAGGTGCCCGAGCGGCTCGTCGCCGCCGTGCGCGGGATCGCCCGCGGCGAGACGGGGTGGATGAGTCCCGGCGTGGCCGCGCGCGTGCAGCGGCGGCGGGCGTCCGACGACGAGGTCGCCACGCTCTCCGCGCGCGAGCGCGAGGTGCTCCGCCTCATCGCGCAGGGGCGCGACAACGCGGCCGTGGCCGGGGGGCTGTTCATCTCGGAGAGCACGGTGAAGAACCACGTCACCAACATCTTCGCCAAGCTCGGCGTGAAGAGCCGCGCCGAGGCCGTGGCCTGGGCCTGGCAGCACGGGCTGATGGGGGAGGGGTAGGGCGTTGGCCGTTTCAGGGGATTCCTGAGGCTGAACGCCCTCTCCTGAGTGCGGCGCGCGGGGGAATAGGACTTTCGCCTCATTCGGCGATGCGCCCGGCCTCCCTACACTCGTTCCGCCCCTCGCCTCGCCTCTCATGCGCCGCTCGCTACCCCTCGCGGTTCTGGCCGTTGCACTCGCGGCCCCGGCCCTCGCGCAGGACCCCTTCACGGAGGTCCCCACCACGCTCCCGCAGAGCGTCAGCTACCGGTCGGCCGCCCCGGCGGACTACGACGGGGACGGCGACCTCGACCTCCTCGTCATCCGGGCCAACGGGTCGTTGGTCACGGCGACGACGAACACCCCGGAGTTGTACCGCAACGACGGGGTGGGCACCGACGGCGTGTTCACCTTCACCGAGGTCCCGTTCCCGGCGCCCTCGTACCCCGCCGCGATACAGGGCGGCGACCCCTACGGGGAGACGCTCTCGTGGGCCGACTACGACAACGACGGCGACGTCGACGCCCTCGTCGCGACGCACGCGGGGACGGCGCTCTACCGGAACGACGAGGGGACGTTCGTGGATGCCGGCCTCCTGCTTCCGAAGTACGAGGAGTTCATCACGTGGTACTTCGCCGACCCCCGCTCCTCGGCGTGGGGCGACGTGGACAACGACGGCGACCCCGACCTCGCGCTGCCGGCGACGACGCCGGGGGGGCCGTGGCCCTCCCCCGACACCACGCGCCTCGTCCTCTACACGAACGAAGACGGCGCGCTCACGCGGGGCGCCACCATGCTCCCCCGGGTCCGGCGCGACGCCGACCTGACGTGGGGTGACTACGACGGAGACGAGGATCTCGACCTCCTCTACCTCTCGGGCGGTTGCGCGCCCAACGAACTCGAGCCCGACCCGCCCGAGTGCGTCGTGATCTATGAGAACGACGGCGGGGCGCTCGTGCCGCGCACGCTGGACTTCCCGCAGCTCCTCGGGGGGGCGGCCGACTTCGGCGACTTCGATCTCGACGGCGACCTCGACGTGCTCCTCGTGGCGTCGATCCACAACCCCGACGGCCCGCCGTTCCTGCTCGACCGCGCCATCGTCTATCGCAACGACGGGGCGACGTTCGCCGCCGACACGCTCGCCTTCCCCTTCAGCTTCGACGAGATGTTCCAGTGGCTGACCGCCGGGCGGTGGGCCGACTACGACTCCGACGGCGACGTCGACATCCTCGTCGGCGCCAACGTCAACGACTACTCGGGGCCCGGCACGGACTTCGGCGGCATAGCGTTCGTCTTCGCCAACGACGGCGGGGCGTTCACCCTCACGGCGGCCCTCCCGGCGGCCGAGTCGTTCGGGACGGAGACGTGGGCCGACTTCGACGGGGACGGTGATCTCGACTTCCTCGCCACGGGCACCCGGACGGACACCCTGACCGTGCCCCCCTCGCCCGTGCACTTCGCGTGGCTGTACCGCAACGAGGCCGTGGGCGAGAACCGCCCCCCGAACGCTCCCGGCGCGCTCCACGCCGAGCCCACTGAGGACGGTACCGTCGCGCTCTCGTGGGGGCCCGCCGCCGATGACCACACCGCCGCCGACGCCCTCACGTACAACCTCTGGGTCCGCCCCGTCGCGGGCTCAGACATCGTGAGCCCGCTGGCACGGCCGGGCGGGACGCGTCTGCTCCCCGAGGCGGGCAACGTCTCGCTCAACACGCAGTGGGCGCTGCAGGGGCTGGCGGCGGGGACGTACCACTGGACCGTGCAGGCCATCGACAACGCGTTCAACGGCGGCCCCTTCTCACCCGAGGGCACCTTCACCGTCGGTGCCACGACCGCAGGCGAGGGCGCGCCGGTGCCCGCGGCCCTCACCCTCCGGGGCGCCTCGCCGAACCCGGCCGCGGAGACGGCGGCGCTGGGGTTCGACCTGCCGGCCGCCGCCGAGGTGGGGGCGCGGGTGTACGATGCGCTGGGGCGCGAGGTGCTGACGGTGGCGCCGCAGGCCTACGAGGCCGGGGCCGGGCGGCAGCTCGTGCTGGCGGTCCGCGCGCTTCCCGCCGGGACGTACCTCGTCCGGCTGGAGGCCCGGCGCGGCGACGCCGTCGAGCGCCGGACGGCGCGGCTCACCGTCGCCCGATGACGGCACGAAACGCCAGGTCACCCCATCGGCCCGGCCCTCACGTGGAGGCCGGGCCGACGGCGTAAGAAGAACCCCGTGCCCGTCCACTTGCGGGTTTCCCCCATCCCCCGGAAGGTGTGAATAGGACCCCCGCCTCATGCGACCGGGGAAACGGGGTTACTAGACTGCCGTAGACAGGATGAGCAAGGCTCACGGTGCGAGCGTCCCCGACTCCCGCCGCCCCCTGTCCCCCTGTATGTACCCCCTGCTCCGGCTGTAGCCATGCGCGCCTTCCTACTTCGCTTCGCGCTCCCCTGCGGGGTTGTCCTCGCCCTCGTGCTCCCGTCGCTGGCCGCGGCGCAGGGCGCCTTCACGCGTGTGCCGGTGACGCTCCCCCAGGGCGTCACGTACCAGGCCGTGTCCCCGGCCGATTACGACGCCGACGGCGACATGGACCTCCTGGTCGTCCGTGCCGACACGGCCGCCGGCCACACCAACGACTTCTTCCCCGAACTCTACCGGAACGACGGAGAGAGCGGCGGCACGTTCACGTTCACGCGCGCCCCGTTCCCGGCCCTCCCCTTCTCGGCCGCCTCGCCCTCCGGCGTGTCGCTCTCGTGGACGGACTTCGACAACGACGGCGACCTCGACGCGCTCGTCGCGACGAGCCGCGGGACGAAGCTCTACCTCAACAGCGGCACCGGCACGTTTGCAGCGGCCTCCGGCCTCGACCTCCCGGCCTACTACGAGAGCTGGACGTACTACTTCGCCGAGCCCCGCTCGGCGGCGTGGGCGGACTACGACAACGACGGCGACCTCGACCTCGCGCTGCCGGAGACCTCCAACACCTACCCCGACACCACGCGGCTGGTGCTCTACACGAGCGCGGCCGACACCCTCGCCCGCGCTGCGACGGTGTTCCCGGTCGTCGGCAACGACCTTGACCTCCGCTGGGGCGACATCGAGAACGACGGGGACCTCGACCTCCTCTACTTCTCGGGCGGCACCCCGTGCGAGTCCGGCCCGAACTCGCCGAACGGGGAGTGCCTGATCCTCTACGAGAACACGGCGGGCACGCTCGCCCCGCGCGCCCTCGACTTCCCGGAGATCGAGGGGGGCGCGGCCGACCTGGGCGACTTCGACCTCGACGGTGACCTCGACGTGCTCCTCGTCGGCTCCGTCCACGTCCCCGCCGATACGAGCGTCCGTGCCCGCGCCATCGTCTACCGCAACGACGGCGCCACGTTCGCCGCCGACACGCTCCAGTTCCCGGTGGACTTCGACGAGATCTTCCACCACCTCACCTCCGGGCGGTGGGCCGACTACGACTCCGACGGCGACATGGACCTCGTCATCGGCGGCAACCTGGGCTACGACCCGGAGCCCGGCGAGGAGTTCGGGGGCGTGGTGTTCCTCTTCGCCAACGACGGCGGCACGTTCTCGCTCGCCGCGACGATCCCGGCCAGCGCCCTCTACGGCACGCTGACGTGGGCGGACTTCGACGCCGACGGCGACCTCGACCTCCTCACCACCGGGGACCGCCTGGAGAACACCGTCGGCAACCAGTACGAGTGGGTGTACTTCGCCCGCCTCTTCCGCAACGGGGAGCCGGAGGACAACGCCGCCCCGTCATCGCCCGGCGCGCTCCACGCCGATCCCACCCCCGATGGCACCGTGGCGCTCTCGTGGGGGCCCGCCTCTGACGACCACACCGCCGCCGACGCGCTGACCTACAACCTCCGCGTGCGCGCCGTGATAGGCTCGGACATCGTGAGCCCGCTGGCGCGGCCGGGCGGGGAGCGGCTCGTCCCCGAGGCGGGCAACGTCTCGCTCAACACGACGTGGACGCTCCAGGGGCTCGCGCCCGGGACGTACTACTGGACCGTGCAGGCCATCGACAACGCGTTCAACGGGGGCGCCTTCGCCCCGCAGGGCCAGTTCACCGTCGGCGCCGTGACCGCAGGCGAGGGCGCCGCAGCGCCCGCCGAACTCGCCTTCCGCGGCGTCGCGCCGAACCCGGCCACGGAGACGGCGGCGCTGCAGTTCGACCTCCCGGCCGCGGCGGAGGTGGGGGCGCGGGTGTACGACGCGCTGGGGCGTGAGGTGCTCGTCGTGACGCGACGGGCCGTCGAGGCCGGGGCGGGGAGGTCGCTCGCGCTGGACGTGAGCGGGCTGCCGGCCGGGACGTACCTCGTCCGGCTGGAATCCCAGCGCGGCGATACCGTCGAGCGCCGGACGGCGCGGCTGACGGTCGCCCGCTGACGTCCGTGCGCTGACAGGGCCCAGCGCACCCCCTTGCCGCCTGTCGTACGGGTTGACGGTCGAACGACAGGCGGCACCCCGGGCCCCGGCCTCCACTGGAGACCGGGGCCTGCGGGTGACGTAGGTTGGGGGCCGCCGGCTCCCCCCGACCGCGCATGGAAGACCCCACGCTCCCTCCTGACACGCCCGAGACCGCCCGGCGCCTTGCGCGCCTCCTCGACATCGGGCTGGCGCTCGGCGCACAGCGTTCGCTCCACGAGCTGCTCTCGCTCCTGCTGGAGACGACGACGTACCTCCTGGAGTGCGAGCGCGCGTCGATCCTGCTCTACGACGCCGACCGCCACCGGCTCCGCTTCGCCGCGGCGACCGGGGAGCGCGCGGAAGCGCTGGCCCGCATCCCCGTGCCCCTCAACGGGAGCCTCGCCGGCGCGGCGTTTCGGGAGGACCGCCCCGTGCTCGCCGACGCTGAGCGCGACCCCCGCCACTTCCAGTCGGCCGCCGGGGCCACGGGCTTCCAGCCGCGCGTCGTCCTGAGCGTGCCCATGCGCTTCAACGGGCAGCCCATCGGGGTGCTGCAAGCGCTCAACCCGACGGCGGGCCGCTTTGGCCCCGACGACGCCGAGGTGCTCATGGCCGTGGCCTCGCAGGCGGCCGTGGCCGTTCGCGCGGCCACCCAACGCCGCGATCTCCAGGAGGCGAACGCGCGGCTGGCGCGGCTCGACCAGCTCAAGAGCGACTTCGTGACGGTGGCCTCGCACGAGATGCGGACCCCGCTGGCCGCGCTCGTGGGGTTCGCGCAGGTGCTCCGCGAGGAGGCGGACCCCTCGCTGGCCGCGCACGCCGACGAGGTGCTGGCCGCGGCGGGCCGGCTCACACAGATCGTCGAGACGCTGGAGGAGCTGGGCTCGCTCGGCGACCCGAACGCGGAGGACGAGCGCGCCCGCGTCGTGGTGCAGTACCTCCTGCGCGCGGCCGTCGAGCCGTCCGCGGACGGCCCCGCACTGCAGTTCGATCTGCCGCCCGGGCGCCTCGTCGTCACGGCCGACGCCCCGCGCCTGCAGAGCGCCTTCCGCCAGGTCATCGGGAACGCCCTCCGCTTCACGCCGCCCGGGGGGCGCGTCACGGTGCGCGCCGAGGAGGACGGCGACGAGGCGCACGTCGTCGTCGCGGACACCGGCCGCGGGATCGCCGCCGCCGACCTCACGACGATCTTCTCCGCGTTCCAGCAGGTGGGCGACGTGTCGACGCGCGAGCACGAGGGGCTGGGCGTCGGGCTCGCCATCGCCCGCGCCGTCGTGGAGCGGCACGGGGGGCGGATCTGGGCCGAGAGCCCCGGGCCGGGGAAGGGCAGCACGTTCCACGTCCACCTCCCGCTCGCGCCCGTGGAGGGGTAGGAGGCGGAAGGACAGAGAGGAAGAAAGGAGGAGAGGAAGAGGGGACGTGACTCGTCAGGCGCTAACCGTCCTCGTCGGTCGTAGGGGCGCTGTGCTTACACGCCCTGCATTCGTCCCGGTCTGTCGCTCACGTTTCGGGCTGGCGGACCCCTTCCCCCGTAGGGGCGACGCGCTGCGTCGCCCTCCCTCCGCTCCGGCACGCCCGTTCGGGTTGTGCGATCCCCGCTCGCCGTAGGGGCGCAGCGTGCTGCGCGCTTCGGGTTTCGGCGAGGGTGCCAACTCGGTCACACCACCCCGCCCCGCGCACATCGCGCTGTCGCGCTCACGGGCGCGGGCCTGCCCCTCCTCGTCTGAGGAGGGGCGGTCCTTTTACTTACCGGCCTCGCTAATCCGGTCAACCTCCCCGCCGCTGGCTCCGCTCGCGGCTGCCCCTCCTCATCTGAGGAGGGGCGGCCTATGCAGGCCGCCGGTGTCGTTTTGCACTTCGCAACGACAGGGCGGCCCGCATGGCCCAAACCAAAAAAGTCAGGCGGCTTCGGCCTGCGGGGTGTCGTCGGTCTGCGGGACGGTGTCGACCGGCGGGGCGGAGTCGGCCGGCGGGGCTTCGTCGGCCGGGACGGCGTCCTCGGCGACCACGCGCGCCACGTCGGCGATGGCGTCGCCGTCGCGGAGGTTGATGATGCGGACGCCCTGCGTGTTGCGGCCGATCTCGCGGATGGTGTCGACCGGCATCCGGATCGTGAGGCCGACCTGCGTCCCGATCATCAGCTCGTCGTTCTCGACGACGCTCATGAGCGCGATGAGGCGGCCCGTCTTCTCCGTCGTCTTGAGCGTGTAGACGCCCTGCCCGCCGCGGCCCTGGAAGCGGTAGTCCTCCAGCGGGCTCCGCTTCCCGTAGCCGTTGGCCGAGATGGCGAGGATGCTCTCGCCCTCGCGCCGGATGGCCGCCATGCCGACGACCTCGTCGTCGCCGTGGAGGCTCATCCCGCGCACGCCGCGCGTGTTGCGGCCCATCGGCCGCACGTCGCGCTCGTTGAACCGGATGGCGCGGCCGTTCGTGGCGCCGAGCACGACCTCCGTGTCGCCGTTGGTGAGCCGGGCGGACAGCAGCTCGTCGCCCTCCACCACGTCGATGGCGATGATGCCGTCGGCGCGGGGGCGCGAGAACTGCTCCAGCGCGGTCTTCTTGACCACGCCGCGCTTCGTCGCCATGAACACGTAGTGCTCGTTGAGGAAGTCCGCGCTGCGGAAGTCCTCCTTCGTCACGGCGAGCACGGCGCGGACGCGGTCGTCCTGCGCGATCTGGATGAGGTTCCGGATGCTCCGGCCCTTCGCCGTGCGCCCGCCCTCCGGCACGTTGTAGACGCGGAGCCAGTAGCACCGGCCGTGGTCGGTGTAGAACAGGAGGTAGTCGTGGGTGCCGGCGGCGAAGAGGTGCTCGACCCAGTCCTCCTCGCGCGTGCCCGCGCCGAGTAGGCCGCGCCCGCCGCGGCCCTGCGTGCGGTACTCCGAGACCGGCGTGCGCTTGACGAGCCCCTGGTGCGAGACCGTCACGACGACGCGGGCCTCCTCGATCAGGTCCTCCAGGTCGATGTCGCCGCCGCCCGTGAAGTCGATGGCGGTGCGGCGGGCGTTGGCGTACTTCTCGCGGACCTCCAGAAGCTCCGTGCGGATGAGCCGCATGCGCTGCTCGTGGCTGGAGAGGAGGCCGCGCAGGCGGTCGATCTCCTGGAGCACGTCCTGGTACTCGGCCAGGATCCGGTCGCGCTCCAGCCCCGTGAGTCGGCTCAGGCGGAGGGCCAGGATGGCCTCGGCCTGCGCCTCGGAGAGCCAGGGCTGCGGGACGAACTTCGGGTCGAGGTCGTCGCGGCCCGCGAAGAGGCCCGTCCGCGCCGCGTCGCGCTCGACGGGCGAGGTGGCGGCGAGCCCGAGGCGGGTCCGCTGCTCGGGTGTGAGCCGCTCGGGGTAGACCCCCGCCATGAGGTTCCGCTTCGCCGCGTCGGTGTCGGCCGAGTGGCGGATGATCGCGATGACCTCGTCGAGGTAGTCGAGCGCGATCGTGAGCCCCTCCAGGATGTGTGCCCGCTCCTCCGCCTTGCGGAGTTCGTACTCCGCGCGGCGCGTGACGACCTCGTGGCGGTGCTCGACGTAATACTGGATGAGGTCCTTCAGCCCCAGCGTGCGCGGGCGCCCGCCCACGAGCGCGACGATGTTGACGCCGAAGGTGCTCTGGAGCAGGGTGTACTTGAAGAGCTGGTTCTGCGTGACGGCCGGGACGGCGTCGCGGCGCAGCTCGATCACGATCCGCATCCCGTCGCGGTCCGACTCGTCGCGGAGGTCGGAGACGCCCTCGACGCGCTTGTCGCGCACGGCCGCGGCGATCTTCTCCAGCAGCGTGCTCTTGTTGACCTGGTACGGGATCTCCGTGATGATCAGCGCCTGGCGGTCGCCGCCGCGGAGCGACTCCTCGTGGAACTTCGCCCGCATGATCACGCTCCCGCGGCCGGTGCGGTACGCCTCGCGCACGCCGCTGTAGCCGTAGATCGTCCCGCCGGTCGGGAAGTCCGGCGCCGGGACGTGCTTCATCAGGTCGTCGACCTCGATCTCCGGGTCGTCGATGTAGGCCACGACGCCGTCGATCACCTCGCCGAGGTTGTGCGGCGGGATGTTCGTCGCCATGCCGACGGCGATGCCGGAGGCGCCGTTGACCAGCAGGTTCGGGAACGCCGCCGGGAGCACGGTCGGCTCCTCGGTCGAGCCGTCGAAGTTGGGCGCGAAGTCGACGGTCTCCTTGTCGAGGTCGCGGAGCATCTCCTCGGCCAGCCGGGTCAGGCGGGCCTCGGTGTAGCGCATGGCGGCGGCGGCGTCGCCGTCGATGCTCCCGAAGTTGCCCTGCCCGTCGACGAGCGGCCCGCGCAGGTTGAAGTCCTGCGCCATGCGCACGAGCGCGGCGTAGACGCTCTGGTCGCCGTGGGGGTGGTACTTCCCGAGCACGTCGCCCACGATGCGGGCGCATTTGCGGTGCGGCCGTCCGGCCGTCACGCCCAGCTCCTGCATCCCGAAGAGCACGCGGCGCTGCACGGGCTTGAGCCCGTCGCGCACGTCGGGCAGCGCGCGGCTGACGATGACCGACATCGAGTAGTCGATGTAACTCGACTTCATCTCCTGCTCGATGTTGATCGGGATGATCCGGGTCTCGGCCATAGGGGGTGTTTACAGGTGGATCGGGCGGCGGCAGCGGCGGGTTAGCGCCGCGCGGCGCGGGGCGGAACGGGAACCCGGAAAGATACCCCCGAAGCACTGTCACCGGGGTGTCACGCTGGGGCTGGAGAAGGGGTTTGACGCAAACCGCGCGGGCCCTATTCTTTCCTCTCGCCACCCCTACGGCGCCCATGCGCACGTTGCTCCTCCTCGCCCTCGTCGGAGCCCCCCTCGCCCTCCGGGCCCAGCCCGACACGACGGCCGCGTGGCGCTACTTCCCGCTGGCCGTCGGCAACCAGTGGGAGCACTTCAACACGATCCGCCGGGAGGGCGAGTTGATCGAGCAGTGGAGGTCCGGGTACGCGGTGGTGGACGAGCGCGTGCTCGAAGGCCAGCGCTACTTCGCCATCCAGTCCTGCGGACGGACGGCGTGCGATGGCCCTGTGGACTACGATCTCGTCCGCTTCGACACCACACTCGGGGGCGTGGTCGAGCGCGTGCTTCAGGAGGGCCAGCCCGTCGAGCGCTGGTGGCCCGTCATCCCGTGCGCGCTCGCGGCACCCTTCAACGCGGGCGTCGGGTGCGGATCGTCGGCAACACGCTACAACACGAGTGGGGGGTACGGCCATACCGTCACGGTCGGAGAGGATACCGTAAGCGGGGTCTCCCTCAAGGCGTTCTACGGCGGATCCGCGTACGACCGCATGGGCTCGGACCTGGGGCTCATCTTCCACACGTTCTGTACGCTCTTCGGTGGGACCGACCTCTGCTTCGCGTGGGAACTGACGTTCGTACGCGTGGGAGACCGCGAGCTCGGAACGAGTGTGTTCGGCTTCGCCATTGTGACGGGGGAGGAGCCGGGCGCGGGAGGACCGACCGCAACGCGGCTCGCACTGTCCGTCGCGCCGAACCCGCTGGGTGACGAGGCCCGGGTGGCCTTCACGCTGGCGCGACCCGCCGCCGTGGGGCTGGAGGTGTACGACGGGGTAGGGCGCCGCGTACGCGCCGTGGATCTGGGCGGGCAGGCGGCCGGGGACGGGGCCGCCGTGCTGGACCTCTCCGGGCTGCCCGACGGCGTCTACGTCGTGCGGCTCCGGGCGGGCGCGGAGACCGTCCACCGGGTCGTGACGCGGCGTCACGGCGCGCCGTGATGGGCCGGGCCGTGATGCAGGCTGTGGCTCAGTAGGGCAAGGGAAAAAAGCGGAGCCGACAGTGTGGGCTGCCCGGCGCCCGTCGACGTGGACCGGCGTCCGGCCCGCTGGTCGATTGCGTAGCGTCCCGCATAGAGGCAGCCCCGCGCATCCGGTACCTTCCGTGCTGCCGCTTGCTCATCCCCGCTGATGTCCGTCCCGCGCCGCCGCACCAAGATCGTCTGTACCCTCGGCCCTGCGACCTCGTCGCGAGAGGCCATCCGCGCGCTCATTGAGGCGGGGATGGACGTGGCCCGGCTCAACTTCTCCCACGGCTCGCACGAAGACCACCGCGCCCGGATCGGGATGGTGCGCGAGGAGGCGCAGCGCTACGGGCGCATCATCCCCATCCTGCAAGACCTGCAGGGCCCGAAGATCCGCATCGGCGACGTGGCCGGCGGCGGCGTGCTGCTCTCGAAGGGGCAGGCCCTCACGCTCACGGCCGAACCGCTGGCCGAGAGCACGGCCGAGCGCGTCTACGTCTCCTACGAGCCGCTGGCTCAGGAGGTCGTTGCAGGCGGGCGCATCCTCGTCGACGACGGGCGGATCGAGTTCGAGGTGACGGAGGTCGTGGGCGGCGACGTGCGGGTGTCCGTGGTCGTGGGCGGCCCGCTGCGCAGCAAGAAGGGGGTGAACCTCCCCATGACGCGCTCGTCGCGCCCCTCGCTGACCGAGAAGGACCTCACCGACCTCGCCTTCGGGTTGGAGCAGGAGGTGGAGATGGTGGCGCTCTCGTTCGTCCGCTCGGGCGACGACGTGCGCGACCTCTGCGAGCGGATCGAGGCAACGGGCCGTGAGACGGCCGTCGTGGCGAAGGTGGAGAAGCCGGAGGCCGTGGCCGCGTTCGAGGACGTGCTTGCCTCCGCCAACGCCATCATGGTGGCGCGCGGCGACCTCGGCATCGAGATCCCGATGCAGGAGGTGCCGGTGGTGCAGAAGCGGCTCATCCGGCGGTGCCTGCAAGCCGCCGTCCCCGTCATCACGGCGACGCAGATGCTGGAGTCGATGATGGACAACCCGCGCCCGACGCGCGCCGAGACGAGCGACGTGGCGAACGCCGTGTTCGACGGCTCCGACGCCGTGATGCTCTCGGGCGAGACGGCGGCGGGGAAGTACCCCGTCGAGGCCGTGCAGGCGATGGACGAGATCATCCGGACGGCCGAGGCGGCGCGCCGGCAGCTCGGCGGGCAGGAGGCGGCCAGCGAGGTCCACCACGCGGCGTCGGCCGTGACGCAGGCCATCTCGTTCACGGCCGTGCGCCTCGCCTCGGAGGTCGGCGCCCGCGCCATCTGCTGCCTCACGCACTCGGGCGCCACCGCCCGCGCCGTGGCGCGCCACCGTCCCGACGTGCCGATCTATGCCTTCACCGACGACCCGGCCGTGGTGGGCCGCACGGCGGTCGTGTGGGGTAGCGAGGGGATCGCCATCCCCTTCCAGGAGCACACCGACGACGGGATCCGCGCCGTCCACCGCGAACTCATCGCGCGCGGGTTCGCCACCGTGGGCGAACTCATCGTCGTCACGGCCGGCCTCCCGCTCCCGGCCAAGGGGCTGACGAACATGGTCCACGTGAGCACCGTGGGGGAGGAGCGGTGGGAGTAGCGAGTGGGAGAGCGGGGGAAAGGGAGAGGAGAGAGAGGAGGGCAAATGCCTTCCGGTCTACCGTAGGGGCGTGTGGCACACGCCCTGCATTCCTGCCGATTGCCCGCACCGTCTCTTTCGGGCGCACGCCGTTCGGTCTGCTGTAGGGGCGACGCGCTGCGTCGCCCTCCGTTGCGAGGTGCCGGATCGAGGGCGACGCAGCGCGTCGCCCCTACGAAAAGCCCTCTGTTCCCGTAGGGGCGCAGCGTGCTGCGCCCGCATTCGTCCCGACGGGGTGGTGCCCGACCCCTTCTACCACCCCCAGCCCCTCCTGTTCTGCTGCGCAGACCTGCGGTTCAGGAGGGGGGCTGAAACCCTGCACGGACCACGAACCCCGCCCTCCTCTCTCTCCTTTCCCTCCTCTCCCCCATTCCCGCATTTGTGCCTTTCCTCGCCCCCGGGGCAATGGCGTATCATCGGGGCCGTTGTTGTCTGACGAACCGTCGCTGCCCCGGCGCTTTCGGTACCCCCCCGCCGCGTTTCGCGGCGCTGTGTTTCTGCCTGCTACCGACCCCGTGATGCGCCGCGCACGCCCTCACGGCCGCGCCCCCCGTGTGGCCGCCCCCGCCCTCGCCGCCTTGCTGGCGGCGACGCTCGTGCTGAGCGGGTGCGGCGCCCTGTTCGGGAGCCGCTACAACAACTTCCGGGCGTACTACAACACCTTCTTCAACGCCCGCAAGGCGTTCGAGGAGGGCGAGCGCGGGCTGGAGCGGCCGAACGAGCGGATCGACCGCACGCGGTTCCTCTCGCTGTTCCCCGCCGGGCAGGCGGCCACCGTCGCCACGGCGTCGGCCGGTGTGGCGGGCGGCGGCGGGTTCCAGACCGCCATCGACAAGAGCGCCGACCTCCTCCGCGAGCGGCCCGACTCGAAGTACGTCGACGACGCGCTGCTGCTCATCGGGAAGTCCTACTTCTACACCGGCAACTTCGTCGGGGCCGAGCAGAAGTTCCGTGAGGCCATCGCTGCGGGCGAGGAGCGCCGCGCGCGTGCGCTCGTGGACGAGGCGCGGTTCTGGCTCGGGCGCACGCTGGGCGCGAGCCGGCGGTTCGAGGAGGGGGCCGAGGTGCTGCGCACGGCGCTCGTGGCTGAGGGCGTCTCGCGCCGCTGGCAGCCGCGGATGCAACTCGCCCTCGGCGAACTCTACGCCGACGCCCGCGACTGGGAGCAGGCCGTGACGGCGCTGCGGGCCGGGCTGGCCGACGTGAACGACGGCGACCTCGCCGCGCGCGGGGAGTTCCTGCTGGGGCAGGTGCTGGAGGCCGCCGGGCGCCCGGGCGAGGCCGCCGACGCCTACGGCGCCGCGCTCGCGCACAACCCCGTCTACGAACTCGCCTACGCCGCCGAGCTCAACCGCGTCCTCGCCCTCGGCCTCGGGGCCGGCGACACCGAAGCGGCGCTGGAGCTCCTCCGGCGCATGCGGCGCGCCGACAAGCACTACCCCAACCGCGC
>Ga0193752_1001699_pt1 | contig 17844 bp, 11 predicted proteins | sample H1c1metaG_FD_144924 | JGI IMG/M metagenome (GOLD analysis project Ga0193752, IMG submission 144924) | Soil microbial communities from a riparian zone of the East river system, Colorado, United States - H1c1 | ecosystem: Environmental > Terrestrial > Soil > Riparian zone | place: USA: East River...
GTACTTCGGGATTTGCATCGGTGGGCCGCCATCCATGCCCTCGACGTTCGCGTTCTCTTGCGAGCTGACGTACACGCGCCGGCCGTCGCCGTTCTTGACGACGAAGATGCGGCTGAACCACGCCGGCAGCTGCGTGCCGAACGGCTTCCACATGGCGGTCGGCGACTCGCGCGACCACACGCCGTTGTTGCCCTCGGCCGTGCCCGTCACGAGGTACAGCGTGTTCTTGTTGATCGGATCTTCGGCGAAGTCGGAGATCCACTGGCCGTTGAGCTCGCCCGCTTCCTTCCAACCGCAGCCATCGGCGCTGCTGCAATACATCTGGTCGACGGTGCCCACGCACGCGCTGCCGTCGGTCGCCGTTTTGAACGCTTGGACGCTGCGGCCCATCAAGCTGCCGTTGACTGTCGTGTAACAAGACATGCCGAAGGTTGCGGCGCGATCGCTACTGAAGAAGATGCCGCCGTCGCCGTTGATCCAGCGCGCAACTACGCGATCAGGATTTCCGGAAGCCACTTCGATCGAGGTGAAGAGCTCGACTGGACCGGCCGATACGCCGCTTGGAATCGTGAGTGCGAGCGCTGACCCGATCACGCATGCGCGCGTCCAAACCCAAACACTTCGGCGATTCATGCAGGTAGTCATGCCCGGCCGGGCGGCTTCCTGCAAGGTCCGGAGCCGACAGCCGTTGACCGGGCCTGAGACGGCAGATGCGCACGACGTAGCGAGTTGCAACTCGGGAGAGTGTTGCCGCCAGTGGCGGCAAGGAGTCTTCGGGTGGTGCATTCGGCGCGCAGCTGAGCTCGGAGAGGCGGGGGCTAGCGGGGAGATCCCTTGGGTGGTGGGGCCGAGGTGGTTTGGACTCAGAAGTGAGTCCGGAGGGGTGGTCGCCGTCGCCGACGGCGACGGCGACGACCCCCAACCCTGGCAAGGCTGCTTTTGCTACTCTTTTCACTCTTTCCCCCCGCAAACACTGGCGATTCCCGCCCTCGCGCCGCATACAGGAACCCATGGCCTCCGAAGAATACGAACGAGAAATCCAGGTCTGGCGACAATCGCGGCTGACGCGGCTGACCGCGCCGGATGGCTGGCTCTCGTTGATCGGCAAGACCTTCCTCGAGCCCCGCGTCCCACTCGCGATCGGCTCCGCTGCAGCTGATGGCGGCATAAGCCTGCCGGCCGGCGCACCGGCCGAGCTCGGCACAGTCGAGCTTCAAGCGAAGAGCGTTCGGTTCACGCCAGCAGGGCAGACCGTGGTGCGGATCAAGCGCGCCGGAATCCCACAGCCGGAGCCGCTCACGGGCGCGGTCGAGCTCACGAGTGACGCGCGCGGACCGAGCGATCGATTGTTCTATGGCGACCTCGTGCTCGACGTGATGGAACGCGGCGATCAGTTTGCAGTCCGCGTGCGCGACGTATCGCGCGCCCATCCCGAGTTTGCCGCGATCGAGTACTTCCCGATCGATCCCGCATGGCGGCTCACTGCGAAGCTCGAGCCGTACCAGCCCGAAAAAGCGATCGACCTCGTGTACGAGAGCGGGACCGAACAGGCGTACTACTCGCCGGGCGCACTCGTCTTCGAGAAAGACGGCGTCGAACATCGGCTCGACCCTGTGTTCGAGTCTGATCGGAAGCGGCTGTGGATCGTGTTCGCCGATCCGACGAATCGGGACTCGAGCTACGGCGCGGGCCGGTTCTTGTACGCAGCGCTCCCGAAGGACGGCCAAGTCACTCTCGATTTCAATCAAGCGTTCAGCCCACCGTGCGCGTTTTCTCCGTTCGTGGCGTGCCCATTGCCCCCGTTCCAAAACCGATTGAAGGTTCGGGTCGAGGCAGGCGAGAAGCGTCCGGCCGATCACGCGTGAGCTGATTTTCCAGCTACAGTCTGCTGCGACCGACGTATGCCCGATGAGCTGGCCGCAATCCGGAGCCTGCTGCTCCAACACTACGACGAGCACGCACGAGACCTGCCGTGGCGGCGTACGCGCGATCCGTACGCGATCTGGGTCTCGGAGATCATGCTCCAACAGACCCGGGTCGACACCGTAATCGCGTATTACGACCGGTTTCTGAAGAAGTTTCCGACGCCCCACGCGCTCGCGGATGCCAGCGAAGACGAGGTGCTCGCGAGCTGGAGCGGGCTCGGCTACTACCGGCGCGCACGGCTCCTGCACTCGGGCGTGCGCGACGTGGTGACCCGCTACGGTGGTGTCGTGCCTCGCGAGCCTGAAGCGCGTCGCGCTTTGCCGGGCATCGGCCGCTACACCGCGGGGGCGATCGGCTCGATCGCGTTCGACCTTCCGGAACCGCTCGTCGATGGCAACGTCGCGCGCGTTCTCTCGCGCTTGTTCGCGATCGACACGCCACCGGAGCGCACGGATACGCTCGCCCGGTTGTGGCAGCTCGCGGAGGCGCTCGTAGTCGGAGAGCGGCCGGGTACGCTCAACCAAGCCTTGATGGAGCTCGGCGCAATGACGTGCCGCAAGCTCGCGCCGCGCTGCGAGGTTTGCCCGGTCGCGGCGCATTGCCAAGCGCGCGCACAAGACCGCGTCGAGGAGCTCCCGGTCGCGAAAAAGCGCGTCGATCCGAAGCCGGTTTCGCTCGTCGCGCTCGTGGCGCTCGATGCGCGCAGCGAACGGGTGTTGCTCGTCCGAGGCGCGGCGTCGCTGTTCGGCGGACTGTGGAACTTGCCGATGCGCGAAGGCGCGGGGCGGAAGGTCGCGCTCGGGTTGTGCAAGGAGCTCGGCCAACCCGCAAGCGCGCTCGACCCGCAGCCGATTGGAAACTTCAGCCACGTGCTGACGCATCGCAAGCTCGACATCGAGCTGTGGCGGTCGCAGCTCGACGCCGATGCCGTGCGCGAAGGCCAGCGGGTTCAAGCGCGCGCGGCGCTCGACGAGCTCGGGGTCTCGCGGCTCACGCACAAGGCATTCGAGCAACTGGAGGCCCCGGCCCAGCTACGGCTCGGTCTGCACGGTTTGACTCGTCGATAGCGCAGGCTTCGGCTTCGTGGGGCCCGCGCGCGCAACGAGGTATACTCTTTGTATTCTGAGTTCGCGCGCGGGCGCCACGGAGCCAAAGAACAAGCTAGCGGCGGGTCAAACGCTCTCTGGCGCGGATTGCCGCCAAGGCGCGGACGCGTTAGTCATGCCTCCGCATGGAAAGTCTTTGGGCCGACTCTGAAGCGCAGTCGTTCGTCGATCGCTACGCCGACAGCTGCAATCGCGACCTCGCCGAGCGCGTCTACAGCTCGCGCTTGATCGGCCGCAATCCAGCGCTGGTCCTGCACGGCGGTGGCAACACGTCGGTGAAGACGCGCGTGCGCGACGACCTCGGAACCGAAGTCGAAGTATTGTGCGTAAAAGGCAGCGGCTGGGACCTCGAGCTGATCGAACCGCAAGGCTTTCCCGCACTTCGCCTCCCGGAGCTGCGCGCGCTGCGCAGCCTGCCCGCGCTGAGTGACGAAGACATGGTGAACGCGCAGCGCACACGCATGCTGAACGCGAGCGCGCCGAACCCTTCCGTCGAGACCTTGTTGCACGCGTTTCTGCCGCACAAATACATTGACCACTCCCACGCGGACGCGATCTTGTCACTCGTCGATCAGCCGGACGCGGTCTCGATTTGCCGCGAACGTTTTGGAGAGCGGTTCAGCATCGTGCCGTACATCATGCCTGGCTTCGCGCTCGCAAAGCTCGCGGCCGAGGTCTACGAGAAGAACCCACAAGTCGAAGGCTTGCTGTTGCTGAAACACGGCTTGTTCACGTTCGGATCGACCGCACGCGAGTCGTACGACCGACACATCGCTGCGGTCGAAACGGCCGAGGCGTACGCAAAGAAGCGCCGCTACTGGTCGACGCGCAGCTCGCTCCCCCCGCCCATCGGCCTTCCCTACTCCGAGCTCGCGCCAGCGCTGCGCGGGCTGCTCGGTGACGGCTCGCGCCGGTATTTCCTGCACCTGCGCAACACCCGCGAGCTCTACGATTTTGCGAGCGACCCGCGCGTCGAGACGCTCTCGCAGCAAGGCTGTGCGACGCCCGATCACGTGATTCGCACGAAACGTTATCCGCTCGTGTTGCGCTTGGATCTCGGCCGCCCGGTGAGCCAGCAAATGCCGGCGATTCGCGATGCACTGTCGAAGTACCGCGAAGCGTACGCGGCGTACGTCGCGCGCCAAGCCAAGGAACGCAACCGTCAGGTCGTCGCGCTCGATGCCGATCCGCGGATCTTGCTGGTACCCGGACTCGGCATGATCTCGGTCGGCGACACGCCCAAAGCTGCGCGCATCGCCGCCGACATCTACGAGCACACGGTCGAAGTGATCCGCAGCGCGGAAGCGGTCGGCCGCTACGAGTCGCTGCCCGAAGGCGACATCTTCGACATGGAGTACTGGTCGCTCGAGCAAGCGAAGCTCGGCAAAGGCGCGAAGGCACCGCTCGCAGGCCAAGCGGTCTACATCACGGGAGCCGCGCACGGCATCGGCGCTGCGACGGCGCGCGCATTTGCAAAAGCAGGTGCGGCACTGTTTCTGGTCGATCGCGACGCCGAAGGGCTCGCTGCGATCGCGAAGCAGCTATCGGCGGCGAGCGCCGTCGTGGATCTGACCGACGAGCACGCAGTACGTGCGAGCATCGCCGCGGCAGTCGAGCAGTTCGGAGGACTCGACGGCGTAGTCTCGAACGCCGGCACTGCGCCGCAAGGAGCGATCGCCAAATCGAGCACGGCTGATCTTCAAGCGAGCTTTCAGATCAACTTCTTCGCCCATCACTGGGTCGCCTCGGCCGCAACCGCAGTGTTCGAGCAGCAAGGTATGGGCGGCTTCTTGCTGTTCAATGCGTCGAAGTCGGCGTGGAACCCCGGGCCCGACTTCGGCCCGTACGCAGTCCCGAAGGCAGCACTCCTCGCGCTCGCCAAGCAGTACGCGCTCGAGCTCGGCCCGATCGGCGTGCGCAGCAATGCGATCAACGCCGACCGAATCCGAACCCAGCTGCTGGATGCGGACGACGTCGCAGAACGCGCCAAGGCGAGAGGCCTCACCGCCGACGCGTACTACAAAGCAAACCTGCTCGGTCGCGAAGTGACAGCCGACGACGTCGCGCAAGCGTTCCTGTCGCTCGCGCTCGCACAGAGCACCACCGGCTCGGTGGTGACGGTCGACGGCGGCAACATCGCCGCTAGTCCTCGCTGAGCTCCGCGAGCTCGACACCCTTCACGTCGCCATGCTCGAGCAGCAGCTTCGCGAGCTGCCCGCACAAAGCGACCGGCGGATTCGGCAGATGCGCGCCGGTGATCTGCACTGCGAGCATCGCGACCAGAATGCGAGTCGATCCCTGCATCGCGACGAGCGGACTCGCGATGAACCGGCGCCCGTCGTCGTCCGTGTAGATCATCGCGCCGGGCCGACTGCTATCGCCATCGAGCGTGCGTGTCGAACCGTCGACATTCGGTGGCGCGCTGCTGTACGTCACCGTGCCCACCGTCACCCCGTCGAGGGAGCGCTCCTTTTCCATCAGCACCCAACCGGCAAGCCAACCTTCGAGTTCGGGTTCGGCCTTCGTCTCCGGCAGTCCAGCGAGCGGAACGAGTCCCGACGCATCCACGCCGTACAGGTACCCGAGGTAGCTCTCCGTGCTCTGCAGCAACATCGTGAGCGCACAGCGCGCGCGATCCGACGCATCGGTGCACTCCAAGATCTTCCCGCGCAGTGATTCAGTCTCGGGATCGAACGCGAGCGGCTGCAGCGAAAGCACGATCGGCATCGGACCGTGGCTCGGCGGCCCGAGCTCGCACTGGCGAGCATCCTCGAGCAAGCGCGTGTACTTCACGTTGAGATACGCGCTCTGCCCCTTCGCATATTCAGTCGCGCACAGCCCCGCGTACCGCTCGAAGCCGGCGCGATCGCGCATCAGAATCGCGACCCGCGCGCGCGCTTCGTAGCAGAAGCCGAGAGCGAGCCCGCTTGCACCCGCCGCTTCGCGATCGCGCGTCACCGCATCGAGCTTCTCCGTAGCGGGAGCGAAGTCCCCCGCTTGCGCTTCCATCAACGCGGCTTCGATCAACAGCGGGATCTCGATCCCGACGAGCTCGAACTTCCGCATGTCGTCGACGTAGCGACGTGTTTGTTCGAGCGCGGCGGGCGTCGCGCCGAGCTCGCGCATCACCCGCACGTGCTGTACGGCCGACAACGTGTACGCGGGATCGACGCCGGGCCGCAGTTTCGCGCAGGCGGGCGCGATCCACTCGTTTGCAGACTGAACGTCGCCCTGCAACAAGCGATAGCAGCTCTGCGCCCACGGCACGAACGCGCGATAGCCCGGATACGATTGACCGAGCGCGGAGATCGCATCCAGCGCGCTCTTGACGCCGAGTAAGTCGCCGAGCTGATTGAACGCGAACAGCTCGAGCGTCGCATCGGTCCCGGCGTAGTGCGTGAGGTCCTCGTCTTGCAACCGCAGCAGCTCCGCGCGGCGGGCGGCTTTCTGTGCCGCTTCCACGTTCCCGCGGTTCAGCGAGAGCAAGCTGCGCACGCGCCACGCCGCAACCCGCAGCGAGCGCGTACTCTCCAGAATCTTCGCACGCTCTTCGGCGTGATCGAGGCCCTTCGCCGCCTCGAGCAACGCGAGCGCATAGTGAATCCCCATGCGCGTGCGCTGGTGCTGCGAGCTGTCCATCCCAGCGTGGTCGGGCTCCTCGATGCGCGCGAGCACTTCGTTGTAGTGTTTCACGGCGCGACCGTGGCGCGAGAGAACCATGTCGCGCGTCGTGTCCTCCAACAGCGAGACGACACGCAGCGCCGGCGACAGCGGCAGCAGCGGCTCGAGCGACGGCAAGCGGTCGAGCAGCGCTGGCTCGAGGAGCGAGCCCGCCATCGAACAAGTCGCGCCGATCAACCGTGCGAGCTCGCGCACTGCATCGCCGACCGCGTAGACCTGGTCGCGCTCGGGGGTCGCTAAGTAGCGTTCCTGCTGCTTCGCGAGCGCTTGAGGCAAGCGTTGCTCGGGCGGCAGCGAGTCGAGCTCACGGTATGCCACGAGCCCGCTGTCTTGCTCGAGTTGCCGCAACACCGGCGGTAGACACCGCTCGAAGCTGTCCGCTGCGAGTAACAGCGACGCTTGCGTGAGTAGGGCCATCCGCAATCGATGCAGCGCACGTGCCGAGAGCGAGCCAACATTCTTCTCGGCGTGCTCGACGGCGAGCTCGAGCAGCGCAAGCGGCGGCGGCCGGTCTTGAAGGTCGAGCGCGCACAACTGCTCGAGAGCTTCGCGCTCGCGACCCGCGTGGAACAGGTGATGCGCGCGCCGCAATACGTCGCCCCCTGTGCTCGCGAGAAAGTCGGCCATGCGCGCGTGCGACGTGTGGCTGCGGGCCGGCGCCAGGTTTTCGACCAGCACCGACACGAACCCGCGCTGACTGAATCGATGCTCGTCCGCGGCCGCGATCAGCACGCGCGCGCTCACGAGCTCTTGAAGCGCCGCAAACACGCGCTGCGAATCGCGGTGCGTCGTCAGCTGCCCGTAGCTCGCCAGCGACAAGCGGTGCCCGTCGGCGATCGCGAGCGCATCGGCGAGCTCGCGCGCATCCTCCGTGAGCTGATTCAAGCGAAGTGCGAGCGAGCCGGACAGCGTCGCCGGCAGATCGTTTTCGTGGAGCCGCACCGGCAAGCTCCAGCGCCCGGATTCATAGCGCGCGAGGCCTCGATCGACGAGGTGCTGGGCGAGCTCCATGCTGATCCGCGGACTGCCTTGAGCGAGTGAATAGATTCGGCCGGCGCATAACTCCACGTTGGGCACGTCGCCGAACACCGACCGCATCAGTGATCCAGTCTGCTCGAGGTCGAGCGGCTCGAGCTCGACCCGATGCGCGACCGATCGCAGCAGATTCTGCGATGCCGAGCGAGTCTGCTCGACATCCGAACCCATCGCGAGCACGAGCATCAAGCTGAGGCTGTCGCTCTTGTCGCCGACGGCGGCAAGCAACGCCGCCGAAACTTCATCGATGCGATCGGCGTCGTCCACGACGAGCAGTAGCCGCTGTTGGCTGCCCAGCGTCAGGATGAAGTCGCGCAGCTCGCGCAAGAGCACGCTGCGCTCGGGAAACGACGCCGTGCGCGTGCCGGTGTTGCTCGTCTCGGACTCTGCCGCAGCGACCTCTTCGATCACGTGCGACAGGACGTGGCGCGCGAGCCGAGACGCATCGAGCGCCTGGTCCGGCATCAATGCAAACAGCTGCGAGCACAAGCGCCGCGCGCAACCCCAGGGTTCGGTCACGGTGTCGGTCGCACCCGCGCGCGCGACGTTCGCACCGAGCAGCTTGGCTTCGAACACGCACGCATCGAGCATCCGCGAGCGGCCGCTACCCGGCGTGCCTTCGACGAGAACGACACCGCCTTCACCGCGCACGAGCGAGAGCATGCGCGTGCGAACACCCACCAGCGCTTTTTGCCGCCCGACGAGGCTCGGCGTCGTCAGATACGCGCGCGAGATCTCGGGCAAGTCCTCGGCCGGCAAGTCGGCGATCACACGCAAGCGCTCCAACACTTCGGCCGCTGTTTGCGGGCGCGCTGAGCGATCGAGCGCGAGCAGCTGCAGCACGAGCGCACTCAGGTTCGGGGGGATCTCCGGGTTGATGCGCTGCGGCGGAATCGGCCGCGAACGCCAGACGTCGCGCAAGTCGCTCGGCCGAGACGCGGGATAGGCGTGTCGACCGGTGAGCGTGTGGTAGGCGAGCGCGCCGAGCGAGTACAGATCCGCGCGGGCGTCGAGCGCTTGCATCTGCAGCACCTCGGGCGACATGAACGGAGGAGTACCGACCACTTCGTCGACGACGCCGATCGAGAGCATCGTCCCGAAGTCGAGCAGCTTTGCGCGACCGTCCGCGGTCTGACGCACGTTGCGCGCCGACACGTCGCGATGCAGGAGGCCGCGCGAGTGCAGGATCGCAAGCGACGACGCGATGTCGCACATGAGCGAGCACGCCTTGCGCCACTCGAGCTGACCGGCCTTGTCGAGGTCGGCGCCGTCGAGCAGCTCCATCGTGTAATACGGGCCGGACTCATCGACGCCGAAGTCGTAGACCTCGATGATGCGCGGATGTTTGAGCTGCGCGAGCGTGTGGAACTCGCGTTCGAGCAGCGCCCGACGTTTCCGCGCCTTCGCGGGGTCGCGCGCCCAGGCACGCTTGAGCGCCACGCGTTGTCCAGTCTTCACGTCGCGGACGCGATAGACCGCAGCCATTCCCCCCCGGCCGAGCGCGTCTTCCACGACGTAGCGCCCGCCGATCGCCGCAGCAGTCGACATGGCTCAATCGTCGCATTTTTGGTCGGGCGCACGGCACCCGACACCTGCGCCTAACCCATTTGGGTGGGCTCGAGATCAAATCACGGGCAGGCGGCGGCCATCGCCCGCACCGGCGGCAACGTGCCGGCGGCCATTTCCTCGGCCGTGTACGTGTTCTGGGTGAACTTGCAGCCGTAGTCCGGCGCAGCGACCTTCGCTGCATCGAGCACGTCATCACCCTCGGGCTTGACGCCTTCTTGCTCCCACTTCGCGAGCTCGCCGAACGCAGTCGCTTGCTCCGCGTAGGTGAACTCGCAGTGGCCGGTGCCGCGAATCGCGCGCTGCACGAGGCGATCGGAGTTGCCCTTCTCGGTCGCGCGCTTGCGATAGATCTGCTCCATGATCCACGGCACGTACAAATCGCCGAGCGTGTGAAGCGACAGCACCGGGATGTCGAACTCGCCGTTCACCTTGGGAATCCAGCGCAAGCCGTCGTCCCGCAGGCCGTTCGCGCCGTCCTCGGGCGTCGCACGGTGGACTGCCGCGTTGAACGCCTTCTCGTCGTCGCTCTGCGCCGGGTCGTTGTCGAGCTGATAGACGATCTGACGCGTGTCGACCACCGGCTTGCTGAGGATGCCGCTGATCGTCCCGTCGCCGCCGAACGTGCTCCAGACCGCGTCCTGCCACTGCTTCGAGCTAAACCCGAGCTCGAAGTTCGGCCGCGCGCCACCGGTGAGGTTTTGCACGATGGCCTTGAGCTTGTCGCCGGCCGGCGTCGTCGCCGTCGGATACGCCGTGAACAGCGCGTCCTGCGTCGGCATGCGAACGTTCATGAAGTCGGTGGCATTCGTGGTGACGACCATCGTGCCGGCGAGCTGTTGCGCCGCGAACTGATAGGCGCCGAAGTAGTTGAACAAGTCGGTGTCACCGAGCACGCCGCACATCGGCATCGCCGCGACGTACTTGACCTTGTTCTGCGCGGTCGTCTGCGCTTCCTTCTCGATCGCAGCGCCCGTGACGTGGCCGCCCATCGAGTGGCCGATCAGGTACCGCTTCTTCGGCTCGTCGATCGTGCGACCACCCTCGGTGACCAGGCGTTTGAACGCGAGCGCGAGCTTGTTGGTGTCTTCGACGCCCACGCGCACGTCGTAATAGTTCTTCGTGTAGCTCGACGCCGCCCACGCGTACCCGTTTTCGGCGAGGTAGCGGCGGATGCTCGGCGTCGTGAGGCGGAGGGCCGGGCCCGTACCCGCGTAGCCGTGCGCGTACATGACCAAGATGCCGTTCCAGTTCTTCGGAACCTCGATGCGGTACGCCGCACCCTCGAGCACGCCCGAGTAGCGATCGGTCTCGACCGTCGGAGCGGGAAGCGCATCGAATGCGAGCATCGTCTCGTCCGGCATGAACGGGCGGTCGTCCTGGGCGCGCTTCGTGGCTGGCTCTGCTGCACCTGCAGCGCCGCCCGCCCCCGCCTTCGCACCGCCCCCGCCAGCGCTGGAACCCGCAGCCGAACCGCCCGAACCCGCCTTGGCGCCGCTGGCGCCTGCAGTTGCGGCCCCGCCAGCACCACCGGCGAGCGGAGAACCCAGAACCTCGGTGTCACGACAACCGAAGCAAAACAGCAATCCGACCAAACATCCAAAGCGAAGATTAGAAAGCGTCTGCGTGATCGTCAGCATCCGCGCGGCGTAACATGCCGGCACTTAACGTTGGAAGCAGCGAGCACTCGCTTTCGAAATGATTTGTTAGTCGGGTTTAGCTCTCGGCCTTAGTTCCCATTCGTGGCTGCGCCAGTTGTGTCATGCGCATGGTCATGATCGTGATCGCCGTCGTGCGCGTGGTCGTGGTCATGATCGCCATCACCTTCGAGCGTCTTCTTGCCCTTGCTCGCCGCGTTCACGGCTTCGTCGGCAACGCGATGACTTCGGTCGTCCACCCAACCCGCGGCGGGGCGAATTTCCTCTTTGAAGCTCTCGTGCGCACTGTTGACACGGTCTGTCACGCTCTCGGACTTGCTTTCGTTGCCGGTACTCTCGTGCGCGTTACCCGAGCTCGCAGGTTTGCTATCGCTGCACGCCACAGCCAATAGCGAGCACGTCCCGAAAACCAGATACCAATGTTTGGGCTCCATGCGGCGGAGTCTACCCCGCACCGCTTCCAAGGCCAGCTCCGGCCTCAACCGATGAGGGCGCGCGGAGTCACCCCGTGCCACGCAGCGCGTTCCGATTCGTACGGCGCCAGCTGCAATTCACTCGTCACATCGAACACCATCGTCGGCCGGCGCTCGTCGTCGTAAGCGGGCCAGCGGCCGCCGAATGCCTCCGGCAAGCTGGGATCACCGTTCTTCGCAAAGGCGAGCCACGCATCCATCATGCGCTCGCTCAGGGCCCGTACGTGCTCGCCCGTTCCACCGAAACGTTCTTGGTACGGGCCGCCCCACGTGCCGAACATGAACGGCAAGTCGAGCGCGTGACACGCTCGCAGCGCACCGCGCATCCCCGGGGACTCGTAGGTGAACAAGTACAGAAACGTCGCGGGTTGGTGCGCGCGGTACGCCTCCATGAAGCGCTCGTTCGGCACGCGCCACAGCGCGTCGCTCGTGATCGCCGCTTGCAGTGCCCGACTGCTCGCGGGCAGGCCGTGCTCGATGCGCGAGCGGCGATAGGTCTCGACCAGCCCGCGGATGCGCGCCTCGTCCGCGCCCAACGCCACGCGCTGCAGACGCTCGTGAAGCTCCGAATCCTCGAGAGGCTCGTCGAACTTCTTGACCGCCGAGCCGAGGAACAAGTTGATCTCGTCGCGGGTCGTGCCGAGCATCAGCGGCACGTTTGCGCCTTGCCCGCGGGCAAATGCCTCCTCGAGCGGCAACGGCACGGTATCCGCATCGTAGAGCGGCGCGAACGCCGAAATGTCGTTGAGCGCGCTCTCGCTCGACCGCGCCACGGCGAGCTGTGCCGACACGAAACGTTCCGCAGGGACGTCCCAGAGCGCCTCGAGGCTATCCTGCGGGATCTCGAGCGCCTTCAGCAACGCGTAGGTGCCGCGGGCCGGATCGCCTGCAATGCGCGAGAATCGCGCGCCGCTCTGAGCGACGGCCTTGTGAAAGAGGCCGCGCGCGAGGGGCATGCCGAGCAGCATCCCGACCGAGTACGCACCGGCGGATTCGCCCATCAAGGTGACGTCGTCCGGGTTGCCGCCGAACGCTGCAATGTTGTCACGCACCCAGCGCAGCGCAGCGATTTGATCGAGCAGGCCCGCGTTCGCCGTAATCTCGAGGCGCTTGCGGTCCGGCTCGGGCAAGTACAGGAAGCCGAGCGCGCCGAGCCGGTAGTTGATCGTCACGACGACCACGTCGCCACGCTCCGCGAGGTGAGCCCCGTCGTAGAGCGGTTCGCTGCCGGCGCCGAAATTGAACCCGCCCCCGTGCACCCAAAACAGCACCGGGCGGCCTTTCCAGTCCGCCGCCGGCGTGTACACGTTCAAGTACAGGCAGTCTTCGCTGCGCGGCTCCGGAACGCTGTTCATGACCGCAGTCGGCGCGCGCTGAGTCGCCGACGGCCCGAAGCGATGCGCCAGATGAACTCCGGGCCAAGGCTCAGGCGGCTCGGGCGCGCGAAAACGAAGCCGGCCGACCGGCGGTTGTGCAAACGGGATCCCACGGAACACGACGTGCTGGTCGCGGCTCTGGCCTTCGACCCAACCGGACTGCGTGAGCACCTGCGTCATGCCCGCGAGACATACCGCAATTACTGCTTCCGGACCTCATCGACGCGGACCTTCATGTTCTTCATCTCGACCGGCCCGTATTCGGTAAAGATAGCGACGTCGGCAGCATCGCGGCCATACGCCACCGCAACTCGACCGCCTCGCGGCTCCGGTTGCGTCGCGTCGAACGTGTACCAGCGACCGCCGACGAACGCCTCGAACCACGCGTGGAGGTCCATCGGGTCGAGCTTGTACAGATAGCCGACGACCATCCGCGCTGGAATCCGCAGGCTGCGGCACAAGCTGATGCCGACGTGCGAGAAGTCGCGGCACACGCCCTTCTTCACTTTCAGCGTGTCGAGCGCGTCCGAAGATGCACTGCTGACGCCATATTTGTATTCGAAGCGCTCGTGAATGTGCTTTCGAATGGCTTCGGCTTGGTCGTAGCCAGGCTTCGCGCTGCTTGCGAACTCACGTGCAGCGTCTTCGGTCTTGTCCGACGGGCAGTACCGGCTCGGCAACAAGAACTGCAACACGTCGTCCGGCAGCTCCGAGATCGACGTGAACGGCGCGCCGCGTTCGACCGCGATCGTGTCCGCAGTTTCGATCGTCGCCTCGACGCGAATGCGAAACGAACCCTTCGGCGCAGTCAGGCGCTGACACAGATTTCCGTAACCATCGACATACTCGACGACCGGAACGAACGGCTCGATTTCGTAGGCCTCGCTGACCACCCACTGCCCGACACCGCTGCGGGGCCGCAGCATTGCCACCAGTGGCGTCGGCGAATCCGCCGTCAAACTCATTTCGCAACTCGCATCCAAGCGCATGGAAACGCTTCCTTTCGAAATCGAACGCCGCGATCGGCGGTCCGTACATATCCACGCAGAGCCAGACGCCAGCGGAATTGTGGTTGGACACGCAAATAATCTCAGTGGCAGCGCGCTGCCAACACTATTGCGAGCACCTGCACCTCCGTCAGAATGATTTAAACCATGCTCGTTGCAGATTCCGGTTCGCCGTTCGCACCAGTTCCTCAACAGCCTCAGGCCACGCCACCCGATCTGCATCGGTTCGCGTTTCACGGCACGGGCGGCGCGCTCTTCGCGCTGGTGCTGAAAAACATGGTGCTCACGCTCGTGACGCTCGGTATTTACCTGCCGTGGGCGAAGACCGCGCGCCGCACGTTCTTGTGGCAAAACATCGAGATCGCGGGGCACCGGCTGCGCTACCACGGCACCGGCCGCGAGCTGTTCTTCGGCTACTTGAAGCTCGTGCTCGCCTACGTCGTGTTCATCGGAGTCGCGATCACGGCGCGACGCCTGTTTGGCGAAACCGCGGCAGCTGCGATTCAGGTCGGCTTGGTGTTCGTGATCATGCCGTTCGTGCCGTTCGTGATCTGGGGTTCGCGGCGCTACCTGTTGAGTCGAACGAGCTGGCGCGGCATTCCGTTCAGGCTGACCGACGGCGCAGGCACGTTCGCGAAGACGTTTTTCGTCGGCACGCTGCTGACGATCTTGACCTTCGGCTTTTACTCACCGGTGTTTGCGAACCGGATGTACCGCGTGTTCATGAACCACACCGGCGTTGGAACGAAACTGTTCGAGTACCGCGGCGATGATCGCAGCGTGTTCAAGATCGGCGTGAAAGGCATTCTGCTCACGATCGTGACGTTGGGCGTTTACTCGTTTTGGTACAACGCAGAGATCGCGCGTTATCGGGCGCAACACACCTGGTTCGACGGCGCGCACGGCGAGATCAAGCTGGCAGGCGTCGACTTGTTCGCGCTCACGATGCTGCAGGTCTTCGGGCTGACGTTCACGCTCGGTCTCGCGTTTCCATGGGTGACGACCTACACGCTGCGCTTCATGCTCGAGCGGTTGACGTTCATCGGGCCGATCGACTACGCGCACATCTATCGCGCGCCGTCGGAAGGCAATGCCGTCGCGGACGGGCTCGCCGATGCGCTCGATCTCGGCACGGCGCTGTAACGAGCGATGAGCACGGGCGAACGCTACGCCGCACAGTTTCTGGACGGCTGGTCGCTCGCTGCGGTGGACGTGCACGTCCAGGTCTCGCACGCAGGCCTGCGCATCGTCGATGCAAGCGGTGGCGAGCGCGGCGCGTGGACCGCAACCGGGCTCGCTTGTGACGCGATGCAGCAAGGCGGCGTGATGCACGTCAGTCACGCGTCCGCGCCGCAGGAGACGCTCGTCGTCGCCGATCCGGCGCTGGCCAGCCGAGTGCTCGCGATTTGCGAGCGCGTCGAAGCGCTGCCGGGCGGCCGGCATCCAGCGCGCTTCGTCGTGATTTGCAGCGTTGCACTCGTGCTGCTCGGAGCTGCGGCGTATTACGCCATGCCGCAGCTCGCGCACTTCATCGCGGTGAACATCCCGCTCGAGCACGAGCGCGCGTTTGGGAGTCGCGTCGAAGCCCTGCTCGATCTCGCGGGCTGTCAAAGCAAGCCGGCCCACGCCGCGCTCGAGCGGATCGAACGCAAGCTACTCGGCACGAGTCAGCAGAACCTGTTCGAGGTGCGGCTGATCGAAGCCAAGGAACCCAATGCGTTCGCACTTCCCGGTGGCGTGATCGTCGTCACGACGGCCCTGCTGAAAGAAGCCGCGAGCCCGGACGAGATCGCCGGCGTTCTCGCGCACGAGATCGAGCACGTGGTGCAGCGGCACGTCCTGACAGGTTTGATTCGCGACGCGCTGTTGAGCGGTCTATGGGCCGTATCCGTGGGCGACTATTCGGGGCTACTCGTCGTGGATCCGACGACGGCGTATCGCGTCGCCAACCTGCAGTTCTCGCGTGCGGACGAGATGGCAGCCGACAGCGGCGCAGTCACGCGACTGCACCGGGCCGGACTGAGCCACCGCGGAATGCTCTCGTTCTTCAAGCGGCGGCAAAAAGAAGCCAGTTTGGCTGGGCCTTCGTGGCTGTCGACGCATCCGAGCGCGTCGGATCGGATCGCGCGGCTCAATGCGGTGAAAGACCTGCCGGGCGCACAGCCCGCGCTCGATGCTGAAGACTTCGCGCTGCTGCGAACTGGCTGTGCGAGCACGGCGAAATGAGGTGACGTGTTTGTTAGCGAGCTGTTGCGCGGGAATGCGGTGCGGGTGAGCGAACGTTGACCCTTTGATCTGTCGTCACTCTCACACCCGCGAGGCTCTCCATGAAAGACCACACGTACCTATCCGTCTGCAACACGTTGGCCGCGTACTTCGAGGTGAACCCTGGACACGTGAAACCCGACCAGCGCTTGCGTCACGACTGGGGCGTCGATCAGGTCGAGCTGAACGTGATCGCGTTGCGGATCGAAGCGCAGGAAGACGTCGAGATCCGAGCGCGGGACTTGGAGAACGTGGAGACGGTCGGGCAGCTGATCGCGCTGGTTCGCGCGATCCGGAGGCGCAACGAGCTGGCCGAGGAGATCACGCTCGTCCGTGATCGGCGAGACCCGGAGGAGCACCGCCCCAAGGAGCGCCGCGCGGCGGGTTCTACGTCCGAGCATTGAGCTGCGAAGTGCGAGAGCGGCGCACATCAGGCGCGCTGTAAACGACGCGCTGGACGCAGGCCGCCGGGGCATGCTTCCCTCTCGCCCGTGACCCGCTCCAAAGTCGCCATTCTCCGCACCTCGGCGAAGTCCGTGCTCGCCGACTATCACCGCCTGATGAACCTGGCCGGTTACCAAGACGTCGTCGCGAAGGACGCCGACACCGCGCTGAAGGTGAACATCTCGTGGCACTTCTTCTTTCCCGGGTCGTCGACGACGCCGTGGCAGCTCGACGGCGTGATCTCTGCGATGAAGCGCGACGGGTACGACCCGAAGCTCTTGCACGCCTGTCACAACCGCACGGTCGTGATCGATGCGCACCTCGGCGAGCGCGAGAACAAGCAGCTCGACGTGGTTCAAGCGCACGGCTTGCGAAACGTTCACCTCTACGAAGGTGAAGAGTGGATCGACGTGCGCGAAGCCGTCGGGGACCTCACCAAAGAATTTATCTGCTTGAACGAGGTCTACCCGAAGGGCTTCTCGATCCCGAAGCGCTTCATCGGTGAAAACATCATTCACTTGCCGACCGTGAAGACGCACATCTTCACGACGACGACCGGCGCGATGAAAAACGCGTTCGGTGGTTTGTTGAATGAGCACCGGCATTGGACGCACCCGGTGATCCACGAGACGCTCGTGGACTTGCTGATGATTCAGAAGAAGATCCATCGCGGCTTGTTCGCGGTGATGGACGGGACGTTTGCCGGCGATGGTCCCGGCCCGCGCTGCATGGTGCCGTACGTCAAGAACGTGCTGCTCGCGTCGTCGGATCAGGTCGCGATCGACGCCGTCGCAGGGAAGCTGATGGGCATGGACCCGCTGAAGGATCTCAAGTTCGTCCGGCTCGCGCACGAACGCGGGCTCGGTTGCGGAGACGTGCGCGATCTCGAGATCGTCGGCGACAAGGACGCGTTCGAAGAGAACTGGAAGTTCGACGGGCCGTTCAAGGAGATGACGTTCGCGTCGCGCAACCAGCACCGGATCTATTGGGGGCCGCTGAAGAAGCCGCTCGAGTGGTCGCTGAAGACGTGGCTCGCGCCGTGGGCGTACGTCGCGTCGGTCGCCTATCACGATGCGTTTTGGTATCCGATGTACGCGCGCGAGCAGATGGCGTCCGTGCTCAATAGCGAGTGGGGTCGGTTGTTTGCGAACTGGGGCAAGGTTTCGCCGGATCCGGAGCGCAAAGGCTTTCCGGAAGTAGGGCCTGCGAGCGAAGACCTCACGCGCAAGCTGACCTTGCAGTTCAAGGAAGCGTTCCGCTTGCTCGGCATGGCGGTGGCAGAATCGCCGGAGCAAGCGGAACGCTTC
>Ga0193752_1001700_pt1 | contig 17842 bp, 14 predicted proteins | sample H1c1metaG_FD_144924 | JGI IMG/M metagenome (GOLD analysis project Ga0193752, IMG submission 144924) | Soil microbial communities from a riparian zone of the East river system, Colorado, United States - H1c1 | ecosystem: Environmental > Terrestrial > Soil > Riparian zone | place: USA: East River...
CGCCGCTGTTCCACGAGCCGCCGTAGAAGAACACCACCGTCGGCCAGCCGGGCGCCGGCGCGGCGGAAACGGGCGCGTAGATGTCGAGCCTCTGGCGGGGCAGCGGGCCGTAGGCGACATCGCGGGTCGGCCGGTAGGTGTCGCCAGGAGTCAGGGCGTTGAGGCTGGCGACCGGCGAGCACGCGACCAGCGCCACGGCCGAGGCCAGGGCGACGGCCAGCAGGGCGACGGCCCGGCCGAGCGGGGAAACGGGGAGCATCATCGGCAGGCGATACGCTGCCGCGGCCGCGGCGGATGCAGCGCCGGCCGAACCGCCTACTGCTTGGTGCCGCTCCAGCTCACCTCGTTGTGGAAGCTCACGTCGAGCTTCGCCGGCTTCTTGCTCCAGTCGTAGAGGAAGACGGTGTCGCCGCGCGACTGGACGATCTTGTCGAGCGCCCGCTGCAGCGGCACTTCGACGGCCGGCAGGCGGGCGTAGTCGGAAGTGACGCGGACCCGGTTGAGGCCGACCCGCGTGACCGTCAGGGTCACGTCGCTGCGCGACGAGCCCTTCGAGTCGGAGATCACGTCGCCGAAGTAGCGGCCCTCGGCGACGTCGCCGAGATCAGGCTGGCGCTCGCGCCGCGCGTCCTGGGCGAAGCTGCAGGGAGCGAGCGAGGCGGCCGCGCCGGCCAGGAAGCGTCGTCGTTGCACGTCGTACGTCTCATGCGGTGGCAGGGCCTGCCATCTTAAGTCTGCCCCCGGGCCGGGTCGAGGCTCAGCATTTCGGGTTGCAGAGCATGAGCTTCAGCTGGTACTCGCCGCGCGCCTTCACCGGCTTGCCGCGGGTCGTGTTGTAGCTGCCGCTGGCGGTCATCTTGTCCTTGCCGACGATGACCGGCAGGTCGAGCGTCTTGATGTCGATGTCGGTCGCCTTCTCGACCAGGCCGCGCGCCGAGTCGTAGCCGATGTCGAAGGTGGTGTAGCCCGCCAAGGCGCCGGCGTAGCCGCCCGCGATCAGATAGCGCCCGTTGGCGACGGTGTAGGTCTTGTTGAAGTCGGTTCGGCTCGGCCCGAGCTTGAGCTTCAGCACGCCGTTCGCCAGCTCGCCTTCGACCACCATGAAGAACGCGGTCGGCACGGACTGCAGGGCGACGGCGCCAGGGAAGTCGAGAAAGGGAAAGCCGATGGGCGCGGTGGTCCGGCCGATCACGGTCGCTCCAGCGAGCAGCCTGGCGTGCAGCACGCGCAACGCGTCTTCGGCGACCGTGAACTCGGTGCCGGTGCCGACCAGGTGGCCGGCCATCGGGATCGGCTGCTTGGGATCGGCGCCCTTCTTGTAGGCGAGCGTCATCAGGCCCTTGATCTTGATGGTGTAGCGCCACCAGATCTCGCCGTTCTTGAAGAACTCGACCTTTGTCGCAGCGTCGAGCGGGCCTTCGAAGCGCTCGCAGTAGTGGTCGAACAGGGCATGCGACGCGAACGCGCCGGTGTCGGCGAGGAAGCCCGGCACGCCGTCGAAGAACGCCTTGGCCGCGAACGAGCGCTCCCTCGCCTGCTCGGCGCCGGTCTTGATCCAGTCGCGCTGCTTCACCGCCTGGGTGAGCGCGAACTTGCAGCTGTCGCCGCAACTCGCCGGCGCCTTGTTGGCCGCGACGCTGGTCGCGAAGTCGATTGTGAACGCGAGCAGGGTCTCGTGGAACTTGCTGGCGAAGTTGATCATCGTCGAGAGCAGCTTGAAGCCCTCTTCGACCTTGACCAGGTCCTCGCAGCCGCGGTTGCGCGCCTTGGCCTCGGCCGTGGCCGCGCGGATCTGCACCAGCACCTCGGCGCTCTCGCGCCTGAACTCCTTGACGGCGCGGGTCAGCGGCTCGAAGGCCGGCGCCGCCAGGCCGACTTCGCCGGCGATCCGGCCGTAGAAGTCGAGCGAGTCGGCGACCGACTTGCCCACGGTCTTGCGCTCGGCGAGGGCCTTCCTCAGGGGCTTGAGCTTGTCCTCGAAGCGGCGTCGGGCGGGGGAGTCCTGTTGGGCGGCGACGAGCTGCTCGAGCGCGTCGACGAGCTCGCTGCTCGCGTCGAGCGCCTCGCCGACGGCCTTGCTCTGCTCGGCGGACCACTCGCCGAAGCCGCTGACCCGGAACTCGGTGCTGGCGTTGCCGCTGCCGTCGGGCGAGGTCGCGCTGGCGCGATAGACGCCTTCGCTGCTCGTCCGGTAGGCGAGCTGGAATGCACCGTCGACGCCGTACGGCGCGCTCAGCGACTCCGGCGCGGGAGCCGACCCCGCGGCCTTCGCGGCCGACAGCGGCCGCAGCCAGGTCACGACGATCCCGATCGGCCGCCTCGCGTCGATCGCGATCGTCTTGCCGCGCAGCACGATCGTGCTGCCGGACGGGACCGATGGGCTGTCGGTCTCGAGACTGATCGGTGCGCGCTTGCTGATGTCGCCTTGGGCCCCGGCCGGCGTCGCGAGCCCGAGCAACGCGACCAACGTGAGCGCGGCGGCGATCCGGCCGCGCATCACAGCCGCTCCAGCTCGACACGCCGGTTGAGGGCGCGGCCCTCGACCGTGTCGTTGCCCGCCTTCGGCCGGCTCTGCCCGAGACCGTCGGTGGCGAGGCGATCGGCAGCGATGCCGTGGCGACTCGCGAGGGCCGCCTTGACGGCGGCGGCGCGACGGCGCGAGAGATCGAGATTCGCCACTTCGCCGCCGATGCCGTCGGTGTGCCCGTCGATGCGCAGGCGCCAGTCGGGATGCTGGCGCAACATGCCGGCGATCTGTTCGAGCACCCGCTCGGACTGCGGCCGGATGTCCGCCCGTGCGAACGAGAAGTAGATCCCGTAGATCTCGGCCGGGCGGCGCGCCGCCAGCTCGCGCTCGATCGGCGAGGGCGCCGACTTCGGCTCGGGGTACTCGATCTTGATCAGCGAGGAAGAGAACCCCGCGCCGCGCGAGCGCAGCACGATCGGATTGTCCGGATCGTCGAGCGCGAGGTACTCGAACTCCTCGCCGCCGGCGGCATCGGCCAGGCGCCCCTTGGCATGGATCACCGGAAGCGCGACCCGCCGGCCGTTGACCAGCATCGGCAGCGTCGTCGTGCCGCCGTCGACGCGAACCAGGGTTCCGGCAAGCTCGCGCCGGACGCTGGTCGCGCCGAAGGCGACGCGGACGTCGAGATAGCTGACCTGGGCGCGGCCCGTCCGGCGCAGGTCGGCGACGACCGCAGCCGACAGGCCGGGTACCGTGCCGGCGAAGGTCTCGGGATCGGCGCTGTGGAAGTAGGTCCGGATCCGGCGCGCTTCGCGCTGGTCTTCGGCGCGCACCCGGCGCACGATGCTGACCGCGCGCAAGCCCGAGCCGTCGTCGGCGGGGACCTCGCCGGAGGCGGTGATGCGATAGCCCTGCGCCGTGATCGCGTCGACGACGCGCAGCGTCTCGTAGTCGCCGCGCGTCTCGCTGGTGGCGCGCACCGTGGTCAGGCCGACGACGAAGGGAATGCGCGGCGGGTTCTCGGCCGCCGCGCCGATCGTGGCGGCGCCCAGCAAGGCGCAGACGAACCGGAGGATCGACGACGCGCACATGGCGGGCCTACCGGACCACCCGCTGAACGGGGCACGAGGCGCAGACCGCCGGCCGGCGCGGGCCGGCTGCGCCGCCACCGCCACCGCCGATGTTGCCGGCGATCGCCTTCGACGAAGCGTCGAGCTGGCGGGCCAGCTTCGACGCGTTGTGGATCCGCAGCTCTCGCTGCGACACCAGGCTCTGCAGCTCGGTCATCGCCACTTCGCCGTTGCGCACGTGCGTGGGCACGTTCGCCGCCGAGGGATCGAGCGGCGCGGCGACCGGCTGGCGCGATGGCGGCGTGCCCGTCGTCGGATGGCGGGTCGACTGGGCCATCGCCGAGGCAGCTCCGAGAAGCGCGCAGGCGAGAGGGAGCAGGCGCACGAACGACGTTGACTTCATGGGATTCCTCGGAAAGGGAGGGAGCGAGCTACATCGCCGCCTTGGCGGCGTCGAAGATCTTTCTGGCCTTGGCCGGCGCGTCTTCGACCCCGGAGAAGACGATCGTCACGAGGTCCTCGCCGCTGCGGATCATCAGCGCCGGGCCGATCGCGGCGGCTTCGTCGCCGAGGCCGTCGTAGGGGCTGGCGATGCCCGGCTCGCGCTGTCCGAGCATCGCCACGCCGGCCATTGCGCCGGCGCCGCCGCCCCAGTCGATCGAGAGCTCGACATAGGGGCTGACGCCGGCGACCGGCTCGTAGATGCACTCGGTCTTGCCGTTCGAGCGGTCGTTCGGCCGGGCGCCGACGGCGCCGCCGAGGATCGCCGACATGGCCGCGGCCGGCAGCATCGCACGCCCGCCGGACCGGCTTCTTCGCGGCGGCCTCGAGCGGCAGGGCGGCCGTCACGGGCGGCGTCGGGGCCGAGGGCGCCGGCCTGCGCTCGGAGCACCCCTGCAGCGCCGACATCGCCAGCAGCAGCGAGGCCAGGGTCGAGCGGGTGATCGACATGAAGCGCTCCGTCTTCGACAAGTGAGAGGCTCAGAGCCTCGAGGCCGCGGACCGGGCCAGCGCCGACAAGGTCTGCAAGGCGGCGGCGCGGTCGCCCCGCGCCAGATCCTGCGAGTGGAGCTCGATCAGCTGGTCGCCGCGCTGCGTGACGAGCATCGCCACGTCGGTGAGGATGCCGCGCGCGTCATCCCTGGTTTCGACGACAGCCATGGCCTGCTCGCCGATCCCGCTCAGAGGCTCGAAGCGAACCGCCTGGCGCGCTGCCGGATTCAGGGGATCGACGAAGCCGAGCGAGAGGCCGCGGATCTCGTTGTCGACCGTGCCGGCCTTGGCCGTCCAGCGTTGCAGCGCGAAGCTGCCGCGCTCGGTCTGCCAGACGCAGGCCCGGATGCCGTACTTCTCGCGGCTGGTTTCGGGCTGGCCGGCCCTGGCGCCGGGAAAGGAGCGGCGCACTTCGGCGTCGGTGAGCAGGCGGCAGGGATCGTCGCCGGCGGGCCGGACGGCCGCGGTGGCGGCGGACGGCGTCGCCACCGGGGCAGCACCGGTCGCGCCGACCGGGCCTGCGTCCCCGCCACGCGAGCATGCGGCGAGCAGCAGGGTGCCGGCACAGACGAAAGCGATCGCCGTCGCCGGCCGTCGCGGGCCAGCTCCGGCCAGGAACGGCAGCCCGGCGCGGCTCACGGCCCCACCTTCTTCAGCAGCGTCACCTTGAACGTCCCCGTCGAGGTGCCGCTGCCCAAGGCGCGGACCACGATCGCCAGGTAGACGTCGCTGCCGATCGTCAGCAAGCGTGTGTCGAGCGGCGACTGATCCGGCGTGATGCCGTGCGCGCAGTACTGGACGACCTCGCCGAGTCCTGCGCCGACCGGCGCGTACGCGCCGGCGGCGTTGTTGCGCTGGACGACGATCGCGGCGCCGGTGGTCGCGTTCTGGTTCTGCCAGGCGAGCAGCGCGTCGCTGCCGCTGAGGGCGAAGCCGATCTCGGGCGTGTTGTTGAGGTAGCTGCCCGCGAGCTGGAAGCCGCCGCTCGTGTTCCAGGCGCTGCCGTCGAAGCGATAGACGGCGACGCCGGGCGATCCGGTGCTGCCGCTGCCGACGCCGGCAATCGCGCCGACGATGGGCGTGCCGTCGGCGGCGAAGCGCAGCCGCGGTGCGACCAGCCCGAGGAACGCGTTCGGCTGAGGCAGCACGCCGCCACCCGGGCCGACGCTGAGCCAACTCGAGCTCGTCGCATCGAAGCGACGCACGGTCGTGTAGCCGTCGCTGCCGCGCAGCACCGTCCAGGGTGCGCCGGCGGGGTCGAGCTTCAGGTCCGACATGCCGGAGGTCAGCATGAACGCGTCGCCGGTCGGCGTGCCCAGTCCCTGCCAGACGCCGGCGTCCAGGCGCTGCACCCAGAGGTTGTTGTCGGCGCGATAGGCGATGATCGGCCGGTCGGCGGCATCGACGACGATCTTCGGCGGGTCGGCGCAGGCGCCGGTGAAGGCGCTCGGCTTCAACTTGCCGTCGTCGGGCCCGACCGGCTGCCAGGCGCCGCCGCTGAAGCGGCGCACGCTGGTGATGCTGCCGGACGGGGTGACGCTGCCGTAGACGATCAGCGGCACGTTGCCGCTGTCGAACGCGAAGCTGGCCATGCGCGTGCCGCTGCACGGCGCCTCGATCGTCAGGTCGCTCCCCACCGCCTCCCAGGCCGAGCCGGTCCAGCGCCGCAGCACGATCGTCTGCTGGCGCTGGGCATTGACGACCGGGTTGCGGCGGAAGCCGACCACCGGCTTGCCGTTGCGGTCGGCGACGAGATCGACCATCTCGAAGCCCGAGTCGGTGTCGTGCCCTGCCCCGAGCGGCAGCCACGAGGCCGGCTCGGCGGTCAGCCGGAAATCGCCTGCCGCGCCGGTCGCGGTGGAGGTTTCGAAGCGATAGCGTCCGGCGGTCGCCAGTGCGACCGTGAAGGTGTAGATCGAGCCGATGCTGCTGTCGCTGTAGGCGACGCTGCCGTCAGGAGCCAGGAGGCGCACTTGCCGGCTGACCGCGTTGTTGCGCGGCTGGAAGGCGAAGTGGCTGGCGCCCGGCACGGCGATGTCGAAGCTGCCCTGATAAGGGGTGTAGGCGGGCAGCGAGCGGGTGATGTCGAACGGGAAGGCGAGCGCCTCGGTCTGGAGCCCGCCGAGCAGCGCGATCTGGACGCGGTAGCCGCCCGGCGCATTCGTCAGGGGCTCGACTTCGACGACGTACGTCGCGTCGGCCGGCAATCCGACCAGAAGGGTCGCGGTCGCCGGGCCGAAGTTGCCGCTGCCGAGGGCGGTCGTGCCCTGCATCAGCCGCACGCGGCCGGTCAGGGTCGAGCCGTTGACCGGCTGCACCGTGACTCGGGCGTACTGCACCGCGGTGCCGGCGAACGAGAAGCGCGCGGTCTGGTCGGCGAGCAGGCTGCGGGTCGTGTCGAAGGGCGTCGTCACGGCTTCGACCGTCGGGCCCGTGCCCGCGAGCGGACGCATCAGCACGACCACCTCCTCCCGCACGCCGACGGCGCCGTTGACGACCCGCCGGCCGATCCAGGAGCCGTTCAGCGCGGTGGCCTGGAGGGCGACGTTGTAGCCCGCGGGCACCGGCACCGTGACGCCGCCGGCGATCGGCAGGGCGTCGCGCCGCGAGTAGCCGGCGATCCGCGGCGGCAACGGCGCGGCCTGGAGGGGTCGTGCGCGTGCCGCCTGGTTGCCGCCGAGGCCGCGGTCCATCTCGGCCAGCATGTTGCAGATCGTCGCAGTGGCGAAGGTGTCGTTGCCGCCGGGCACGCCGGAGTCGGTGTCGTAGGCGCACTTCGGCTGCGGGCCGTAGGGCTCGAAGCCGATGTCCGCGTTCCACCAGGTGAAGTGGGAGACGATCGCGCGCATCGCCAGGCCCGAGGGCGACGCGGCCGAGGCGACCGCGATGCCGGAGCCTTCCTGGATCCACATCGAGGTCGTCTCGTCGAGCGACCAGAGCGGGATCGAATCGCCGGCCGCGAGCGTCGTTCCATCGGGCCGGATCGAGCCATAGATCGGTACCTCGATCGTCGCCGTCTTGCCGGCGGCGAGCTGGAGCCGATCGGCGGGCGTGCCGAGCACGAACTCGGCGACGCCGAAGCTGACGATCGGCGTCGTCACGCCGTCCGCCTTGATGCCTTCGAAGCTGCCCGGAAAGCCGCCGGCCGCAGGCAGGGTGACGTCGACCGGTGTGATCGCGATCTGCACCGCACCCGTGACCGGCGTGCCGGCGCCGTTGACCAGCGCGCCTGGAGGCAAGATGATGGCCGCGCCGTCGCGGCCCGCGAGCGTGCCGCCGGCAGCGGCGTCGGCGAGCGTGAGGGCGGCGTCGCGCGGCCGGAGCACGGCCTCGAAGAACGCGTCGGCACCGCTGCCCGCGGGCAGCTTCAGGCCGACGAACTGGTCGGCGTAGCCGGCCTTGGTCAACTTGAGCGTGAGCGGCAGGTTGCTGGCGAGGGCGAGCGAGGCCCGGCCCATCGCGTCGGTGGTCGCCGCCGCGCCGCCGCCCGCTGGCGTCAGCGCGACGCCTTCGAGGGCCGCGCCGTCGAGGCCGGTGATCCTTGCCGCGACCGTCACGCTGGCGCCGGCGGCGGGCGCCGCGACCATCAAGGTCCGCGTCTGCGTGTCGCGCAGTTGCGCGCCGTCGACGACCGTGAGCGTGACCGAGCGCATGCCGCCGCTGCCGAAGCTGCGTGCGATCGTCCGCCCGCCGCCACGCTGGCCGTCACCGAAGTCCCACGAGTAGCTGAGGGCGCCGCCATCGCTCGCGGTCGAGGCGCCCGCGTCGAAGACGACCGGCTGGTTCGCGTCGGCGGTGGCGGGTGCGGTGAACGACGCCGTGGCGCGCGGCGGGACGACGACCGGTGGCGGCGTCGTGCTGTCGTCGCCGCCGCCGCCGCCGCCGCCGCCGCAGGCCGTGAGGCCAAAGAGCGCGGACAGGCAGACGCTCGCGACGACGCGGCAAAGGCGGGGGGAACGGACCATGAGCTTCTCCGGAACGAATCGGGGTCGAGGCCTGTCGCCGCTGGGGCAATAGGCCTGCTTCCTCTCCGTTACGCGAAAGCCGGTCGAGAACTGACATCGCGGCCGAAATACTTCGCCGCCTCACTCCGCCTTGGGGGAGGTCAGGGCGTTCGGACCGGCGGCGCGGCCGGGCCGGCAGCGGCCTCGGCGCGGGCAAGCGCTGCGATGGCGTCGGCGCGATCGGGCGGCATCGCGAGCTGCTTCTCCGCATAGAGCCGGACCGCCTCCTGCAACGGTGCGATCGCCTCGGCAGGGCGCGCGGCCGCGAGCCGGGCCATGCCGAGCGTGGCGGCGACGCCGGCGCGGACGACCTTGGACGGATACGCCTTCAGGCCGTCGACGGCGCTGCTGGCGAGGGCGATCGCCTCGTCGTGCCGGCCCTGGCGGCTGCGCAGCACCGCCAGGCGCGCCGCGTGCGCCGCCTTGTCGGCGCCGGCCCAGGGGGCCGCGGCGATTGCGCCGAACGACTGCTCGGCCGCGTCGAGGCGGCCGAGTCGGGTCAGGGCAAGGGCGCGCGCCGAGAGCGAGCGCAGGGCGAGCGGCGCGTTCTCGCCGTGCGCTTCGCGCAGCAGCCGGGCAGCGGCGTCGAAATGCGGCAGCGCTTCCTCGCCCTGGCGCGCGGCGGCCAGGGCGCTGGCGAGGGCGTAGTGCTCGAGTCCGCGCGCCGCCACCGGCTGGCCCGGCGCCTGCTCGGCGGCAGCCAGGGCGATGCGATAGGCCGCGACCGCGCCTTCGGCTTCGCCCGCTTCCATGCGCGCGTTGCCGAGCGTGTTGGCGGTGAACTCGACCTTCTGGTGGGTCGGGCCGAGCAGGCGCGTCGTCTCCTCGAGCACGGCGGCGAGCTCGTCGAGCGCGGCGCGCGACTGGCCCTCGCTGCTCAGGCTGTGCGCGAGCAGCAGGCGCGCATGCAGCACCGGACCCGTCGTCCGGCCGGGGTACACCGCCTTTGTCAGCTCGAAGCCGCGCCGGGCGGCGTCGACCTGGCCGGGGCGCTGAGTGAAGATCAGGGCGTTGGCAAGCGATTGCCAGGCGGTCGCCGCATCGAGCGGGCGCACCCGGCCCGGCGCCGCGTCGACGACGGCGACCGCGGCGCGCGCCGAGGCCACGCCCGCGTCGGCGTCGCCGGCGTCGAGCTGCGCCGTGCCGAGCCAGCGCAGGGCATCGATCAGGGCGTGCGTGTCGCGCTGCCGCTCGGCTTCGGCGGCCGCAGGCGTGAGCACCGCGATCGCCTCCTTCGTCCGGCCGAGGCTGGCCAGCGCTTCGCCGTAGACGACGTTCGCGGCGAGACGGCGCGGGTCGTGCGGCCCCAGTGACGTGGCCGCCAGGTCGACCGCGCGGCGCAGCACGTCGCCGGCCTCGTCGAGCAAGCCTTGGCCGAGCAGGCCGAAGCCGATCGCGGTCATGAGCTCGACCGCGACCTCCGGTCGCCCGGCGAGCTCGCTTTCGACCCGCACCTTCGCCGCCTTGAGCAGGTCGGCCGCGGTCGTGGCCGCGCCGGCGCCGGAATCGGTATCGGCATCGCTGAAGATCGAGAGCGCGAAGTTCTTCACCTGCTCGGCGCGGGCCGCCTCGAGCCGCGCCTCACGGGCCTGCCAGAGCGCCAGCCCCGAGCCGACGAGGAGGGCGATCGCCACGAGCATGCCCGCGGTCACCGGCACCGCATGGCGGGAGACGAACTTGCGTGCTCGGTAGCCAAGCCGGTCGGGACGCGCGGCGACCGGCACTCGCCGGAGATGCCGCTCGATGTCGTCAGCGAACGCGGCGACGCTCGCGTAGCGCTCGCCGGCATCCTTCTTCAGCGCCTTGTTGAGGATCGCGTCGAGATCGCCGGCGAGCGCGCGCCGCAGGCCGGGATCGGCGGCGACCCGGCTGGGCAGCGGTGCTTCGGCCTCGGCGATCGCCGCCGCGAGGCTGATGGCGCCTGTGCCCTTCTTCAGGCGATACGGCCGCGTGCCGGCAATCAGCTCGTAGGCGACGACGCCGAGGCTGTAGACGTCGCTCGCCGTGCCGATCGGCTCGCCGCGGATCTGCTCCGGGCTCGCGTAGTCCGGCGTCAGCGCCCGACCGGCGAGGCGGGTGAGCTCGGTCGCCTCGCCGCTTTCGTCCTGCAGCAGCCGGGCGATGCCGAAGTCGAGCAGGCGAACCTCGCCGCCGGCGGTGACGAGGATGTTCGAAGGCTTGAGATCGCGGTGCACGACCAGTCGGGTGTGCGCATGCGCGACCGCGGCGGCGACCTGCAGGACGAGCTCGAGTCGCTGGCGCAGCGCCAGTGCGCGCTCGGCGGCGAAGCGATCGATCGGCACGCCGTCGACGTATTCAAGCGCGAGCCAGGGACGGCCGAGCGAGTCGACGCCGGCGTCGTAGAGCCGGGCGATGTTCGGGTGCTCGAGCGAGGCGAGGATGTCGCGCTCGCGCGCCAGGCGTTCGGCCAGCCCGGGCACCCAGCCGAGGTGCGGCAGCTTGAGGGCGATCTTGCGCCGCGGCTGCGCATCGGCCCGCTCGGCCAGCCAGACCGTGCCCATGCCGCCCTGGCCGAGCGCGGCGAGCAGCAGGTACGGGCCGATCGCATCGCCCGGCTTCGGTTCGGCCAGAGGATCGACGCCGTCGCCGGCGTCGGCGGCAGGCGCGCCGAACCTCGGCAGGGCCGCGAGCAGGTCGTCGGTCTCGACCGCCGCCGCCGAGGCCAGCAGGCCGGCGAGCCGCTCGTGCAGGCCCGACTGATCGGAACCGCGCGCCGCGAGCCAGGCGCCGCGCTCGGCGGCGGGCAGCGCGAGCGCCTCGTCGAGCAGGGCGCTCAGGGCGGGCCAGTCGCCATGCAGTTTCGGCCAGTCCATGGCCGCCTCAGTGGCGCAGCGCCGAAGCGAGGAGAAGGCGCGCCTTCTCCCAGTCGCGGCGCACCGTGCGCACGCCGACGGCCAGCACCTCGGCGATCTCGGCATCGGCGAGGCCGCCGAAGTAGCGCATCTCGACGACGCGCGCGAGTCGGGCGTCGAGCGCCGCGAGCTCGCCGAGCGCCTCGTGCACCTCGAGCACCTCGTCTTCGCCCGCCGGCAAGCCATCGACGAGGGCGCTGTCGAGCGTCACGTCGCGGACACCGCCGCCGCGCCGCTCGGCCCGGCGCGCCCGCGCGAAGTCGACGACGATCGAGCGCATCGCCGTCGCCGAGTAGGCGAGGAAGTGAAGCCGGTCGGCGGGCTGCAGCCGCTCGGCGCCGGCGAACTTGACGTAGCACTCGTGGACCAGCGACGTCGTGTCGAGCAGGGTGCCGCGGTCGTCGAGGGCGAGGCGCAGCCGGGCGATCCGGCGCAGCTCGGGGTAGAGGGCCTCGAACAGCTCGGCGAGGGCGTCGGCGTCGCCCTGCTTCGCTTCCCGCAGCAGCCTGGTGATGTCACCCATCTCGCCGCCGTGGTGAAGCTTCCGGCGCTACTTGCCGAGCCGGGCGCGGTGGCGGGCGATCTCGGCGCGCACCTGCTCGGGCGCGGTGCCGCCGGCGATGTTGCGCGAGGCGAGCGAGCCGCGCAGCGTCAGCACGCCGTGCACGTCGGAGCCGATGCCCGGGTGAAAGCCCTGCAGCGTCGCCAGCGGCAGGTCGGCGAGGCCCGCGCCTTCGTGGATCGCGTGCTTCACCGCATGGGCGACCGCTTCATGCGCGTCGCGGAAGGGCACGCCCTTTCGCACCAGGTAGTCGGCGAGGTCGGTCGCGGTCGCATAGCCGCGCGACGCGGCGCGCTCCATCGCCTCGGCCTTGACTGCGATGCCGGGCACGAGCTCGCAGAAGATGCGCAGCGTGTCCTTGACGGTGTCGACCGTGTCGAACAGCGGCTCCTTGTCCTCCTGGTTGTCCTTGTTGTAGGCCAGCGGCTGGCCCTTCATCAGGGTCAGGAGGCCCATCAGGTGGCCGACGACGCGGCCGGTCTTGCCGCGCGCCAGCTCGGGCACGTCGGGGTTCTTCTTCTGCGGCATGATCGACGAGCCGGTGCAGAAGCGATCGGCGAGCTCGACGAAGCCGAAGTTCTGGCTCATCCACAGCACCAGCTCTTCGCTGAAGCGGGAGACGTGGACCATGCACAGGCTCGCCGCCGCCGCGAACTCGATCGCGAAGTCGCGGTCGCTGACGGCGTCGATGCTGTTGCGGCAGAGCTCGGTCATGCCGAGCGCCTTGGCCACCCGATCGCGGTCGAGCGGGTAGCTGGTGCCGGCGAGCGCGGCAGCGCCGAGCGGCAGGCGGTTGGTGCGGGCATGGACCTCGGCCATGCGCTCGGCATCGCGCGAGAACATCTCGACATAGGCGAGCAGGTGATGCGCGAACGACACCGGCTGCGCCACCTGCAGGTGGGTGAAGCCGGGCAGGATGGTCTCGGTGTGCTGGTCGGCGAGCTCGACGAAGGCGCGCTGCAGCTCGACCAGCAGGGTGCCGATCGCCACGATCTCCTCGCGCAGCCAGAGCCGGACGTCGGTCGCGACCTGGTCGTTGCGCGAGCGGCCGGTGTGCAGGCGCTTGCCGGCGTCGCCGGCGAGCTGCACCAGCCGGGCCTCGATGTTGAGGTGAACGTCCTCTAGCTCGGTTCGCCATTCGAAGACGCCGCTCTCGATCTCGGTGCCGATCGTCGCCAGGCCGGCCTTGATCGCGCCCAGGTCGGCCGCGGAGATGATGCCCTGGGTCGCCAGCATCTCGGCGTGGGCGAGGCTGCCGGCGATGTCGGCGCGCCAGAGCCGGCGGTCGAACGAGACGCTCGAGGTGTAGCGCTGGACGAGCGCGCTCATCGGCTCGGAGAACAGGGCCGACCAGGCTTCGGTCTTCTTGTCGAACTGGTTGGCGCTCATTCGGACGGAGGGAGGGTTGATCGAGCGTGCACACGGTCACACAAGAACCGCGGCGGCGTCGTAACGGGTGCGCACGACGGGCGGCGGTTGGGGACAATGCTCGCCATGCCTCCCGCCTGCCTTGCCGCGATTCTATCGGCGAGCCTTTCGTCGACATGAGTGCCGTTCCCGGCGCCGGCATGCGCTCGACCGGGTTCGGCGTCACCAGCTTCGACATGCCGTCCGATGTCGCAGCGCCGCGGCGGTCCGGCCCCGACTCGGCATTCGACGTCTGCCACGTCGGCGTCGTGCTGCGGGCGTTGCTGTTCGTGCATGGCGTGATGGCGATCGGCATGGTCTTCGCCTCCGCGTCGTTCATGGCCTGGGTCGGCCTCACCGGCGCCGGTTCGAGCGTCGCCCTGCCGGGCGTCCTGATCTGGCTGCTGGTGCTGTGTGCGCTGAAGCGCCCGCTCGCCGCGGCGCCGGTGGCGGTGCAGTGGCTGGCGGCGATCGGCTTCGGCGCGATCGCGGCTTGGCTCACCTCGACGCTGGTTTCCGCCCTGCTGGTCGACGCGACGGGTGCAGGCCTGGGCGCCTTGACCGGCCTCGGCCCGGTGCTCGCCGGCGCGGCGATCGCCGCGACGATGTTCGAGTGGCTTCGTCTGCGCGCCAAGGCCACCGTCCCCGCCGAGACCACCGCGCGCCTCGCCGAGCTGCAGTCGCGGATCCGCCCGCACTTCCTGTTCAACACCCTCAATACCGCGCTCACGCTGGTGCGGCTCGACCCGGCCAAGGCCGAAGGCGTGCTCGAGGACCTGGCCGAGCTGTTCCGGGTCGCGATCGGCGACACGGCCGAATCGGTGTCGCTCGCCGAGGAGGTGGAGCTGGCGCAGCGCTACCTCGACATCGAGCAGATCCGCTTCGGCAGCCGCCTGCACGTCAGCTGGGAGCTCGACCCCGACGCCGGCAGCGCGCGCGTTCCGCCGCTGCTGCTGCAGCCGCTGGTCGAGAACGCGGTGCGGCACGGCGTCGAGCCTTCGCCCGAAGGCGGCGTGATTCGCATCCGCACCAAGGTCAAGGTCGGCCGCGCCGTGCTCTCGATCGCCAACAGCGTGCCCAAGGAGGCGTCCCGCCCCGGCAACGGCATTGCGCTGAAGAACGTGCGCGAAAGACTGCGGCTTATGCACGACGTTGCGGCCCAATTCGAGACGCGGCTGGAGGCCGATGTCTTCAGAGTCCAGATCGTTGTACCGATATGAGGTTTACATGAGTGCCGTTCATGCCGTCGCGACGCGTCCCCTGCGCGTCCTCGTCGTCGACGACGAGGAGCTCGCGCGGCTGCGCCTGAAGAGCCTGGTCGCCGAATGCGGCGAGCCGCGCTGCACCGTCGCCGGCGAAGCCGCGAACGCGTCGCAGGCGCTGGTCTGGCTCACCACCCACGAGTGCGACCTGCTGCTGCTCGACGTGCAGATGCCGGGCCGCGACGGCACCCAGCTCGCCGCCGAGCTGCGCATGAAGACGCCGGCGCCGGCGATCGTGTTCGTCACCGCGCATGCGCAGCACGCGCTCAAGGCGTTCGACCTCGAGGCGATCGACTACCTGACCAAGCCGGTGAAGCGCGAGCGCCTGCAGATGGCGCTGCGCCGCGTCGCGCAACGGCTCTCGGTCGGCCAGCCGGTCACGGCGCCGCCGGTGCCGGCGAACGACGAGGGCCCGGTCATCGTCGTCAGCGATCGCGGCCGGATCATCCGCGTGCCGGTCGCCGACGTCCTCTATCTGAAGGCCGAACTCAAGTACGTGACGCTGCGCACCGCCGATCACACCCACGTGCTCGACGATTCGCTCGCCGAGCTCGAGGAAAGGCTCGGCGACCACTTCCTGCGGGTCCATCGCAACGCGTTGGTCGCGCGTCGCGCCGTGCGTGCTCTGGAACGGCGCACGCTGGCCGGCGAGGAGGACGAGGGCGCGGAAGGCTGGGCGGTGTGCATGGCGCCGGTGGGAGAGTGGCTGGCGGTGTCGAGGCGGCAGGTGGCGGCGGTGCGGGAAGCGCTGGTCGCGGCGGGGCGGTAGACGCGCCGCACTGCAGTCGGCGGCCGCCCGGTTGCCATGCCGGAACCCCATCGTCGAGGAATACCGGGCATGAAGTCGGAGCCGCCTCCCGAGTCGATCGGTGCTCGTCGCGCGATCGCCGCGGCAGTCGCCATGGGCGTGTTCGTCGTCGCCGGCGTGGTCTGGCTCCTGGGCGAAAGCGATCGGCCAGCGGGGACGGTCGAGGCGACGTCGCCTCCTCTCGTCGTCGACCGACCGGTGGTCGCGCTCGCGCCGGCCTCGGTGGCGACCGCGGCGGATGCCGAAGTCCGCGTCGAGTCGCCCGGCGAGATGCAGATGTGCGGCGGCGCATGGGTCAAGCTCAAGGACGACGGCGACGTCGACTGGGACAGCGTCGGCTCGGCAACGAAGGAGAGCGTCGATGCCCTGTCCGCATCGGTGCTGGTTGCGATGGCATCGAGCGCCGACGAGCAGGCGCGGGGCGTGGCGTTGATGATTTCCATGCCTTCGTTGACGCTGGCCCGCGTGAAACCCTCGGCCTGCGAGGGTGACGTCGCGTGTGAGCGCGATCTGGCGTCGACGAAGAAGCAGATAACAGAGCAACGGGATGCGCTTGCCCGCCTCGCCCAGGACTCGAACGATCCGACGCTCTACGGATGGGCGGTCCGCGCCTGCACCGTCGCGCCCAAGGAGAGCTCGGGCCATTGCCAGGTGATCCATCCGGCGCAATGGGCACGGCTCGATCCGACGAACGCCGTGCCTTGGCTGGCGGTGGCGGCGAGGGCACAGGCCGAGAAGGATGCGGCGGCGCTCAACGACGCCCTGTACCGGATATCCGTGGCGGAACGTTACGACCCGGAAGAGTACAAGCTGGGATCGATCCTGCTCGACCATGCGCCCGACGCCGAGGTGAACCTCTGGGGAACGTGGAATCTCGTTTTCCAGGGTATTGGACTCGGCGGATTGCAGGGGTTCGATGCAGGTGCGCTTCTGGCGCCTTGTGCTGCCAAGGAGCTGGTAGCGGACGACGTGCGGCGGGACGTTTGCGAACGCGGCGCCGAAATGCTCGTCAAAGATTCGACCACGCTCAATGGCCTGTTGATCGGCCGGGCGATCGGCAAACAGGTCGGCTGGCCCGAGGCGCGCATCGACCGCCTGCAGAAGGAGGGCAGTTCGCTCCAGGACGCTTGGACCCGCCAGACACCGGCGGGCGCCGCGTCGCTCGGCTGTGCCGCCATTCGTGGGCAACTCGACCGCATTCGCGAGTTCGCCGCGCAAGGCCAGGTCGCGGCCTTGCGTGGGCGGGTCATGAAGGAATCGGCGCGAACCTTGGCCAGCACGTCGGTTCGCGGCGTCTCTCCGTCGACCTCGCTGTCGCGTTGAGGACCCCGCCGCGCCCTCAGGCCGCGACGCCGAAATACTTCTTCAGAATCACCGGCGTGACCGAAATCCTCGAGGCGACGAAGCTCGCCGTGAAGCACACCTCGCCCGGCTTGCCCGGATTGACCAGCAGGGTGATGTAGAGCCAGTCGGCGTCGGGCTTGCGCCAGAGGACGATCGCCTGCGGTGTCAGGCCGCTTTGCGCGAAGGCCGGATAGCGCCGGAGCAGGGCCTCGCCCACGGTGTCGGTGTCGACGGCGTCGAGGATCGCACGGCGCTCGTCCTGGCCGAAGCGCAGGGTCGTGCTGTCGACGCAGCTCTCGATCGCATCGCCGATCGCGGCGGCGAACGGCCGCGGCTCGTCGCGGGCCGTCGCTGCGCTGCACGCAGCCACGGCGGCAGCGAAGAGGGTCACGACCTTCAGGGGATTGCAGCAGCGCGGGGTCATGGAAGGGTTGTGCTCCCTTGCCGTGACGGCGTCAAGACACCGGATCCCCCGCTCACCCGGTATTGCGCAGTCCGGCCGCGAGGCCATTGATCGAAATATGAATCCCACGTCGCACCCGCTCGATCGAAGGATCGTCGTCGCGGCGGTGCCGGTAGCGACGCATCAGCTCGACCTGCAGGTGATTGAGCGGATCGAGGTAGGGAAAGCGGTGCTCGATCGAGCGCGCCAGCGCCGGGTTCGACGCCAGCCGGTTCTTCTCGCCGGTGATGAGCGTGAGCGCGTCGTTCGTGCGCTGCCACTCGGCCTCGATCCGCGCGAAGATCTTCTTGCCGAGCTTTCGGTCCTCCACGAGGTCGACGTAGCGCGCGGCGATCGCCATGTCGCTCTTGGCGATCACCATGTCGAGGTTGGAGACCAGGGTGGCGAAGAACGGCCACTCCTTGGCCATGCGCTTCAGCAGCGCGACGCGCGCCACACGCTGGCCGGGCTCGCCGAGGAAGGCCTCGATCGCCGAGCCGAAGCCATACCAGCCCGGCAGCGCGACCCGGCACTGGCCCCAGCTGAAGCTCCAGGGGATCGCGCGCAGGTCTTCGATCGCGCGGGGCGCCTTGCGCGCGGCGGGGCGCGA
>Ga0193752_1001701_pt1 | contig 17839 bp, 16 predicted proteins | sample H1c1metaG_FD_144924 | JGI IMG/M metagenome (GOLD analysis project Ga0193752, IMG submission 144924) | Soil microbial communities from a riparian zone of the East river system, Colorado, United States - H1c1 | ecosystem: Environmental > Terrestrial > Soil > Riparian zone | place: USA: East River...
GTCCACCGTCCCGTACTACCGTAGACGATAGGCAGCGTCTCGTGAAAGTCGGTTACGCCGATGCCAAGCGCATGAGCCAAGGAGGCCCGGTCACCTCGATATGCATCGAAGCGTGCATTCGATTGCGTCATCACGATGCGAGTGACGCCGTTTGCCGAGGTGACTTCTATCGGCAGAATGCCACTGCGAGTTTCGAGGCGATGAACGGATCGTTGCGGCAACCGCCCCATCGATTGCAGCGCACAGAAAGCAGCGATTGTCGCGTGACCGCATAGATCCACTTCGTGGCGCGGCGCAAAATAACGAAGACGCAAGTCCGCGGCAGCAGAGGCAAGAACGAAGGCTGTGTCGTTGAACCCTATTCTGGCCGCAATTGCTTGCATGGCGTCGTCTGTCAGTTCGCGATCGTGCGCGACAATTCCCGCCGGATTGCCTTTGCCTGCTTCGTGGGCGAACGCATCCCAGTGGTGAACGAGAACCTTCATATGGCGCTGTTGATTGACCGTGTACCGGAAGCGTACTGCTCCTCGATTGACAGGAATAGATACAGACGTTGCCACATGGGCCCACACAGACACAGCAAACTTGCCCGGAGGCATCGGCCTATTGCGTCATGTGCACCAAAAACACCAATGATCCGGTGGGCGATGGAACGTGATGAGTCGCCCGAATACGATGACACTGCTCCAAGCAGCCAACGAAATGGCGGCGATGATCCTCGCATTGAGGGGTGCGAAATCCCCCGCGTCCGATGCTTTGATTTGCTTTGCCGTCGTTAAATAGAACACGACCATGTTGACGCCCGCGATGAACATGCAGAGCACTTTGAGTTGGAAGGCGGGGTTGTAGAGGTACTGAGTAGGGTCGCTGACGAAGAATAGAAAGCCGCTCGACACATTCACGCAGTATCCCGCTACTCCCCAGGGCACCAGCTTGTGTAATGCGGCCATCGAAATGGACCGCGCCAGCCCAAGCATGCGCAAATCGAAGATGCCGACTGTGCCCATCAACAACGACAGCCCAAGAAAGTGCAGCGATTCCATCGCGGGCCATGCCCAAGCGGAATTCATGAATGCATGAATGCCGGAGTTCACGCCGAACTCGGTGATGGGGACGTGCAAGGAGTTTAGCGTTGCGGCGTCCATGTTATTCCACCCACCACATGGCCAGCAGAATCGTGTACGTGTAGGCCAGAAATCGGCCGGCGACGATCACGCCCGCCCAGCAGAGCAATGATGCGACGGCGAGTTTTTTATTCGCTTCCGCTGAAGGATTGCCCAGTTGCCGGCATAGTCGAATCGTTGTCCACACGCCTAGCGCGAGAAAAAGCAGTTTGCCGTAGAACAGCCAGTTGGTGAGCGCTTTGGCTGGATAGCCGATCAGCAGCATGACGCCTGAAAGCGTATTGGCGCTGAAGCCGATCCACACGAGAGGTAGGAATCGCTTCATCAACTCGACGGGCACGCGCGGCGCTAACCCTAGAGAGCGAAGATTGATTGCCGTGGAAACGCCCGCTGACAGGCCCATCCCTAACGCATGCACGGAAAGGATGAACGGGAAGACCCAAGGTTCTTCGCGAACCCAGGTGCTAAGAGCGGTTTCTTCGAACCAGGCAAGCCATTCCAAGGGTCTTTCCTCGAGGCGGTTCCTTTTGTTGGCGCACTCTACGCCGAATCTACGTGGCGGCGATTGACGTTGTAAAAGTTAAACGTTACGCATTCCCCAGTAACCGTTACTACCTGGACGTGACGGCGCGGATCGCTGTAAGTTGGGCCGCAGTCATTTGCACACCAGCTAGTTTACGGAGACAACCATGAAGGTTCGCCGAAGACTCTATGTCGCCCTATCGGGCCTTGCTTTGAGCGTGATCGCATCGACGATGAGTTTGCCGACAGTCGCGCACCACAGTGAAGCCAACCGCTACATGCAAGGTCAGCCGGTCGTGTGGCAAGGGACCGTCGAGCGCGTCTCGTGGGATGGCGCCCATGTCATGTATTTGGTTTCCGTCGCGGACAAAGACGGCAGTCAACGCAATTGGCAGGTGCTCGGCGGATCGCCGCAACGATTGAGCAAGCGAGGCATTTATCAGCACTCGGTAAAGAAAGGCGAGGCGGTGACGGTGGCAGGCTATCTGAATGCCGGCAGCAAAATCGTGACGCCCATTTACATTGCACCTGCCGATGGGCACAAGATGTTTGTCGGCTATGTCGACTCGGATTTCAGTTTTAGGCCGCAGGCGGCCATCAAGCAGCCGCTGTAGAAGCGTTCAGCAGACCTTATTGCGCCCGGTGCGCTTCGCTTCGTAAAGCTTCGCATCGGCTGATTTATAAAGGGCAGTGGCCGAATCGACCCCTGGTTGCAGCGAGCCCACGCCAATCGAAACGGTAGTCTTGATTTGCTGCTGATCGGCCACGAATACGTAGGCTTCGATCAGCTTACGTAAATCGTCCGCGATCTTCATTGCGCTCGAATGCGATGTTTCCGGAAGGATCGCGCAGAACTCCTCGCCGCCGTACCGGCCGAGCTTATCTGTGGGTCGCACTCGCTTTTGCAGCAGAGCGGCGAGACCGCGCAAGACGGAATCGCCGGCCAGATGACCGTACGTGTCGTTGACGCGCTTGAAGTGATCGATGTCGAGCATCAACACCGCGAGCGGCCGACCGTGTCGCTGCGAGCGGGCGAGTTCATCGTCCATCGCGGCATCCAACTGCTTGCGGTTGTAGAGATTGGTGAGACCATCGGTGATGGTCATGCTGAAAATGATTTCGTGATATTGAGCTTCGATATCGGAACCCGACAAAAACTTCATAATGGTGTCGCCGATTTTGAGCTGGTCACCGGGCGTCAGGCAGTGTTCGATGACGGGCGACGTTGCATCGTTGACGTAGGTGCCGTTTGTCGAGGCGAGATCGACGCTGTAAAAACTCTTGGCTCGACGCTCGATCCGCACATGCTGACGCGAGACGCAATCGCTCGGGAGCACAATGTCGTTGTCGCGACCGCGGCCGATCGTCAGCGTTGGATTCTCGAGGACGTAGCGACGGCCAAGCTGCGAATGAATCGGCGTATGAATGACAACTAGGCACTCGATGCCGGCAACGAGGGCGCGCGGCGTTTGGACCGCGGTCACTCGGGTGTTGCTGTCGTAGTCCGAATCCGCTGCGTGCATGGCGCTCTTCATTCGTATTCTCTGGCCGTTTCTCTCTTTGCGTAGGTTCCGTCACGCAACTCAATTATCGATGCATGTGCATCCATGCATGTCCATCCATGCAGGGTCCATCCGTGAACGGCATCCCTCAACCGTCGATCCCAGAACGGGCGGACAAGCGTACTGCCAGAGGGATTCGACAGTCCAGAGGCAATAGGTACTAGCGGGCCGACTCAGCTTGGTTTTCGCTGCGAAATTCATGTTATGGCATGCCATAACATGATCTGGGCGCCTGATTTCCGGTGCAACGCTGATTTGGCGTCCTTTTCGGGTCAAAAAGAGAATGTGAAATTTCTCTTTAAAGATCGCCATTTCGATGGCCTGCCGTCGGACATGCACTCGGCAATGGGGGAATTCCATACAATCCCTGGATAATCCCCTGCTCCTTTGGTTTGTTGCCGTCATGGCGCTCGAATATCGCCTTGTCTGTATGGGCTGATCGCTTCCGCCAGGCGCCTGACGAGCTGGTATCCAATATCTTGTTGCCTCGACCGAGAAGCGCCTAATGGCCAGACTATTTTTAGTACGACACGCAAAGCCGGCGGCCACTTGGGGTGAAGCGGTAGATCCAGGCTTGGATGAGCTCGGACGCGAGCAAGCCGAGCACACTGCACACAGTTTGCGCGACACGTTGCCGCCGATGGCGATTTACTCCAGCCCACTGCGCCGCTGCGTGGAAACGTCTGCGCCTCTAGTTCAGTCATGGGCGAGGGATGCGGTGCCGCTGCCCGCAGTGGCTGAAGTTCCGTCACCGCCGTTAGGTGTTGCGGAGCGGGCGCAATGGCTTGCGGCCGGCATGCAGGGTACTTGGGCGCAATTGCAGGCCGGTAGTCCCCTTGGCTCGCCTGACTATGGCGAGTGGCGCAAAAAGCTATTAGAGGCGTTGCAAGCGTTGCCGGCCGACAGCGTCATTTATTCGCACTATATCGCGATCAATGTCGTCATCGGCGCGGCCCTGAACAACGAGCGAGTGATCAATTTTCGGCCGGGCCACGCATCGATAACGGAAATCGACGTGCGTAACGGTCGATTCAAGATTCGTCAGCTCGGTAAAGAAGCGGATGGCGGCGTATTGCTCGGCAGATAAGGGAATTTGTCTGCGCTACACTGACTCATCCGTTGTTACCCGGTTTTGTTGGCAAGTTACCTTTTGAGCCCAGTGCAATGTCCAATCTGCGTTCCTATTTAGGCGTTCGACCGATGTTAGGCGAACGAGTGATGATCGACCCGATGGCCGTGGTCATCGGCAAAGTGACGCTTGGTGACGATGTCTCGGTGTGGCCGCATGCGGTGATCCGCGGCGACGTCAACACCATTGCTGTGGGCGCCAGAACATCCGTTCAAGACGGCAGCGTCTTGCACGTGACGAGTCCCAATCCCGCCTACCCGCAGGGCATCGGGCTGCAAGTGGGGAACGACGTGACGATCGGTCACGCCGTCACGTTACATGCTTGCACCATCGCCGATTTCTGTCTGATCGGGATGGGCTCGATCGTGCTCGATGCAGTGGAGATCCAAGAGTTCGTGATGGTGGGAGCCGGCAGTGTCGTCACCCCGCGCAGCAAGCTTGCAACCCGAGGCCTATATGTCGGCAATCCTGCACGGCGCGTGCGCGAACTCAAGGACAGCGAGCTGGACATGATTCGCCATTCGGCGAGTCATTACGTGAAGGTGAAGGATAACTACTTGAAAGAAGTCGCTAGTCGCTAGTCGTTAGGGGTTAGTCGTTAGCCAGAATGCTGAACCGCTATCGCTGAAGAAATCGTTTGCCCAAATATTGCGCCACCTACTTCTGGCTAACGACTTCTATCTTTCGAGTTCTGGCTAACGGCTAACGGCTAACGGCTAACCCCTAGTGACTTCGTTCTTCTCCGCACTCAGCACTCTATGCAACGCGTCGCCCAAATCCTCGACCGTATTCGGCTTGAGCACTAAATCTCGGATACCGAGTTTGCGGGCCATCAAAATGTCGTCTTCGCGGATATAGCCTGAGGTCAGCACGAACGGTAATTGCGGCCTTATTGCCAGCATCTGTCGTGCTAAATCAGGACCTGTAAGTCCCGGCATCGATAGGTCGCTTACGATCGCGTCGAATTGCGAAGGATCCGACTTGAAGTCCTCCAGCGCCTGCCTTGGATCGTTGCGGCCTGTGACTTTGTAGCCGAGACGTTCCAGCACTCGCGTAGCGAGGAACACCAACGCTTCTTCGTCGTCGACATACAAGATGTGTTGACCCGCACCGCGATTCGCTTCGGTCGCGGCCGGCGGCTGAATGCTTCTTGCCAATGACGCCTTGGCGGCGTCGGCTGCGGGAAAGAAAACGTTAAAGCAGCTACCTTCGCCCCGTTGACTGGCAACGCTGATCGCGCCTTCGTGACTGGACACGATGCCGTGCACCACAGACAAACCAAGACCCGTGCCTTGGCCGGCGGTCTTCGTCGTGAAAAACGGCTCGAAAATCCGCTCTTGGACTTCCGCGTCCATGCCCGTGCCGGTGTCATTCACGGACAGACAGGTATAGCGACCGACCCGTAAATCGGCAGGGAAATGATCGGTGCCAGCAACGATGTCTACGGCATGTATCTGTATCGACAGCACGCCCCCATGTTCGCTCATTGCGTGTGCCGCGTTGGTGCCGAGATTGACGATGACTTGATGCAGCTGCGTGGCATCGGCGTCGATCAGCGGAATGTCTTGTTCGAAGTGCGTATGAATTTCGATTTGCGCAGGTAACGTCGCGCGCAATAACCGCAATGCTTCCGTTGCGATCTCTTGCAGAGCGACGATCTCACGCCGCGTTTCTTGACGGCGGCTGAATGTCAGAATCTGCCGGACCAGCTCGCCGGCGCGCAGGCCGGCCTTTTCGATTTCTCGTAACGGTGTGCGAATAGGGTTGTCGAGACTCATGTCGGCAATGGCCAATTTCGCGTTGCCGGTGATCGCCGCCAAGATATTGTTGAAATCGTGCGCAATGCCGCCCGCCAACGTACCGATGCTTTCGAGTCGCTGCGCCGTCAAATACTGCGTTTCCAGCTTCTTGCGCTGGGTGATGTCCGTGTTGATCGCAAGTATCGAGTTGGGACAACCCGAATCCCCACAGACCAAAGTCAGACTGGCCTCGATCGCGATTTCGTATCCGGCGCGTGTGTACTGCGTAAGTTCACCCGTCCACTCACCTGTCTTTATGAGCTGCGCGATCATCGTGCGGCGTTGCGCGGTATCCCGGCAAGTGAGCCGTGTGATTTTCTGACCGACGACCTCCTCGGCACGCCATCCATAGATCCGTTCTGCGCCGTGATTCCAGTAAAAGATCGTGTCATCGAGTCCGTACAGAACGATCGCATCGTTCGCTTTATCGAGCAGCGCCGCCTGGGCGGCCACTTGCTCTTCGGCCTGTCGCCGCGCCGTGATGTCGATGACGAATCCTTCGAGGAATCGCAGAGTTCCCTGTGCGTCGAAGACGCCTGCGCCACGCTCCCACACCCACTTTTGCTCGTTAGTGAAGGTCACTATGCGATAGATGGCTTCGAAGCGTTGTCGCTTGGCGACGGCACGCGTGATTGCTTCGCGGCGTGCATCGCGATCGGCGGGATGGACGATGCGCTCGTAGTCGATGCGTCGATTGTTGATAAGGTCGTCTTGTGCGTAGTGCGTGAGCTCCACGCAGCCATGGCTGACCAATTCCATCGTCCAAAGCCGATCGTGCAAACATCGATACGCCATGCCAGGCAGATTGCCGAACAAGGTTTCGATCATGCGTTGGTTTTCGTGCAACGCCTGCGATGCGTGCGTGCTGGCGCGTGCTTGGGTTTCGGATTCGACGGCGAACGAAATGTCTTCCGCCAGCGCGCTTAGTACGCGCAATTCTTCAGCGTCGAAGTAGTTCGTCTGTGACGCGTAGATCGCCATGATGCCGTCGAGGGCGCTCACCGACTTGAGTGGAAAGACTGCGCACGACCGCATGCCTAACCGCAATGCTTCATCCTTCCAGTAAAAAGTGTCGTCGCTCGCGATGTCATTGGCCACCGCGGGCACGCCGTTACGCAACGCGCGGCTGGCTGGACCGGGTACGTCCGGCACGCTGCGAATGCGGTCGAGGACGCGATCGACGAAGTCCGCATCGCCACCGCACCGTGCAACCAAGTGCGGTTTGCCGCTCGGCGAGTTGCGAATCGCAATCCACGCCATCGCGACCCCGCCTTGTTCGACAGCAATCCGGCATGCGCCGTTATACAGCTGGTCCGGATCGCGAACGCGTGCGATGACTTCATTGACGCTGCTGGATACCGCATATAAGCGGGATAGTCGTTCGAGCCGTGCTTGTGCGCGCTTGCGATCGCTGATGTCGGTGATCATGCCGAGTGAGCCGCAAACCACACCTTGCGCATCGTGGGTCGGCGATGCAGCGACGATGCACCAGAGTTCTTGGCCGTTTTTATTGAGCAGCCGACATTCGTGTTGTTCGCTCACGCCGCTTTGCCGCGTGAGGAGTCGATCGCGGATCGATGCATGATCGGCGATGGGCGTGAGTTCGAAGATCGTCAAGGCCATGAGTTGATCGACGGAATAACCGAGCATATCGGCCATCCTTCGATTCGCGAACGAGGTGCGGCCTCTCAGGTCGATCTGCCAAATTCCTTCATACGCGGTATCGATGATCTGTCGCGCGCGCGCTTCGCCGATGCGTTGCTGAGCGCTCATGCGCTGGAACTCGATTGCGATTGCCGCAAGCTGTGCGGCTGCATCAATTTGTTTGAGTTCTGCCTGCGATGGCGCCCGCGCGTCACGTAGATACATTTCGAAGGTGCCGATCACTCTTTGATCGTGCGACCAAATCGGCGTTGAGCTGCCGGCGCGAGCGCCGGCTGTCTGCGCTACGTGGTGGGAGCTGCGCCAAGCCGGCTGCGCGCTTAAATCCTCGACGATAATGCGCTGTCTAAGAAAAGCAGCGGTGCCACTTAAGCCTGTCGCGGCGCCGATCGGCGAGTTGTCGACCAAGTGCAAATATTCGGCAGGCAGGTTCGGCGCTGCGCCGAAACGCAAAGAGCCGCCGGTATCGACCAATAGAATGGCGCAGCGCGCGTCGCACTTCATTTCGACGGCGCGAATCAGCTGTTCGAGAATTCCTGACAGGGGCGCATGCGCAGCAACGCTTTCGAGGGCGTCGCGATGGTCAACGGCGAACGCACTCTCGGAGCTGCGATCCGTCCAATCAAGAGAGAGTGGCTCGCCCATGGCGGAGCACCCGTATTATTTGAAAGAAAGCCTACTTCGGTGCGTTTTGCGGCGCTTCCTGCAGCACCGGTGTAGGAGATCTTACAGCCGCCAAGACCGGGGTAGTATCAGGCCGAACCCCACGCCATAGCAGGAAAGCTTCCGCTGCCTGCTCCACCAACATCCCCCAGCCCACCTCAGCATGGCCGGTTCCTTGCTCATTAGCCCACTTCACGAAGGCCGTATCTTCTTTGCTGTAGGCCATGTCGTAACAAGTGGTCTGCCGGCCAACAGCCGCCCCTGTAATGGGCGGCACTTCGCCTTGCAAGCTGGCGGCGGTGGCATTGATGATCAGATCGTAAGGCTCGGATTGCACGTCATCGAAGCCTCCGGCCAGCAATTCGCCCAATCGGTGAAATTCGCCCAACAGCGCGTTTGCCTTCGTTTTGTCGCGATTGACGACGTGCAATAAAGCGGGTGCTTGTTCCAATAGCGGCCCCAGCACGCCGCGCGCCGCGCCGCCGGCCCCGAGTAAAAGGATGCGGCTCTCGCGCAGCTTCAATCGCAGGTTCGTCAGTAGATCGACGACGAGTCCGGCGCCATCGGTGTTATCGCCCAACAGCTCGTCATCCGGTTGTATCGCCAGCGTGTTGACAGCGCCGGCGATCTCAGCTCGGGGTGTACGATATTTGCACAGCGGGAAAACCGCCTGCTTGTGCGGAATCGTGACGTTCATTCCCTTGCCGCCGTCAGCAAAAAAATTAGTGACTTGATCTGCCAGCTGCTCGGGGGCGATCTCGAGCAGGCGATACGTCATTCGCTGTTTCGTCTGCTTCGCGAACATGCCGTGGATGAACGGCGAGAAGCTGTGTTTGACGGGATAACCCGTCACGGCGTAGCGATCGGGTTCTCGGGTCATGCTTTTAGCCGATGGTGAGGGCGACCTTGGGCGTCGCTGTTGAGGTCATCATTGTGAGTTGGGATCGCTTAGCCATGCGGCGGCGCGCTTGGCGAAGTACGTGATGATGGCATCGGCGCCGGCGCGGCGCATTGCGAGCAACGATTCGAGCGCTACCGCGCGTTCGTTGAGCCAGCCGTTCTGGGCCGCAGCCATCAACATCGCATACTCGCCGCTGACTTGATAAACAACCGTCGGCGCGCCGAATGTGTCTTTGACGCGTCGCACGATGTCTAGATAGGGCATGCCGGGCTTGACCATCACCATGTCCGCGCCTTCTTGCAAATCGAGCGCAACCTCGCGCATTGCTTCGTCGGAATTCGCTACGTCGATTTGATAGGTGTGCTTATTGCCGGCGCCTAAATTTGCGGCGGAGCCGATCGCGTCGCGATAAGGCCCATAAAAGTGCGAAGCGAATTTTGCGGAATACGCAAGGATGCGAGTGTTGAAATGTCCGCCGGCTTCGAGGGCATGACGAATCGCGCCGATGCGGCCGTCCATCATGTCGCTGGGCGCGACGACTTCGGCGCCGGCTTCCGCATGCGACAACGCTTGCTTGACGAGGATTTCGACGGTTGCGTCATTGAGCAAATATCCCTTCTCGTCCAACACGCCGTCTTGGCCGTGCGTAGTGAAAGGATCGAGCGCGACGTCCGTGATGATGCCGACTTCGGGCACCGCGGCTTTCAGCGCACGGACCGCTCGTTGCACGAGTCCGTCGGGATTAAATGCTTCTCTACCGTCCGGTGTTTTGACCGACTGCGGCGGATGCGGGAAGAGGGCAATGGCAGGAACGCGGAGCTTGCGTAACTCTTCGGCCTCTTTCACCGCCAAATCGATACTGAGACGTTCGATGCCGGGCATCGACGCAATGCTTTCGCGCTTGTTCGTGCCTTCGATCACGAACAACGGACTGATTAAATTGTCTGAGCTGAGCGTATGTTCGCGGGTGAGCCGACGAGAGAACTCATCGCGTCGATTCCGGCGCATGCGCGTGAAAGGATAGTGGCCGTTTTTCGCAGAACTCATAATCTTAAGTAGTAATGTTAAAACCGCGAAAAGCCCAGCGTAATGGGCTGTGGTCGCTTAGAATTTGTGAACTGGTCGAAACTCTTAAATAAATAGCCTGTGGCGGGCGTTGCGCCTTCAGCATCTAGCACGAACTCATTTGCCGAGGGTTGGCCCATTTTTTCGATTTCTGAGGGCGAATCTAAAGCCCTAAAGGGCGGATTCGGTTCGGGGGCCCACGCTTCGCAGTCAGGCTTTAAAGATTGGGCCGAGAATTCCATCACCCTGCCGAAGCGGGTACCGGCAGCGAAGTAATCTATTAAGGATAGTCCCGGTCTTTATACATGATTCAACCAGAGCGCGGAACTGATCAGCGGCGCCGATTTGCCGTGTTGGTGGAGCCCCTGCGCGCAGACTTATATAGGTTTGCGTTGTGGCTGGCCCGCGACCGGCAAGTGGCCGATGACGTCGTACAGGAAACCCTGTTGCGCGCGTGGCGTTCGCTCGACAGCTTGAAAGAGCCGCAAGCCGCCAAACATTGGTTGCTGACTATCGCGAGACGCGAGCATGCCCGGCTTTTCGAGCGCAAGCGTCACGAGACTGTGAACCTCGACGATTTAATCGCAGTGGAGTCCGCCGTGCTGGCCAGCGATAGCGAACGACCGGATGACGAGGTGCACACCGTGCGCCGCGCGATCTTTGCGCTCGACGAGGAGTATCGCGAACCGCTCGTGTTGCAGGTGCTGATGGGCTACACCACCGAGGAAATCGCCAAACACATGAATCTGAATCAGGGCGCCGTGTTGACACGCCTGTTTCGTGCCCGTAATCGTCTACGCGCCAATCTTGGTTTGACGTCAGACGATGCGGAGGAGTGAGGCTTTGAATTGCGTTGAATTTCATCGCGCCGTTGGCGCCGATCCAAACCACATCAGCGCGGAGGCGACCGCGCATCGCGATTCTTGCGCGGCGTGTTCGCAGTACGCGGCGGAAACCCTGCAACTCGATGGCTTGATTAAGCGAGCATTGGCAGTGCCGACGCCGCAGAAGGGCCGTGCATTTACGCTGACCTCCACCCGAGCGGCGCCGCAGCAGCGGTGGTATGCAATGGCGGCAAGTGTGTTGTTGGCTGTGGGTATTGGCCTCGGTTTGCTGTGGTATGGCGGCGGCGTTCAGGTGGCGCTAGCGAAGGAAGTCGTGTCGCATTTGAATCACGAGCCGGATGCGATGACGGCCAGCGAAGTACGCGTCTCGTCTACATTGCTGGACAGCGCGCTGCAGGCAAAGGGATTGAAGCTGGCGGCGCCCATTGGCGATATTTCCTATCTGGCGAATTGCTGGGTGCGCGAGGCATTCGTTCCACACGTTGTGGTCCAGACAGCACGCGGCCCCGTGACCGTCATTGTTCTGCCGCATGAGTCGGTGGCGTCGGTCGAGCGGTTCGATGAAGCGCAATACCACGGCGAAATAATGCCGATGGGTCGCGGCAGCATGATCGTGATCGCAAACGATGCTTCGCTGATCGATGAGGTTGCACAGCGAGTACGCACTGCTATTGTCTGGAAGTAGCGGTGCCGGGGACAGAGCAAATTCAGTCCCCGCAGCTTCGGATAAGGACTGACCTTCGGTCTGTCCCTTCATAATCTTTCCTAGCGTCCCGATTCCTTGCTCGCGAGCACTCCGTCGCCTTCAAGCGCCGTCTTGAAGCCGGCCTGCTTCAGGCGCTTGGCCACTTCGTTTGGCACATCGCGTCCGCTCGTTAATTTATTCGGCGTGCCGGTGTAATGAAAGAGCTTTCCGCGGCGGCGGAGTACCCGCGCCAATTGGTTGTAGAACTGCTGTGAGTACAACTCGCCCGCGATGCCGAAGCGGGGTGGATCGTGCAGCACCGCGTCTACCGATGCATCGGCCAATTTCTCGATCTCCGACGAGATATCTCCAATCGTGAGCGTGAGCGCCCCGCCGACAACGGGCGACCAAGGATTTAAGCCGCGCAACCACACAACGTCCGGGTTTTTCTCGTACGAGACAATGCTTGCCGCTTCGCCTTTCAAGCACCACGCCGCGAAGTAGCCCAGCCCACCGCAGGTGTCGAGCACGTTTTTCCCGCGCGGCACGATCAACGACACCTTTCGTTCAGCGTCCAAATACGGCGACACCTTGGCGGTGGGCAACATCTTGATGCCGTCGATTTCGAACGTCGGTGCGCCCCAATCGGTGGGGACGAGTTTGATGAGCGAATTCGTGAATCGCGACGCTGACGCGAATTGTGCGCCGTCCCAGTAATAGATCGTCCGCTCTTTACAAGGCGTGACGTATGGAAAGCGCTGCGTTTGCCACGCCCAATGATCCGCGGCCGGCGCCACGATTGTTTGCGAACGATCCAAATCCAGCGAGCACTCGATGCTTGCTCGTCCTTCGCGTGCCGCGGAGAGCATTGCCTGTTGCACTTCAAAGGTGAGTAGCGGAGTCATTCGATGTCAGGTGCTTTGGCAGTAAGTGTGCGCGGCGCATTTGCTATGCTCGCGCGTTGTCGCAATGTAGGTCGTTATCATGCCGCAAGAAGCTCGCGTCCGCTGTCCTTGGTGTGTCTCCGGCAACGATCTTTACATCCATTACCACGATACGGAGTGGGGTGTGCCGGCCTATGACGATCAGACGCAGTTCGAGTTCTTGATTCTCGAAGGCGCTCAAGCTGGACTATCTTGGTCCACTATTCTCAACAAACGAGAAGGTTATCGCGAGGCGTTCGCTAATTTCGACGCGGAGAAGATTGCAAAATACGGCAAGCGCGACGTCGAGCGTTTGCTGAATAACCAAAGTATCGTACGCAATAAATTGAAAGTCGCCGCGACGATTACGAACGCGCAGAAGTTTTTGGAAATGCAAGAAGGCGAAGGGTTCGCCAAGTATATGTGGTCGTTTGTGGGCGGCAGGCCGATCGATCATGCACTCAAGACGCACAAGAGCGTTCCGGTCACAACGAAGGAATCGGACGCTCTCAGTAAGGATTTGAAAAAGCGCGGCTTCAAGTTTGTCGGTAGCACGATCATCTACGCGCACATGCAAGCAACGGGCATGATCAACGATCATCGCACGGATTGTTTTCGTTATCGTGCGTGCGTCAAGCTGGGCAAGGCCGTTTTCAAGTTTTGAGCGCTGCTTCTTGATCGAGGCTTGTCTGATCTAGATCGGCCTGATCGAGGTTCGCGCGCGGAAGCGTGGCCGCGCGGCGTAGGTTTTCTGTCGTCATGCCGCTGCCGTCCGGCTTCCATCCCGGCGGACCAAAAACATAGCCCATCACTTCGCGGGGCGAACGAGCCGTCCAGACATCTCGCAATAACGGCAAACATTGATGAAGCGCGATCTTGATGGGGTGGTAGCTATGCAACGGCGTGACGAGTCCATAGCGGATAGAAATCGAATCCAATTCTACCCGATAGGTGCCGAATAGCCGATCGAAAATCACCAGCACGCCGCCATAGTTCGAATCGAGGTACTCGAGATTAGACGCATGATGCACGCGATGCGCGGCCGGCGTATTCAAAATACCCTCGAGCCACCCAAGCCGCGGAATCCATTCGGTGTGAATCCAAAACTGATAAGCCAAGTTCAATCCGTAGGCAGCGAAGACGACTTGCGGCGAAAAGCCGATCCACACCAGCGGCAGAAATAAGACGTAGGTGGCCATCAGCCTTGCCGTCCAACCGACGCGGATCGCGGCGCTGAGGTTCAATTCATTCGGTGAGTGGTGAACTGCGTGATTGACCCAAAACCAGCGCGAGCGATGGCTCGTGCGATGCCACCAGTAATAAACGAACTCGAGTCCGAAGAACAAAATCAAGTATGACCACGCGCCGTACTGTTCGGGTTCAAAGCCGCGATGTGCGTATAACCAAAAGGCGCCAGGCATCGCGAGCGCAATCGGAATGCCTTCAGTCAGTATGCGACCGACGAGCACCCCTAGCGTCGCCAATGATGCGCGCCAGTCGTAGCCACGTTTTGCAATGAATTTGAGAGCGAGCGCTTCCATCACCGCCATCGCAAGGACGGCAACGCCGAAGAACTGCAGAATTGTGGAGAGCTTATCCATAGCTGACTTTTTCCATCTTAGCGCGGGCTGCAACGAGCAAGTCTAGGGACGGTCGAAACTGCGACAGGCATCGCGTACTGGCGAGTTATTCCCCTACTAACCACTCGACTCGACTGTCGCCAGCACCATCGCTGGCCATCGCTCTATGCAGTACCGGCTGCAATTCACGCATTTGTTCATCGAATTGCCAGGGCGGATTCACGACTAGCAGGCCCGAACCATTCAGGCCCCAGGGGGAGTCCTTGGGCCGCACGTACAACTCGAGCTTAAGTATCTTGCGGATGCCCAAATCGACCAGCATTCGATGCAAGCGCAAATGTGCGTCGCCGGATTTGAGAGGATGCCATACGCAGAAGACGCCGTTACGCCAACGCTGCAGCGCACCCTGCAAGGCGCGAGCGACATCGGCAAATTCAGTGTCGCTCTCGTACGGGGGATCGATCATCACGAGGCCGCGATTTTCCTTCGGTGGCAGGTGCGCGTTCATCGCTGAATAGCCATCGGTCTGGGTGACCGTGACGCGCTTGATGCCGTTCAGCGCTTGCTGCAAGGCTGCGGCTTCCACCGTATGCTTCTCCACGAACACGGCTCGATCCGTGGCGCGTAGTTGCTGTACCGCAAGCAACGGTGAACCGGGATAGAATTGAAGGGTCGAAGCAGTATTGGGCGGCGTGGTGCGGACCGCCGCCACATAGCGTTCCAGTGCGGTCGAAAGCTGTGCCGCATCGAGCGCCAGTATTCTGCTGATGCCTGCGCGCCATTCGTCGCCACGCTTGGCCTCGTCGGAGTGCAGATCGTAAAGTCCCCGGCCGGCATGGGTCTCGAGCAGAAAAAAAGGTGTGGGCTTCTTCTGTAAATGGTTGAGAAGCTCGAGCAGCACGAGGTGCTTGTGGACATCGGCGAAATTGCCGGCATGGAATGCATGGGCGTAGTTCATTCGAGGCAGTATCGGAGTAGAAGCATGTCAATGCAAATTCAAACGCGATGGAAAATGCTGCTGCACGGTGCTGCGATCGGCTTATGCGTTGCCGAAGCCTGTGCACAGTCGAACACCGCCTCAGATCTGCAAAACGCGGCGGCATTGCTTGCCAAAACTCAATTGGCGAGTGAGCTGAAAGTCGACATCGCCGGTATCGAGACGTTGAGCTATGACCCCGAAACTTGGTCGGACAGCGGGCTCGGTTGCAGTAAGCCGGGGACGATGGCCGCCCAAGTGATCAGCGACGGGTATGCGGTGGTGCTTAAAACCGAGCATGGCAATTATCGAGTGCATGTCTCGGGCGCCAATGCCGTCGTATGCGGGCTGGCAACGCAGTGGCAATCGGGCACGGTCGGCCGCGGCGGTCAGCCCTATCGCGAACCGGGAGTGCCGCTTCGCAATCTCAACGAGATGATCGACAAGGCACGGACCGATTTGGCAGGCAAGCTGGGCGTGTTCGAAAAAGACGTGCGCATGATGACATTTGCACCGAAGCAATGGCCCGACAGTTCGCTTGGATGTTCGGCGCAGGGCGAGAAAGTGTCGCAGCAACGACAGCGCGGCTATGTGATCGCGTTACGCAAAGGCGAACGCACTTACACGTATCACACTGATATGACCACGGTGCGAGCGTGTCCCGCGATTGAGTTGGAATGAATTGTTTTTCGCCGCGCTTAATCATCGCGGCGTATGCACTAACTAGCATCCGCGCCGAGCCGAGGATTCCTTATTGGTTTTAATAAAGCCTTAGCGTCTGAGCAGTTTGACCGCCGCCCCGCAGGCCACCTGTCGCCTTCGGTTCCATTTACTTACGCAAGCGTTATTAAGGTTATCGTGTCCGTTTGGGGCCACGCTGGCCGCCGCAAGTTCTTGCCGGGACCGCGCGTAAATCGTCGCAAGCGACCCAGCCAAGTGCCTGCATGCACTTTGGCGTTCGGCGGAGCGAAGCAATGCTTCGCTTAATCACCGCCTCACCCCTGGAGCTGCTCTCCCGAAAAACTTATTGGCTCTCGCTATCCCTGCTTCGGCAATAAGACCTGGGTTCGTCGTCGTGACGAACCCGCTCGACCTCGATTCGGCCGAGCCCCTGTTTTATCGAGAGTCCCGGCAAGAACTTCCGACGCCCGACGCGCCTTTGGCTCTTCCATTTGTTGATGGGCGCGAGATAAAGAAAGACTGCAGTTATAGCCGACCTGTAGGCCACCTGTCGTCGTTGTCATCCCACATCAGCGAGTGAAGTCGCCACCAAAGGCCGTTGGCGGTTAAGTGCGAGATGCCGCGGCACGTTCGTCCAGCGGTGACGCGAATGAAGGTCCACTGGCGGGCACTTTCTCGTTGGACTATAGCGCCGCCCTGACAGAACAGGTAGGCGACGGCGACAGGTGGCCTGCGGGGCGGTGGTCCGAAGAGCGCTCTCAAATGTTTTTTAAAGCCAATAAGGAATCCTCTCTCCGCGCGGATGACGATTTACATTTACTCAGCGGATAGAGGTGCGTTCTCGATCCACATTGTTGGGGTATAAAAAAAGGGCCGTACGAATACGGCCCTTCTCTGAGAAGCAAGGAAGCTGGTGCCTGGGCGGCCCCAGCTGATTCTTACTTCGTAAACGTTGCGCCGACTTGGCCTGCGGCAACGTTGTTCTGGAAGAGCCACAACGAGACGCCTGCAGCGCCACTCATCTTGACGTCTATCTTGTCGCGTGGCTCGACGCCGAAGCTGTTCAGGTCCGGAATGATCTCCTTGCCGAGGTCGATCGTACCGTGTTGAACGTCTTCGCTGTCGTCGCTCAAGCTTGCGACCACCATCGTGTAATCAAACGACTCAGGCACCAACCCGCCGCCTGACTCCAGCGTAAACGGTAGAATCGCCGTGCGATCGTTGAAGTCCCAGCTGCGTACTTCCCAATCGAGGAAGCCCTGACCATTCGGCAAGAATTGCGCGCTGATGTACGTACCGGGATCCACATTTGGATCGAGTAGGAATAAATCGAGCGCCAGCAACTCGAGATCGGGAACGCCATCTTTGTTGAAGTCCAGGAAGATGTCGAAGATCAGGTTAGAGATGTGGGTGAACGGGCGTTCCGTTGCAACGCCAAATTCCAGCACATCTAAGCCGTACAGCGCCGGATCGGCGCGACGGAAACCCACCGCTGAAATAGCGTTCGTCACGCCGTTCAGTTCTTCGCCACCCAACTTGGCCAACGTGAATGCTTCCGCCCAGCCGAGCGTTGGGCCGAGATTGCGGACGGTGACTTTCTTCAAGCCCAACGTCGGTGTGACGAACACGCTCGAAGCAGGATCGACGACAGCGATATAGCCGACACGCAGCTCGTCTTTGCCGTCGCTGAAGATGCACCAGCCGTCGACCTCAGTTTGGCTC
>Ga0193752_1001702_pt1 | contig 17839 bp, 19 predicted proteins | sample H1c1metaG_FD_144924 | JGI IMG/M metagenome (GOLD analysis project Ga0193752, IMG submission 144924) | Soil microbial communities from a riparian zone of the East river system, Colorado, United States - H1c1 | ecosystem: Environmental > Terrestrial > Soil > Riparian zone | place: USA: East River...
ATCGGATGCCGTAACCGCACTGTACTTTACCAGGACCACAGACGGTCTTTTGGAGCCGACGCACAGGTTACTGCGTGACGACTACCAATTTATCAGCTTTTTAGCTATCCCACCCGAATCCCCGAAAGAGGCGCAGTAGGCAGCATATTAAACGGTGGAGACCGAACAACTATGGCAAACGACATATCAGGATTAACAGGGATAAAATCTAATACTTCGGTAAACGACGACGTGACTGGCACGGCGCCGATCAAGACCCTGAACAGAAAAGCTAATAAGAAGAGCAATACCCGTACGTTACGCCGCTCAGGCCAAGCGAAAAAACTTAAACGCTCGATAAAGGCTCACCAACCAGCCGAGAAAAAACAGGGTCGTACCTTGCGTATGACGTCTGAACAGAAGCTGATCGCCTTACGGGCGGAGCGCACTGAGGCCCGCGATACGAGGGCCCTCCGGGAAGAAGCTCTCCTTCAAAACCTGAACGAGATGGAACGGCTGACCATTAAAAACGCCCTCGAGATACTTCTCAAAACCGAGAGTACCTGGCTGGTATATTTATTTAAATATTCCGCCGCCAGGCGCAGCCGGGAGCTTGCCGAGCACTATGATGATCGCGAAAGGAGTTTTGAGCCACAGGGACAGGCGTGGTCTGAGATCTGGAATGAACCGAAGAAAGTTTACATCACTGTAAATAAACATCTGCCCATTTTTTTTAGAAAATGGCTAGATATCTTCCTTCCGAAACCCGCAAAGGCTTAACTAATATTGCCATTGACATAACTACTATTATAGTAGTATTTTAAGATCGTCGATTTTTTCGATGATCTTTTACTTTTTATGCTTGGCTATTTAGAGAGTGGGCCTCGTTGAAACGGCTGCTCGATGAAGGGAGCGGAATCGTTCGCTACGCGGCCGGTCTTGAGAAGCGAAATCCGGTAATTTTCACCTACAGGATCTCGTTAAAAAAACTTCTTGACAATCTACTACTTTAGGAGTAAAACTACATTCATAAGGTATTTTCCTAGGTTTTAATTATTAATCGGATCTACTAAAAAAAAGGAGAACAAAAATGAAACAGCAGTCTTTCGAATTAGCGTCACAGAACATACCGGCATCGCCCGCAGAATTTTCATCGGCCTTCAACACTGAATTTGAGGTCTTTCCATTTACCGACGGCGGCATTCGATCCGCGATGGCACAAGCTGAGGAATTCGCTAGCAAGGCGTTTGCGAACGGCAATGACCAGACCGAGGTTTTCATCGTTGGCGCATTTAATGAGGCGCCGATTGCAGCTGATTTTGAAGGCGGCGGCTCAGTTTTCGACAATACAAGTGAATTTCGCAGCTTTTTCAAAAAATTTTCAAGCACTCTCCCGTTCGCGGATTTCGACCCCAAAGCAAGATTCTTCAGCTTTTCGAGCTTCGGCAGCAATTTCCCCGTGTCGGCCTCTTTCATGCAGGCCTTTACATTCATCGGGCGCGCGCAAAACGACGAATTTATCGATTTCAATTTCGAAAGCTTTTTTGACGCTCCCTTTTTCCAAGAAAATTTCGGTTTTCCTATCTCGTTCAACAACTTTATCTTTTGCTTTGTTACTCCGACTTTTCGCTAAAGAACGGATAGACTGGCGGGAGAATTAATTCTCCTGCCATTTTCAGCTTCAAATAAAATTGTCGAGGTAAAAATCTATGCCAATAGATGACTTAGTATTTATCCAAAAGAACTCAGCTTCCACGCAACTGGAAAACAGATCAATGCGCCAAATAACTCAGGAAACCGCAGTTATCGGGCGGCCCCGGAAAAGTGCCCCAGCGCCTCTTAGGACGTTTATATTTATGGCGAATGCCCAAACAATCCCTTTTGTAAATTTCTGTGGTCTCTTTTTCAAAGAGCCGAGCTCGTGCTTGTTATATAAAACAACGCCGTCCCGAAGCGAGACCAGATTAACCGGACTGATCATTGAAGGAAATAATTCTTATTTCGCCTTCGAATTTGCAGATTTCTCTTTTGCTGTACGTTGGACTTTCGATAATCGTTAAGGCAGTACTCGTAGTAAAACAGAGTATCCTCACTTATTCTGCACGGTCAATAAGCTCGATTATATTGCCCCAGTCGATAAGAAAGCCGACATTAAATGGAGGTTTCTTATGTATCGACCTGAAAAAAGTTTTTGGCAGAGGATCGGTATCGAACTTCAGGAATTCACTTTCTGGTTGTTCAGACGATTTCTATTCTGGATAAAATCGTTTATTAGATGGTTTGAAAGTGTTGCGAGGATCTTAGCCGAAGAATCCAGGGTCTATATCTTATTAATAGTAATATCCGGCCTTGGAGCGCTAATTTGGATCTACCATGATTCCCTGCCAATTTCTGAAACGAAACGCCAACAGTTAGTAGATATAGCGTCCCTTGTTTCGTTCGGCTCCGGAGCTTTCGTCGTGCTTAGAGCACTGGAGGTATTGCTCTACAACCTCGGACTCCTTGATGCGTTTGCTAAATTGCGGGACAAAATGTTGGAGAAACTAGGGTTGCGATAGAAAATGGCTAATACCATTCTTCAGGTAAAGAAAACCTTTTAAAGTCAGAGAATTCGGTAATACCGCTAGTGGTCGCAAAGGTTACGTCCCGACAAATGACAGTATCTAAATCGCCGCATTTTGCAATGCGGCCTTTCTATGCTCTAAGTGCGAGATATTCTGGATATTATTCGGTCGCCTCCAATTCCTCTTCGAGCAACTGTCGTTGATAGAGCTCGGCATATTCACCGCCTAACGCGAGCAGTTCTTCATGCGTCCCGCGCTCAATAATGCGCCCGTCGTGCAAAACGCAGATCAGATCGGCATCGCGGATGGTAGATATCCGGTGCGAGACGATCAGCGTAGTACGGTCCTCGCGCACGCCGCGAAGGTTATGCAGAATGGTCTCCTCGGTGTAGGTATCCACGGCCGAGAGCGAATCGTCGAGAATGAGTATTCGTGGATCGCGCATGACGGCCCGGGCGATAGCGGTGCGCTGTTTCTGCCCGCCTGAGAGCGTAATTCCGCGCTCGCCGACAAGCTGCTCGTATTTGCCGGGAAAGCTCTCGACGTCGTCCGCCAGCCCCGCGATCTCAGCAGCTTTTTCAACTGTCATCCCCGCGTCCCCGCGTCTCCCTGTCGCCGCGTCACTTCCTTCCTCTCGCTCTACTCCAAACGCGATATTCTCCTCCAGCGTGTTGCTGAACAGAAACGTCTCCTGCGGCACAAATCCTATCGAGCGTCTTAGCTGTTCAAGACCATATTCGCGTATCGGTTTGTCGTCGACCAGCACGCTACCCTCGGGCGCATCCAAAAGGCGCGGTATCAGGCTCACGAGGGTCGATTTGCCGCTTCCTGTCTTGCCGACAAGCGCTACGGTCTTACCCTTCTCAATGACTAAATTGACCTCCTCAAGCACCGGCTTGCCGTTGTAAGCAAACGTGAGATCGCGAAACTCGACTTTGCCCTTTATCTTCGGCTGCTCGGTCGCACCTGGCTCGTCTTTGATAAGCGGCTCAGTCTCGAGAATGGCGTTGAATCGCTTCAGGCTGGCAGTGCCGCGCTGGTAGAGATTGACGACATACCCGAGCGCGATCAGGTACCAGATCATCCGCTGCAGGTAAAGGATAAACGCCGTGAAATCGCCCGCGCTGATCTCGCCGCGCACGGCCATAGGAACGCCGACAGCTACGATGATCACAAATCCCAGTCCTATAAAAAAGAAGAGCAGCGGGCGCATCGCCGCGGCGTATCGTACGAGTTTCAGATTCTGCGACGCGTATTCCTGGTTAAGCTCCTGGAATTGCTCGATCTCCGAATCCTCCAGCGCGTAGGCCCTGACAACCCTCACACCCGTCAAATTTTCCTGCGTCCGCGCGGTGATGTCCGAGAAGAACTCCTGGATCTTTTCGAACCGGCGGTGTATCTGCTCGCCGAGGATCTTAACCGTCAGCGAAACGAGCGGCATCGGAATCAGCATCAGCAGCGTCAGCTTTACCGAATAATGCAGCAGGATCGGCAGCGATATACATAGCGCAAAGATCGCCTGAAAGCTGTATAGGATCATCGGCCCGACGATCTGCCGGATGGCGGCGAGATCGTTGGTCGCGCGGGCCATTAGGTCGCCGACACGGTTATTGTGGAAAAATTCGAGCGGCTGGTGGACCAGCGCCGCGTAATAATCCCGCCGCATGTCGTATTCGATGTGCCGCGAGGTATCGATCAGCAGACGCCGCTGAAAGAAAAGAAAAATACCGCTTATCAGGTTTATCCCCAGAATGACCAGCGGGTAATAGATTATCTTCTGCCAGGTTATTTCCACTCCAAGATCGTCCACCGCCCGGCCGACCATATATGGAACGAACAAGCCAAACAGCATCGAGCACAGGATAAAAAATATCCCGCCAAAGAGATACCATTTATAGGGCTTGAAATACTTTGCGAATTTCCTGATCTGGTCCATAGACTCACGACTCGTGACTCATCACACGCGACTCGTTACACTTTCGAATACGTCGACAGCGCGGTCGCTATCAATTTTCCGTGCTCGTTTACAACCTCCGCCGATACTGTAAACAGCCGCTTACCAGCTTTTACCACACGTGCCGTGCATGTCACGACCCCGTCCAGGTGAGGGCGCAGGTAATGCACATTCAGATCCGCGGTCGAGGCTTTTTCTCCTTTGTCCAGACAAGTTATTACGGCAAACGCCATGGCCGTGTCGATAAGCGTAGCCGTTACACCGCCATGCAAAAGGCCGTGCGGCTGGCGCAGTTCGTCGCGCATGTCTATCTGGATAACCGCAACGTCCGGCGCAATATCGACCAGCTTCATCCCGATCCATTTGGAAAAGAAATTTTCGCCCAGAGCGGCCGCCGCGCGCTGCTTTTGATCTTCCGTAATTTCTCTCATCAATTCTTCATCAACTTTCGTAATTCCTGCATAGAGACCTTCCGGTACCCCGCCGGTATCGCAAACAGATCATCCGGGGCCTCGAGCCGAAGGTCCCGCAGTTCGACCGTGTAGACCAAGACACGCTCCGCTCCGTTTACTCGGTAGAATTCCTGTTTGACGGGTAGCCCGCTGGTCTCATCGATCGACAACAGGATCTCAGACGCATCGCTCCCGCTCAATTTGGACCGGTATTTTTTGATACCGGTTTCGGCGCCGGCGCTCGCGAATTCCGCGGGCGTTTTCACCGTAAGCCAACCCACCGTCAGGGATTCGAGCTCGGCCGCCAGGGCCGATTCACCCTGGCCCGGTATCTGCTCGGTATATGCCTTTTTTTCCGGCAGCAGAATGTATTCTTTGTCCGCCCTTATCCATACGACCGGATTTTTCTCACCGTAGTTGAGATCGTACCTGCGCTTCGCGCCGTTTCTCGCTGAAAATACGGTGCGTTCGCTTTCCCCGGCCGTAGTTACTACCCGCGCCTGATAAACGTCAGGTTCACGCGTGGAAAACGGCAGATCGCTCTTGTCCTCGGTAAATACTCCGGGACCGGGCGAACTATTTGTATTTGCTATATTTTGCCAGAAGCGGCATCCCGTGCTGAATGTCAAAAAAACAAGCGCCAACAGAAAAGATTTTCCCGGATTTGACAAAATCATCAGTAAATTTAAATTCTAACATAGACCGGTTTTCGATGACCTTAATATGAACCTCTTCATCTGGCAAACAGTTTATTTACTCGCGGCGCTTGTTTTGCTGCCCGTCTCGCCCTTTCTTTACCTGCAGGGAAGGTACGTACGGCGAAAGGTCGGGGTGCTGCCCGATGCCGGCGGCGAGACTATCGGCAGGACGGGAACCGGTGATCGGGAGGTCAGTTTTCTTGCTATAGGCGAATCGACAGTTGCGGGGCTGGGGGCCGAGACACATGAGACGGCTCTTACGGGACAATTCGCCGGATTCCTAAGCGAAAAGATTGGCCGGGCTGTGCGCTGGAGGGCGATAGGGAAAAATGGGGTTACATCCCGCCGGACACTAAATGAGCTGGTCCCGCTTATCCCCGAGGGTGAAAAATACGACTACATCCTCCTCGGCACCTGCGGTAACGAGGTGCTCAAGCTCAGCAGCCCGATAAAGTTTCGGCGCTGGACGATCCGCCTTATCGAGCATATGCGCGAGCGCTATCCAGATGCGCAGATCTTTATCACGAACGCCCCGGTAATCCGTCTCTCGCCGGTACTCCCGCAGCCGATCCGGTTCATACTTGGCCACCTATCGGCGATGCACGATAAGAATATCCAGGAATTCACGGCCGGGATGGACAAGGTATTTTACTTCCACCAGCCGCAATCGGTTGGCGAGGGTTTCTTCGCCGACGGCATCCACCCCTCGGAAAAGGGCTACCGTGATTGGTCGCAGGCGATGATCCAATTTTTCACGCGGCATTATAAATGGTAAATCCGGACTCCTCCCACCCCGATCTTCGCGGCTTGATCGACGCGCACCGCGAATGGCTGCTGATCTACTCAAACGGCCGATCATTCTCGCTTCTCAGCACCGAGATAGATATCGAAACCAAGCCTGATCGTGTGATCTTCGGGTGCCCGGACGAAAACGGGTTCCGGTACTGGCGGATCGTTGAATTCTCGCCCGAAGAGGACGGGATACATATTGAGGTGATCGCCGATTTTGGCAAGACTCGCGAAAAGCTCAGGCTCGTATCCCGTGCTGCCGCAAGGGAACTCGGCGAAGCGGTCGAGCTCGCACGGCTTGAAAAAGCCAATCAACTCGCACGCCTGATAGCTGAAAATCATCCGGGTACAAAGATAGGGCGCGTATCGCTGAACAAAGAGAACGGCCGCACCGCGCACATTATCGCGACAATCCCCGTCGAGGGAAGAAAGGCGTTTATCGCCGACGTCTCCGGCAAAATGACGCCCGAGACGATGCTCGCGCTGGCGATGATCTGGCTCGGCAAACTCGAACGGCGAAAGAAGGAGCCGATCGACGAGGTCCGCATCGTCGGCGAGAAAAAACCGGCCCGGGCGCTTCAGCGCTTACATGCACTCTTGAAGGCGCCGTGGCGACACCAGATCCGCATCATCGAAATATCCCGGAAAAAAGACACGCCATCGCTTCAAACCCTCGCCCCGCTCGGCATCTCGCAGTTGTGGCGTGAAAAAGGTAAAAAGCTCGTACTTCCCGATGCACTTCGCGCAAGCCGGACCGAAAGACGCATTATTGATCTCGACCCCGAAAAGATCGATGTTATCTTTTCACGGCAGGGCGAAACTCTTCGCTTTCTGGGATTGCCGTTCGCCCGCGTCCGGACCCTGGCGGGCAGGGAAAAGGGCTGGTTCGGCACCGGGCGCGATAAACAGTTACTCACGGAAGAAAGCTGGCCGCAATTGCTCGATCTTGTGAATGAGCTCGACACTTACCGCCGGCACGACACCCCGAGCAAGCGTCACGAGCTATACAACATGGCCCCCGAAGCGTGGCTCGAATCTCTCCTGCGCCGCAATATCGCGCAGCTCGATGCAAACCTCGTCCTGTCCCCGATCTACAACCAATTCCGCACCTCCGCGGACAAGATCGATCTGCTTGCGCTTCGCAAAGACGGCCGCCTTGTTATTATCGAACTCAAAACTTCGATCGACCGAGAGATGATCTTCCAGGCCGCGGATTACTGGCGCAAGATAGAGCTGCAGCGTCGGGCGGGCCATCTGCAGGAAGCGCGCCTCTTTGGCGAGCGCGAAATTCTCGACAAACCCGCACTCGTTTATCTCGCTGCCCCGGCCCTTAGTTTTCACCGGGAATTCGCGTTTTTCGCTTCTACTCTGGCTGACGAGATCGAGATGTACCGCTTCGCGCTTCACGAGGATTGGCGAAAGAAAGTCAAAGTCCTGCACCAGCTACGGGCGACTGGCGAAAACTAACATTTCAAGATCATTAAATTCAGTGCATTAACGTTTTGGGCAGAACTTGGGTGTTGACCGATCTCATACCTTAGGGGCGTTTTGACAGGCGAAATGCCTGATGGCGGGACCGGCGTGAGAGACCGGTTCCGCCATTTTTTTTCAAACCAGCTATTTTACAAACCGGTAGCCGATGCCCCGCACGGTTTGGAGTATTTTCGGACTGTTCGGCTCAACCTCGAGATGCTTTCTAAGCCGGACGATAAAATTGTCGATCGCGCGCGTGTCGGTGTCTTCGTGGAGGTCCCAAACGTCTTCAAGGATCGTTTTTCTTGAAACCGCTTTTCCCTCGTTTTCGATAAGAAACCGTAAGAGCTTCGCTTCCATGAGGGTCAAATGCACGATCTCGTCCCCGTCCCTCAACTCGAGATTGTCAAAATCGATGGTCTTCCCGTTCACCGAAACTACATCCGCGAAGCGTTCCGGCTGGCTTTCCTTGCGGTGCCATTCGCGGCGCCTTAGAAGACCCTTCAGACGGGCAAGAAAGATAGAAAGCTCAAAAGGCTTTGGCAGGTAATCATCCGCGCCGGCTTCGAATCCCTTGAGCACGTCTTCCGGCCGGCTCCGCGCCGTGAGCATCAGAACCGGGGTATAATTCTCTGCCGCCCGCATTGTGCCCGCAACTTCAAACCCGTCGATCAGCGGAAGCATGACGTCGAGCACAACGGCGTCGAACGAGGTCTCTTCCAGGCGTTTCAGCGCGGTTTCACCATCCGCGGCTATCTCCGCCTCGAAATTCTCGGCCTCTAGGTTAAACCGCAGCCCCTCGGCAAGATGTTCTTCGTCTTCGACGATAAGGATCTTCATAACGTTTGTTAGCTGTTAATGGTTAATGTTGAAAGATCCCGGAACGCTGCGGCCTATTAACAATTAACCATTAACCATTTACGCTTTCGGTAACTGCACAATAAACGTGCTCCCACGCCCTTCGCCGCGGCTCTCGGCGCGCACTTTGCCGCGGTTTTTCTCGACAATCGATTTAACGATAAACAGGCCCAGGCCCGTGCCTTTTGCGTTTTGGGTCGATGAATTCGGCGCGCGGTAAAATCGCCTGAATACCCTTTTAAGTTCGCTTGTCGCGATGCCTATCCCGTTGTCCCGGATAAACACCTCCGCCTTGTTTTTCAGCCTCGAATTCTTTAGGCGGACCGATATCCGTGTATCTTCCCTGGAATATTTCACGGCGTTATCCAGCAAGTTTATAAATGCCGATTGCAGGCCGCTTCTGTCGCCCCGGACGTTCAGCTCGTCTTTCGGTGCGGCAAATTTCACCGCCGTATCGGGCAGATGGTGTCTTGTCCTGACGGTTTCTATCGATTCCCTAACCAACCCCGTCAGATCAAATTCCGCGATCCTCGACCGCTCCTGCTTTTCGCGCGTTCCCCCCGCCTGCAGCACTTGCTCGACCGTGTTCAGCAGCCTGTCGCTATCCGCCAGCATAACGTCGTAAAACTCCCGCCGCTTTGCCTCATCAAGATCACGGGCCTTAAGAGTTTCAAGGTAGAGCTTGATCGAGGCGATCGGAGTCTTCAGTTCGTGCGTTACGGCATTCAGAAAGCTGTCTTGCCGCTCGTTTCGCCTGATCTCGCGAACAAGGAAGATCGTGTTCAGAACAAGGCCGGTAATAATAAGCGCGAAGAAGATCACGCCGAACACCAGCAGCGCGACCTCTCGCAGGTTGAGCAATATCCAACCGATATTCAACGCTACCGCCAGGGTGATCAGGCAGATACCGAAGATCAGAAAGAATATCGCTGCTTTTCTGCGACGCATGTCCTTAATGGTAAATGGAAAAAGGTGAATGGTAAACAGCCTCCCGGCGGTTCCCTTTCACCTTTCCTATATATTTACCGAATTATTAAGCGGCTTGACGCAATTCCTCGCTTTCCTGATTCCCTTTTTTCAGCTCGTAACCATATAGATCCGAGATAACCCCGAGCTTTTCAAGCACGCGCAGCTGCATCCAGTTAACGTCGAATTCTCTCCAGGTCAGGCCGTGTCTTGCCGAACGCGGGTGTGCGTGGTGGTTGTTATGCCAGCCTTCGCCAAAGGTGACGAGCGCTACGAGCCCGTTATTGCGCGAATCGTCGCGTGTTTCAAAGCGGCGCGATCCCCACAAGTGCGTCACCGAATTCACAAGCCACGTAAAATGCCATGACACCGCAACCCGAAGGAAAACGCCCCAAAGCACCATCGACCACCCGCCGATAGCAAAGAGGACCGCCCCTAGCGCGATAATAGTCACATAATAATACTTGTTCAGAATAACGTGGAATCTGTCCTTCGTCATATCAGGGGTGTAGCGGTTCATCGTCGCTTCGGTCTGGTTTTGCGCCGTTCCCTTAAAGATCCAGCCGATATGCGCCCAATAGGTTCCGTTTCTCGGGCTGTGCGGATCTTTGTCGGTTTCGGTGAAGGCATGATGCACGCGGTGCGTGGTCACCCAGCTAAGCGGGCCGGATTGCAGCGCCATCGTACCGCAAACGCTCATAAAATATTCGAGCCATTTCGGGGCCTTGAAGCCTTTATGCGTCAATAGCCGGTGATACCCGATGCCGACGCCCCAGCTCGCAGCCACCCACCAGACGATCAATGCCGCCGCCAGGTTCTGCCAGCTAAAATTAAACAGCGCCCATGCGGCCATGGCGTGAAACACCGTCACAAAAAATATCGTGTGCCAGTTAATTCTTTCCGATTTTGATTTGAACTCTATTACGTTTTCCACTATTACCCTCGTATGAATGCAAAAAAATTGACGACCTTTCGGTCTCAATTAATAGCCTAACAGGTTCTGCTGAGAGCAATTGTAAGAGTTTTGTAAGGATAAACCTGAACAAATTGTCCCTGGCGCGGCTTATGCCAAAACCGTACATAATTGCAAAGCGGACGTTTGTCCTGTAAAATGTATTTTGAGCCGTTTCAACGCGGTGAATTTCCTATCCCCCTAAACCACCATTTATCTTGGAAAATTCCCCCCTATGGCTCCGCTCGCTCGCATGTTGGTGTGCGAAATAGGGCAAAGTCTCGGCAAATTATGGGCAAAGGATATACAATAGAGAGCCTCGGCGACCACATTCATTTGATCCACGAACCTGACTTTCGGGCGACTCGTGAAACGATGATCGGGTTATGGGCCGAGCTATCCGAGGTGTGTGAGCGTTTTGGTTGCGCGCGCGTGCTTGTCGAGGCACCGTCGATACACTCCAAGATGGATACAACCGCGGTTTTTGAATCAGGCACGCGCCTGGCACAGATAGCGCCGGGAGTGACCGTTGCGATGTATGCACCACATTATAAGCCTGACGAATTGTCGGAATTCTTCAAAACCGTTGCGCGAAATCGCGGGGCACGAGTAGAGTTTTTCTCCGATAAACAAGAGGCTCTCGCCTGGCTGCGGGTCGGATGCACGGTTAGCATGGCATAGAATTTATTGGTTTCGTAAAGGATAATGGTGTAAATTGGGATTTGGCGATGATCCTTTCCGCGAATCGTCTTCGACTCGGAAAATGCACCATGAAATTAAAGACTTCCCTCGGTTTTATCTCTGAAAAATATAAGGAGCCCTCGGTTTGTGAATCCTGCGGTGACGAATTCACCTGCGGCGCGACGGTAATGGGTTGCTGGTGTACCGAATTAACGCTAACTGATGAAGCCCGCGCCGAACTGAAATCCCAATACAAGGCCTGCCTCTGTCGGAAATGCCTGGAGCAGGTTGCGACCCACGACTCATAGACTCACTTTCCGAAAAGGTGTATAAGTGCCGTATCCGGAGGTGTCTATGTTTACTCGTTTTCTGCTTATCGCCATCTTTGCCGTTTTGCTCACTTCCTGCGCCGCCCCGCAAAAGCCCGCGACCATCAACCTGGCGGACGGGAAATGGATCGATCTGACCTACGATTTCGGGCCCGATACGATCTACTGGGTGACGGCCGAACCCTTCAAACGCACCACCGTCGCCGAGGGGCACACGCCGGGCGGCTATTATTACTCGGCCTACAATTTTTCGGGCGCGGAACACGGCGGTACGCACATCGATTCGCCGATCCACTTCGCCGAGGGTAAAAAGACGGTCGACCAGCTTCAACCCGCCGACCTGATCGGCGCCGCCGTAAAGATCGACGTCTCGGCCAAGGCCCTCGCCAACCGCGATTACCTGATCTCCGTTGAAGATATCCAGGCGTGGGAATCCGCCAACGGGCAGATCCCCGACAACGGAATCGTCCTGTTTCAAACCGGCTACGGCAAATACTGGCCGAACAAAAAAGACTATCTCGGAACCGACCGCACCGGCCCCGAAGCGGTCGCCGAACTGCACTTCCCCGGACTCGCCCCGGCCGCGGCCGACTGGATCGTTAAGAACCGCAAGATCAAGGCTGTCGGGATCGATACCGCCAGCATTGACTTCGGCCAGGCTACCAAATTCGAAGCCCATGTCACACTGATGACAAACAACATCCCGGCCTTCGAGAACGTCGCGAATCTGAGCGAGGTCCCGTTAAAAGGCGCCCAGATCATCGCGCTTCCCATGAAGATAAAAGGCGGCTCCGGCGCGCCGCTAAGGATCGTCGCTTTTGTTCTCGGATCGAAATAGCACTCTATCATCAATTCTCTATCATCTCTCATCTATTCCGGAGGTTGAGTGAGGATTGCTTTCTGTCGCCCGCCTCCTCAATTTTTCAAAAAAATTGCCGATAAGTTTTTATTGATCTCTGGTCAAAACGAGCGGTCAACTCGTGATGGATTTAATGCATTTCGTCCCTGACCTCGTGATTCCGGAACAAAATTGTTGTCACAAACGTCATATGGGTGGTGTTATCTCATTGAAAGCCCTGATAATTTTATTAATTTTATTTATACCAGGCAGTGACGGGGCTTTTTAATTTTTCCGGTTCAGACATACATATCATTCTTAAGGCGGTTTTTATGAAGCGTTACCTAGTCCTGTGCACTTTACTCCTTAATCTTTCGTTTTTTTCCATTGCGCAAACCCCATCTCCTTCTCCTGCCGACACAAACCCCGAGATAGCAAAAGCCGTCATGCAGGCATCTGCGCCGGCCGCTGTCACGGCGGAAGACATGAAGACAGCGAAGCGGGCTGCTTTATTTTCCCGAAAGGACGCGCCCGTTACGATCCCGAAATTCGCTGCGGCCCCGACCATCGACGGCCAGTTGAACGACGAGGTTTGGCAAGGCGGCGCCCTGCTCGGAGACTTTCTCCAGACGCAGCCGGGCGACAATATCAAGCCCACGCACCCCACCGAGGTGATGCTCGGCTATGATGCCAAAAATCTATATATCGCTTTCCGTGTGACCCAGACGCGCGACAGCGTCCGCGCCACGATGTCGCGCCGCGATAACATCTTTAACGACGATTATATCGGGATGTATCTCGATACCTTCAACGATCAGCAGCAGGCTTACGCGATATTCTTTAACCCCTTCGGCATCCAGGCTGACGGCACGATGACCGAGGGCCGGGGCGAGGATTACAGCGTCGATCTGGTTATGGAATCGAAGGGCGTGCTTACGGAGGACGGGTTTACGATCGAGGTCGCCATACCCTTCAAATCCCTGCGCTATGAGGCAGGAAATGGCAAGCAATGGGGCCTCCAGATCTTCCGCCGGATCAAATATACCAACGGCGAGCTCAATTCATGGATGCCGAACGACCGCAGCAAGTCGGGTTCGCTGAACAAGGCCGGCCATATCACCGGGCTCGACGGCATCGAAACGACCCGCCAGCTCGAGATTAACCCGAGCGTAACTCTCAGCCAGTCAGGCCGCCGCTCCCGCTACACCTTTAATAACGATCCGGCCGGCCGCTATGTCAATGACGGTGTAAAAGGCGAATTCGGCATGACCGCCAAGTTCGGCCTGACGCCGACGACCACGCTCGATTTCGCATATAACCCGGATTTCGCCCAAGTCGAGGCGGATGCCCCGGTAACCAGCGCCAATCAGCGCTTCCCGATCTTTTTCGCCGAAAAACGCCCCTTTTTCCTCGAACGCAGAGATATTTTCGAGAGCGGGCTCAAACTCGTCAACACCCGCGCGATCGTCGACCCCGACATTGCCGCCAAGCTAACCGGCCGCCAGGGCAAAAACACGTTCGGCGTCATGTACGCCTCCGACAACGCACCGGGCAATTTCTCAAAGGACGAGCGTCAGGACCTGCTCGAATGCCGGCTCGCGCGCACCAACGCCAGTCTCTTGTGCGACAACGAGCGCATGATGGACAAGAATGCCGGCATCGGCGTGCTGCGCTACAAGCGCGACATCGGCAAGGAAAACAATTTCGGCCTTTTTGCCACCAGCTATAACTTCGTCGACCAGCACAATTACACCGGCGGTTTCGACGGGCGGTATCGTTTTGACGAGAAGACGACCGCCGAATTCCAGGTAGTGGGTACGCACTCGCGCCGGCATTTTTACGAGCCCAACGTAGACGCAGCTCAATATCGCACCGGCAACGGCCTCGGGTATCGCGTTTATGTCGAGCGCGGCGGCAAAAACCTCTACATGAATTACATGGCCGAGGGGCGCTCGAATTACTACAGGGCAGACGTCGGCTTTACGCAGCGAACCGACACCAATTACCTCGGGTCGTTCATACAATACACGACCGACAAAGATCCGAAAAAGGCCATCGTTTACAAGCAATACTGGAACGAAACGAACATCCGGTACGACTGGAAGGGGCGCACCCAATATGTCATAACAAACAGCCGGGCGCAGGTGGGGCTGCAGCGGCAGACCTACATCGGCGTAAATCTGCAGGTGGGTTATGAAAGGGTGATGGAGCACGAGTTCGGCCCCAAGCGCAATGCAAATCAGGCCGGTGCGTTCGCCGGATCGGACCCCGAACGCTCAGCCGGCTTTTGGGCCAGCCAGGCATTTATCGAAACGACCCCGACCAAGCAGTGGTACCTGTTCTTTTTTATGGACAATACCTTCGGGTTGATGGATTACGACTTCGGCGCGGGGCCCGATTTTCCGCGAGCCAGCCTGACGGCGCAAACCTTTGGGCAGAATTCCCCGCTCGATCCCGGACCGGGGCACCAGTTGCTGATCGAATCGACCATTCGCTATCAACCTACAACCGCTTTCCAGACACAACTCAATTTCAACAAGATCAAACTTAGACGGAATGATACCGGCCTGATAGCTTTTGACGATAACATCTTCAGCTCGCGCTCGACCTATCAGTTCTCGCGGAATATCTACGCCCGCCTGCGGCTGGATTACTCTACGCTCAATAAACATATCCGTCCGCAGCTCGTCTTCGGCTGGACGCCGAGCCCTGGAACCGCGCTTTATGCGGGCTATACCGACGACGTCAGCTATAACGGCTACAACCCGTATCTGCCGCGCAATCACCCGAGCGCCTACGAGTCCGGCTTCCACGGTAACGGCCGGACATTCTTTATCAAGATGTCGTATCTATTTAAGAAGAGCTTTTAAACCGGGGCGCGGGCGTCTTGCCGGCATTCGCGGCACCGTCTTGCCGTCAATCAAACTTGAAATGCTAACTCCTCCTTTAGCGCTAGATTCGTCTGGCGCTATTTTTTTCGCATTTCAAAAGACGAAACGGCGTAATCTCTTACCTCGTACGCCACAGCCAGACCACGAAACACTCCCGAAGACGAGATCCGCGAGCCCCGAGGAAATAGCCTGAATCGGCAGGCCGCCCGAGAGTGCAAAGCCTAAAAGCAATCCGAAAAACGAGAGCTTGCCGGCCGCACCGACCGCGACAAAGACCTTCTCCATCCTGCCCGTGATCCCGAGATATAAGTAAGCCACGCCAAAGAAAAATATCCAAAGCGAGATCATCCAGAGATAAACCGGGTGAGCGTCGTTCGGCAGGTGCCCCTGCGCGCGCAGGCGTGTGAAGGCAGGTATAAAGGTGATCGCACCGAGGATATTCAGGACAGCGGCCGCCAGCATTAAACGCCGCATGACCTTGCCCATTAAGGTAACAGATTCCATATTATCCTCCGGGCCGGACCATTTTAACCTCCCTCTAACGCGCAAGACCGACGGATTGCGCATCAATTAATTCGTTTATTCCAAACGCTTTACAACGTTTTCCTGCGTGTCTATCACGAGATTAATAACGATCTTTATGTCGGGAAACAGCTTTTGGAGATCGCCGCGAAGCTCTGTGAGAAACCCGATGGCTTCTGCATCGGTCTCTATCGAATCCGCACAGTAGAGAAAAAGCTCATATTTTCCGGCATCTTTTTTGACATCTACCGTTTTCTTAAATTCCCGGTCGAAATAGGTTGTTTCGGTCAGGGCTCTCGCGATGCGGTCTACCTCCGCTTCATTTAAATTGGACGCGTCGTACCCGATCTCATGCTTCAACGGGCCATAGGTCTTTATGCTAAGCGCGGCGTCATTCTTCTCGAATACATAGAACACGCCGAAAGCAAGAGCAAAGGTGATCATTCCGCTGGCGAATGCAACCAGGAGTATCTCACCAAGGCCCACCTTTTCACCGCCGCCGCGAAAATGAAGGTCCATTTTACCGGCGAGGCAGGCGCGAATGACAAAATAGGCGATCCAGGTATAGATAGCCGGAAATACGATAGAGGGGATCTTTTCGAGAAAAGGTATGGTGCTAAAGGCGATCAGCAGCAAAACTGTTCCGGCGGCCGAAAGGCCCAGGGACCATTTTGCGCGTTTTTTTTCGCCAAGAACCCTGAAATTTTCGAAAAGCATGTACCCGCCGGTAATGGGTCCGGCGAGGAAGGTACTGGCGAGAATTGCCCGGTTTGTATATATCTTTTCGCTACGGTTGGTTTCTTCGGCTTCTGGTTGTACGTCCATACTAGAACACTCCCGAAGTATGTTAGAGCCAAATGACAGTTTTTCCAAACGCATGCGGAAAGGAGTTTAGGTTTTGTTATTTCTTTTGACCGAGCGAGAACCAGTTACCCGAATCGTCTTTGAACAGCGCCTCGAATCCGTAGAATTCCTGCGTCGGGGGCTTTGTAAACTCGATGCCTTTTGCGGTCATTTCCTCGTAGGTGGCGAGCAGGTCGTCGCATTCGAAAACGCCGAAGCCGAAGGTTCCCTTGCTAACGAGATCGCGCATCGCCGCGGCCGAATCCTTGTCGAACATCATCCCGTCTCCGATCAGCATCAGTGTTATCTCGAGCTCGGGCTGCGCGGGCGGGTTGACGGTGAGCCAGCGTTTGCCGGGGCCCATCTCTGCGTCGGTATTGACGGTAAACCCGAGCTTGTTAATGTAGAAATCGTACGCCGAATCCTGGTCCAGGACGAAAATTGAAACGTGGTTAAGTTTTGTGATCATAATAAAAACGATTATTCGCCTAACCACTCCACCGCGTCAATAGTCTTCACTTCTCCAAAATTGCTATCTTTTTTCCATCGATACTTTTCGGCGAAACAGCCCGGGATAAATCTGAGCGGACGGTCTGCAATTTCGTCTTTTACGCGCAGCTTCTCGGCCTGCCAGACGGCCGGAGTAAGGCCGGTCCTACGCTTAAAAAGGCCGGTAAACGAGCTGACACTGTCAAACCCCACCGAGAGTAGCACGCCCGTGCGACCGGTTCCCCGGCGGCCAAATAAGTCTTGGCATTTTCCACGCGTACGTGGGTGAGGTATTGATGGGGCGTGCGGCCGTAGATCTCCTTAAAAAGCCGTGCGAAATGAAACTTGGAAAAGCAGGCCTCGCCGGCCATTTCGCCGAGATCGGCCCATGCAAAATTCTCGTCGATAAACAGCTTTGCGCGCACGACACGGCGGTAAAGATATTGTTTGGGGTAAAGGTCCATCGGGGTGTGAACCAATTTTATAGGAAGGGTTAGGGCATGCGCAAGAAGGAGAGGATAACGGAGGGCGGAAAGCTCAGGAGGAGCAATAAAATCGGAG